>Ga0190273_10000013_pt1 | contig 160575 bp, 146 predicted proteins | sample Popmic504IS_FD_134513 | JGI IMG/M metagenome (GOLD analysis project Ga0190273, IMG submission 134513) | Populus adjacent soil microbial communities from riparian zone of Shoshone River, Wyoming, USA - 504 IS | ecosystem: Environmental > Terrestrial > Soil > Riparian zone > Trees stand...
CATCCTCCGCCTCGCCGCCTGCCTCGGCGTTCCGGTAGATATCGTCGAGCCCTGCGGCTTCCCCTACTCCGACCGGGCGCTGAAGCGGGCGGGGATGGATTATGCGGAGATTGCAGAGGTGACCCGGCATTCGGGCTGGGAGGCGTTCGAGGCGCGGCTGCGGGGCCGGCTGGTCCTGTTCACCACGGCGGGCGCCCTTCCCCTTCCCGAAGCCCGCTTCGAGTCCGGCGACACGCTTCTCTTCGGCTCCGAGAGCCGCGGCGCTCCGGAGGCGGTGCACGAGCGCGCCGACCTCAGGGTTCGGATCCCGCAGGCCGCGCGAACCCGCTCGCTCAACCTCGCGGTGGCGGCGGGCATCGGGCTCGCGGAGGCGCTTCGGCAGACGGCATCGTGGCCGGACTGACGTCAGCCGTTGCCGAGGCCCGCCGCGCCCGTTAGCCTCCCCTCGGCATCGTCGGGGAGACCTTTGCATCATGATCGGCATCCTGCTCGGCATGGCCTTGCTGATGCCGCCGCCCGAGCCGCCGCCGGCGCCCGACCGGCTCGCGGCCGCGGCGGAGCTTCGCCGGCTTGCCCCATTCTCCACCCAGTTCAGGGATTACGCCTTCGACCGGGCGATCTGGCGGGCGGCGGGCGAAGCCCTTCGCGGACCCGGCCAGGAGACGCGCTACGCGGAGCTCATCGGCGAGGCCAAGGGGCGCATTGCCGCGAGGCTGGCCGGAAGCCGCTCCGACATCGACGCCCGGGCGGACGGCTGCCTGGACGTGCGGCTCGGCCACGGCTTCGACACGGCCACGCTCCGGGAGATGGCCAGGGTCGTCCCGGCCAAGGGCGGCTACGTCCTGTGGGAACAGGCGATGCGCGAGCCGGCGCACGGCTGTTACGAGGAAGTTGTCGGTCAGGCTCTCGTCGGCTTCACCTCCGCCATCTCGTGGCTGGCCGGCAAGGGGCTGCTTCAGCGGTTGCCGCGACACGATCCCGCGCAGGGCGCCCCGCTTGCCCTGATCGGCGAGCTCGAGACGCTCTGCGGCCGGCGCTCGCGCGGCGCTCTGGAGATCCGCGACGGGTCGGTCGGGATCGGCGCGTCATGGGCCGAACGGGAGGCCCGCCGCCGCCGGCATCGGGACGACACCATGTTCTGCCTGCTCGTCGCCGCCAAGGTCTCCGGCTTCGAGCCGGTCATCTTCCGGCCCTGAGCCGCGGACGACGACCGCCCGACCGCCTCCAGCGAGGAGGGCGGTCCCGGCCCTAGCGGAGGCCTGGGCCGGAATGGTTTTCGGGAGCGATCGTGCAATGGGCCTTCTGGCCGGCGCCGAGCTTCAGCCTCGCCATCGCCCGGCGGCAGGCCGGGATCGATTGGAAGCGGCCGAGCGTGGGTAGCCGGCTGCTGCCCGGGGTCCAGACGCTGAGCTCGGCCTCGCCTGGGCCGCTCTGGGGGATCGCCATGATCGGCGCGGCGATGATCGGCGAGCTTCGGGTGACCATGACCGGGGGCGGCGCGGAGACGTTGCTTGCCATGCCATAGCCCCAATGGACGACCCTGGCCTCGGCCGGAAGGCTCCAGGCGACCGCCTGCACCTCCTCCGACGGCGCCGGCTGGCCTTCGCCGTCGCGCGCCGGCGTGAAGCGCCCGCGCTCGGTCATGATCCGGCAGGTGGCGTTATCGAGCCTTGCCGAGCCGCTCGATTGAGTCACCCTGCAGCCCTTGACCCGCCCGTCGGCGCCGATCTCGAGAGTGTAGCGGACCGTCCCCTGCTCGCCCGCGCGGAGGGCGGAAGCCGGATAATCCTTGCCGCCGATCAGCAATTGCGGATCGCCGCGCGGCTGGGCCGGAACGACGACCCGAGCCGCCTCGGCCTGGGTTGAGGCGGAGCCGCTTTGCAGCGCCAGCGCGGCCGCCGGCATCAATATCCATCGCGTCATGGAGCCAGGCTAAAACAGGCGGGTGAACAGGTTGCTAACGGCGCCCACGCCTGCAAGCGGGAGGCGCATCCGTTCGCCGCGCCGACGGCGATTCAGATCGATTGGAGGCGTGAGCCAATCGTCCGCCGGAGCGTTGGAGCATGATGAGCGACGAGATCGGCGATCTGCATCTTCGCATGGAGGAAGCGGCGGCGGCGATGGACTTCGAGGAGGCGAAGCGCCTTCGCGACCGGATCGCGCTGATCCGCGGCGGCGCGAGCCGGGAGGAGGCGGAGAGCGTGGACTCGTCCGGGCTGACCCGGCAGCAGCCGGGGCGGATGGGGCTCGGCACCAGCCAGCAGCGGGTCACGCCCCCGAAAGGCTGGACTCCTCCCCCGAAGCCCGACCCGATGACCCGCGGGCGCTCACGCCGCAGGGGCAGGCCCTAGCTTCGGCAAGGGAGGAAATCAGTGACAGTATACATTATACATTTACCGCCCGCGGCCTGGTCGCCTCGCTGAGCGATAATCATTTGCTGTCGCGCTTGACCCTGCGCGTTGCCGGCCGGGCGCTATTCCTGCCGATCGGTCTCGGTTGTCTGTTTCGAGACGATACCCGCCCCCGCGATCGTCCCAGCAGCGCGAACTCGAACCCGGTCCACAGGTCCATGATGAACCTGATGGCGATGTCAATCGCATACAGGTAGCAAGCGCCTCAGGATCCCCGAGTACCACATGACTAAGGGGTCTCTGCGAAATCTGTTGTGCCGAGTCGACTCGAACGGATAAAGCGGGAGTCGGCGAACATCGTGCACTATGTAGAGTATACTTTTTGAGTTTCGACGCCACAATTTCGCCAGTCGAAGATATGAGACAATGTATATTATCCCTTTTTTTCTCACGTCTCGTCTCGATTCCCGCTGTATCGGATAACGCCGGCGGAACGATCTATTGTCAAGAGTCTCCAACGCGGCCATGTCGTAAAAGTCGCGAGTTTCATTGCGGGAGCTAGAACAATCGGACGGAGAGAATAAGATGGAAGAAGATGAAATCGTCGTTACCGGCCGGAGGCTGCCGGAATTAGACCTGAGCTGGCTCATGCGCGGCTGGGCCACGAGCGGATTTTCCTCTTTCGCAATCGGCGGCGGCGGCGGCAGCTCATCGGCAACCGTCGCGTCGCAGGTTCCGTCCGACACTACCAGGTTCAACATCGAGATCCCGGCGACCGCGGACACACCGAAGATCGTGCTGACCGACCTCACTAAGGAACAAGCGGAAAAGGTATTGGATTTCCTTGATCGCCTGGTCAAGGACCCTCGGCTGGCCGCTGCCCTTGATCAGATGGCAGACCGCGGCGTGACCCTGCAGATAGTCTTCGCCGACCAGCTTCCGTCCGGCTCCGATCCGTCTGCGCGCGCAACCGTGCAGTTCACCCCGCTGGTGGAATCGGATCTCCACACCCAGGGATTCCAAAATGGCAGCACCGTCACCATCACCATCGACCGCGACCAAATCAATAACAGCAGCTGGGAAACCACGCTTGAGGGTATTCTCGCGCACGAGTTCACGCACTTCTATCGAGACTCGAACGGCCAGTTCCTGAGGGACATCTATCACGGGGCCACGCCCGGCAACAGCACGCAAGATTTCGATGACGGAGTTTATCAGGGCCTTTACGGCGGAGCAGTTACTGGACACTATACCGATAGTTTCGATATTGTCTATGGCGGGTTGTCGGCTGGTCAGGCCGTGACTGTTTCTGGAACCGATGGTAATAACCTCATTAGATTCCAAAATGATATGTCAGATTCTACAGTTTATACTGGTGCTGGAAACGACTTTATTTTCACTATGGATGGCAACGATTGGATCAGTGCCGACATGAACGGTGTCAAGGCCATTTACGACAAGGGTCCAGGCACCGACATTGTGGACATCTTTTTAGGCTATTTCGAGATCAAACTCACAATGATCAACAGCGACCTCTATATCACCAGCAAATACAGCGCTTATTCTCCCGTGGAGGATCCGAACGCGATCATCCTGCTGGACCACAGCTTTAGCGATGGACAGAGTATCGAGTATATAAGAACCTCGGGCGGCTGGCTGGTGGAGCTGTCCAGCCTCTGGTCGATGCAGTCGCCAATGGAGCCGGAAATAGCCGCCGCCTCCCGGTCGGCGAGCGTCGGTTACTCGGAGCCTGAGCTCGTGACCAACGCGATCGCATCGGCTTTCGCTTCGGGAACCGTCCTTACCGCAGTGGCCACCGGGACCGAGGTGATCCCGGAGCATTTACGGTATCTCGTCGGCGGAGCGAGCACGATGACGTCGTTCGAGTTAGCAGGTGCGGGTCTGCCATTCGGCCAGCTCGGCGATTCAGCCTTTGCCGACGTGGAACCTATTCAATATCCCCTGACCCATGTGCTTCAGGAAGCTCCGCTCGGCGAGGCCTATCTTGCCCAAGTTGTCTATGCCTGAGCGGGGCTCCTTGGGCTTGGTCGTCGGCTGGTGGAAGGTCGGGGTAGCGGCGGTTGCCACGACCCTGTTCCTCCCCCAACCGGCTATCGCGACCTCCTGCAACGAGGATCAGATCGCCGCAATGTCGGTCGACGAGGCGGCAGAGATGATCTGGACGCACTCGGATGTCATCGGCCTCGGCTATGTCTCGACCGTGGATACGCCTGAGCGCGAACAGCAGTTCATCGACCTTCTGGTGGCCCTGAAAGGTGCCGCCGGCCGCTATGATTATGCTCCGCTCCGTGTCGGCCGTTTGGGATCGATTGGCCCCGGATTGTACCGGCTCGACGCAGGTAAGGATCAAATCGTCCTTGTGACCCTGGTGCGCACCGGCCGAGGCTACGTTACGCCGGCGTGCCGAATGGAACTCCTCCTCGCCAAGGGCGAGGGGCCGATCCTCCGCCGCCTCGCCGTCATGTCGGGCGAGCGCCGCTAGGCCGAGGCAGTCCCGGAGGACGATGGCCGGCCCGTGCGTCCCCTTGCAAGCCGCCGCCACCGGGGGCATCGAGCGGGCATGATCGAGCTCGACGAGGAACAGCAAAGCGCCCGCGACTGGTTCGAGAGCCTTCGCGACCGGATCTGCGCCGAGTTCGAGGCGATCGAGCGCGAGGCGGGGAGCGAGGCGGCGTTCGACTACACGCCCTGGCAGCGCCGGGACCCCGACGGCGCCCCCGGCGGCGGCGGGGTGCGCGGACTGATGAAAGGGGCGGTGTTCGAGAAGGTCGGGGTCAACGTCTCCACCGTCGCGGGCCGCTTCAGCGAGAATTTCGCCGCCACCATCCACGGCGCGGGCGACGACCCCCGCTTCTTCGCCACCGGGATCAGCCTCGTCGCCCACATGGCCAACCCGCACGTGCCCGCGGTCCACATGAACACGCGCTTCCTGGTGACGACGAAGCGCTGGTTCGGCGGCGGCGCCGACTTGAACCCACCCATCCCCTACGAGGAGGACACGGCGGACTTCCACGCCCGCCTCCGGGCCGCCTGCGCGGCCCACGACCAGACCTTCTATTCCCGCTTCTCGAAATGGGCGGAGGAATATTTCTACATCCCCCACCGCGGCGTCCATCGCGGCGCCGGCGGCATCTTCTACGACCATCTCGAAGGCGCGTTCGACGCCCATTTCGCCTTCACCCGCGACGTCGGCGAGGCCCTGCTCGACGTCTTCCCGAGGCTGGTCCGACGCCGGATGGCGACCCCGTTCGACCCTGCCGACCGGGCGAGGCAGCTCGAATGGCGCGGCCGCTATGCCGAGTTCAACCTGATCTACGACCGCGGCACCCTGTTCGGCCTCAGGACCGGCGGCAATGTCGATGCCATCCTGATGAGCCTTCCGCCGCTCGCGACCTGGAGCTGAAGACCGGTCGGGAGCCAAGCCGGAGCCGCCGCGTTATCCCCGCGCACTAACGGAGGAAATTCATGCGCATGATTGCACTGGCCGGTCTGGCCCTCGCTCTCTCGGCCTGCGGCGGCGGCGACACCAAGGCGGACGAGGCCAACGCCGTCCTCGCCGACAACGTGCTGACGGACGACAATATGATGTTCGACCCCAATTCGTCGATGACCGGGGCGGGAGGCCTGGATGGCAACGCCTCCACCAATGCCGCCACCGAGAATCTGATGCAGAAGGACGCGACGACCAACGATCCCGACACCAATCTCGCCAACGGCCTCTAGGCAGATCGCAAAGGACGCGCCCGCCCTCGACGGCGGGCGCTCCATCGTCGTGGGACTCACTTCGGGAACGCCCGTGTCCAAGCTCAACGCCACCCTTGCCGGCGCCCTTTTTATTCTCCTGGCTTCCTGCGGCAGCCAGGACCGGGCGTCCGAAAACAACTCCGTCGTCGCGCCGGCGGCGGATGCGCCGGAGACCGCGAGCCCCGCCGACCCGGCGGCTCCGGAGATGCCGGCCAATGGCGGCGTCGATCCGATCCCGCCGCCGGACGCCGTCTCGCATCCGGACGGCTACCTCCCGCCCGCGCCGGCCGAGCCCGGCCCGGCGAGCGCCAATTCGTCCGGCCCGGATCCCTCCTCGCCAACGACGGAGGACGAATATCTCCGCAACCGGCAAGCAGGCCGCTAGAAGGCGAAGACCGGGCCGGCGGCCGCCGCCGGGCTCGTGGATGACGGTTCCAGACCTGGGAGCGACTGCATGACCATCACCATCACCGCCTTCGAATCGTCCCCCGACCAGGGCCAGGGCATGGCGCGCGACATGCGGGTCCGCTGGGCGTTCGAGGAGGTCGGCCAGCCCTACGCCGTTCGGCTGGTCTCGTTCGAGGCGATGAAGCAGCCCGCCCATCTGCGCCTCCATCCCTTCGGCCAGATCCCGACCTATGAGGAAGGCGATCTCGCTTTGTTCGAATCGGGCGCGATCATCCTCCATGTCGCGCAGCGGCATCCGGGCCTGCTGCCCGACGACGCCAACGCCAGGGCCCGGGCGGTCGCCTGGATGTTCGCCGCCCTCAACACGGTCGAGCCGCCGATCGTCGAGCTCGAGGCCGCCGAGATTCTCGAGGGCGACAAGCCCTGGTACAAGGACCGCCTACCGCTCCTCCACGAGCGCGTCCGCACCCGCCTCGACCAGCTCGCCGCCCGTCTCGGCGATTCCGACTGGCTCGACGGCGGCTTCAGCGCCGCCGACCTGCTGATGGTGACGGTGCTTCGCCGGGTGGAGGACACGGGCATCCTCGACGACTATCCAACCCTCGCCGCCTACATCGCGCGAGGCGAAGCCCGCCCCGCCTACCAGCGCGCTTTCGCCGACCAATATGCGGTCTTCGCCGCCCGCCCGGCGGAGGGCTGACGAGCATCCTTCACCCAAGGGATGCCAGTCTGTATCGACATTGGGATTGGGGGCCGAAGGCGTACAACCCCTCTCCCGCTTTTCGCGGGAGAGGAGGGGCCCAAGCCGAAGGCTTGGGAGGTGAGGGTCTGTACATCGGACTCAGCAAGACCCTCACCTCCCACCGCTTCGCGGTGGGCCCCTCCTCTCCCGTAAGGACGGGAGAGGAGAAAAGAACGGGACCGCTGCACGTAAGGCTAAGCCTCCGACAGCACGCCGCGGTAATCGGGATCTTCCAGCGCCCGGCCGGCGCCCATCGCCACGCAGGTCAGGGGATCGTCGGCGACCGCCACCGGCAGGCCGGTGGCGAGCGACAGCGCCTCGTCCATCCGTCTGAGCAGGGCGCCGCCGCCGGTCAGCACGATTCCCCGATCGACGATGTCGGCGGCGAGCTCGGGCGCGGTGTTCTCGAGCGCGGTTCGGACCGCTCCGACGATGTGGCTCACCGGCTCGGCGATGGCGTCGGCGATCTCGGCCTCGCCGATGAGGATTTCCTGGGGCATGCCGAGCGACAGGTGCCGCCCTCGCACCCGGATCGTCGCGGCCTCCCCCTTGGGCGGAAGGGCGCTTCCGACCTCGTGCTTGATCCGCTCCGCCGTCGCTTCGCCGATCATGAGGTTGTATTTCCTTCGGACGGCGGCGGCGATCGCGTCATCCATCTTGTCGCCGCCGACCCGAACCGAAGTGCTGTAGGCGAGGCCGCGCATCGACAGGATTGCGACTTCCGTCGTCCCTCCGCCGATATCTACCACCATCGCTCCGACGGGCTCCGTCACCGGCAGCCCCGCTCCGATCGCCGCCGCCATCGGCTCTTCGATCAACCAGACCTTGGACGCTCCGGCATTGGTCGCCGCGTCGCGGATCGCCCGCCGCTCGACCGAGGTCGAACCGGACGGGACGCAGACGACGATCTCCGGATGCCGCCCGAGACGCGAGGGGCCGCCATGCGCCCGGTCGATGAAGTGCTTGATCATCTGCTCGGCGACGTCGATGTCGGCGATGACTCCGTCGCGAAGCGGCCGGAGGGCCTGGATGTGCGCCGGGGTCTTGCCCATCATGAGCTTGGCGTCGCGGCCGACCGCTTTCACGCGCCGGACTCCGTCGGTCGTCTCGAGCGCGACCACCGAGGGTTCGTTGAGCACGATCCCCTTGCCGCGGACGTAGACGACGGTGTTCACCGTGCCGAGGTCGATGGCCATGTCGTTCGACGGGAGACGGAGGAGGCGTGAGAAAAGCATGGGCGGATATCGTCCTGAAGGAATAAGCATGAGTGCCGCCAGCTTTGGCGCTAGGGAAACGCGCCGCGAATCGCGCGGCGCCTGGAACCGGCAGAGCCTACACGCATATTACCCGGGTCGTTAGGAGCGAGAGAAACATGGGGTCGTTCAAGAATCCGTCCTTCCAGGATCGGATCGGAAGCGCTGCTGAAGCCAAGAAGAAGGCTTTGGACAACCTGCGCTCCAAGCCGCCGATGGACGAAAAGCTCGTCGCCGAGCGCCAGGCCGCCCGTCTCAAGCGGGAGGCGGCCGCCGAAGCGAAGCGCGCGGCCCGGAAAGCGGCGGAGCAGGCCGCGAAGGACGCCAGGGCCGCGGAGCAGGCGACCAGCGCCGCGGCGGAGTCCGCGCTTCCGACCGAGGCGGAGAGGAAGGCCGCGCGAGACGCCCGCTACGCGGCCCGGAAGAGCCGCAAATAACGCCTAGGCCGTATCGACATTCAGTTAGGCGTCGGAGCGCAAACCCCTCTCCCGTTCTTACGGGAGAGGAGGGGCCCAAGCGAAGCTTGGGAGGTGAGGGTCTGTAGCACTGAGTCAGCAAGACCCTCACCTCCCACCGCTGCGCGGTGGGCCCCTCCTCTCCCGCGAAAAGCGGGAGAGGGAAGGAAGGCAGAAAGCCCGCTACGCGGCGCGGAAAAGCCGCAAATAAGGCGTCAGGCGGCGGCGGCGAGGCCGGTCGAGGCGAGGAAGCGCTCGTAGCCGTCGAAATGCAGGTTGGCGAGATATTCGGCCTGCATCTCCGCCGTCAGCACCTCGATCATGAAGCATCCTTCAAGCCAGACCTCGATCACGTGGAAGGGCCCGCGCGAGCAGAGCTTCGCCGGAGCGCCGAAGCGTTCCGCGATCGCCTTCACCTCGTCGACTCCAAGCTCCGTGGCGATCGCGACATGGACCGGGCCGTTGCGCGACTGGCGTCCCGCCAGGGACCGCGCCGGCGACTCGCCATCGCCCTGGTGGAGCTCGGTGCCGAGGGGATAGATCTCGATCGCGCTTCCCCTCTCGTCGCCCGCCATGGCGATCCAGCTTCCGTCCGCGACCGGCGGGAACGGATAGGCGCGGCCGCGCCAGAGCTCGGCGACGAGCCGCGCCGCCTGCTTGGGGCGTTCGGCCGCGATGGAGATGTGGAACAGCATTTGAGACTCCCGGACTTGCGATGCCCGACCCCTGCACCGCCCGTGTCTCATCCCGATGCCGCGCCGGGCCTTCATTCGTGTCGAATGTGGCAAGCCGACCGGCCGCTCGAGTCACCCCGCGTTCATCGATTGTGGCCGACGCTCGGCAGATCGATTGTTTTCGGGCGCTCCCCACCCATATCGGCGGAGCGCTAGGAGGGTCTGAGGCGTGCCGACCATGGCACAGGATCGGGTAAGCAGGGGGCCACTCGCGGCGCTGCTGATCCTGTTGAGCCTGTTCCTGGCCTCGGGAACCGCCGCCGCCGGCAATAGCCAGGACTTCCGGGCCCCGGCCCGCCTGGGACCCAGCCGGCACGCCGCCGCGTCGGCCATCGTCCCCTCCGGAACCCGAAACCCGCTCGATGACGAGCCCTATGGAGCGGGCACCGATTCGGCCGTTCCGCCGTCCGTGCCGGGCGCCGTCACCCGGCGGCTCTGGACGAGGCCCTCGACCGAGGGCCCGTCCGCTGCCTCGGCCGCGATTCCGCGGCCGCCGAGCGCCTCCTACCGGGCCCGGGCCCCTCCAGCCTCCTGAGCCGCCGCACCCGCGGCCGACCGGAACCCGACTGCCGCTTTGCCGGCAGGCCATTATTGCTGGAGAATCATCATGTCATCCGCAGCCTACAGACTCACGCACATCCACCGCCGCCTGGACGAGGCCATCGCCAGCGAGACGAGCCGGCGGCTTCCCGACAGCCTCAAGCTGCTCCGCCTCAAGAAGCTGCGCCTGGCGGTCAAGGACCGCCTCACGTCGCTGATGCGCAGAAGCCTAACGGTGTAAATCTCGGGGCCGGCGTCCGGACGGGCGCCGGCCTCGTCACTCACCGGCCTGCTCTAGGTTCGTCCTGTTCAGGTGGAACCGTTTCCCGGCGAAGGCCGGGACCCAGTCGTACCGTCTGTGCCGCTGGACCCCGGCCTTCGCCGGAGAACGGGTGCTTCAACCATCAGGACGAACTTTAGCCCGGCACATGCCTGGCGCCGCTGCCCGTGCCGTCTCTCGCAACTACGAGCCCGAAGTCCCAAGCCTCAGGATGAAGCGCGGCGGCGCGAGGGCCGCTCCGATCGAAGGCCGGCCGTCGCCCGATTCGATCCCGGGGTCGCGGCCCAGGATTTCGGACAGCAGGCGGCTTGCGAGACCCACGCTCAGGCCGGCCGCGATACAGCCATGGTCGCCCGCGCCGAAGGGCATGAAGGCACTTCGGTCGGCGCTTGCCGACCAGCGTTCGGGCAGGAAAAGGGTCGGATCTTTCCAGTAAGCCGGGTTGCGGTGGATCGCATAGGGGCTGATCGTGACCGTCTGCTTCGGAGTGATCCGTTCGCCCAGGATCACCTCCGGCTGCCGGAGCCGGCGCTGGAACAGCCAGGCGATCGGGTACAGGCGCAGGGCTTCCAGCACGATATGAGTCGGATGGTGATCCGATTTTTGCTGGCGAACGGCTTGCAGCACCGCCCAGCCGAGGGCGAAGCCGATCGATCCGACGATCGCGAACACGAATCCGGCATAAAGTTGAGCCAGGGCCGTCTCGTCCAGCTCGCGCCTGTGGCTTGCGATGACTTCGAGCAGGTCCAGCTGGTTCGCCGGCTTGCCGGCGGACTTCTCCGCTTCGCCGACGACCGCCCGGTAGAAGCGGAAGCGATCGCGGATCCGCCGAATGATCCCCACGGCAGGCTCATGGCGGCCGAGGATTCGGGCCCCGACCATTGCCTCGAGCGCCTCGTGAAAGGCCCGGGATCGCCAGGGCGCCGCCAGCACCGGACGCATGAGGTCGAGGAGCAGGGCATTGCCGGCGCTCGGCCATTCGCTTCGCGGTCCAAGCCTCGAAACGAAGCGCCGGCAGTCCAGGTTCTGAACATGCTCGTGCACCAGCGCATAGGCCTGGCGAGAGAGCGCGATCTGCACTTCTCTCGATGGGGCGAGAGCTCCGTTCCCGAAGAAGTCGGAATGGTCCACCATCCGTCCGCCGTCGTTGCGAAGAAGCGCCCGGGCGACCTCCGCATCGTAAATGCACAATTCGCGGCGCGACACCCGGCGGACTCCGCGACCGTCTCGCGCGGCGTCGTCGAGCCAGCCCAATGGATCCCGCTTGATGTTCCGGACCATCCGCCTTCCCGCGTCCTCAGCTGGCCGGAAGGTTATGCGACGGCAGGTGCGATATCACTGATGAATGCTACCGAAGTGGACCAGCATTTCGTTGACCGGACCTCGGTTGAAGCTCAAGCTTGAGTCCCGAGTCAATGCAGGAGACATGAAATGGCAAGGATTATTCGAGCCGTTCGAGTAGCCTTGAACGTTCGGGCAGGTTGCTATCCCGAGTATCGCCCGTGGTCATGGTATATCGAATTCTAGACCCGGCTTTCCAGATACCGACCGGCTGAATTGGAAGGGCAGTCGCATATGGCTGCCTTTCCCTTTCTCGCATGAATAGCGACAGCGGCATCGACAATGGCGACGTCGATCACGGCGCCACTAGTTTCATGGACACCCTGTTCGCGAGCGTGCGCCGCCATGGTCTGGTGAATCGCCCTCCCGACGGGATCATCAGGATCTTCGATCCGGTGATCGCGGCACGGGTCGAAGCGGCCAACACCGAGGCGCTTTACGTCGGCAATTCGCTGGCCGACCTGCTCAAGCCGCCGGGCGCGCGAGCGCGAGTCCGGTGGAGCGACGTTCGCGCCGTGCTCATCGAGCAGAATCGTCGCCTGAGCGAGCCGCGACACGTCAAGGCCCTGCACGAACGAATGCGGGCTTTCCTGCTCGAGCGCGCCGATCGGGAAAAGGATTTGACCTGGCTCGTCGCGCGCGCGGTGGCCTTCGCGCTCATCCCGCAGATCGTCGATGGTCTGGCCGAGCCCGATCTGAAGCTGCTGCAGGTCGAGCAGGAGGCGCGGATTCGCAAGTTCCTGATCCCGGAGCCGGCCTCGGTTCGACTGCGGCTGGCCAATTTCATGCGGCTGCGGCGAGCGTCGCGCGTCATTGCCAGGGAGGTCCGGCGCCGTCGGGAGGGCCGGGCGCCGCCGCGCGAGGATTTCCTCCAGTCGCTCCTCCCTTTCGCGGATCGGCTGGGGGTAAGCGACGTCGTCTATCTCGTCACGGCGGTTCTGACGGCGGCCTCGGTCGCGCCCGAGTTCAGCGCCTGTTGCCTCGTCTATGCGATGAATCGCCACCCCGAGTGGAGGGACAGGATCGAGCGGGAGATGGCGGATCTCGAGCCCGAGGAGCTCTATTCCCTGCCCATCGAGAAATTGCCCTCGACGTTGCGGTTCATCAAGGAGGCGGGCCGGATGTGGCCTTTCCCCTTCGTCGTCCGCCGGACCGCCGCCCGCGATATCGAGGTGGACGGAGTGGAGGTGCCGAAAGGGGAGCAATACGACCTCAGCTCGTACATCCTCCATCACCTCGGCGACTTTTGGGAGGATCCCGACCGCTTCGATCCCGACCGGTGGCTGTCGCCGCGGAAGACGGCGGCGAGGGGGGCCTACGTGCCGTTCGGCTTCGCGACTCGAAGCTGCGTGGGCGCCTCGGTGAGCCACGCGCTGCTGTTGCTCGCCTGCGAGCTGTTCGCCCGGAGCTTCAGGGTGGAGATGGCGGAGGGGGCCAGGCCCCGGCTCAGGATGGAGGGCATCGCCATCCCGGTGGACATGATCGGCAGCCTCAGGCCCGTGGCGGCTCCCCGGGGTTGAAGCCCGCCGCCGGCCGGGGCATCGTGAGGCGTGACGATCCGCGACCAATGCCGGGGAGGATGTTAAGTGCCGGCCTCGCTCCTGCTCTTCCCCGCGCTGGCGATCATCGCCTTCGCCGCCGCCTTCCACCTTCACTGGGCGCTCGGCGGCAAGCTCGGCTATTCCGTCTCGCTCCCGCAGCGGCCGGACGGGGCTCCGGTGATGGCTCACCGCCTCCCCTGGTGGCGACCCGCGGCGGGGGCGGTCGCGCTCGCGCTCGGCGCGCTCGCCTGGCTGCTGCTGGGCCATGCCGGCTACCTGCCCCCGCCGCTTCCGCTTGGGTCGGCCCGAGCCGCATTGCTCGCCACCGGCGCCGCCTTCGTCGCCCGGGCGCTCGTCCCCAACCGCTACGTCGGCTTCTTCAAGTCGATCCGCCACACGCGCTGGGCGCGCTTCGACACGCGCCTCTACAGCCCGCTCTTCCTGCTCCTCGGCCTGCTCCTCGCCGCTTCGGCGCTGGAAGGATTGAGATGGCCCTGATCCCCGTCGAGCCCGGCCATGTCGGCGCCGTCGTCACCTATCTCGAGATGGCCGAGCGCCCGCCCCTGCGCCCGCTCCCCGACTCGCCGCTCCGGCTCGAGCGCTGGCGCTCGCCGGACCCCGCCCGCTACCGCCTCCTCTTCGAGCGGGTCGGAGCGCCCTGGCTCTGGTATTCGCGCCTGCTGATGGACGACGAGAAGCTTCGCCGGGAGATGGCCGAGGTCCATGCGATCGTCGACCGCTCCGGGGTCGAGGTCGGGATGCTCGAGCTCGACTTCCGCACCTCCGGCGAGTGCCTGATCCGCTTCCTCGGCCTCGTCCCCGAGCTCGCCGGCAAGGGCCACGGCCCCTGGCTGTTCGCCCACGCTTTGGCCCTGGCCTGGCGCCCGGGAGTGTGCCGGGTCTCGGTCAACACCTGCACGCTCGACCATCCGGCCGCGCTCAAGGCCTATCTCAACGCCGGCTTCATCGCGGTGAAGCGCGCGTTCGAGAGCTTCCCCGATCCCCGCCTCGCCGGCCTATTGCCCGCCGGCGCCGCCCCGCAAATCCCCCTGATCGGCGGCGGCTGACCTCGCTCCGCCCAGCTGCCGGTAGATGGCGGCGTTGAGGACGAGGAGGAGGCTCATCATCGCGGCATTGCCGGCGGTCCTGACGATGAGCACGAGCAATTGCCCGATATCCTGCCCGGCGATCAGCACGAGGAGGATCCCGACCAGGGTGGAGGCGACCCCGACCGCGATCGCGGCGGCGACGGCGACGATCAGGATCAGGCCGAGCACCGCCCAGCCATGGCCCCGGGTCAGCGCCCAGCAGCGGGCGATGGCGGCGATCGGGTTCCTGCGGGCCTCGGCGACGAGGACCGAGTTGCTCGGCCCGAGCCGGCCGAGCAGATAGAGGCCCGGGACGATCAGCAGCACGAACCCGAAGCCGATCGCGAGGCTGGCGTACACCGAGGCGACGAAATAGGCCGGGAGAAGCGGCAGCGCCCCCCTGATCGCCCCGCCGACGCTGATGTCGCGGGCGAAGATCAGGAGCAGGATGGCGATCGCGCCGACCATCGAGATCAGGCTGTTGAGCAGCAGCCAGGGCCAGCTGGCGCCGATATAGTCGATCCACATCTGCCCGATCCGGCCGAGGTCGGTCGGCTCGGGCTGGGGCAGGAAATAGGCGACGAGCAGTCCGGGAAGGAAGATGAACACGCCCGCGACGGTGGCGATCAGGGCGCCGTGGCTGCGCAGCAGGGCGGCGGTGTCGGCCCAGACGGCGCTGTAGGAGAATTTCATGGTTGTTCGGCCCCTTGTGCTTCGGGGCGGAGCATAGAGGCGGCGCCGGGCGGCCTCAAGCGCGGGCTTTCTCCCTGGCCAGGGCCGGGCCGAGCGGCGGGACGGTCTTGAGCAGGCCGAGGTTGCGCATCCTCTTCTCGAGCACGAGCATCGCCTCCTCGAACGTCCAGACCCGCTGCCCGCAGGGGCCCACCCGCCGGGGTCCGAGCCGCCCGTCCCGGCGGTCCCAGCGGGCGAGCAGCTTCATCGTCCGGTCGAACTCCGCGCCGTCCTCGCCGAGCGGAAGCGGCGCTCCAGTCTCCTCGGCCGCCGCGATCGCGGAGCGGACCCGCGCCTGGCCCTCGAGCCGCTGCCGGGCCGCCTCCGCCTGCAGCCAGCGATAGCCCTCCGCCAGCGCCGCCTGGAAAGCCTCGGCGAAGTCCGGGTCGAGCCGGAGATGGTTATGGACGGTCCGCTCGCACACCCCCGCCGCCGCCGCCGCGGCGAGCAGGTCGCAGCTCCGAGCGAAGCCGGCGAGGAAGACCCCCTTCCGCCGCGCGTCGAACCGCACGTGCCGCATCCTTCGCCGCTGCATCACGCGCCGGTTGTTCGAGACGATCAGCACCTCGTCCCCCGCCACGTCCCCCGCCCCCGCCACGGCCCCCCGCCGCTCCGCCTCCGCCGAAAGCGCATGCGCGTCCCGCCACGCCGCCGCGAACACCGGATCCCGCCGCCGCGCCGAATAGAAAGCCTGCAGCGTCACCCCATAACCCGCCGCCACCTCCCCCAGCCGCCGCCCCTCCCGCAACGCCGCCAGCATCGCCACCTTCGCCGCCGCGTCGATGATCGCCGGCCGCCCCGGACATTTCCGCTTCCCGCCCATCCGATCGTTAGAACATAGATGGAACGAGACATCTCCTACAGTTTCGCTAGACCCGCAAGCCAGCCAGGGCCGCATCCCCTCCTTCCACTATGCCGAGCCTGTCGAAGGACCGAGCCTATGCGGGCACCTACCGCAAAATAATTGTTGAGCCACGTTACGTTTCGGGATATTAATTAATTCTCCGAAATGTAACGCGAGGGTAGGCCCGTGGCTGGTGTGGTATTGTACGAACCGTATGAAGTGATTCCGCGCTTGAACGACTTGCTTCTGCCGGCTGACCGCATGGCTGAAATTCTCGAACGGGCCGCGGGTGAGCGCGCTAACGTAAATGGCAACGATCCCATCACAACGCCGGGAACGGAGATGTGGCGATGGGCCACGCGGTTCCTTCGGGAGGATCCGGTGTTGAGCGAGCTTGGTTGGGTGCTTTGTCGCCACGGTCAAATCGACGGCATTCGGCACGACGCCCTACGTATGAAGCTGGTGGTGATCAACACCGATGCAGCTACCGGTATGCCGTCTAAGCAGCCCCAGAACTGCGCGGAGAAGGGTCCTGCCGCTGAGAAAGCTATCGCCGGTAACGCGCGGCGAGATCAAATCTCTCTGTTTGGCGACGAGTCGGAGGCGGACGACCCAATCGCAGCTTACGACTTTTGGTACTATTGCGTTCACGCGAGCGAAAAGTACGTGTCCGCCGAGGTATCGCGCCCCGATGTCATTGTGGCTCGCACGATCCGTAATTTCTCTGAGCGGTTGATTATCGCAAAGCCTGGCGACATGCCCGGTCTGCGCAAGCCCGATCCGGTGCCCGAGGATTTTGCAGAGGTAGAGAAGCCTGCGCTAGTTCGTAAGGGATAGTATGTTTAACCCACAACGTCTTAACATCGCTCGGAAACGCCGGGCGATGAGCAAGAAGGGAGTCGCTGAGCAGATCGGCGTCACCCCAAATACAATCCATCGCTATGAGACCGGGCAAATCGTACCTCCTGAGGAGAACGTTGAGCGCCTTGCTTCTGCACTAGACTTCCCACTGAGTTTCTTTTCCGGCGCCGACGTCGATGAGCCCCGGCGGGATAATGCCAGTTTTCGGGGATTAGCGAGCAAGAGCGATCGGATCATGGATGCCGCGCTCGCATCTGGTGCGATGGCTTACATTTTCGATGATTGGATTTCTGGACACTACGGGCGCGCTGAACCCGATTTGCCTGACTTCAAAGAGGGTATGAGTCCCGACATGGCAGCGAAGCTCCTGCGCCAACAGTGGCGCCTAGGGGACAAGCCAATTGAGAATATGGTTCATCTCCTTGAGGCTAAGGGTATCCGGGTGTTTTCGCTGGCAGAGAATACGAAAGACGTAGATGCATTTTCGGTTTGGCGGGATGATGTGCCCTACATTTTTCTCAACCGGTTTAAGTCGGCGGAGAGAAGCCGTCTCGATGCCGCCCACGAACTGGCGCACCTGTGCCTGCACAAGCATGGCGGGTCCGTCGCGATGCTCAAGAACAGTCCAATAGAGAAAGAGGCAAACGCTTTCGCAGGAGCATTTTTGATGCCCGAAGCGGACATGAGATCCATCATCACCTCACCGATTTACGGTGTCGATGACCTTCTCCGATATAAGCGCCGCTGGCGGGTTTCTGCCGCTGCCCTGGTTTATCGTGCCCACGAAATCGGGCTAATCCGCGACAGTCGAAGCAATTCGCTGTACGTGGAAATGTCGCGCCGTGGCTGGCTTAAGAGTGAGCCCGAAGGCATCTCCCGTGAGCAATCGCACGTGTGGCAACAAATCATGGACGACCTGAGGAAGTCAGGCGTGACCAAGGGCGAAATCGCCCGCGAAACTGGCGTGCCTGCTCAGGAGCTCGAAGGGTTTCTATTCGGACTTGCCAACATGGTTACCATTGACGGAGAGGGTGCACGTACGCCGCCTAGGAAGGTCGATCTGCGCGTCGTGAAGTGAACATTTGCCTTCACGCGTTGATGTTAAATCTTTGGACCGGCTGCGAGGTATGTAGCATCTGACAGAAAAGTAACCATGGCCAACGATCCCCAAGCAAGTCGTCATGTTGCGTTCGCCGAGCGTTTCGCTGCCGGGCCCGCAACTAGATTCAATGCATATGCCTCCATCGAGCGGGCCCGCCTCCTTCAGCGTGAAGCCCAGCAAATCGCAGAAATCTTCAAGCACGAAGGGGAGCAGGAGGAGCCCGCCTCATGGTCGTGGCATGGCCTTGAGGTTGTTCCCTACACGCTGGTGGGCCTCACCACCTGCCTTGAGTGGCACGCTCGGTCCCGGCTCACGGATCTCTATTCTTACAAGCCCGACTCGATAGAGCCTAAGGTGCTTGAAGGAAAGGTGCCCGCGAAGGTTCTCTCGCAAATGATCAAAGCCAATGTTTCGATTCCGCAGCTTCTTGGTGCCAGCATCACTATTGGATCGACGAAAGAATATCTCACTGTCTTTGATGATTTGTTCAAAGTTCTTGAAATTCCCCTGAAACCGGACAACGTTATCCAGCCACCAATCGTGGAGCAGATCGACATCTTCGGGGAGCCATTCCGCGAGCCCTTGGTGCGGGAGCGGTTAGATGAGCTGTTTGCGACGCGCCATGCATTGGTTCATGAAATCGGAGACGACAGCAAAACTGGTCGCACATTTTGTGAACTGTGGGGAGCGCCCAACATAATCTGGATGTGTCATACGGTTATCTCCGCCATGAATGCACTTGAGCGCGTGTTAACGAAACACGCACCATCAGATTTTCCTAACCTCCTCACGAAACATGGCTATCCGGTTGACGTGCGCGCCCAACTCGCAACTGCGATAGAGGATCTCGAAAACACGATCGGCGCTAATATCGCCGAGCGCTCAGAACCCGCCCAGTGCGCGTGGACGACGGCTTTGCAGCTGGCGCGAGAGTCCGCCGCAGCTCATGAGCAATTATTCTCCGACAGAAGACTGTTCCCGGAGCGTTACATCGGTCGCGCAAACATCCTGCTGAGGGCAAGCATGCAGCAGCGCTTGGCGCTGCTGACCGAGATTGCGTCGGAACTTGCCAAATCTCGGGCGGTCAGTCGGTAACCCCGGGGGAGTGCTGCCGGGGGCAGGTACCGGTACTTGTCCCGTTCTCCCTATGCTGTCGCCGCCTAGCCCGCCGGTTGGCGTCGCCGTCCTCAACGGGCTCGGACCCTTTGCGTCTTTGCGTCTTCGCGTGAACCCATTCTCCAGCGATCGGGCCGCGCGGCGCGCACCCGGCTTGCCCTCGCCCGCCCGCTCGGCGCAGGAGGGCGGCGGACGACGGGGGTCCTCTGGTGCCAGGTACCGAGGAAAAAGCCTACGTACCCGGCACCGCCCGCACACCTTCGGTCGACCGGTCGGCACTACATCCACCGGTCCTTCGGTGCCAGGTACCGAGGAAAAAGCCTACGTACCTGGCACTGCCCGCGCACCCCGGCTGCCCCGCCCGGGCACCCCCTAAGCCGCCGCCCGCTTCGGCTCCGGCACCGGCCGCCCCATCTCCCGGCACGCCTCGATCCAGCAGCCGATCGCGTCGTAGGCGTTGTCGAGCGCCTCCTGCGGGGTCTCGCCGTCGGACATGCAGCCGGGCAGCTCCGGCACGGTGGCGACGAAGCCGCCGCCTTCCTTCGGGGCGAGCGGGCCGATCAGCACCTGATAGTCCTGGACTCTCACGATCCGGCTCCCTTCACTGCCTCGACAAACTCGACCAGCGCCTCGATGTAGAAGGGCTTGATCGGACGCCGGGCCGGCACCGTCAGCACCCGGGCCTGGCTCTCATGCTTCACCTTGTAATGTGATCCCTTGCGCGGCGGGGTGCAAGCGATGCCGAAGGCAGCGCAGAGGGCCGCCACATCCTCGATCCGCCAGTCGCGCGGATTGGCGCGCATCCGCTCGAGCAGATTTTCACCCCGCCCCATTCCTCATCTATTAACGAAACTATCTTCCGATTTCTATGTGGAATACGCAATGCCGCAGAACACGCAATCGCCTTGCCCTTGCCTGCCGGCGCGGCGAAGAAAGGCGGCGATCGCGGAAGGCTGACATGACCACAGAAGACCAGATCCACGCCTACATCGCCGCCCAGCCCGAGCCGAAACGCGGCGACATGCAGGCGCTTCACCGGCGCATCCTCGGCCTGGCGCCGGAGTGCAGGCTGTGGTTCCTGGACGGCCGGGACGAGAGCGGCAAAGTCGTTTCCAATCCGAACATAGGCTACGGGCTCCAGACCCTGAAACAGGCCGGCGGGAAGACCCGGGACTTCTACCGCATCGGCCTCAGCGCCAACACCAAGGGGATCTCCGTCTATGTCATGGGCGTGAAGGACAAGGCGCATCTGGCCCGCACCTACGGCGCGAGGCTTGGGAAGGCGAAGGTGACCGGTTACTGCATCGCTTTCAGGACGCTTGCGGAGATCGACGGGGACGTGCTCGAAGAGGCGATCCGCTTCGGCCTCGAGGCCCGCGACGGCGAGCGCGGGGCCGGGTGACCGCCGCCCCGGTTAGCTCCGGCTGGGTAACGGAATGACGATGAGACACATAAAATTCGAACATTTGACCTATTTCCTCTTCGGCTACTGGAACCAGCTGGGGGACGAGGTCCATGGCTCGATCGAGGGCGCCGCGGCCGCCTTCCGCTCGGAATCGAGGGACTATATCCGAGGCCTTCTGGGCGACCTGGAGAAAGCGGAGCGGGACGGGCTGTTCGGTGTCGGTTACGACGACCCGGCGTACGACTCCATCTACTGGAGTCAATTCGACACGATCATGAACAAAGCCGACGTTGCTGTCGTCCGGCGAATATTGGAACATCGTGAAAGTGCAGGTCGCCGTTGATAGGACACGGCTCCCGACAACGACGTCGCCGATCCGGATGACCGTCGCTGCCGGCCGCCCGTTTCAGGCCGGCCTCCACCCCTTCGTGCCTTCGCGGTCTTCGTGACCTTCGTGCGAACCCCATGCCCCGCCGTCCGGACCTTCGCGGCCCCTTTTCCATGCCCCCCTCCCCGGGAGAGTGCGCGCCTGCCCATATACCTATACACTCACCGGCCGCCCCCGGAGGCGCGAGGAGGTCGAACTGCGGATGACGGAGGCCACGATGCGGACCGCGCTTGCCGTCGCCGCCGGCTTCAGCCTCGCCGCCTGCGCCACCGCGCGTCCCGCCGCGACCGCGGCTGCCGGCAACCCATTCTGGAAGGCGCTCGCGGACGGGGATCAGGCCCGATGGGACGGACGCGCCGTCAGCCTCTCCGGCTTCGTCGTGGCGCGTGCCCCCAGATCGGTCGTGCTCACCGAACGCCGCCCGAGGCGCCGTCGCGAGGGATCCTGGGATTATGATCCGTCGCGATGCGTCACCCTGCTCGTCTCCGCGGCGCAATATGCGCGGCTTCGGAGCGGTGAGCGCGCCGTCGTGACGGGGGAGTTCGGGATCCGAAGCCTCATGCCCGACCGCGAGACGATCGTGACCCGGCCGGCGATAAGGGATCGGCGCACGTCTCCCGAATGCAGCGGTCCGAACTGGCGGGCCCTGCTTCTCTACGCGGACGACATCCGGACTTCCCGCTGAAACGCGCCACCGTCTGAAATTCAGCCGGATGCCGGACGGGGTCGGACCGCCTGGCAGACCCCGGGCGCGGCGGCCTTCAGCTTTCAACGCGAAGACGCAAGGACGCAAAGACGCCACGAGTCAGCGGTCGCTCGAGCCGCCTTCCCACCGAAGGTGGCCGAACCCATCGACGCATCGAGAAATCGCACGCCGTCCGGGACGGGCACGGCATCGTCGCGTCGTCGCGTCGTCGCGTTGAAAAAGGATTGGCCCGCGGCCGGCGAAGACGGGGCGCCGGATGCTCGCCGACCTCCGGTGCCGGAAATTCGGTGACGGCGCACTCCATCAGCGGCGGTGCGCTGGGAAATCCATGCACTGTCGCCGTCTCCTGTCTGTCACCGTCTCCTGTCATCGTTTCAGCCGGATGCCGGACAGGGTCGGACCGCCTGGCAGACCCCGGGCGCGGCGGCCTTCAGCTTTCAACGCGAAGACGCGAAGACGCAAAGACGCCACGAGTCAGCAGTCGCTCGACCCCTCCTTCCCACCGAAGGTGGCCGCACCCATCGAGGCATCGAGAAATCGCACGGCATCCGCGACGGGCACGGCATCGTCGCGTCTTTGCGTCTTTGCGTTGAAAAAGGATTGGCCTGCGGCCGGCGAAGACGAGGCGCCGGATGCGAGGCGGCTCGACCCTGGAGGCTGAAGCAAGTCCGGCATGACGGGGTGCGGCAGGACGACGCCGCGAGCCGCTTGCCCTCCCTCCGGCTCTTGCCCTCGCCGCGCCGCGCGGCGAAGGAGGGGCGGTGAGCGCACGGGACGATATCGAATGGCGGGTGACGCCGGGGCTCAGCCTTTATCCGGAGACCCTCGCGGCGATGGAGGCGCGCGCCGCCGCGATCCGGGCCGGCGAGGCGCCGGAGCTGGTCTGGCTGCTCGAGCACCCGCCCCTCTACACCGCCGGCACCAGCGCCGATCCGGCCGAGCTGTTCAACCCTTCGGGCTTCCCGGTCTTCGCCGCCGGTCGGGGCGGGCGCTATACCTATCACGGGCCGGGGCAGAGAGTCGGCTACGTGCTCCTCGACCTCGAGAAGCGGGGGCGGGACGTGCGCGGCTTCGTCCATTCGCTCGAGGGGTGGATCATCGCCGCGCTCGGCCGGCTCGGGGTCGAGGCCCGGCGCGCCGAGGGGCGGATCGGGATCTGGGCGGACGGGCCCCGGGGGGAGGCCAAGGTCGGGGCGATCGGGGTGAGGGTCAGGCGCTGGGTCACCTACCACGGTTTCTCGGTCAATCTCGCGCCTGAACTTTCCCACTTCTCAGGCATAGTGCCGTGCGGTATTGCCGGCTTCCCAGTGACCAGCCTCGACGAGATGGGAGTGTCCGCCGGACAAGGCCGTTTCGACCTGGCGCTGAGAGAAGGGCTCGACGAGTTCCTGCGCTCCCTGGAGGGGGGACGCGAGTAAGGCTTGAGAGCGCTATCCTTTCCGTTTATTGTGCAAAACTGATTTGGCAAAAAAGGGGCCATCCCATCCAAATCGTCCAACCTAGGGAGTTTCTAAATGCGTGACCTTCTTTCGAAAGTGATGACCGGTTCGATGGTTGCCGGCGCGGCCCTGCTCGTCGCGGCTTGCGGCGGTGGTGAGGATGCGGCGGCGAACAACACCGCGGTGAACTTTCAGGACGAGACCCTGATGAACACCGGCGACGTCGCCGGCGTCGACGCGCTCGGCAACGCCACCGACAGCAACGGCCTCGGCACCGCTGCCGACCTGAACTCGACGACCACCACCACGACCAACGCCGCCACCGGCGACACGACGACCAACACCACCACCGGCACGGGCAACACCACCGGCATGTAATCGACGGGTCGACGTTTTTTCGGGAAGGGCCGTCCGGGCGACCGGGCGGCCCTTTTCTTATTCGCCCCGTCTTTTCATATGGGCGTCAGGCGCTTAGGTATGACGAGCCGTGCCGCACGTACGACGGGCACGGCGCGTGAAGCTTTATTGCGAGGCGACCCCTGCTAAGCATGGAGCCAGCGTGTCCAGCGCTCGAGGGGATCGAATGGCCTTCAGGATGAAGCACGGCGGCATGGCCGCCACCGCCGTTGCGGCAGCGCTCGCCGCCGCCCCGGCGCCGGCGCAGCTCTATCTCAGCCCTCCCGATCTGCGTTCGGCGCCGATCGAGGGCAGCGACCCGCTCGTCGGCCTGCCGCTTCCCGGCGCCACCGCCGCCGAATATCGCGCGCACCTGCTGTGGAATCTGCGCGCCGGTCTCAACGTCGCCGCCCTGCAATGCCAGTTTTCCGATTATCTGCGCGCGGTGCCCAATTATAACGGGCTGCTCGCCCACCATAATGTCGAGCTCGCCGCCGCCTACACGGCGCTGAACAATTATTACAAGCGCACCCTCGGCGCGAAGGGACAGAAGGCGTTCGACGATTATTCGACGATCACCTACAACAATTGGTCCGCGGCCCAGGCGCAGCAGATCTTCTGCCAGACGGCGACGAACATCACCAAATCGGCCTTGGCCGCGCCCAAGGGGCAGCTTTTCCCGCTCGCCCAGGCCCGGCTTCGCGAGCTGAGGCACGCGCTCGTTCCCGCCTACGAGCCGAGGCCCGCCTATCGCCCCTATCTGGTCCGGTTCAGCGCACTGCCGCCGCTGGCGCCGGAATGCTATAACAAGAAGGACGTGCTTCGCCGCGCCTGCGGCGGGACCGCGAAATAACGTCGCCCCAGCGCAGGCTGGGGCCCCAGCGAGAACCAGCGCAGAGATTTTGACCCCCCGGGGCCCCAGCCTTCGCTGGGGCGACGGTCATCGCTAGGGCAGCCCGATCAGCTTGTGGGCCTGCAGGCCGAGCCGCCAGCGCGGGTGTGCCATCACATAGCCGATCGCCGCCGCCGTCGACGCCTCGCGCTCCGGCCCGTCGAGCGGCTGGAGGATGAAATGCTTGAAGTCCCAGTCGAGCAGCTGTTCCGGATCGATCCCGACCTGCGGCCAGACCAGCTTGAGCTCGTCGCCGGAGCGCTGGACCACTTCGGTCCCCGCTTTCGGGCTGACGCAGATCCAGTCGAGGCCCGCGGCGGCCGGCAGGGTGCCGTTGGTCTCGGCGGCAATCTCGAAGCCCGCCGAATGGAGCGCTTCGACGAGCTCGGCATCGAGCTGGAGCATCGGCTCACCGCCGGTGACCACGACCAGCGCCCGCTCCCCTTCCCCCCATAAAGCCCGCACGCGGTCCGCCAGCGTGTCCGCCTCGTAGCGCCCGCCATTCTCCCCGTCGGTGCCGACGAAATCGGTGTCGCAGAAACGGCATTGCGCCTCGGCCCGGTCCTGCTCGCGCCCCGACCAGAGATTGCAGCCCGCGAAGCGCAGGAAAACCGCCCGGCGCCCCGCCTGCAGGCCCTCGCCCTGCAGGGTGAGGAAAATCTCCTTGACCGCGTAGCTCACGGCCGGGCCGCGTAACGGGTGGGATCGGGGAGCCCCGCTTCCTCGAAGCCCTTGGACCGAAGCCGGCAGCTGTCGCACAGGCCGCAATGGCGGCCCTCCGGCGCCGGATCGTAGCAGGACCAGCTGAGGCCGGGGTCGAGGCCGAGCCGGCCGGCCTCGCGCACGATATCGGCTTTGCTCATGTCGAGCAGCGGAGCGGCGATGCGGAAACGTCCGCCTTCGTCGCCCGCCCTGGTGGCGAGACCGGCCAGCCGCTCGAAGGCGGCGATGAAATCGGGGCGGCAGTCGGGGTAGCCGGAATAATCGAGGGCGTTGACTCCGATATAGATGTCCGACGCCCCGGCCGCCTCGGCCCAGCCCAGCGCCAGCGACAGGAAGATCGTGTTGCGCGCCGGAACGTAGGTGACCGGAATCTCGTTCCCAAGCCCAGCCTTGGGGACGGCGATGTCGGCGGTGAGCGCGGAACCGCCGAACGCGCGCAGGTCGAGCGGCAGGACGACATGGCGCCCGGCCCCGAGCTCGGCGGCGATCCGTGAAGCGGCTTCGAGCTCGACCCGGTGGCGCTGCCCGTAATCGACGGTGAGGGCCAGGATCGAAAATCCGGCTTCCTGGGCGATCGCGGCCGCGACCATGGAATCGAGGCCCCCGGAAAGGAGCGCGACGGCTTTGGGCGCGGCGGCGGACATGATCGGGGCGGCTAGTCCGCCCGGGCGAGGCGCGCAAGCGGCACAAAAGAACGGGCCGCCCGGTCAAGAGCGGCCCAGTTTAGGCCTTCACGGCCTGCTAGGGAGGAAAGCGTGCCCACAATCGGCACGCTCCCCTTTTACATGGATCAAGGTAAACAAGGGGTTAACGGGGGACACGTCGTCCCAGCGCAGGCTGAGACCCCAAGGGGTGAAAGGCGCCGTGGTCTCCACCTGCCGGGGCCCCAGCCTGCGCTGGGGCTAGCAGCTCCCGACCTTGCGCGCCTCCGCCCGGTAGGAGAAGGGGCGGCCGTCGACCAGCCCCTGGGTGTCGATGCGCGCAAGGCGCGGAGTCTCGATGCGGATGCTGGTATGGCCGAAGCCTCGGCCGGGGCAGGTATATTGGACGGTCGCGCCGCCCTTGTCGCTGGCGAGGATTTCCCGCTCGCAGCTGACGCCCTCGTGTTCGAGCTGGATGAGGGCGTTCGCATCGCCCAGGCAGATCGACCGTGACTGCCCGGCCGCGTCGCGCAGCTGCCAGCGGCCGCGCTCGAGCTTCGACAAGGCTTCCACGTCGGGAAGAGCGAATGCGAAAACCGGCGCGGCGACGGCTAGAAAGCCGGCCAGCCCGAGCGCCCCCCAGCGCAATCGACCCCGCGGATACGACATGAGCGGGGCTCTATCAGGAAAAACCGGAGGAATCGACATCTTGTCCCGACCGGCTCAGCTAGTCCTCCAAGTCCTTGAGCGTGATCGGGAAAACCCTTGAGCAGAACTCGCAGTCGACGCTGATGACGCCGTCCTCGTCGACCATCTCGGCCCGCTCGGCGGCGCCGAATCGGGCGAGCACCCCGCGGACATGCTCGAAATTGCAGCGGCAGCCCTTGGCCAGCGGGATCGCCTCGAGCACCCGCACCTCCTCCTCGTGGAACAGCCGCCACAAAGCCTCGCCGAGCGGAAGCGCCGGATCGGTCAGCTCATGGCCCTTGATCGTCTCGGCGAGGATCCGGACATGCTCCCATTCGGGATCGTCGAGCCGGGTGTGGAGGCGGTCGCGCCCCTCCTCCCCTTCCGGCAGATGCTGGACGAGGATCCCGCCGGCGACTCGGCCGCTATCGTCGACGGCGAGCCGGACGACGCTCGGCAGCTGCTCCGACTGGCTGAAATAATTCTGCGCCGCCTCGCCGAGCGAGCTCCCTTCGAGCGGGACGATCCCCTGGTAGCGCTCCTCTGCCAGCGGATGGTCGAAGGTGATGGCGAGATAGCCCTTGCCGAACAAAGCGGCGAGGTCGCGGTGGGTTGGCAGCTCGCCGAGCCGGGCGGAATCGAAGCGGACATAGCCCCTAAGCTCGCCGTCGCGGTAATCGACGACGAGCAGGTCGACGATTCCGTTCTCCGTCTGCGCCTGGATGGTGAGCTGCCCTTCCGCTTCCTTGAGCAGGGAGCCGAGCAAGGCGGCGAGCACCAGCGCTTCGGACAAGGTGCGGGCGATCGGCGCCGGATAATCGTGGGCCGACAATATCTCGCCGAGCAACGGCCCGAGCCTGACCAGCCGGCCGCGCGCATTGCGTCCGGGGATGGTGAAGCCGAGCGCCTCGTCGAGATTGGCGGCGCGCGCCTCGGTGTCGAAATCGGCGGAGGTCATGGGGGAGGATGTGGCTAACGTTCCCACCCGGTTCAAGCTTTCTGCTCCTCCCCGGTACGGGGAGGAGCAGCTACGCCCATCGGCCGCTCTTACGATTGCGCCGCTTCGGACAGGCGTTCGATGTAACGGGGCGGCACATGATCGGTCAGCCAGACGCCGTTGCCGGACAGCCGGAAGATATGACCCTCCGCCGCCATTTTTGCCGCGTCGACGCGCAGGATCACCGGCGGCCCACGGCGGAGCCCGACGATTGCCGCGGTTGCGACATCGGGAGAAAGATGGACGTGGTGCCGCTTCATCGCCTTGAGCCCGTCGGCGAGGATGGCGGCGAGGCTGCGCTCGACCGTGCCGTGAAAGAGGAATTCGGGAGGCTTGGTCACAGGCCAGTCGAGATCGACGGCGACAGAATGGCCTTGGCGGGCGCGGATCCGAGTCCCGTCGGCGGACAGCTCGAACCGGTTCTTGTCGCTTTCAGCCACAACCTCGTGAAGTTGCTCCAGCCGGTCGGCGAGACCGGCGGCGGCAAGCGCCCGCATCACCTCTGCAACCGCCGCCCAGCCGGCACCGTCCAGCGCCAGCCCCGCAGCACCCGGCCTGTGGCGCAACCAGTAGGAGAGCGACTTCGAGATTTTGCGGGAGTCCGTCATGTCCCATCCCGGGTAGCGTTTCAATCAAGCCGCCTGCGGCACCTCGTACTGCCGGGCGGCCTCGGACAGCCTCTCGACGAACTCGGTGATATGCTCCTCCTCGATGATCAAAGGCGGAAGCACCCGCATGACATTGTCGCCGGCGGCGACGGTCAAGAGGCCGTGCTCGCGCAGATAGCCGACGAAGGCCCGGCTGTCGGTCTTCATCCTTACGCCGAGCATCAGGCCCAATCCCCGGACGCTCTCGAACAGATGGTCGTGATTGGGGATCATCTGCTCGAGCGCACCGCGCAGGCGCTCGCCCATGCGGGTCACCCGCTCCAGGAACTCGGGATCGGCGACGACGTCAAGCACCGCCTGGCCCGCGGCCATGGCGAGCGGGTTGCCGCCATAGGTGGAGCCGTGGGTGCCGACGACCATTCCGGCCGCGGCCTTCTCGGTGGCGAGGCAGGCGCCCATCGGGAAGCCGCCGCCTATGCCCTTGGCGCTGGCGAGAATGTCGGGTTCGATCCCGTAATGCTCATGGGCGTAGAGCTTGCCGGTGCGGGCGACCCCGCACTGGACCTCGTCGAGGACGAGCATGAGGTCGTTCTCGTCGCAGATCCGCCTCAGGCCGCGCATGAATTCGGCGCTTGCCGGGCGGATCCCGCCCTCGCCCTGCACCGGCTCGACGAGGAAGCCCGCGGTGTTGCCGTCGACCGCGGCTTCGGCGGCGTCGAGATCGTCGAAGTCGACGACGGTGAAGCCGGGCAGCAAAGGCGCGAAGCCGTCGCGCAGCTTCGCCTGGTCGGTGGCGCTGATCGTCGCCATCGTCCGGCCGTGGAAGGCGTTGCTGAACGTGATGAGATCGTGCTTCTCGGGCCGGCCGTGATGGTGATGGTAGCGGCGCGCGGTCTTGATCGCGCATTCGACCGCCTCGGCGCCGGAGTTGGTGAAGAACACCGTGTCGGCGAAGGTCGAGTCGACCAGCCGCCGGGCCAGGGCTTCGCCCTGCGGCGAGCCGTAGAGGTTGGAGACGTGGATCAGGGTCGCCGCCTGCTCCTGGATCGCTTTGGTGAGATGCGGATGGCCGTGGCCGAGCAGGTTGACGGCGATGCCGCTGGCGAAATCGAGATATTTCTCGCCGCCCTCGCCATAGAGATAGACCCCCTCCCCTCGCACCGGCCGCACCGGCGAGCGCGGATAAACGGGCATGAGCGGCGTGATGGCCATGGGGGGCTCCAAGCTGTGATTGCAAAAAGGCGACCCTGAAGGATCGCCTTACTGCCTCTAGAGAGGAGGCGGGCGCCGCGTCAATTCGCGGCGCCCGCCCATCTTGCTTCCGCCTTAGTAGCGGCGGCCGTCGCGGTCCTGGCGCTCGATGCGCAGGCGCTGCTGGAGCCGGTTGACCTGGACCCGCAGCGAGGCGAACTCGCGGCCGGTGATGCCGTTGCGGCTGGCCAGGTTGAGCCTGCGCTCGATCTGGTTGGCCTCGCGGCGCAGGCTGAAGGCCTCGCGCTGCGAGATGACCCGGCGCTGGACCGAGCGCTGGATGCCGTTCTCGGCCCGCTGGAGGTCGCGAAGCAGCTCATTGATCGCCTGGCGGGAAGGCCCGCCGCGGTTCCAGGCAACGTTGCCGCGATCGTTATTGTGATAGCCGCCGTGCTGAGCCGCGGCCGGAGCGATGCCGACGACGGTGGAAAGCACCAGGGCTGGGATCAGAAACTTACGCATGGACTTGCTCCTTTGTTGGTAGGCCGCTTCTACGACTCGCTCGCTGATGCCGCCCTGAACGGAGTCGACAGCTTGCGTTCAGCTAAACGCCGACTTTTCTGAACAAACCTGCCATCGCCGGATTGGAGGCAGTTCAGGCCTTGAGCTTCCAGCCGGTGCGGAGCATGGCGTAGGTCGCGACCCCCAGCCCCAGGTTGATCCCCAGCAGCAGCAGCCCGCCGAGCAGGATCGGCGAATCGGCGGCGCCGAGGAAGCCGTAGCGGAAGCCGGAGATGACATAGAAGAAGGGATTGGCGTGGCTGATCGCCCGGAAAGCGGGGGCGAGGCTGTCGATCGAATAGAAGGTGCCCGAGAGCAGGGACAGCGGCGCCACCACGAAATTGGTGACCGCCGCGGCATGGTCGAACTTCTCCGCCCAGATCGACGTGATCAGGCCGAAGAAGGCGAGCATCATGCTTCCCATCAGCCCGAACCACAGCACCGCCCACGGATGGGCGGGCATGACGTGGACCCCGGGCCAGAGCTGCATCGCGAGGAAGACGGCGAAACCGACCAGTGCGGCGCGGGTGACGGCGGCGCCGATCAGGGCCGCGATCAGCTCGGTCGTCGACAGCGGCGGCATCAGATAGTCGACGATATTGCCCTGGATCTTGCCGACGAGCAGCGAGAAGCTCGAATTGGCGAAGGCGTTCTGGAGCATCCCCATGACGATCAGGCCGGGAGCGAGGAAATCGGCGAAGTGGAAAGTCGCTCCGCCCAGTTCCACCATCCGCCCGCTCCGACCCAGCGCAACGGAAAATATGACGAGGAAGAGCAGGGTCGTCAGCGCCGGACCCCACACGGTTTGCAGCTGGACCTTGAAGAAACGCCTCACCTCCTTCACATAGAGGGTCCTGAGGCCGCCCCAGTTCACGTTCCGGATCACCGGCACGCCCGGAGCGGCCCGCATCCATTGAGAAGGCTGGTCGTTCACAGCGTCGTCGCTAGAGGCAGACGCCCTGAGCCGCAAGCGCGACAAGGAAGGCTTCGTATACAATGTCCTGGACCGACGAACGGATCGACCGGCTGAAGGAGCTCTGGACCCAGGGCATGACCGCGAGCCAGATCGCCGACGAGCTGGGCGGAGTGTCGCGCAACGCCGTGATCGGCAAGGCGCACCGCCTCGGCCTCCAGTCTCGCCCCTCGCCGGTGAAGCCGAACGAGGGCCCCGGCGAGACCGCTCCGTCGCCCTTCGAGCCCGAAGCGGTGACCGATTCCGAGCCGGAATCCCCCGAAGCCGAACCCGAGGCCGCCGGGCCGCAGGCCGAAGCGGCACCGGCCGCGCCGGCGCCCGACCCCGTGCCGGCGGCCCCGCAGCCGCTGATCCGATCGATCGGCCCGGGCGGCTTCGTCCGCCAGGCGCCCGGCGAGCAGCAGTCGCCGATCCCGCCGGCGCCGCCGCGCCGGCTGGTACCGGCCAAGCCGAGCCCGGAGATCGCCGACAAGACCAGCCTTCTCGATCTCAACGAGAAGATCTGCAAATGGCCGATCGGCCATCCCGGCGAGCCCGATTTCCATTTCTGTGGAAGCCCCGCCAACCCCGGCTTCCCTTATTGCGTCGAGCATTGCGGGGTCGCCTACCAGGCGCAGATCCCGCGCCGCGACCGCCGCCCGCCGCCGCCGCTCCCCTTCGGCGGTCCGCGGATCCGCTAGGATCAACAACCTGGATTAGCACGATTCCGGGGAACGGCGCTGCCGGCCCGGCCGTTTGATATTGGTCCGTAACCAATGTCGAATATCAGGGCTAAATGTCTCAGGAAGAACAGGAATATTACGAACGCCGAGCCGAGGCGGAGATCGCCCTCGCCCAGGCCGCGGCGCACGCCCAAGCGGTCCAGGCCCATTACGAGCTCGCCTCCGCCTATCTCGACCGGATCCACGGCGACGAGCCCAGGTCCGAAGGCGGGTTGTTCGCGGGCTAGCCCAGGCCAGGCCCCGTTGCAGGTCGAATCGGACCCGTTTCGACTCGACACCACCACCCCCCGGAGCGCATCCTCCCTGATTACGGGGGAGGACCGGAAAATGGCCTGGAAGACGATCGCCGCGGCGGCGGCGGTACTGGTTGCCGCCTGCGACTCCGGGCCCGCCACCCAGGTTCGCAATGAGTCCGGCTCCGCCCCCGCCCCCGCCCCCGCCCCCGCGCCCGCCCAGCAGCGCTTCGACGCGACCATGTCGGGCCAGCCCCTGACCCGCCCCCCGACTCCGTTCCAGCTGGTGGTGACCGAGCTGAGGTTGAACCCGGGACATGTCATCCCCTGCCACCGGCATACATACCCGCGCTATGTCCTGGTGCAGCAGGGCAATTTGCGAGTGACCAATCACGACACCGGCAAGGTCTACACTTTCTCGACCGGCGAGGTCGCGGTGGAGTCGATCGGGCAACGGCATGAGGGGCTGGTGACCGGAACGGAGCTGACGATCCTGGTCGCCTTCGAGCAGGTTCCGCCGGGCGAGGGCAATTCGACGCCCTGCCCGCCGAAGCCGGCGCCCTAGAGCCGCCGGATCCGAGGCTCGGGTCGGACCGGCCCAAGCATCAGCTCGGTCATCGCCCACACCATCGCATCCGCCCGGTCGGGCGAGCGCCCCCTGGCAAAGCGGCCGCCGCGGATCATCGCGCAAAGCTCGTCCTCGAGCTCGGGGAAGGTGCCCGCGAAGCGCGCCTTCCCCGTCTCGAACAGCATCGCGACCGGCTCGGCCCGGTCGCCCTTGCCGTAAAAGGCGTGGACCGGGCGGACCGGAAGCGCCGGGTCGGCGGTCCTCAGCACGCTCATCGCCATCTCTCCGCCCGCGTTCTTCTCGACGACGCAGCAATCGGCGCCCCACGCCTGAGCCGCCGCGACGACCTTGCTCGCCCACCCTTCCGGCGAAAGGCCGCGCTCGGTATGATCGCCGAGCACATGGCCGATCCCGTCCCGGTCGACCGCGCAGGCCACGATCCCGCAGGCGTCGCCCTCGGCCGACAGCGGCGGATCGACCCCGATCATGATCCGCCGCCATCTCTTCGCTTCCGAATCGGCGGGAGTGGCGGAGGCGCAACGGCATCTCTCGATCAGCGAGCGGGTCCACAACGCCCCCTCGAAATCCTCGATCAGCTCGCCGTCCAGCTCCTCGCGCCCCTTGCGCGTGCCCCGATATTGCGCCTCCATCCGGGCGACATAGGCGGCTGGAAGGTTGAGATTGTCCGTCGTCCGCCCCCGTGTGACCGCGCCCCTGCCCGCGCTCTCCTCGAGCAGCCGCTTGAGCAAAGGCACCGCTCTCGGAGTCGTCGTCACCAGCGCCCTCGGCGCCGCCCCCAGCCTGAGACCGAGCTGGAGATTGTCCCAGGTTTCCTCCGGATAGCGCCACTTGGCGAGCTCGTCGCACCAGGCGAAATGATGCTCCGGCCCGCGCAGCTTCTCCGGGCAGGCCCCCGAATAGAGGAAGGCCTGAGCGCCCGAGGCGAAGGTGACGACGCCCTCCCTCTTGGCCACCTTCACCCGCTCGCCGGTCCGGGTCACGGCGGTCAGCCCGCTGCGCCCGTTCACCATCACCTTCAAGGCGTCCTCGATCGTCGCTCCGACGAGCGCGATCCGAAGGCTTCCGTCCTTCCTCGCTAGGGCGCTGACCCATTCGGAGCCGGCCCGGGTCTTGCCGAAGCCCCGCCCGGTCACCATCAGCCAGGTCGGCCAGTCCCCGTCGGGCGGCGACTGGCCCTCATGCGCCCAGACCGGCCAGAATTCCTTCAGCGTGCGCTTCTGGGGCGTCGTCAGCCGCCGCACCACCCACCGCCGCTCCGACTCCGGCCGCAAGGCCAGCCGCCGCACCGTCCGGAACAGCGCCTTCTCGTCGCGTGTCATTCCCTCGCCCCGTCATCCCGTTTTCCCGTTACCCCGTCATCCCGGCGGAAGCCGGGATCCATGACCACCGATTTCGAAGAATACGCGCTCGATCCCTGGAACCTGGCCCCCGGCCGCTTATGCCGCCTCGCGGTCCCCTTCGTCGCGCAGCCTTTTCGCCAGAACGTCGAGTTGCGCCAGGATCGCCTCGTTCAACTCCTTCTCGTCGGCGCGGCGAATCGGCCGTCCACCCACGTTGCGCGCCGCCTTGGGCGCACCATTAAGCCGGAGCAGCTCGAGCGCCAGCCACGGGTCGACCGTCTCCGGCCCCGGCACGTTCATCCCGCCGGGCACATAGGCGCCGCCCATCGCCGCCTTCTCCATCAGCAGCGCCCGCAGCGTCGCACAGCCGATCTCCATCGCCTCCGCCCACTGCTGCGCGAACACCAAATCGCGCCGCCGCGCGCCGTAGACCGTGCTGACCCCCGCCCCCGCCGCCGCGGCGGACGCCATCACATTGGCGCACCCCGCCAGATGATCGAGAAACACCTGCCGCGCCTCGTCTCCGAAACTCCCCCGAGGCGCCTTGCGAACCTGCACCGGCCGGTTGATCCCGCCGGTGATCCTCACGCCTCCGCTCATGACAGACTCCCCTCCAGACTAGGAAGCCTATATACTCGTTTTGTTCCTGTTTGCCTAGGAGGATTCCTATTCGTTTCGGATGGATCACTCAGCAGGCTACCTTGTGCCTTGCGCCTTCGTGCCTTCTCTCAAAAAATGAGTACGCACGGCGCCTGAAGGAAAGCACCGGATGCTCGACGGCCTCGCACTCGCGCCTCCGCCCTACCCGCCATAGGCCCGCACGAAGAAGACGACGGTCGTTCCCCCGATGACGAGCAACGTCCACATTCGCACCACCCGATGCGACAGCCGCTTCCCGACCACCGCCCCCAGCCAGCCGCCTACCGCTGAGCCGAGCAGCATCGGCACGCACGCCCACCACCACACCATCGCGAAGCCAATGAACACGAAGGCCGCGGCGAGATTGGCCACCGCCAGCATCGCGGTGCGGATCGCGAACAGCTCGCGCGGGCGGATGTTGGCGAGCAGCCCGTAGACCGCGGTCATGATCAGCCCGACCCCGCCGCCGAAATAGCCGCCGTAGACGCCGAGCAGCGCCTGCGCCGCGAGCAAAGCGGGCCGCCCGATCGTGACCCGCGCATGGAGCCAGTCGGCGGCGCTCCGGCCGAACGCCATCACCGCGAAGGCGAAGAGGAGAAGCCAGGGGATGATTATGTCGAACGTCTCGGTCGGAGTGAGCACGAGCAACAGGCTGCCGACCAGCCCGAAGGCGAAGGTCATCGCGGCAAGCAGCCGCACCGACATCCCCGCCACCGGGCGAAGCTCGTCCCGATAGGCCCAGGCGCTCGCCCCCGCTCCGGGCAGCAAGGCGACGTTGGAGGTGGCGTTGGCGACGTTCGCCGGCAGCCCGAGCGCGATCAGCGCCGGCAGGGTCGCGAACGTCCCTCCCCCCGCGAGCGCGTTCATCGCCCCGCCGAGGACGCCCGCCGCGGCGGCGACAAGGACCGAGGGAAGATCGAACGCCACCCATGCCCCTTAGCGGCTTCGCGGCTTGGCGTGAGACAAATCGGCCCTGGGCAAGCTCGGGCCTCAGCCGATGGGACAGGCGGCAGTGCATGTCCCCTCTCGCCGAAAACATGGCAGCTTCTTAACGTTTTCAGGCGCTAAAGGGCCGGCTCATGAACTTGCCGGGACAAAAGCAATGACCGACTCGACCTCGAACTTGCTGGCCATCCTCCTCGGCCTCGGAGTCTTCGCGATCATCGTCGCGATCGGCTGGCGGAGCGTCCAGAACCGCCGCATCCTGCGCCTGCGCGGCGCCGACGGCCGGGAGACGATCATCGTCGCGAGCGAAGACGACGAGATCAGCAGCATCGCCACCACCACCACCGCCGAGACCCGCCAGGCGGCACCGGCGCCGGAGTTCGGCCGCGGCGAACCCAAAACCGACCTTCGCTGACGGCCGACCGACCGGGCGGGCGGGTGCCGGTCACGCACCCGTCATCAGGCCGTCACCCCGTCACGGAAGGTGGAGGTCGCCGATCGGCGGCAGCTTCGAGCCGCACCACGGGCAATAGCCGATCTGGATGACGCTCTCGCCATAGCCGTCCTCGCCGTCGCGAACGTAAAGCCCGAAGCCGCCTCTGACCTGGGCGATCATCGCATCCGGGCATGCGCGCCGGTCCGGGTGCATGTCGCACTCCTGGTCGAGATCGTACGCCATTCGCTCGCAGCAGGGTGTCGTCATGAGGCCCGTTTCGACGCTTTCGCCCCACTCCGCAAGCTGCCGCCTTGTCCAGTCGAGATCTCGGTGACGGTCGCGAACGCAGCTGTGGATGGAACAGGCCCGGGGGCATGGCGGTCCGCTCATCGCCGCCGAGGGGCTCGACAATGCCATGGACGAGGCGGTGGCGGGTCAGCGAAGCGCCTTCAGGAATTCGTCGGGCGCAACCCCCGCCTGTCGCAGGATGCCGCCGAGCGTGCCACGCTTGACCTCCCGATGCAGCGGAACGACGCAGCCCGCCTCCCCTCGCCGCAGCACGACATGGCTGCCGCGCTGGCGCACCTGCCCGAAGCCCATCGCCTCGAGCGCCTTGATGATCTCCGCGCCCGACAGCACCGGATAGTCAGGCATGCTCGGCGATGGTGAAGGTCGTCACCAGCGGGGCGCCGGCGAGCTTCAGCGGAAACTCCTCCAGATAGAGGATGACGGCTTCGCGAAGGTTGGCGATCGCCTCTTCGACGGTCTCGCCCTGGCTCGCCGAGCCCGTTTCCGGATTGAGCGCGGTGAAGCCGCCTTCCGGCGCGGGCGTCAGGATCGCGGTAACCTGCATGGGAAACTCCTCCCCCTCGTCATGCCACCGGGCCCGCGGCGGAGCAACAAGCGGCAATGGCCGCGGAATCCCGATCGACGAGCATCCGCGCCTAGCGCCCGAGCACTATGTCGATCCCGGCCAGGACTCGCTCCAGCATCGGCCCGGATGCCTTGCCCACCCTCTCGTCGAGCTGCGCCTTGTCGACCGCCACCAGCAGCGAGACGTTGGCCACCGAATCCCGGTCGAGGCCGGTTTCCCGCGCCCGCAGCAACACATTGCCCGGAGCGTCCGCCCATTTGACGTTGCTGGTCAGCGGCACGCAGAGCACCGTCGCGATTCGGCTGGCGTTGAGAGCGTCGCCCTGGACGATCAGCACCGGCCTGCGATAGCCCGCGGAAGAGCCGACCGGGTCGGCCAGATCGGCCCACCGGATCTCGCCCTGAGCGATCACCACTCGACGCGTTCGAACACCCGCCGAGCGGCGGCCCGGCTGAAGCCGTCGGCCGAGCCTCCGACCGCATCGACGACCGCGTCCATCGCCTCCGTCACCCGATCGGGCGCCCGGTCGCCGACATAAGCGGCCAGCGCCCGCGCATACAATTCGCTGCGCGAAGTCTTCAGATGCGCCGCCAGCCGCTCGGCCTCCTCGAAGACAGGGTCGGGGATGGAGACGGCTACTTTCATACCGATGGTATTACAATGAGCGCAGGGTTCTTTCAAGCAGGGGCGGCTGCTGGGGAAAAGTGAGCCCGCCCTTGCCCCCACCGTTCTTCGCCCAATTGGGGACCAGGTCGGCTGCATGTCCGTCTCCCATTGCCGCAAACCGAGTCAGAATGCAGGTTTACCAGATTCTAGGCCGCGCGGCGCTCTCGCTCCCTCGTCAGGGCGCCCACCTGGCGCCGCAAAGCCTCAACACCGCGATCCGGATTGCTGAGCAAATTTCGGAAGAAGGCAGCGCGACGTTCGGGCTCGCCGGCGAGGAGTCTCTGCCCAGCGGATTGGATAAGCTGGAGCCGGATCTCGCGCCGTTCCTCGTCCCGCCAAACGCGGTCGAGAAACTCACAGAGTGGTCCCATCTGCGGCTCCAGCGCCCAGTTCCTGCCGTCCAGCAGCGCGACGATCCCGCTCAGGCAGGAGCCGAAGCTGCCCTGATCGATGTCCAGGCCCTCCATGTAGTCGCTCGCGTCGAGGCTGATCCCGCTGTGGCGCGCGCGGCCGAGCATTGCCAATTTCTCGACCAGAAAGCGCCGGCTTACGACCCCGACGCGAGCGGCGAGCCGCAGCAATGATGCCAGGCTGATCGTTCGCATCACGCCAGCGACATTTGAAAGCCTGCGATAGCCAAGATCATCGGAGAGCAGCACGAAGCTTCCTTGCGAAGCGGCGAGAATGTCGTCGAAGAAGTGAGGGACGAGGCCCTCTGGCGCGGCGTCGTGGATTCTTCGTGCAAGCCCTGGCGCCCCGATCGACGGCACGATCGTGGTCTGCGCAATCGCCCAGTCCCGTGCTTCAACCCGAACCCTGGTCACGGTCTCAAGCTGCGCGGGATAGGTGCGCGTACCGACAATCTGGCCATTCTGATGGCCGATGGTGGCATGCTGCCGCCCGCCAAAGGCGGCAAGCTTGTCGACACGATGATGGAACAGGTCGATCGTAGCCTGGGTGACCGCAAGCCCGCCGAGGAGCCGTTCGACCAGCTCGACGAGTTCCAATCTACGGACCAATTCGAGCGTGAGCGCATCGACGACGCATCCCCGCTCATGATTCTGTGCGACATGGCCGGCGTGGTGCCGCAATTCGCCAGTTCCTTCTGAGCAGAGGAAACGGGCCTCTTCTTTCTCGCGCATTCCGTCATAAGCATCGATGATGTCGAAGCCATTGGCCGCGGCGAAGGTCCGCAAAGGCAGGCGCTGGTTCAGGTAGTCACTCAAGCTTCGGTCGATCTGCTCCGCCTGCTGACGCAGCTGCTCATGGAGCTCGGCCATCGCGTCGGGCGCGCTGGGATCAACCTTGAACCTATGGAACATGGGCGCGCCGGCAAAGCGCTCGGGCAGAGTCTCGAGCAAGGTCTGGAAGAGATGAAGATGCTTGTGGCGGACCTTTCCGACCGTGAACCGCTGTGGCCGCCCCGACGGCAAGGTCGGCGGCAGCACGAGCGAGTCTCCCTCCTTGAGCCCCGCCGCTGCGCAGGCAATGCGTGCGCCCGTCTCAAGATCGATGCTTTCGCGCGGCAGGTCGTCTTCTGTCTCAAGCCGGTATTCGCGACCGCGCGCCTCCTCGTCGATTAACTCGAAGACAGTGTCGGGACCAACGGACTTCACGTCGAGCAGCACGTCCCGCGGAGCGGGATCGTTAAACATGATGCCGACAAACCGCTCCTGCGCGATTTTAGAGGCAGGGAAGCGCCGCGCGACGCGATAGCCAAAGTCGCGGGCGCGATCGGCATGGCCATGATTGGCGAGCAGCAGCCCGAGGTCGCCGAGATCCTCTGGCTCGCCCTCGACCTGGGTTTCGTCCAGCGTTCGCAGCCAGGCCGCAATCGACTCCTGATCGCCTTGGCGCAACAAGATCTGAGCCCAGTGGAGCCGCAGCTTGAGATCGTGGGGCTGCTGCTGGATGACAGCTTCTGCCGCAGCGCGTGCCCGCGCCATGTCCCCAATTTTGAAGAACCCGACCAGCTGATAGTGCAGGTAGCGCGGAAGCGCCTGGACCTCGGCGGGGAGCAGGTCAAAGACGGCCGTGAAGCCCTGGCGATCATCGACCTGATGAAGCGCCTCGATCAGCCAGCGAAGGCCCTTGCTGTCGCGATCGAGCGCAATCCGGTCCCGCAGGAGGGTTATAAGGAGAGCTGGCAAATCGCTCTGCCGTAACCAGAGGGCGGCCTGAAGAACGTCGGAAAAGGGGATCGGCCCATTGGCGCGTTCGAGAAGAGCGTTGGCCGCGGCAATCATCTGGTCGCGTGAGGTCAGCCGCTTGGCGATCGCCAGCGACGGTACAAGGCGCTGCGGATGCTCGGCTTGCGCAGCCTCGAAATCCGCGGTCGGGTCATAATCTTCCTCTGTGGCTGCCCGCGCCTCAGCTTCCAGCACCGCTCGCCACATGAGCTCATCGGGCGTGGCAGCCGACCAGTCCCCCTCCGCGAGCCGGCGCCGCATCTCGGCGGGCTGATCCTCAAGCAGCTGGCAAAGAAGCAGCCGATTGGCTGGAATGTCGAGGCGTGTCTCGAGCGCGGCAATGGCGTCCGCCTTGCGGTCGTCCATCATCAAGAGCAGCGAGTGGAGATGAACCGTCCGGCCCTCTTCGTCTGCCTCCGGGCCCAATCGCTCCAGAACTGCGATCGCCTCCTTTTCGCGATCGAGTGCGCGGAGCAGCTGAGCGAGATTCTGCGCGAGTGATGCATCGAGCTGGACAGGGTCGAGCGCCAAATGCTCCTGCCACTGACGGGCAAGAATCGCTACTGCCTCTTCGACCTCGGTAGGTGAGATCGGGTCCGAAATGCGGGCGCCGACATGTCCCCCATCTACCGTTGCAAGCCGGTAAAGCACCGCTTCGGACCTGAAGCGAGCGAGCTCATCGCTGCCGGGAAATTGTGTGGCCGCATCCCGTGCAAGACGCGTCCAGCGTCGGTCGTCGCGCACCCGCAAGATTTGAACGGCGCCGATCAGCGCCTCCTCGCATCCTCGGCGATCCTCCGGAAGGGCATTGAGCGGATCCTCGTGTGGAGCGATCGCTTCCTCCGCCTGCATTAACGCCAGCAGCCCGGCCTCGGTCTGCGGGTTGATCTCGAGCAGCCGCAGCGCGGCTTCGCGGGCGCCATGCGGATCACCACCGACGGCCCTCACGGCGGCAAGATTGGCCAGCCCCTTCTCATCATCGGGCTGGAGGGCGGACGCCTCGACGAAATAGCCGGTCGCGATCTGGCTCTCGCCAAGCTGCCAGTGAGCGGCGCCGAGGCTGGTGAGGATCCGAAAACGCTGCCGGTCAGAGGCCGCTTCCCAATCATCTTCGCGCAAGGCTTCGAGGTCACTGATCGCTTCCCGGACGTGTTTGCTCGCGAGCTTGGCCTTGATCCGCTCCAGTCTGCGGGTGAAGCGTTCATCATCCAGGTGCTCGCCAGGCGCGGGATTGAGGGCGGTCTTGATATCGAGCCGTAGCAGCGCGAAAGACTCTCTTACCTCCTTGTGCTGCTCGCCGATTTGCTGCTTGAGCTCCGGGACGCCTTCGTTGCCGAGGTAGAGTTCCCGGACGCTCGGATATTCGCCGATCAGTGAGCGCAACTGCGTCCAGCCATAGACATAGACTTCCAAGCCTTCGGCTTCGTACAACTCGGTCAGTTCGCGGGCATAGGCCTGGAGGTCGGCATCATCGGCTGCCGTCGTGGCGAGAATGAATTCGCTCAGTCGCGGCTTGAAATTGGTGCGGGCGGCCTCGACTTCCTTGCGAAAGGCTGCGCGCCGAAGGTGCGGGTCGGCTGCAAGCTCATCCTTGAGCTTGCACTGGATTCCGACGTGTCCGCGATCGCGCCGGCGGCTGACAATATCGATGCCGCCCTGCCCTTGGCCATGTCGGCCCACATTATAGGTGTGTGGCCAGTCAAAGATTGCGGCGAACAGGCGGCGCATCACGCGCTCGAACGACTGCCAGTCGGTTGGCGGTGGAAGCTGTAAGCCGCTCTTGTCGACCATTTCCCCTAGCTCCTGCGCCTCACCTGAATCCAAGCTCTTAAATGGGGGCGAGGCCCCGAAATGCCAAGCATTCAGCCGGCGGAGCAGAAGCATGCGAGGGCGGCCGAAGCCTGCTCACCCCCATGGCCCCTTTGCGCCTTCGCGCCTTCGCGTGAACCCATCCTGATCCCGAAACCCCCGGAAGCTTTGGACAGAACAGCCCAAGAACCTTGAACCCGCCGCCCCCCTCCTCCTATACCTCCCCCATGTCAGACCTGTTCGCGTCCACCGCCGCCCCGTCCTCCGAATACGACGCCCATTCGATCGAGGTTCTGGAGGGGCTCGAGCCGGTCCGGCGGCGGCCGGGCATGTATGTCGGCGGGGTCGACGAGCGGGCGCTCCACCACCTCGCCGCCGAGGTGCTCGACAATGCCATGGACGAGGCGGTGGCGGGGTTCGCCACCCGGATCGAGGTGACTCTGGAGGCCGTCGAGGGAACGGCCGGGCGGCTCACCGTCACCGACAACGGCCGCGGCATCCCGATCGACGAGCATCCGCGCTATCCGGGCAAGTCGGCGCTCGAGGTGATCCTCACCATGCTCCATTCGGGCGGCAAATTCTCGAACAAGGCCTATGCGACGTCGGGCGGGCTCCACGGCGTCGGGGTGAGCGTCGTCAATGCGCTTTCGAGCGAGACGGTGGTCGAGGTCGCCAGGAACAAGGAGCTCTACCGGCAGACCTATTCGCGCGGCGAGCCGATTTCGAAGCTGGAGCTGCAGGGGCCGACCCAGAACCGCCGCGGAACCAGCATCGGCTTCGTCCCCGACACCGAGATCTTCGGCGGGGAAGCCCGCTTCAAGCCGGCCCGGCTCTACCGCCTCGCCCGCTCCAAGGCCTATCTGTTCGCCGGGGTCGAGATCCGCTGGCGCTGCGATCCGGAGCTGATCGCGGACGATGACCGCAAGGCGGGCATCCAAGCCGAGGCGGTGTTCCAGTTCCCCGGCGGTCTTTCCGATCACCTCAGGGAGCAGATCGGCGAGCGCAATTGCGCCACCAGCGACTTCTTCTCCGGGCGGCAGGATTTCCCGGGCGGCCTCGGGCTGGTCGAATGGGCGGTCGCCTGGCCGTTGTGGAGCGAGGGCGGCTCCTCTTATTATTGCAACACCATCCCGACCCCCGACGGGGGAACCCACGAGCAGGGGATCAGGGCGGCCCTGACCCGTGGGATCCGCGCCTTCGCGGAGCTCACCGGCCAGCAGAAGAAGGCGAAGGAGGTGCAGGCCGAGGACGTCGTCGGCGGCGCCGAGGTGATGCTCTCCGTGTTCATCCGCGATCCCCAGTTCCAGAGCCAGACCAAGGACCGGCTGACCAGCCCGGACGCCGCCCGGCTGGTCGAGGCGGCGGTGCGCGACCATTTCGACCATTATCTGGCCGACAACATGGAGCGCGGCCGGGCCCTGCTCGCCTTCGTCCTCGACCGGATGGACGAGCGGCTGAAGCGGCGGGCGGAGCGCGAGATCAAGCGCAAGACCGCGACCAGCGGGCGCAAGGTCAGGCTTCCGGGCAAGCTCACCGACTGCGCCAACAGCGACGATCCGGCGGGGACCGAGCTGTTCATCGTCGAGGGCGACAGCGCCGGCGGCTCGGCCAAGCAGGCGCGCGACCGCAAGACCCAGGCGATCCTCCCCATCCGCGGCAAGATCTTGAACGTCGCCTCGGCCAGCGCCGACAAGATCCGAGGCAATCAGGAGATCGCCGACCTCGGCCTGGCGCTGGGCTGCGGCACCAAGGAGCGCTGCGACCCGGCCCAGCTTCGCTACGACCGGATCATCATCATGACCGACGCCGACGTCGACGGCGCCCATATCGCGACCCTGCTGATGACCTATTTCTTCACCGAAATGGCCCCCATCGTCGAGCAGGGCTGCCTCTACCTCGCCCAGCCGCCGCTCTACCGCCTGGCGTCCGGCCCGACCGTCGCTTATGCCCGGGACGATGCCCATCGCGGCGAGCTCGAGGCGAGCCTGTTCAAGGGCAAGAAGGTCGAGGTCAGCCGCTTCAAGGGCCTCGGCGAGATGAACCCGTCGCAGCTTCGCGAGACGACGATGGACCCCAAGTCGCGCTCGCTGATCCGGGTCACCCTGCCCGACGGCTATCAGCAGCAGCATCCGGTGCGCGACCTCGTCGACCGGCTGATGGGAAGGAACCCGGAGCACCGCTTCAACTTCATCCAGAGCCACGCGGCCGAGATCGCGGAGGACGAGATCGACGCGTGAGCGGGCGGCCGGCGGAAGCACGGTCCCGCAATAGCTTTTCCCGAGCAAAACGCTTATCCGGGAGCCCATGAAAGCCGCACTCCGGATCGACCTGCTCACCGTCGGCCTGATCGCCGCCCTCGCCGCCCTACCCGCCGCGGCGCAAGATACGAGCCGCGGAACCGGCGATCAGACCATCGTGGTGACCGGCCGACCGCTAGGGGATACTCGCCGCGCCCTGGCCGAATGCCTCGCCCGCAAATGCGCGCCGAATGAGGATATCGACGCGACCCTCGCCCACGCCGAGAATCTGTTCGTCGCGGGCGACTACAAGGCGGCCCGCCGGACCACGCTGGCCTCGATCGCCCGCAACCGGCGCCACGCCGCGGCCTATCCCGTGGCGGTCGCCGATCTGTATCGGGCGAACGGGCGTATCGCCGCCCATCTCGGCGAAGGGCATTCCTATGAATCGTCGACGATTGCCGTCGCCCGCTCGCTGAAGGCGGGCGTGCCGGACGGCGACCTAAGGGTGATCGGCGCGGAGCTCGAAAAGGCGGGGATGTTCGCTTCGCTCGGGCGGACCGAACGGGCGCGCCAGATCTACGCCCGGATGCAGGTCGAAGCCCACCGGCTCGGCCGCGACGACATCGCCGCCCATATAAGGTTGCGCTCGGCCTGGCTCCACCAGCTCGAGAGCGATGAAGTCTTCGCCCGCGCCGCGCTGAAGGAGATCGCCGCCGACCGGACTCCCGCTGCCAGGACGGCGCGGGCGGCGGCCCTCGTGCTCCTCGCCCAGCTCGACCGGGAGCGGGGCAAAAAGGTCGCCGCCGATGCGCTCGCCAGCGAGTTGAGCGAGCTGAGCGGCGACCGGCCGGTGCTGATCTTCTCACCGCGGGTCGAGACCCCCACCAACGCCGCCGCGATGGGATTGGTGGGCTCGAGTCTTCGGCGAATGCCGATGCAGCAATTCGAGAAGCAATGGGTCGACATCGGCTTCCGGATCGGCCCGGAGGGCCGGGTCGGCGAGGTCGAGATGCTGCGCAGCGAGGGCTCTGCCGACTGGGCGAAGCCGCTGCTCCGGGCGATCGCCGGACGCATTTATTCTCCGGTGCGAAGCTCCGAGGGCCAATATCGGGTGGAGCGTTACAGCCTCACGTCCCTCTGGGACTACAAGGCGACGGGCACCCGCCGCCGGCAGCGTTCGCCCCAGGCTCGGATCGAAATGCTGGATTTGACGGCCGAGCCGGAGCTGCAGTCACCTTGAGCCGGCTTCGGGCCGTCCTGCTGCTCCTCTTCTTCTGGGCGGGGGCTGCGGCAGCGGCGGAGCCGTCGCCGGACTTCATCCGCCGTTCCGACGAGCTGGTGAAGCTGCTGAGCGGGGAGGTCGCGCCCACGCGGTTCTTCTCCTCCACTTTCCTCGGCCAGGTCCCTCCCGATCGGGTCGCCGGAATCGCGTCGCAGCTGAAGGCGAGCTATGGCGCCGCCCGCCGGGTCATCCGGATCGAGGCCGGCAGCCCGACGTCGGGAATCGTCCTCGTTGCGTTCGAGCGGGCCGTCGTCCGGCTCCGTATGGCAATCGGCCCGCAGCCGCCGCATCTCGTCGAAGGGCTCTTCGTCGCCGGAGTCGAATCCTCCGCCGCCGACCTGCCCGCCCTGTTCGGCGAGATCGTCAGCCTGCCCGGCGAGGTCTCGCTGGCCGCGGCGCGGCTCGAAGAAGCGGGTCCGGCCAATTTCCTGACCCAGAAAGCGGAGCGGCCGCTGGCGATCGGCTCGGCCTTCAAGCTGTTCGTGCTCGCCGAGCTGGTGCGCCAGGTGAAGGTGGGCGAGCGGCGGTGGAGCGACGTCGTGCCGCTAGGCGCCCCTTCCCTCCCCTCCGGCCTCCTTCAGGACTGGCCGAAGAATTCGCCCATCACTCTCCACAGCCTCGCCGCGCTGATGATCTCGCGGAGCGACAACAGTGCCGCGGATAGCTTGCTGGGCGTGCTCGGCCGGGACAAGGTCGAGCGCCTGTTGCCCGAGCTGGGGGTCCGGGCGCCGGAGCGTGACCGGCCCTTCCTTTCCACCCGCGACGCCTTTGCCCTCAAGCTCGGCGATCCCGCCCTGCTCGGGCGCTGGAAGGCCGCCGGCGAAACGGGGCGGCGGGCGCTTCTGCCGCAGCTGGAGCGCATCGACGCCTCGACGCTCGATCCATCCCGGCTCGGCGGCCGCCCCGCCGAGATCGGGACGGTCGAATGGTTCGCCTCGCCCGCCGACCTCGTCCGCAGCCTCGACTGGCTTCGCCGAAGCGGCGACCGCACCGCGCTCGACCTGCTGGCGATCAATCCCGGCCTCGGGCCGGCGCTGGCGAAGGACTTCGACTATTTCGGCTTCAAGGGCGGCTCGGAACCGGGGGTGCTCAACCTGAGCTTCCTGCTCAAGGCCCGCTCCGGGCGCTGGATGGCGGTCTCGGCGACGTGGAACAGCGAGACGACGACCCTCGACGAAGCGCGTTTCGTGGCGCTGATGAGCCGGCTGATCGCGCTGATGAAATGAACTCGCCTCTCCCCTCCCCGGACGGGAGTGGGACTCCTACCGCCCGCTTGCCTCGCGCGACTGGCGAAGCGCTTCCAGCTCCTTGGCCTGCTTGTCGCGCGCGGCCCGAAATTCCGCGATCCCCGCGGTCTCCTTCTCGCAGAAAGCGCGGCCGGTCTCGTCCAGCTTGGCGGCTTCGTCGAGGCAGCGGCCATAAGCGATGCTTCGCGGAAGCAGGTCGATCGGCTCGATCCCGGAATCGCGGCGCTCGATGGCGGGCCGGATCGCGGTGAAGAAGCTGCGCCAGCCGCGGCGGCTGCGCGCCTGGGCGACAGCCTCCGGAGTCGCGGCAGCCGCGGCCGGCGCCTCGAGCGCGGCAAGCGGGACCTTGTCGAGACGCGCCAGCGCCTCTTCGAAACGTCCCAGCTCGCGCAGGGCGTTGATCGCCCGCCCCTCCATTCCGATCCAGTTGAGGTCGGCGGGGCGCGGCGGCACTTTCGCCGAGGCCTCGACCAGCTCTTCGAGATAGCGTTTCCTGAGCTCCGGCTTGCCCTCCGCTTCCCAGCTCGCCTGGAGCAGAGCCCACAAGGTGAGCTCCGGCCTGACGCCCATTTCGCGCATCAGCCAGTAAGCGCGGTAATATTGCGTGTCCTCCTTGCGGAGCGCCTGATAGGCCTCCGACGCCAGCAAAGGCTCGAGCCTGGCGATCTCGCCGGCATCATAATCCGTGTAGAGGACGAGCCCGTTGTCCGGACATTCCGGAAGAGCGGCGGGGAGCTTCAGATTGCCGTAGGGCCGCCCGTCCGGCCGCTCGCCGGTCACGACCGGGGGCGCCAGGGGCTGGAACTGGAAGGTAGCGCCGCCGATCGGGCAGGTCATCGTCCGGGGGGCCGGCGCGGCGTGCGCCACGGAGGCGGGACCGGCGAAAAAGGCAACGGCCGCGGCAAAGACGAGGATACGCATCGCAATCACTCCTGGAACGCCAAGCCCTTCTAGCTGGTGACCGCGGGCGCGACGAGGGGGAAGCGGGGGATTACGGCGTCGAACGCACGTCCATCGGCGGCGACCATGGAGTAATGGCCCTCCATCCAGCCGGTCGGGGTTGGAAGCGGACAGCCGGAAACATAATCGAAGGCGCCGCCCGGCTCGATCACGGGCTGCTCGCCGACCACGCCTTCCCCCTGGACCTGGTGGCGGCCGCCGCGGCCGTCGGCGATCGTCCATTCCCGGCTGATCAGCTGGACCGTCTGCGGCGATCCGTTCTCGATCCGGACGTGATAGGCCCAGAACCAGCGGCCGCGGCCGGGCTCGGACTGTTCGGGAAGGAAGCTGACCGAGACCCGAACGGTGACGTCGCCGGTCGTGGCGCTGTGGGGAAAGAGGCTTTTCACAAGCGCTTCCCTCTACTTATCGGCCGCACGCGTCAATTGCTTGCGCGGCCGCACGCGATCCGCGAAGGAGCCGGGATGGTGCAGGACTGGACCCCGGCGAGCTGGCGGACTCACGAAGCGCGGCATCAGCCGGTCTATGCCGATGCCGAAGCCCTCGACTCGGCCCTGCGCGAGCTCGCCGCCTATCCGCCGCTGGTCCCCGCCGCCGAGGCCCATGCCCTCAAGGCCGAGCTTGCCGAGGCGCAGGCGGGCCGGGCCTTCCTCCTCCAGGGCGGCGACTGCGCCGAGAGCTTCGCCGAATTCTCCCCCGACACGATCCGGGGAACGGCGGCCCTGATCGAGGCGATGGCCCGGCGCCTCGCGGTGGCGAGCGGGCTGCGCATCGTCCGGGTCGGCCGGATCGCCGGGCAGTTCGCCAAGCCGCGCTCGCGCGAGCTCGAATCGCGGGACGGGCTCGACCTGCCCATGTATCGCGGCGACATCGTCAACGGCCTTGCCTTCGACGAAGCGGCGCGCAGGCCCGACCCGGAACGGATGTTCCGCGCCTACGGCCAGTCGACGGCCGCCTTGAGCCACTTGCGCGCCCTCCCCGGCCCGGAGCCGATCTACACCAGCCACGAAGGGCTTCTGCTCCCCTACGAACAGGCCCTGACCCGGCGCGACGGGGCGGGCTGGTACGGAAGCTCGGCCCATTTCCTCTGGGTCGGCGACCGCACCCGCTTCGCCGGCTCGGCCCATGTCGAATATCTGCGCGGCCTGACCAACCCGGTCGGAATCAAATGCGGGCCGACGCTCGGCCCGGTCTCGCTTCGGGCGCTGCTCGACACGCTCAACCCGGCGCGCGAGCCCGGCCGGATCACCCTGGTCAGCCGGATGGGCAGCGCCGAGGTGGAGCGGGCGCTGCCGCCGCTGCTTCGCGCCGTCGCCGCAGAGGGCCATCCGGTGCTTTGGACCTGCGACCCGATGCACGGCAACACGGTGCGCACGGCAAGCGGCTACAAGACCCGGCCGCTGGGGCGGATCCTCGGTGAGCTGCGCGCCTTCTTCGCCGCCGCCCGGGCCGAGGGCGTGCGCGGCGGCGGAATCCATGTCGAGATGACCGGGCGGGACGTCACCGAATGCACCGGCGGCGCCGATCCGGTGACCGAGGAGGATCTCGCCGCCCGCTATCACACCCATTGCGACCCGCGCCTCAACCGCGGCCAGGCGATGGAGGTGGCGGAGCTGGTCGCGGCCGAGCTGGCCAGGGAGCGCGGCGCCGAGGCGGCCTGAAAGACAGCTAACCCACTTTCTTCACCGCGAGCGCCCCGGCGGGGCACGGCCCCAGAAGGTCGAGCGCCGACCCGCTGCCGTCGAGCCAGGCGCTCCAGCTTTCGTGAGCGATCACGGCGACCTGGCGATGGTGATAGGGCGCGACGTCCGGCCCCGGCTGGGTCGTCAGCATGGTGAACGCTTCCTCCCCCTCCCCGGCTCGCCAGAGTCCGGCGATGCAGAACCAGTCGCGGCCCGGCACGGTGAACAGCCACCGGTCCTTGCGCTTGTCGGAGCGCGGCTCCCTGGGCGTGGTGAATTCGTAGAAGCCGTCGGTGACGATCAGGCAGCGGCCGCCCCCGTCGAAATTGGTAAATTCACGCCCGTCGGAGCGGAAATTATAGACCGGCTTGCCGCCCGGCCCGGGCCAGCTCCACCGCCGCTGGACCAGCTCGGCGCCGCCGCCGGCCGCGTTCCAGCGGACGATCGGCGCCCGGTCGGTGATCCGGATCTCGTCCCGCGGCTCGGCATTCGGCATGCCGTCGGGGAGGCCCAGCTTCATGCCCAGCTGCTCGAAGGCCCGCGCGATGACGTCGGGGGCGACCTTGTTGCTGTAGAGGTTGCACATGGCCGGCCTTCTAGTCGGCGCCACCGACGTCCGCCAGCTTGACAGCGCCACCCGCTCCCCCGATATGCGCGCTTCGCAAGCGCAACGGCCCCTTCGTCTAGCGGTCCAGGACGTCGCCCTCTCACGGCGAAAACACGGGTTCGAGTCCCGTAGGGGTCACCAAAGCGTTGCAAAGCTGCGGCTTTTCAAAAACTTGGCCGAAATCGGTAGCTTCCCAGCCGCCCGGTGGTACGAAAGGGTGGTACAAAAATGGGTTGCAAGATGCCGGGGCCGACTACCCATCCACGGTCGACGAATCTCTGGTTCCGCAGGGCGGTTCCCGAGCGGTTGGGGTCACCAAGTCCTGAAGACTTGTATTCGGCGCCTCGTGCCGGACCTCTCGCTTGCACTCCGTGTATCACCGACATGCGCGATCAAATAATTCGGATGCGACCTCAAATAAAAGCTTTCGACGGGGGCGTTGCGAAACGATTCACCATTGCCCAAAGTCGTGCCTTACAATAACTTTTCCGTGGCGTTCGAGGGGCGGGCGCTTGGGGGCAATGCGTGGGATCGGATCGGGCGCTCAATTTCCTGAACGATATGCTGTGGAACAGCCTCCTCGTCGCGGGGCCGATTCTCATAGCCACCCTGCTCGTCGGCCTGATCATCAGCGTCTTCCAGGTGACGACTCAGCTGCAGGAGATCACGCTCTCCTACGTTCCCAAGATCCTCACCGCCGCCTTCCTGCTCATCGCCATCGGGCCGTGGATGATGGGCCGGGTGACAGGCTATGCCACCTCCCTCTACCTGCTCATCCCGACGCTGTCCGGATGAGTGGGACGGCGGCGACGGCGCGGAGACGTGGAGCAACTGACCGACCAAGCCGTGGCGGCCTTGCTGATCAGCCTGAGAATCGCGCCGGCGTTGGCCTTCGCTCCGCCCTTTACCCTCCTCAGGGTGCCGGTGACGGTCCGGGTGATGCTGGCGATCACGCTCGCCGCGTGGCTGGTCGCGGGCCATCCGCAGCAGACCTGGCAGAGCGACTTCTGGTCGCGCGGCCTCTTCCTCACGGCGACGGCCGAGCTGCTGATGGGGATCGCTCTCGCTCTAACCCTTCAGATCGCCTTCGCGGCGTTGCTCACCGCCGGGCGGGCGATCGACATCCAGGCGGGGTTCGGCCTCGCCGTGCTGATCGATCCGACGACCCGCTCGCAAATGCCGCTGGTCGGGACCCTATTCGCTTACGCCGCCGGGGCGATCTTCTTCGCCACCGGGGGGCCGGTCGACCTGCTCGCGATCTGGGCGGAGTCGGTGGCTCGTGTGCCGCTCGGGGCGGCGGTGCTCGGCGGGGATTCGGTTCAAGCGATCATCTTCTATATGTCGGCTGTGTTCGTGATGGCCTTCGGCGCGGCGGGGCTGGTGATGCTGGTCCTGTTCGTCATCGACCTCGCTATCGCCTTCATGTCGCGCACCCTGCCGCAGATGAACGTGCTTCTGCTCGGCTTCCAGGTGAAGACCCTGGCCGTGCTGGCCCTCCTGCCGCTTGGAATCGCCTTGTCCGCAGCCCTCTTCCTGCGAATGCTCCGCTACGCGCTGCATACGGCCGCGGAGCTGATCTGATGGGCTCGCTCTGATGGCCGAGGGGCAGGAACAGAATCGAAGCGAGGAAGCCACTCCGTTCAAGCTCAGGCGGGCTCGGGAGAAGGGCCAGGTCGCGCGCGGAATGGACCTTGGCTTCGTCGCCGGCCTGGCCGCGCTGGCGGCTTTCGCCATCGTCGCGGGCGACCGGCTGGTAGCGGGCCTCGCGCAGCTGATGCGGCAGGCGCTGGCGGCAAGCGGCTCCGGCGGCGGCGACCCGGGCGAGGCTGCAGCCCTCGCGGCCGCTCTCTACCGGCCGGCGATCGAGCCGCTGATTCTGCTTGGCGGCACGATCGTGCTGATCGTCCTGTTTCTCGAGATCGTGCAGCTGCGCGGCCTGTTTTTCACCGCGCACCCGTTGAAACCCGATTTCAGCCGCCTCAATCCGGCGAAGGGTTTCAAGCGGCTTTTCTCGACTCGGATGCTGAAGGAAGCCCTGAAGAACGTCGTCAAGATGGCGGCCTATTCGGCCGTCACCATCCTCCTCCTCTGGTCGCTGGTCGCGACTCCGGGGCGCTCGCAGGAAGGCGCCGAGGGGCTTGCCGCGGCGATCGGCGGCGCCTCGATGCGGCTTTTGCTGTCGTTCCTCCTGGTCGCTTTCTTCTTCGCCGCGATCGATCAGATCATCATCCGCCGCGAGTTCAGCAAGCAGATGCGGATGAGCCGCCGCGAGGTGACCCGCGAAAGCAAGGATCGCGAAGGCGACCCGCGCATCAAGCAGAAGCGCAAGCAGCTCCACGCCGAATTCGCCAAGCAGGGCAATTCGCTCGGCGCTTTGCCGGGCTCGGACCTGCTGGTGGTGAACCCGCAGCATTTCGCCGTGGCTCTCGCCTACGACCCGGAGCGGATGATGGCGCCGAGGGTGACCGCCAAGGCGCGCAACAATTACGCTTTGGCAATGAGGCGCGAAGCCTTCCGCCTCGCAATCCCGATCTTCGAGGACCGCGCGCTCGCCCGAAGCCTCTACTCGCGGTGCCAGACCGGGCACGAGGTCGGCTCCGGCGACTATCACGGGGTCGCCGCGCTCTACCTCAAGCTCCGCCAATCCCGCACTGCCCCTCCAGCGGAAGAACCGAGATGCTGATTCAAACTCTGCGCAACAACAAGGATCTCGCACTGGTGATCGGGATGGTGCTCATCCTCCTGATCCTGTTCGCGCCGATCCCGGCGCCGATGCTCGATCTGGCGATCATCACCAATTTCGGCTTCGGCCTCACGATCCTGCTGCTCACCTTCTATGTCAGCAAGCCGGTCGAATTCTCGACCTTCCCGTCATTGCTGCTCGTGGCGACGCTCTTCCGGCTTTCACTGAGCGTCGCGGCGACCCGCCTCATCCTCACCGGCGCCGACGCGGGTGACGTGATCAACTCGATCGGCACCTTCGCGGTGCAGGGCAATTTCGTGATCGGCCTCGTCGTCTTCTGTATCCTGATCGTCGTCCAGTACATCGTCGTCACTTCGGGCGCGCAACGAGTCTCGGAAGTCGCTGCACGCTTCATGCTGGACTCCATGCCGGGCCAGCAGATGAGTATCGATGCCGACCTCAACATGGGCCTCATCGACCAGAAGGAGGCGATCCGCCGCCGCCAGGAGCTGGAGAAGGAGGCAAGCTTCTACGGTTCGATGGACGGCGCTTCCAAGTTCGTGAAGGGCGACGCCGTCGCCGGAATCATCATACTGCTGATCAACATCATCGCCGGCTGGATCATCGGCATGGTTCAGATGGGGATGGCTTGGGACGAGGCGCTGGAGCGCTTCACCCTGCTCACCATCGGCGACGGCATCGCCACCCAGCTGCCGGCCCTGATCATCGCCATTGCCACCGGAATCATCGTCACCCGCTCGTCGGCCGACAAGGAGCTCAGCACGGAGGTGTTCCGCCAGCTCGGCTCGGTGCCCCGAATCCCGCTTATCGTGGCGATCGTGCTGATGGCGCTGCTGCTGCTGCCGGGAATGCCCAAATGGCCGATCCTGCTGATCATCGCGGGCTCGATATTCGCCTGGTACCGCGCCCGGACGAGCCTGGCGGCCACTGCCGCGGACGAGGCCGGTTCCGCCGAAACCGCCGAGATGACCGGCCCCGGGCCGGCGCCAGCTCTGGAAATCCGCCTCGGCAGCGCGCTCGCTACGGCCTGGAAAAGCGAAGAGGCAGTGCTGAGCGACCGGGTCGCTGGCCTCAGGCGCGTCCATGAGCAGGATTACGGGGTGGGCTTCCCAGCCGTCCGCATCACAGACGGCGTCGGTCTTGGCGATCTCGAATATGAGATAAGGCTGTTCGGAGCCCGATTTGGCGCGGCGGAGATTCACCCTGACCGCCTGCTCGCCCTGGCGCCGCCGGCAAACGCGCTGAAGCTCCAGGGGATCGAGACCCGCGACCCAGCCTTCAATCTCCCGGCGCTGTGGATCGAGCGCTCGGATGCGGAAGAGACTCGCAAGGCGGGGGTCAAGGTGATCGATCCCGTCACGGTGCTGATGACCCATTTCGCCGAGATCGTGCAAAGCGAGATGGCGACCCTGGTCACCCGCCCGGTCGTCGTGAAGATGCTCGAGGAGGCTCGCGAGCGTCAGCCGGGCCTGATCGAGGAACTGATCCCCAACAGCCTTACCATCGCCGACGTCCAGCGGGTGCTGCAGAACCTGCTCGGCGAAGGCGTGTCGATCGCCAACATCGACCTCATTCTCGAGCATCTCGCCGATCTGGCGCGGTCGCAAAGGGATCCGGGCGAGCTCACCGAGCTGATCCGCCAGCGGCTGAGCTATTCGATCTGCCAACAGCTGCGCGGCAGACATCACGACCTCGCCGTGCTCAGCCTCGATCCGAGGATCGAGAACCAGATCAGCAGCAATCTCGGCCAGGGTGCCCAGAATATGCTGCCGGTCGAGCCAAAGCTCGCCGAGCAACTGATCCGCAAGCTCTCCACCCTCGCGGAGGACATGCACCGCGAGGGTCGCTCCCCGGTGCTTTTGTGCGGCGCGGAGATAAGACGGAATCTCAAGGCCTTTACTAGGCGCAGCGTGCCGCGGCTGTCGGTGCTGTCGGTCAATGAGATCCCGATGCGCATCAACTTGCGCTCCTTCGACATCGTCCGGCTCGAACAGGGGGCAAGCTCATGACCGTCGGCAGCGCCAGTCAGAAAGGCGGAACCTCTTCCCGGCTCCAGCGCCTGCTGCCGCTGCTCGCGACGGATCCGGCGAACCTGGCGCTCCTCTCCGATGCCGCGCACACGGCGATGGCGGAGCACCAGCCCGAAGTCGCGGCCGAGCTGCTCGAACGCTATGCGCTGGTCGAACCGCTGCCGCGGAGCGAAACCAATCTCGCCGGCCTCGCCGCCCTCCAGACGAACCGGTTCGACCGCGCGGTCGAATATTTCGGCCGGCTGGTGCAATCGGGCGAGAACGATCCGGCGGTCCGGTTCAACCTCGCCTGGGCCTCGGCGATGAACAAGGAATTCGACCGCGCGCTCGAGCTGGTTGACGATTCCCTCGCCCGCGCACTGCCCCAGGCGGCCACGCTGCAGGTCCGGATCCTGCACGAGCGCGGCGAGTTCGAGGAGGCCGCACGGCGCGCGCGCGCTTATGTCGAGCTCCATCCGTCCTATGCGCCGCTGATGGCGACCGTCTCGGTGCTGGCGCTGGACGTCGATGACGAAGCGCTCGCCGCGGCCTGCGCGGCGAAGGGGGGCGATCATCCCGACGCCCTTGCCACCCTGGGGACGCTGGCCCTCGGCAGGGAGCGGGCGACCGAGGCGCTCGACCTGTTCGACCGCGCGCTCGAGCGCAATCAGCAGGTACCCCGAGCCTGGGTGGGCCGCGGCCTCGCAAGGCTTCTCACCGGCGCGACTCCCGAAGCGGCCGCCGACATAGACCGTGGCGCCGAGATGTTCGGCGACCATCTCGGCTCGTGGATCGCGGCCGGCTGGGCGCATTTCGTCAACAAGGACCTGGCGGCGGCCCGCGCCCGTTTCGAGACCGCGCTCGAACTCGATCCGAATTTCGCCGAGACGCACGGCTCGCTCGCCGTGCTCGACGTGATGGCCGGCGATCTGGAAGGCGCCCGCGAGAAAAGCGAGATCGCCCTTCGTCTCGACCGGCAATGCTATTCGGCCGCGCTTGCCCGCTCGCTGCTCGCGGCGGGAGCCGGGGACCAGGAGACGGCCCGGCGGATCTACGAAAAAGCGATCGACACGCCCGTCGACGGCAGCGGGCGCACCATCGCCCAAGCCCTCGCCAGGCTCGGCATGCGTTGAGCGGGTGGAGGGTTTCCGGCGGGGGCCGGACCAGTCCTACCGCCGGTGGAGCTGGACCCCCGCCTTCGCGGGGGAGCTGGATAGTTCAGGTCCCGCCGCGCAGCTGCCGGCCGGCGCGGTCGATGAGGTCCCGGCCGTCCGGGCTGGCGCTGATCATCCGGTAGACGTCGTCGACCACGGTCTGGAAGGCAGGGTCGTTGGCCATCGCCTCGCCCAGCTCCTCGGCCAGGATCGCCCGCACCAACGTCCGGCGGAACTCCTCACCTTGCTCGATCGACGCCATCGCCTGCAGCCGGGCGATCGGGCGGGGGGTGGAGCCACGCATTTCGGCCGTCCGGCTCGCGCTTTCCCTGCGCGTGCGGCCAAGTTTTTGGAGCTGTTCGCGCAACAGGACCAGGACGTGATCGGCGTTGCTTATCGGGGTCATTTCCGGCCCGCCTCAGTGCGCTTTGCCGCCGTCGACGGACAGCTGGTCGAGCAGGAAGCTGGTCGCGGAAGCGGCTTCGCCCTCGCCCGCCTCGCCGTGGTTGCCCGCGGCGAGCGCTCTCGCTTGGTCGACGATCAGCTGCATGTCGCGGTTGAGCGGCGGATTCTCGTCATTCGCGGCGATGCCGGCCCGCAAATGGGCGATCGCGTCGCTGAATTCGTCGCGAATAAGGTGGGTCAGGCCGGCCACGAACCTACGCAGATAATTCTGCTCGGGTAGCATGGCGAGCGGCCCCCAAGTCGAAAGCGCGTTGGCCGCTTCGCCCGACGTCAGCTGGAAGAAGCCGAGCTGAAATCGGGCAATGGTGAAATCGGGCGCGAGCTCGACCGCTCGGCGAAGCGCCGGCATGGCCTCTATCGGACGGCCGATGCCGGCGAGGATGGATCCGCGCAGGAAGTGCAGCCGCGGATCGTCGGGATGACCGGCGATCAGGCGGTCGGCATGTTCGAGCTCGTCCCCGGCATCGGCCTGCATCGCCTCCACGAGCTCCTGCAACTCCGAGTCGCCGCACAGTCCGTCCATGATGTCCTTTCCCCCGATCAAAACGAGCCGATCCGCTTTCGCAGCCGCTCCAAGGCCGACCGATGAAGCTGCGAAATCCGGCCGCGGCTGAGGTCCAGAAGCTCGGCGATCTGCGCCAGGCTTAGTCCGGTATGATAATGCTGGCGAACGACAACCGCCTCTTTTTCCGGTAGCTTTTGCACTTCGGCGGCGAGCCGCCCCTGCATTTCACGCCATTCGAGCGACTCGTAGGCGGTCGGCCGAGTGTCGGCCCCGTTGGTGGCCAGCAGCGATGTTCCCTCCAGCATCAGGCCGAGCGCCAAACCGACGGCGAGGTCGGACAAGGCCGACAGCGGATCGTCCTCGGTCGCCGTCCCGGCGGGGACGAGCGACCGAATCCGCTCCTGCTCGATCCGGCGGCGCTGGCTGATCTGCGCGTTGACCTCGCTCATCTTCGCGAGGCCGTCGGCAATGCAGCCGACGATGCGCCGCCGGGCATAAGCTGAGAAGGGCACGCCCAGCAGCGGATCGAACCGGTCGATCGCCTGCAGAAGGCCTTCGTATGCGAAATGCTCGCAATCGCCGCGGTCCGCCGCCGGCCCCCGCCGCCGGTGGAATTTCGACGCCGCGATCGCGCGCGCGAGCGGGACGTAGCGACTGAACAACGCCTCGCGGCATTCGGTCTCGGCTTCGAACCGCAGCCGCCGCCACAGCGACGCCTCGGCGCGGGTCGGATGGACCACGAGGTCCAATCCAGTTGGAAGCACCGCGCTCTTCACCCGAAGCTTCCGAGCACCCCTTCCAGCACCAGCTTCCAGCCGTCGATCAGGACGAACATCAGCAGCTTGATAGGAAGGGATATGGTGGTGGGGGGGACCATCATCATGCCGAGCGACAGCAGGATGCTCGCCACGACGAGGTCGATCAGCAGGAAGGGCAGCAGGATGACAAAGCCGATCGTGAAGGCGACCCGAAGCTCATTCAGGATAAAGGCGGGCGCGAGCTTCAAAATCTCGACCTGCTCCGGCCGCTCCGGAAGCGGCGTGTCGGAGATTGCGTAGATCGATTCGATATCGGCGTCACGAGTCTGGGTCAGCATGAACTTGCGCAAGGGTTCGCTGCCCGTTTCGATCGCGCGTTCCACGCTCATCCTGCCGGAAAGCAGCGGCTGCACGGTGTCCCGGTTGAGCTCGGACAGGACGGGAGACATGGTGAAGGCGGTGAGGAACAAGGTCAGGCTGACGAGCACCGCGTTCGGCGGCGTCTCGGGCATTCCGAAGGCGTGGCGCACCATCGACAGGACGATGACGATCCGGATGAAGCTGGTCATGCTGACGAGGATGGCGGGCACGATCGCGAGCAGCGTCAGGATGAGGGCGGTGCGGACGACCTCCGAACCGCCGCCCGCCGCCTGGGCCAAGGCCGGCTCGGCGGCGGCCAGTGCCGTGGCAGCGCTCGTGAGGCGAAGGGCGAGAGGCTTCAGGCGCATGAGGCCTCCGAGTCCGCCCGACTTTCGGCGACCCGATCGTTGAGAATGCGGGCGTCGCCGGCGAGCAGCAGAAGCAGATATTCGCGCCCGCCGTGGCGGACGAGGCAGATGTCGGCGTGCTGGCTGAGCCGCCGGGTCTCGATCACCTTGACGGCACGGGGCCTCGCCTGGAAGCGCTCAAGCAAGGCCCGTAGGTCGATCTTGCCGCCGCGCTGCCGGATAAGAAGCACGGCGAGGACGGCGATGATGATGCAGATCACCAGCGCTGAGACGATCCGTCCAAACGAAACCTCAAGCGGCTGGCCGCCCCCGAGTCGCCCGCCGCCGGCCAGTACCGGCGAGTCGGCAAGCAGGGCCGCGCCGGCGCAAAACATCGCCATCGGGGCCCGCCCGTTCATCACTTGGCGATCTCCGTGAGCCGGACGGCGAAGCTGTCGCCGACCGCCACAAGCTCGCCGCGCGCGACGGCGATCCCGTTCAGCCGCAGCTCCACCGCCTGGTTCAGCGCGGCGTCGAGCGGCACGACGCTATCGTCCTTGAGCGCGGTCAGATCCGCGACCGTCATGCGCGCCTCGCCAAGATAGGCCTCGAGCGTGACGCCCACGGCATCGATGACCTTGGGGTCGATCCTGCGGGCCGGGCTCCCGGCCTCGGCCGCCGCTGCGTCGGGAACCTTGGATTCCGGTTCAGTCACGGGCCGTTCCAGTTGGGGGCTCGATGATTTTGAGGCGGAGTTGCCCTTGTTCCTGCTCGACCTTGCAGCGGCCGGAGCGGGCAACGCCGTTTATCGCCAGTGGCAAAGCGCCGGCCGTGGCCGAGTCGAGCACGAGCACATCGCCGGACACCAGGCCGGCGAGCTCGCCGAGGCTGAGCTCGCAGCGGCCGACCAGAGCGGCCAGGCCGACTTGCTGTTTCGCCAAGGCCTCGGCCAAGGGCCGGAGCGGGGGAAGCTTGTGGGCGGGCGGGGCTGAAAACTTCACGATCCGGGCGACGAGGTCCCGCTCCACCAGGATCCGGATGGCAGGCGTCTTTTCGGAGGGCCCGAGTGCGAAGATGCAGGATTGTGCGCAGGGGAGAGTCTCTATCGCGCCGCGACGCCACGCCGCTCGCCCAAGTCCGAACGCGGCCGCCAGCCGGTTGCAAAGGTCGTCGATGCAATCGGTGGCCAGCCGCTCAACGAGCTGCTCGTCGTCCGGCGTGCAGGCTTCGCGGTCGGCGGGCTCGTCGAGCATCATCCGGGCGATGACCATCCAGCTGTCGTCCTCGAAGGCGAGCGCGAGGCCGCCCTCGGTGAAGCGGAGCCGGAGGTCGCGCATCCTGGCGAGCTCGGCCTGGTCGAGCCAGGCGCTCTCCCCGACGCTGCGCATCAGGCGCCTGGCGAACCAGTGCGCTGACCATTGTTCCACCGTCTCGGCGATCCGCCGCTCGACCGCGCCGCCGCCGAGGGCTCCCGATGGGAGCCACGTCCTGAAGGGCATGTTCATTGTGCTCAGCCCTGGCCTCGGATGCCGAAGAGTTGCTGGATCATGTCGTTGGAGACGCTGATGATCTGGGAGCTCGCCTGGAAGCCGCGTTGGATCAGGATGAGCTCGCCGAAAGCCTTGGCCAGATCGACGTTCGAAGCTTCGAGGCGCCGCGAGAGCACTCGACCGACGCGCTTGTCGTCGCTCCCGACGATCTCGCGCTGCGCCGGGCCGGGGTCATGGAACAGGCCGCCGCTGCGCTGCTCAAGCGCCTGGGGATCGCGGAAGTCGGCGATCGCGATCGGTCCCAGCTCCTTCTTCTGCTCGTTGGAATAGCCGATCTCAAGCTTGCCGTTTGCATTGACGCCGATGGAGGTGATCGACCCGATCTTGTAGCCGTCCGTCGACGCTCGCCTCAACGTCGACACCGTTCCGCCTGAGAAGGAACTCACCTTCTCGGAAAAGTCGAACGTGACCGAGAGACCGGAGTCGGTGTCGGCGAAAACCAGCTTGTTGGTGGCTGGATCGACCTGGTCCTGAATGAACTTCAGAATCTGCGTACCGATCGTCTTCGACTTGTCGTCGGTGACGGTGATTGTCCACTCGCTGACCCCGGCGACGGGCTTGTCGAACTTGATCTGCCAAATATGCTCCTGGCCGCTCGCGTCATAGACCTTGACGTCGCTGATGCCGTAGATCGTCGCGGTCGACGAGAGGTTGTCGGCGAACTTGATTGTCGTCGTCCGCGTCGGCGTGCTGGTCCGCAACACATCGATCGACAGGCTCACAGGACGCCCCGACCCGTCGAGCGTCGCCAGACGATATTCGGTGCCGGCGAGGACGATGAAGCCGTCTTTGTCGATTTCGAAGCTGCCGGTGCGGGTGTAGAGCACCTCCTCGCCGCGCAACAACATCATGAAGCCGCTGCCGTCGATCGCCAGGTCGAGGTCCCGGTCGGTCTGGCGCAGCTCGCCCTGCTTGAAATCGATGCGGGTATCGTCGATTTCGACGCCGTTGCCGCCGCCTCCTGCTCCCGCGTAGGACAGGCCGCCATTGCCGTTGACCCCGACGAGATCGGTGAAGGCGACGGTCGAGCCCTTGAACCCCGACGCGTTGAGGTTGGCGACATTGTTGCTGATCTGCTGCAGCCCCCGCGAATAAGCGTTGAGTCCGCTGAGACCGACATAGATGGATCCGAACATGTCCTATTCTCCCTGGCGGATCTGCGAGATGCTGCCGATCGAGATGTTGCTGATGGTCTGCTTGTCGGCGGTCTCGATGGTGATCCGGGGATCGCCGTTCTGGAACACGATCGACATCACCTTGCCGCTGATGGTGGCGGCGCCCGCGGGGATATCCACGGTGCGGCCGAGCAAACCCGCCGCCTGCAGATTGGCCTGGGCCGTGACCATCGACTGAAGGCGGTCGTTGGTGGTCTGGCCGAGCTGGATCTGCGAGAATTGCGCGAGCTGCGAGACGAACTGGAAATTGTCCATCGGCTTCAGCGGATCCTGGTAGGTCAGCTGAGTCAGGATGATCTTCAGCAGCGACTCGAAGCTGAGGCCGAAGGCCGTGGTGGCGGTATCCTGGGCCGGCCTGACGGGGGCGGGAGCCGCGCCGCCGGGCGGCGTGGCTGGAATTGGCGATGCCTGCATCAGTCGTTCCTCCCGTGCGGTGAGGACAGGGCCTCGCCGTTGATCATGATCTCGCCGGCGGTGAGGCCGTGACGGGCGAGCAGCTCGCCGATCTCGATCCGCAGTTTGTCCCTTTCCTCGCGCGTCAGCTTCTCCGCCCGGGCAACGAGGCTGATCCCTCCCTCCATGGCCTGCACGCTAACCTGCGCGCCCCTAGAGCGGCCTGCGGCAAGATAAGCCTGGACCAACATCGCCGCGGCCCGGGACATGCGACCGGCAGCGGCCGATTCGCGGGTTGCCTCGGGCGTCCGAAGCGGGTTGTGCGGCGCCGGCACCGGCTGGCCGCGCAGTGAGACGGACGTTCGAAGGGCCGCCCTCGACGTCGGGCGCGAAGCGCCGGTCGGGGCGGAGCCGCCCGCCAAAGCGATTTGCCGGGCCGCCGTCGCCGGGTCGGCGGGTGGTGCGTCCGGTCCGGTGCCGGGCGTAGGCGTAAGAGAGAGCTGCAGGGCCGCCTCGGCGGAGATTGTCGGCCGGGCCGGCGCGCCGGGAGCCCGGCCCTCACCAGCTCCGGGCGCGCCTGCCGCCTCCAGCGGCGCCGGGCCGCGGAACAGGCCGGTCTCGTTGAAGACCTCGGCGGCGTCGAGCCGCTCGAAAACCGTCTCGGAAGCCTTCGGCGCGGCCGAGTCCATTCGCGCCCCCGGAGCGAGCATCGCCTGGAGCAAGTCCTCGAACGAGCGGCCCTCCTCCATTCGCCCAGGCTCGCCGTCGGCCTGTTGCCGCGACCGTAGCCCGGAATCGGTGGGGACACGGGGGGCGATGGGACTTGGGGTCATGATCGGCTCCAGTCGAACGTCACCCGGTCGGCCATCTCGCCCAGCCGATCCTCTTCGGCCCGCCGGCGTGCCCGGCGGCGTAGTCGGCGCAGCGATTCCTCGCCCGAGCGGCTGCGCGCCTCGGCAAGCTGCCAATCGCCCTGGCGCCGCGCTACGAGCTCGGCCGCGCGCTCACTGAGCACAGAGGCATTCGAGGCTTCGGTCTCGCTCCGGATCACCAGCGACGCCAGCGCGCCGCCGAACTCGGGCGAAAAGGTGTCTCCGGAGAGATGCGCGCCCCATTCGAGCTGCGCCGCTTCGGTTTGCGCCCTCGCTTCCTCCTCGGCGGCACAGGCCTTTGACTCGGCGTCTCGTGCCGACACCAAGGCCGCTTCGGCGGCGGCCTTCTTCACCCGCTGGATCGAAGCCAGGCGGGCCATGAGCGGAAGCCTGGCCCGGTCACGCATGGCCGGGCGCCCCGTCGGTTATGACGCGCAGCTGGCGCACGGTGTTGCGATAGGGGCTGTTGTCGTTGCGGCCCTGCCTCAGGAACAGGTTCATCTCGGCCCGCCGGGCGATCGCCCGATCGACGGCGCCGTTGGTGCCGGGCCTGTAGACTCCGCTCTCGATCATCACCCGCGCTTCCTCATAAGCGGCGAGCTGCGCCACCGCCTCGCGCATCGCGCTCGCCTGCTCGGCGGCGACGAGCTGCTGCGCCCCGCGGCTGACGCTGCGCGGCACGTCGATGGCCGGGAAATGACCCTGCTCGGCGAGCGGGCGTGACAGCACGATGTGCCCGTCGAGCAGCGACTTCATCAGCTCGACGATGGGATCGTCGACATCGTCCGTCTCGCTGAGCACCGTCATGATCGCCGTGATGGCGCCGCCCGAGCGGATCGCGCCGCAGCGCTCGACCAGCCGCGGGAGGGCACTGAACACGTTCGGCGTATAGGCGCGAACGGTCGGCGGCGCGTCCGCGGCGAGGCCGATCTCGCGCAGCGCCATCGCCAGCCGGGTGACGGAATCCACCATCAGCACGACATGCTCGCCCTCCGCGCGCCAGTGCTCGGCCAAGGCAAGCGCATAGCTGACGGAGCGGCCGCGCAGGGCAGCGCTCTCGTCGGACGTGGCCGCGACGAGCGTGTAGCGATCGGCATCTTCGCGGCCGGAAAGCATCCGCCAGATCGCCTCCACCTCGCGCCCGCGCTCGCCGACGAGACAAAGGACGCAGCGATCGCATTCCACCTGGATGGCGAGCTGCTCCATCAGGCTGGTCTTGCCGACGCCGCTGGCCGAGAAGACTCCGATCCGCTGGCCCTGGCCGAGCGTCAGCAGGCCGTCGACGGCGCGGAGGCCGGTCGGCAGCACGCGCGACCGGTCGGCCCGGTCCATCGGCCTGGGCACCGATCCGGCCAACGGACCAGAAGCCTCGGCGGCGATCGCGCCGAGGCCGTCGATCGGCCGCCCGAGCGAGTCGACGGCGCGGCCGGCGAAGGCTTTCCCAACCGCGACGCGGTCGCCGATCGGCCGTGCCTTCACCTTCGCATACAGCGGGATCGCCGCCTGCTGCTCGAGCGGGATCAGCACGATCCGGCGCTCGTCCACGGCGGCGACTTCCGCGAGCAGGGCAGGCGCGCCCTCACATTCGATCTCGCACAGTTCGCCGAGGCAGCTAGCCGGCCCCGACGCTTCGACCAGCCCCGGAGCGACCTTGCGGACATAGCCGTAGGGGCGCGCGAAATCGGCCTGTTCGAGCCGGGCGAGGAATGGATGCGCGCTCATTCGGCGCCCTCGGCGGTCGCCAGCTCGTCGAGGAAGGCGGCGAGCTGCGCCCATTGCGTATCGACCCCGACGTCGATGTGGCCCAGCTGCAAGTCGATCCGGCATTGCCCGGAATCGAGGTCGGCATCGGCGAAGACTTGCGCCGAGCCGGTCCCTGCCTCGGCGGCGAGCGCGGTCAGGGCCTGTTCGTCTGCGAAATCGCTAGAGCTGACGCGAATCGCCACCAGGCTCTCGCGGCGCAGCAGCTGCATCTGGCGGGCAACTACCGCCGCCACGAAACGGGATTGGTCCCCGTGGTCGTCGAACAGCTTGGCCAGTGCGACCTTGGCGAGCGAGGCCGTGAGCCTCTCCAGACCGGCCAGCCGGGCGGTCCACGCGGCGACGGCCTCTTCCACGCCACTGCGCAAAGTGGCGACCCGCTTGGCGACGGCCTCGTCGGCCGCCGCCTTGCCCTGGCGCTCGCCTTCGGTGCGGGCCGCGGCGACCGCCTTCCGGCTCTCGGTCCGCTGAGCCGCCAGCGCAGCCCGCAGCTCCTCGTTCTGACGCTCGAGCGCCTCGATCCGGGGATCGTCGGCCGACGCCGGGGCGGGTTCGATCGGGTCCAGGAAGGAGCGCACCTTGCGTGCGGCGGCGCCCTTGATCAGACCGCTCATCGCAAGGCCCGCCCGGGAAAGAGCAATTGGCCGAGGGCATCGGCGAGGGAACGGCGCCTGGGAGCCGCCGCGCAGATCGGCTGAGCGGGGGCGGGGCCGAGATCGGCGGCGGCTTCGGCCAGCAGGCGCCGGGTCGCGGCGGTGAGGTTGCGGTCGGCCGCGCCATCGGCGTCGGTGCTCAGATGGCGCGCCAGCCACGGCGAGAAGCGGCTGCAATCCGCTGCTGCCGCCCGGGCCGGCGCCGGTGTGGCGGTTGCATCGATCAGCGCTGCGACCTGCGCTCTCTCATAGGGCGAAAGGACCGCCAGTACCGTGCTCCGCTCCCGAGCCGAAAGCGCCCTCAGGTCGTCCGCCAGTCCCGCCAGGGTGTCAGCTTCGCGCATCGCCCGTCCCGTCGATGAGGCTGAGCTGACGGCGGATGCGCAGCACCAGGACATCGCGCTGCTCGGGCGAAAGGCCCGGCGCGCTGGCACGGACGGCCCAGGCGAGGGCGAGAAGGAGCGCCAGTCCGGCCAAGGCGAGCAGCCAGGCCGAGGAGCCCATCGGCGCGGCGGCGGCCCGGCGGTAGTCCGGCGCTGCGGAAGCGACGTCCGGCGGCACAATCCCCGTCCCGATCCTGGGCGCCGGCGCGACCTGCAAGCTGAAGAGCAGCGAATCGCCGCCCTCGGGCTTCAGTCCGACGGCCCGGGCGAGAGTGCCCCTCACTCGCTCCTGCTCTTCCATGTCGAGCGGCGCGGGCGTGATCACCGACACCCGAAGCTGGAAGTTGCGGACCGAGGGATCCTTGGCGGAGGATTGCAAGGGCGAGCTCTGCGCCGCGGCGCCGTCAGGCGTCCATTGCGACTCCGCCGCCGTCGGCGTCGGCACGACCAGCACCCGCGCGTCCGCCCGGACGCCGGGAAGAACCGCCTCCACCGCCTTGCGGATATGAGCCTGGTAATATGCCTGCACGGCATTTCGCTCGGCGAGCTCCGGCGGGAGGGAGGCGTCGGCCCCGGCTTCCGCGCCCTGGCTGATTATCCGACCCAATTCGTCGAGGATGACGACGTCGGGCAATTCGAGGTCGGGGACCGCCGCCGCGACAAGGCGCTGGATGCCGGCCACCCGGGCCTCGTCGACCAGCTTGCCCCTCTGCAGGGTGAGCGTCACCGCCGCCTTGGGCTCGCTGCGGGTGCCCCGGAACAGGCTCCGCTCCGGGATGGTGAGGTGGACTCGGGCATTCTCGATCTCGCCCATCATCATGATCGTTCGGGCGAGCTCGCCCTGCAGCGCCCGCTGGTAATTGATCTTCTGGGCGAAGTCGCTGAGCCCCATGTCCGACTTGTTGAAAAGCTCGAATCCGGCCGAGCCTTTCAGCGGTGCGTCCGACCGAACGATCGCGAGCCTGACGGTATCCGACTCCCCTTTCGGCACCAGGATCGTCGTGCCCTGGTCCTCGAGCCGGTAGGCGACGCCCTTGGAGTCGAGCTCGGCCACGATCGCCGAGGCATCGGCCGGGCGCAGGCTATTGTACAGAACCGCATATTCGGTCCGGATGAAGAGATAATAGCCCAGCGCCAGAACCACGGACGAAGCGGCGAAGATCAGGGCCAGAAGCTTTATCTGGCGCCGCGAACCGGCTGGGACGAGGGTAATGGTTTCCATGACCCGGGCGCCGTCAGATCTGCATGTTCATGAGTTCGCGGTAGCTCTCCACCAGCCGGGTGCGGACCTGCATGGCGAGTTCGACAGCAAGGCGCGCTTCCTCGAGGGCGTAGGTGACCTGGTGGAGCGGGACGCTGTCGTCGAGCGCGAAACGCTGGACGAGCTCGTCGGCGGTCGCGAGCTTGCCTTCGACATGGCGTATGCCGCTTGCGAGGATGTCTGAAAAGCCGACCGTCGAGGCCGGCGCAGGGACCGACTGCGCCGTCAGCCCGAGGCGGCTGATGGCGGCTTCGCCCGATCCCGGGCCGATGGCGCCGATGGCCTCGATCCCGGTCACGACTGCCGCCCCAGCTCAAGGGCGCGGCTGTACATCTGGTAGGCGATGTTCATGGCGGTGAGGTTCGCTTCGTAGGTGCGCGAGGTCTTGATCATCAGAGTCATCTGGCCGGCATGATCGACGTCCGGATAGCTTACGAAACCCTCCGCATCGGCGTGGGGGTGGCCGGGCTCGTGGACCCGCCTGAAGCCTCCGGGAATGGCCTCCACGCCCATCACTTGCACTCCGCCGAGCCGCTGCGCGCCGCCCTTGCCGCCGATCATCCCGGCGAAGTGGCCGCGCGGGCCCGACAGCAGCTGCATCGGCCGGAACGGCTCACCCGAGCCGGTGCGCGTGGTGTTCAGGTTAGCGAGATTCTGGGCGATGACCTGGAGCCGCTGCCACTCGACGTCCAGGCCCGACCGGCTGATTTCCATCGCTCGCATCGTTTACTGACCTCCCCTGATGGCGGTGCGGCTGATCTGCAATTGGCGCCCGAGCAGGTCGAGCAGGGCGGCGTAGCGAAGCCCCGTTTCGGAAGCGGTCGCCAGCTCGAGATCGAGCCGAATCTCGCTCCCCGCCGTACCTTCCGGAACCTGCCCGACTGTCGGAGTGACGGTGCGCAGCGCCGCGGGCCCTTCGCGGGCGGCCGCCTTCAGCGCCGCTTCGAAATCGACCCGGATCGGCCGGAAGCCGGGCGAGTTCGCGTTGGCGACGTTTTGCGCCGTGGCCTGCGAACGAGCGTACAGCCCGTCCAGCGCCTTGGTGATCAGTATCGCGGATACGGCGTCCACCCCATGCTCCCTATTGAACGATCAGCTCGGCGTGCAGCGCGCCCGCGGCCTTCATCGCCTGCAGGATGCTGATCGTTCGGCGCGTATTGACCCGGGCCCGGAAGAGCCCCTGGACCAGGTCGGCGACGCTGGTGTTCGGGAAGCTGACCGCCGCGTCGCCGACGCCTTGCTCCACCTCGAGCTTCGTGTTGGTGACGACGAGGCTTCGGACGTCGTTGGCGAAGCCGGAGATGAAGCTCGGCTGCGAGGCGTAATTGTCGGCCGTGACCGTCACCTTCACGTCGCCCTGCGAGATGACGACGCTGGAAATCATCACGTCGCCGCCGGCGACGACCGTGCCGGTGCGCTCGTTAATGACGACTCGCGGCGGCCGTTCCGGCTGGACCGCGAGCGACTCCAGGTCCGCGACATAGGCGGCGATGTGCGCCGGGTCGCCGGCGAAGCGGATCCGGACCTCGTCGGCATTGCGCACCGTGGCGGAGCCGGCGCCGAAGCGGCCGTTGATGCCCTCGGCGATACGCTGCGCCGTGCCGAAGCTCGGATCGTTGAGCAGGAAGGCGAGCTCTCCATCCGGCCGCAATATCTGGGCGTCGACCGACTTCTCGATCGTCGCCCCGCCCTGAAGCACCGCGCTGGTGGGATAGTTGCGCTGGCTCGAGCTGAGCTCGCTCTCGAAACTGTGGCCGCCGGTGATGATCGAGCCCTGGGCGAGCGCATAGGGCCGCTGGTCCGGTCCCATCAGAGGAGTCATTAGCAACGTCCCGCCGGCGAGGCTCCGGGCGTCGCCGATCGAGGAGACGACCGCATCGATCCGGTCGCCGACATTGGCCGAAGCCGGCAGCCTGGCGGTGACGATGACGACCGCGACGTTGCGGCTGCTGATCTGATCCTCGGAGATGACCGTGCCGAGGCGGCTGAGCACGTTACGCAGCGCCTGGCGGGTCACCCCGCTGCGGCGGGTGTCGCCCGAGCCGGCGAGGCCGGTGACGAGGCCGTAGCCGATAAGAGCGTTCTCGCGCCAGCCGTCGAAACGGCCGAGCCCCTTGAGCGGTACGTCCTGGGCGGCAGCCGGTGCCCCGGCGCACAGCAGCAAGATGGCGAGCAGGGGCGCCCGGACGGAGGAGGCGCCGAACACTAGCCGAGCCCCAGGAAGCTGAAGATGCGGTTGACGATGCCGGGCCTGGCGCTGCGGGTGACGAAGCCGCGGCCATCATAGCTTATGCGGGCGTCGCCGATGCGGCTGGAGAGGACGGCATTCTCGCTGCTGATGTCGGCCGGCCGGACTCGGCCGCGAACGCCGATGCGGCTGGTCTCGCCGTTGATCCGCATCCACTGCTCGCCCTCGACGAGCAGGTCGCCATTGGGCAGCACCTCCCGAACGGTGAGGGTGATCTGGGTGACGAGCTTCTCGCTTCGCCGTACCTCGCCGCGTCCGGTGAAGCCGCCGCCGAACTCGAGGGCTCCGCCCTCGTCGATGCCGCCGGCCTTGAGGCTGCCGGCGACGTCGGTCTTCTTGCGCGAGCTGTTCTGAGCGCTGTTCGTCGCCTCGGCCGCCTGGAAGATGACGACGGTGAGGATATCGCCGGGCTGCGACGCCTTGCGGTCGCCGCTGAGCGCGGCCCAGTTGGAGCCGCGGTAAAGGTCCTCGGCCCGAGCCTCGGCCACCAGCAGCATCGCGGCGCCTGCGGCGAGCCCGATTGCGATGCCCCTCATTTGCCGATCCCGGCCGCGACCGGGACCGAGGTCACATTGCCCTCCGAGTCCCTCACGAACAGCCTTCCGCCGGCCCGGCCCGGCTGCATCGCCACGACGGCGCGAGACACGCGTACCGGGCCGGCGGTAACAACGAGGCTGAGCTTGTCACCTTTGTCGACGTCGGGCGCGGCGCCGACCGAGATGCGGCCGAGATAGGTACCCGCGGCGAGCGGGCCGCTCGTCCGCAAGACCCGGTTCAGCCGGTTGAAGCGAAGCTCAGCCGGCGCCGCGGCGCCGTAGCAGGGCACCGGGACGAGGTCCTCGTCCGAGACCGCCGCGCCGGCCGCGAGCGGCCGCGTCACCTCGGCACAGGTCCCCGCAAGCCGGTCCTGGGCCGGCTCCCCGACCGTGAAAATCAGTGGCGCCTCGTTCGCTCCGGCGCGAAGTGTCAGCCCGGGCACGCTTCGCCTCACCAGGCCCCTCAGCGCCTGGCGCGTCAAGGCGATCCGGCTGCGGCCAGCCGGGACCGCGGCAATCACCCGCGGCGCCAGCCGCCGCTGAGCCGCGGGCGGTAAGCCGCTCAAATCGGCGACGTCGCCGAGCCTGATCTGGCGGCCCGCCAGCGCCACCTCGGAGGCGGGGGTAAGGCCGGCCGTGACCGAGGAGTCCGCCGCGGCCAGCAGGAATGGGAGGAGGCCCATGGCGCTACCGGCGCAGGCCATTGGCGATACCCATGAGCTGGTCGGCCGCCTGAACGATCTGGGCGTTGGCGGCATAAGCGCGCTGGACCATCATCAGCTGCACCATCTCGGCGGTGAGCTCCACGTTCGAACCCTCGATCGCCCCCTGTACGAGCAGGCCGGCGCCGTCCTCGCCGGGCTGGGCGTCGACCAGGCGGGCGCCTTCATCGACCCGGTAGAAGCCGCCGTCGAGCCGCTGCAGGACTGAAGGATCGTCGGCCTTCACCAGCATGATCTGGCCGATCTCGACCGCTTCGGCCTCGCCGACCTGGGCACGAACGATTCCGTCGGATCCGATTTCGATCGTGGTCGCGTCGTCGGGCACGGTGATCGCCGCCTTGAGCGGCAGCCCCTTGACGGTAGCGAGCAGGCCGTCCTCGCCGACCTTGAGCCCGCCGCCGCGCCACAGCAAGGTCTCACCGCCCGGACCCATCACCTCGATGAAGCCCCGACCGGCGATGGCCAGGTCGTAGGCGCGGCCGGTCGATTCCAGCTTGCCGCTTTCATCGAGCATGAAGGCCGTTTCGGCCACGACTCCCGCGGACGAGAGCGAGCCGGCGCCCAGATCCGCGCTCGCCGTCGCCGGATCGGCGCGGCTTGCGAGCATCTCCGAAAAGCGGATTTCGGAGCGCTTGAACGCGGGCGTGTTGACGTTGGAGATGTTGTTGGCGATCGTGTCGAGAGCGCGCTGCTGGGCATCGAGCCCGATCGCGGCGATGTGAAAAGCCCCGTTCATTTGCCCACCTGTCCGAACGTCGAGATCGCCCGACCGAGGAGATCGTCATAAATCTGCACCAGCCGGGCGCCGCCCTCGGCCTGACGGACGGTCGTCATCATCGCCACCATCTCGTCGCCGAGGACGACGTTGGACGCCTCGACCATGCCCTGCCTGAGCGTTGCGGCAGGCGCTTCGTCCATCGCCTCGTCGCCGGCGGCGAACATCGCGCCACCGAGCGGCCGAAGCGAGGCCGGATCGGTGGCGGCGTAGATGCCGATCCTGGCGATCGGCCGCAATCCGTCGAGGACGGTGCCGTCTTCAAGGATCTCGACGGCGGCGCGTTCCAGCACGAGGTCGCCGCCGCCCGCCTGCTGAAGGACATGGCCCTGCCGGGTCACCGCCGTGCCGTCGGCGGCGAGGCTGAATTGTCCCTGGCGGGAATAGAGAATCTCCTTGCCGGCTCTCAAGCGAAAGAATCCGGCGCCACTGATCGCGAGGTCGAGCGGGTTTCCCGTCCTGCTCATTTGTCCTTGAGCGAAATCGGTCCGGTGCCTGAGCGATTTTCCGAGAGAGGTGGAGTCCCGGTTTCCCATCGCTTCTTCAAAGCTGACCTGCCGCTTGAAACCGGGCGTAGAAATATTGGAAACGTTGTTAGAAACACTTTCAAGGCGCCGCTCTGACGCGCTCAATATCCCCGTAGCGGATTCGACGAGTCCCTGCATCGCCTGCCCCTTCAGCGATTCTCTGGACATTTTGTAAAGGGGGACTCGAGGAGCTGGCAAGTGTTATTAATGTATTCATCGACTCTATTTTGTTTCTGAGTTCAGGATGCTTGCCCGTCCCTACGCCCTGAGCGCAAAAAAAACGCTAAACAAAAGAGCGGATATCCCGATTGGCACTCGACGGCGGGATGAGGTGGCCTCCCTCCCGTCAGGAGGGATTGGGATGGTAGCAATCTTCACGGGCGCCGGTTCGGGCTTCGACCGCGGATCGGCCAGCGTCCTCGGCGCGAGAGGACAGGTCGGCACCGCCAGCCTGGGGCGCGGCGGGGAAACCGTGGCGGTCAACGCGTCGAGCGGAGCCCTCACGATCAGCCGGAGCGACGAGATCCTGATCGGACGCGGGCCCGACCTGGCGCCCACATTGAACTACAGCAGCGGCGCGAACGGATGGTTGCACGGCTGGATCCATTACCTTTCCGGCCTCACCGGCACCGTCAATACGGCAGGCAGCACGATCACACTGGCCAGGGAATTCAGCGACCGGACGACCTTCGCCTACGACACTGCGACGGGCTCCTACGTCTCGAAGGAAGGCGCCGGCGCCTATGATGAAATAAGATATTCGGGAGGCGTCTGGTCGTGGCTGGACGGGGACACCGGCGTCACCGACTATTTCGAGCATTCAATAACCACGGGCAGCGGCCCCATCTTCTATCGGACTCGAAAGGTCGACCGGGACGGCAACACCCAGACTTACAGTTTCGACAGCACGAACCGCATCCAGCGCATCACCAACGCCGATGGCGGCTACGCCGAATTCACCTACAACCAGCTTTCGGGCCAACGCCCCAACGAGATCAGGACCTATGCGGCGGCGGGCGGCGCTCCGACGACACGAGTCCGCTACACCTGGGACACGGCCGTCACGGCGAGGATGCTCAGCGCTACCATCGACCTCAGCCCCCAGGACGATTCGATCGCCGACGGCAACACCTACGTCACCAGCTATACCTATGACGGAACCAGCCGGCGGGTTGCCTCGATCACCCAGACCGACGGCTCCCTCCTCAGCATCACCTACGATGCCTCAGGTCGGGTGGAGACACTTACCGAGACCATCTCCGCCGGCGTCACGCGCACGACGACGCTCGCTTATCATGCCGGCTATACGACCGTCACCGATGCGACGGGCGGGGTCACCAGGCTCGATTACGATGCGCAGGGCCAGCTGACGAAGATAACGCAGCCGCCAGCGTCGACGGGTGCCACCGCCCAGACGACGAGCTTCGCCTACAATTCGAACGGCGACGTCATCAGCGCCACCGACGCTTTCGGCAACGTCACCACCTACACCCACGACTCCAACGGCAACGTGTTGACGGAGACCGACCGGCTCGGCAACACCGTGTGGCGCAGCTACGGCACCAAGAACGAACTGCTGACGGAAACCCGCAGGGGGTCCGACTCGGCGGCGGCCGACGCGTTCCACGTCACGCGCTACGTCTATGACGCCGAGGGTCACCTGCGCTACGTCGTCAGCCCGCGCGGCATGGTGACCGAGCATCGCTACACCGCGGCCGGCGAGCTCAACGCCACGATCGAATATCCCGAAGCTTCCTTCGTCCTAACTTCGGGCTCCGGAGCCGTGGTCGCCAGCGCGTCGTACGAGACGCCGGAAATGGGCAATGACTGGCAATTCAACCCCGCCATCGCCGGCATGACCTTTACCGGCAATGCGGGGATCGCCGGCAATAACCATTCGATCGGCTGGGGCTTCGCCGACGCTCCCGACGGCGACCAGGTCGCCTTCGTCCAGAGCTATTCGGACGTGTACGGTTCGGCCGCGCAAAGCCTGTCCGGCCTGGTCCCGGGCGGCACTTACAACGTGAAGTTCCTGCTCGCGGCGCGGCAAACCTACGGCGCGACTCCGGTCGCCGTCACGTTCAACGGCGTCGCGCTCGGCACATTCAGCCCGGCCTCGACCGCGTTTCAGGAATTCACCGCCACCTTCATTGCCACGGGCCCCACCGGAACCCTGACCTTCACCAGCGCGGGGCCAATGGGCCACGCGGTGACGGCGATCGACAATGTCCGGGTCATCGAGATGCGGCCGAGCGAGGCCGACCTCGACGCCTGGCGCGATGCGATCCCCGACAGAAGCTCGACCAAGATCGCTACCCACCTATATGACGCGCGCGGCAACCTGACCCAGACCAACCGCCATACGACGTCACTGGCAGGTGGGGGGGCCACCTCCGCCGCCGGGATCAGCCAGACTTATTATACCTACGACCAGGCCGGCCAACTGCTGTCCCGCCGCGCCGATGGCGAGTTCGCCGAAACCTTCGTCTATGATGGCCTGGGTCGAGTCGTCGCCTCGACCGACCGCAACCAGGGCACGACGAACATCGTCTTCAACGATTCGGCGACCCAGACGGTCGTGACCCTTGCCAGCGGCTATGTGAAGACCTCCACCTACGACAAGGCGGGCAACCTCGTCAGCGAGACGCAATCCGGAAGCTTCGTCGCGGCCGGCGCCGCCACCGCCAGCAAGTACGACAAGCTCGACCGGCTGCGGATGGTCACCGACGCCACCGGCTTCAACACCTACTTCGTCTACGACAAGGTCGGGCGGCTGGTCGCCGAGGTCGATCACCGGGGCGGCCTGACCGAATATCGCTACGATGCCGGGAACCGGCGGGTCGCCACCACGCGCTACATACATGCTGTCGCCAGCGCCAACCTCACGCTTCTCGCCAACCCCGATTCCACCGTCGAGATGTCGTCGCTGCGCCCGGCCCTCTTTTTCTTGGACGTCTCGAACTGGACGACCTACGACCAGGAAGGCCGGGTCACCTCGACGATGGACGGCACCGTCCGGACCTATGAATATGACGCGTCGGGCCGGCTGGTCAAAACCGTCGCTTATTATAACGGGCTCAGCTCGAGCCAGATTGCCGAGTTCAAGACCAATCCGCCAACCGCGCCGGTCATCCCCGCCGCCGACTCCCGCGATGTCGTCACCCGCACCTTCTACGACGACGCCGGGCGGACGATCGGGACGCTCGACGGCGAAGGGTATCTCACCGTCAACAGCTACGATTTGGCGGGGCAACTGGTCGAGCGGGTCGCCTATTCCCAGCGGGCACCGGCCGCCCTTCGCGCCACCGCAACGCTCGCGCTGTTGCTCGCGAACCAGTCCGTCGGCGCCGACGACCGCCATACCCATTACGCCTACGACGCCCAGGGGCTGCTCCGCTTCGAAGTCGACGCGCTCAACCAGGTCGTCGAATATGGCTACGACGTCGCCCGCAACCCGGCCTCGACGATCCGCTATGCGGGCAGCATCCCCGCGACGACCGACTTCACCTGGGACAATGTGACGGCGCTGGTCGCAAGCTCCGGCCTGGCGTCGGCGTCCGCCACCCGCCGAAGCTGGACCGTCTACAACGAGTCCGGCCTGCTCGCCTACGCGATCGATCCCGAAGGCGCGGTCTCCCGTAATTATTACAACGCCGCCGGCCAGGTGACGAAGTCGGTTCGGTTCGCAGCCGCCCGGCCCACTGTGACCTGGCCCGGTGCGAGCGCGATGGACAATTGGGCGGCCGCCCAGAATGCGAATGCCGACAACCGCGTCACCCGCTATTATTACACGGCCGCGGGGCAGCTGAAATTCACGGTCGACGCCGAAGGCTATCTAAGCCGCACCGACTATGACGGGGCCGGGCGGACGATCGGCGAATATCGCTGGAACACGGCGATCCCGGCCGGCGACTCGACCACCATCGACACCATCAACGCGCTCCAGACCGGCACCTGGACGGGCCAATGGTACAGCTACGGATTCGGGGGGCCGGTCACCGACGTCTACAATGCCGACAACGGCTGGTACCATTACGACTACCACAACACGGGCCAGACATATCGTGAACTCAACGTCGGGCTGGACCTGACCTACACCTATCACGGCTACGACCTGTGGGGACGGACGATCCTTCGGGCGGACGCGAGTGGAGTGCCGGAAGGCGCGGACACCCAATATGAGTATGACGGCCTCGGCAACCTCAAGACCGTCACCGACGCCCGCGGCAACGCCACCAGCCGCACCTTCGACAAATTGGGCCGGGTGCTGACCGAGACCGACGCGCTCGGCGGCATCGTCAGCTACGAATATGACGCCTTCGGCGAGGTCACGAAGGTCACCGACGCGCGCGGCTACGCCACCACCAAGACCTATGACCGGCTCGGCCGGCTGCTCAGCGTCACCGATGCGCTAGGCAATGTCACCTCGCACGACTACAGCGTCTTCGGCGACCTGCTGACGGTGACCCGCGGCGCGGCCACGACGAGCTTCGACTACGACCGTCTCGGCCGGGTGGTGAAGACGACCGACGCCGAGGGCCATTACGAGCAGTACACGCTCGACGCCTACGGCAACCGGATCGCCGTCCGCAACAAGATCGGCGGTATCGTCGTCAACAGCTACGACCGGCGCGGACTGCTGACCGCGGAGGTCTTGCCGATGTCCTCGACGGACGCCAACGGCAACGTCGTCGCGGCCACCGTCACCAACAAGTTCGAATATGACGCCCGCGGCAACCGCACCAGGAAGACGGAAGCGTTCGGCCTCCCCGAGGTGCGCAACACGCTCTATTTCTACGATTTCCTCGACCGCCTCGTCGAGACCCGCGGCGACGCCGTCTGGACGATGAACTCCGACTGGGTCAATTCGAGCGTCGCGACTCCGAGCGAGAAGCTCAAATACGACCAGCGGGGACGGGTGACCGAGCGCACCGATGCGCTCGGCGCCCGGACCCTCTATTATTACGACGAGATGGGCCGGGTCACGGTCGAGCTCGGCGCCGTCGGCACCTACACCGCCTTCACCTACGACAAGAACGGCAACGTCCTCACCCGCCGGGTCTACGGCACCGCGGTGGCGCTTCCCGCGGCCGCCGGCGGCACGAAGCCGTCCGCTCCAGGCGGCGAATATCGCGAGACCGCCTACAGCTACGACGCCCTCAACCGGCTGAAGACGACCAGCGTCGCCAATATCCGCACCGGCGCCTGGAACGTCACCGCTTACTCGACCGACGCCTCGGTAACGGTGACGACCGGCCTCGACTACGATTCCAACGGCAATGTCGTGCGCACGGTCGACGGCAACTCGGTCTCCGCTTTCGCTTATTACGACAAGGAGAATCGCAAGATCGCGGAAGTCGACCGCGAGGGCTTCCTCACCTTCTACACGCTCGACGGCGAAGGCAACGTCACCCGCGAGGACCGCTACGCCTCGGCCGTCGCCGGAGCCGCCATCGGAAGCGATCCCAACGCCCTGCGCGCCGCCGCCGGCGCGGCCTCGCGGGTCACCCTGTTCACCTACGACAGGAACGGCCGCCGCCTCTCCGAGACCCGGGTCTCGGTCAACGCCCATGCCCTCGACGGCAACGGCACCGTCGTCGCCGGCGCCTCCGATTCGACTATCAACTACACCTATAACGGACTCGGGGAGGTCACCCGGAAGACCGAGGCCAATGGCGATTATATCGACTATGCCTACGACAATACGGGCCGGCTCCTCGAGGAGAATCGAGCCCCCTATGCCGACCTGAACGGCACCGCCGTCCGGCCGACGATCGGCTACCGCTATAACGGCCTCAACGAGCTCAGCCTCACCCGCCAGGGCGGCGCCGCGGCCGCGGCCGGCGACCGCTACACACGCTACACCTACGGCCCCGGCGGACGGGTCGCGACGATGACCGACGCCAACGGCGCGACCTATCATTATCTTTACGACGTCGCCGGCAACGTCGTGCGCGAGAGTTATTATCGCTACAAGGCCGACGGCAGCTTCACCATCGACAGCCTGCTCTACGCCCGCGACCAGCTCGGCCGCGTCACCTCGCAGGGCCTGGCCACCTGGGGCGGCAATTCCTGGGTCTGGATCCATGGCGACCGGCAGAACATCGCCTACAATGCCTATGGCGACGTCGCTCAGCGCGGAGTCAACGGGATGTGGCAGGAGCAGCTCGGCTACGACACGGCCGGGCGGCTCGTCAAAAGCAATTCGGGCGACGGCGTCTGGCGCTTCTTCGTCTATGACGGCAACGGCAACCGGACCCTGACCCTCGAGAGCGAGGGCATGGACCTTGCCGCCTGCTCGGTCGACCAGGCGATCGCCGCCGCGACCGCGGGCGGCTCGGTCGGCGGCGCCTGGGTGGACGATATCGTCGCCACCATCGCGATCTTCGACAAGCGCGGCCAGCAGACCGGCACAAGGCTCCCCTTCCGCGAGCTCAAGGCCGGGACGATCCAGACCCCGACCAGCGCCCGCAGCTACAATGCCTGGGGCGAGGTGACGAGCGAGACCGATGCTCTGAACAACACGACCAATTTCACCTATAACAATATGGGCCGCCTCATCCAGAAGCAGAGCCCCGAGGTCGGCTTCACCATTGCCAGTACGACCCAGCCCCTCGCGCGCCCGACCGAGAAATATTATTACGACATTTCCGGGCGGATGATCGCCACCGACGTCGCCGTCGACACCGTCAATTCCAACCGCATCACCCGCGCCCTGCTCGCCGGCACCGGCCATGGCGAAAGCGAGGCCCTCGTCACCTACGAATATCATGGCGACGGCGGCTATCTGCGCAACGCCTACGACGTCTTCGGCGACAAGCGCGTCAGCTGGGACGAGATCTTCCGCCGCACCGACATGAGCTACGACGCCATGGGCCGGCTGACCCAGCAGTCGAAGCCCAACGGCCTCGTCGAGAATTACGCCTACGACTTGCTCGGCCAGCGCATCTCGCACTGGAACTCGCTGCTCGGCTGGGGCAATGTCGAGACCACCACCTACGACATGCAGGGCCGGGTCACCGCCCAGACGGCGTTCGGCGGCGACACGACGACGACCAGCTACGTCTGGAACCCCACGCTCGCCACCGCGCTCGGCACGTCCGGCGGCTGGACCGAGACCACGACCCTGGCCAACGGCCGCTCCTCGACCGAGCAGACCGACCTCTACGGACGCAAGCTGTACAGGAGCGACCTCGGCGGCCACGTCCACAATTTCAGCTACGACAAGGCCGGGCGGATGACCGAGCGCACCGGCGCCGACCCGCTCAGCTTCACCTGGTTCAACACCGGCAAGCTCGGCGAAAGCTATTCGATCGCCGGCACCATCCGGAAGGGCACCACCTACGGCTACGACAAGGCCGGTCGCCTGGTGTCCGAGAAGTTGCTCGAGGAGGGATCGGGCTGGTCGCACACCTACAAGAACGCCACCGCGAGCTATGACGAAGCCGGACGGCTGAAGAGCTGGGACGAGGTCGGCAGCAGCGATATGGCGGGCGCCGGCACCGACTATTTTTACGATCTCGCCGGCAACATCCGCCGCATTGCCGCGACCTACCACCAGATCGACGCCAACGGCGCGATCTCGGCCGGTGAGGTCTCCCCGGACATCTGGTACAGCTATGACAGCCTCAACCGGCTGGTCACGAAAGGCGTGCTGGCGGGCGGCCAGGTCGTCCGCGGCGTCGGCGGGGTCGACTATCTCTACGACAAGGCCGGGCAGCGGATGAGCGCGACTCGCAGCGCCCCGGGAACCGCCACGGTCAACAACCCCTGGTACGAACCCGGGGAATCCTGGAGAGGCCCCCGGACCTTCCCCGTCGACTATACGCAGTCGCGGCGCGAGGATTATACCTACGATCTCGGCGGCGCCCTCGAGACGGTCCGGATCGCCGAGGGCGGCTATACCGACAATGGCGACGGCACGGCGACGCCGACCGCTCCGCCGGCTTATGCCAGGCTTCGCGCCAGCTACACCAACGACCTGATGGGCCGGGTGATCCGGCAGATCGATTATGTCGGAGACGGCACCGACGCCGCCTACGACCGAAGCGTCCTCATCAACGCCAAGGGCCAAATCTATTCGGAGACGATCATCCAGAAGCAGGGCGCCGACACGCTCAAGACGGTCGGCGCCCACGATTTCGGCACCGGCGCCAATTACGCGCTCGGAGCGGTCGTCGCCTCGACCACCAGCCATTACAAATGGGTGAGCGGGTCCTACCAGTCGCAAGGCGGCTCGACCGATTCGACCGGCTACGCCTGGTATGACGGCGCCGTGCAATCGTCGGTCGCGCACACCCAGACCGGCAACAACGTGACGACCGGGTTCACCTATGACGGCTCGGGCGCGCTCGTCTCGGTCGCCATCGCCGATTCGCGTTCGCGCACCGTCTCGTTCGTCAACGATGCCAACGGCCAGGCGATCAAGCGCGACGAGGCCGACTACAATGTGTCCGCCGGCGATCCGCACGAGGTCTGGCACCGCTTCGGCGGCAAGCAGATGGGCCATGTCGGCAACAACGGCACGCTCGACACCGATTACGCCACCTCGATCGCCAACCGCACCATTGCGCCCGGCACCGGCGCCTTCCGCTTCGGTTCGGCCAACGGCGCGATCGAGGGCGATTTCGACCTGTCGGGCGAGGGCTTCACAAGCTACGGCCAGGGCGTCGGCGCCGGCGGCTACACGGTGCGCGAGGGCGACACGCTCGAGACCATCGCCGCTTCGCTCTGGGGCGACAGCGCGCTGTGGTACAAGCTCGCCGAAGCCAACGGCCTCACCGGCTCGGGAGGCCTCGCCGAAGGCCGGCGCCTGAGCGTCCCCGCCGGGGCGATCCGGAGCCACCACAACGCCTCGACCTTCAAGCCCTACGACCCCGCCGAGACGATCGGCGACCTCAGCCCGGCCACGCCCAAGCCGCAAAAGGCCAAGAGCGGCAAATGCGGAACGTTCGGGATCATCCTTCTGGTCGCGATCGCGGTGGCGGTGACGGTGGTCACCTCGGGCGCCTTCCTGGCCGCGACCGGCGCGGTGTCGGGCGGGATCGGCACCGGCATCGGCGCGTTCGTCGCCGGCACCGCCGGGTTCACCTCGATGGTGGCGGCCGGAGCGGTCGGCGGAGCGGTCGGCTCGATCGCCAGCCAGGGGTTCGGGGTCGCCACCGGAATCCAGGACAAGTTCAGCTGGAAGGCCGTGGCCCTGGCCGGGCTCGCCGGCGGCATCAGCGCGGGCCTCGGTCACGCCTTCCCGGCGGTCGGTGCGGCGGCGGCCGGATCGCAGACCGCGACCAAGCTCGGAACGCTCAGCCTGGTCGGCCGCGGCGCGTTCATCGGGGTAAGCGGAAGCGCCCTCACCCAGGGCGTCGGCACCCTGGTCGGGCTCCAGAAGAAGTTCGACTTCGCCGGAGTCGCCGCGGCCGGCCTGGCCGGCGGCGCGAGCGCGGGGGTCGGCAAGGCGCTGGGCGCCGGGCCGCTGTCCGACCTGTCGGCGCGCAACATCGGCGCCAACCTGGCCACCTCGACCGCCAACGCCATCGCCAACGCGGCGACCCGCAGCCTCATCAACGGCTCGGACTTCGGCGACAACATGCTGGCGGCGCTGCCGGACATCATCGGGTCGACGATCGGCAACATGATCGGCAGCGCCTTGGCCGGAGACTCGAGCTCGCCGGCGGCGCGGATGCGACGCGCGCATCGCGCAGTGGCGGCGATGGACGGACAGGACGAGTTGACGTCGGGTGCCAGATCGCTGACGGCCCAGGCCTTGGAGGCAATGGCCCGGGATCGCAACTTGAGAATCAAGGACGCGGCAGCCGACCCGGAAATTCGCGCCATAGCTATGGCCTTCGGGATCGGGGCGAGCAGTCCCGATCCGGAGGTACGGCTCGCCGCCGCCGATCACCTGATGACCTCGGGGCTCCGATATAGCCCCGGCCAAGTCGCGGCCGCACGAAGCCTGGCGCAACCCGTCATCAACGATCTCTCGCGACGGGCCGAGTATATCGGCCTTGCTCCCGACGAGATTGTCGTCACGGGAACTTCCAACAGCAGAATTGCGCGCGTCCTCGGGAGCATCGGCCATTTCGTCGAGGACCATGGCAGCGATCCGCTGGTGGTCGGCGCGTCTTTCGTGATCGGAGCGATGACCGCCCCGATCTCCACCGCCATATTCACCGCCCTCGATTATACCCCCGGGGTGGGCGACGTCGTCCGCCGTGTCGAGGGGATGATCACCGCCAAAGCGATGGATTTCGGCTCCCGCGCGGTGCAGCGTTTCGGGGTTTCCTCGCAAGAGGCGCCCTATGTAGTGATCGGCGGCTTGACGTTTCTGGGCCTCGTTGCGTTCGGTGGGGCCGGCATCAGATTCGCCCGCAATGCCTTTGCGAGTGCTCGGGCGCATTTCTCGCGGAATGGTCCGGACATTCACGGTAGTCGCGAAGTGACGCCCTTCGGCGAGGTTGCTACGAGGCAACTCTTGGGCACATCGATTACTCCCGGCGGTAGGCAAATCATGTACCATGCGGCTGATCGCATGGTACATCCACCGCGGGGCAGGGCGCCGATGACCGTGGGAGAAGTCGATCAGGTTTTGGATGGCGCGACCAGCGTGGTAAAGCGGACAGATCATCCCGATGGTCCGACTTTAACAATCGAGAATGCCAATATGCCGGGCAGGCCAAGAGTGGTAGTGGATGAGGCAACCGGCCAGCGTGTCATCACAGTCGTGAATCCAAGGCGGAGGCGATGATAATATTAGAAGAGATTTTCGCGTTGATCGACCAGTTCGAGCGGTCGAATGGCGATGTTTTAGTTGCTAATAACTTAGAGTTAGTTTTAGATGATAATTTTCCGGATGACGACTTTATTCAACACACCGTCGAAATATTAGCACGATACCAGCCAGAAGGCGGTCAATTTCTGTACGACACGAGACATGTTAGAACTAGGCTCAGTGAGACTAGAGAATATTTGATTGAGCAAGCTCGCCCAATTGATTAGCGCCTGCGCCTTCCAAGTCCAAGCCGCCTCTCGCTCTACACCTCGACCACGACCAACAGCTGTGGCGGCCCCGGCGGCACTCTCTCCTCCAGCTCGGCGAGCACCCACAAGAGCTGGTATAACGGCAGCCAGACGACCGCCAGCTCGACCTCTTATCCTACGCGATCTGGGACGATGCGCGGCTCTCGAGCTCGACCTACGATCCGACACCGGCTCGGGCTCCAACGCCTTGTGAATCTCGATACATTATTATGACGGCTCGGGCGCGCTCGTCTCGGTCAGCATCGCCGATTCGCGTTCGCGCACCGTCTCGTTCGTCAACGATTCGAACGGCCAGGCGATCAAGCGCGACGAGGCCGACTACAATGTTTCCGCCGGCGACCCGCACGAGGTCTGGCACCGCTTCGGCGGCAAGCAGATGGGCCATGTCGGCAACAACGGCACGCTCGACACCGATTACGCCACCTCGATCGCCAACCGCACCATCGCGCCCGGCACCGGCGCCTTCCGCTTCGGTTCGACCTACGGCGCGATCGAGGGCGATTTCGACATGTCGGGCGAGGGCTTCACGAGCTTCGACCAGGGCGTCGCCGCCGGCGGCTACACGGTGCGCGAGGGCGACACGCTCGAGACCATCGCCGCTTCGCTGTGGGGCGACAGCGCGCTCTGGTACAAGCTCGCCGAGGCCAACGGCCTCACCGGCTCCGGGGGGCTCGCCGAAGGCCGGCGCCTGAGCGTCCCCGCCGGGACGATCCGGAGCCACCACAACGCCTCGACCTTCAAGCCCTACGACCCCGCCGAGACGATCGGCGACCTCAGCCCGGCCACGCCCAAGCCGCAAAAGGCCAAAAGCGGCAAATGCGGAACGTTCGGGATCATCCTGCTCGTCGCGATCGCGGTGGCGGTGACGGTGGTCACCTCGGGCGCCGCCGTCGCGGCCCTGTCCTCGGCGGGCAGCATCGGCACCGGCATCGGCAGCTTCGTCGCCGGCACCGCCGGGTTCGGCACGATGGTTACGGCGGGCGCGATCGGCGGCGCCGTCGGCTCGATCGCCAGCCAGGGCTTCGGAGGCGCCACCGGCATCCAGGACAAGTTCAGCTGGAAGGCCGTGGCTCTGGCCGGGCTCGCCGGCGGCATCAGCGCGGGCCTCGGCAAAGCCTTCCCGGCGGTCGGTGCGGCGGCGGCCGGATCGGAGACCGCGAGCAAGCTCGGAACGCTCAGCCTGATCGGCCGCGGCGCCTTCATCGGGGTGAGCGGAAGCGCCCTGACCCAGGGCGTCGGCACTCTGGTCGGGCTCCAGAAGAATTTCGACTTCGCCGGCGTCGCCGCGGCCGGCCTGGCCGGCGGTGCGAGCGCGGGCGTCGGCAAGGCGCTGAATGCGGGCCCGCTATCGGACCTGTCGGCGCGCAACATCGGCGCCAACCTGGCCACCTCGACCGCCAACGCCATCGCCAATGCGGCGACCCGCAGCCTGATCAACGGCTCCGACTTCGGCGACAACATGCTGGCGGCGCTGCCCGACATCATCGGATCGACGATCGGCAATATGCTGGCCTATGGAGTAAGCGGGGCGAAGTCCGCCGGGCAACTGCGGCTGGAGAGGGCGGACGCACACGAGGCGATGCATGGGGCGGAGCTCAGCGGGGCGGCGCTTTCCACCCCCGGGGTAACGGAAGTCGCAGCAGCTGAAGATGACATCGTCATTAGCGGATCCCGCCGTGTGGTAACGGACGGAGAAATAGCACTCGAAGCCGAAGAAGATTTCGACGTCAGCGGTGATCTTTGGTGGCCCGGTCACGACGAAGTGCTTTTTGGCGTCGCGGCAATGGACTTTGCCGACCGTATTGACCCTACCAATCCGGACTTGGCCAATAGCGATCTCGATTTTCTCCAAATGAACCCGTTCGAAGTGTCCGTCAAAGACTGGTCGCAGAGAGACGCGTTGTTCCGATATCGGCTGGATGAACTGACCGGGCAGAGAATCATGATCGACGTTGACGGCAGCGATCTTGGCTCCCTCAACATTGAGCTTGTTCAACGGAATGCTGGTCGCATAGACCTTCGACAGCATGAGGGCAGGGGTATTCCACCTGGGCACACGATTAGCTTTCACGTCGGGAAAAGCCGCGCATTTCTCATGACTATGATGGCTGAGAACCGCGCCGGATGGTTCTCGGCTTATCGTACAAGAATGTCGACATTCCGTTCCCTCCAATCAGCCAATGCTCTTGTCAGCGCAACCTTGGCTACTGGGCGGGAGGTTTCACCTGGTGTATTTTATCGAGAATTCCGTTCGCCCACGGGCATTGCGGCAGTGCGCCGTGACATGGTACCCCTCATACGGCCCCAAGGCCGAGTCCGATTTGAAACTCCCTACGGAGTTTTGGTGGTGACGAGACCCGACACAACGATGCCTCAGGGTTTCAGGATTCACACAGCCTACCCGACAATTCCTTTTAGTGGTCGAGGACGGTAAAAATGAGCATCAGCATTCCTAGTGCCTGGATTACATTTCTCTTGGCAGCAAACTCTTATTCTATGACAATGAATATTGAGGACGCTATTAATGCGTTTGGAGGCGATCTGACAGAACACGAAATGTCAGAAATGAAAGTATTCTTAAATCAAATCACCACATTGAGCGAAAATCAGTGTCAAGAACTTATCTCACATGAAGACGAAGTTGTAAATTCGAATTTATTTCGCCCAGATAACTGTGAGGGATTTTATAGAGAAGTCCAGAAAATATTATTTGGGTAGTATAATAACTTAACTGGTGGTCCAAGCGCACTACCACTAATTCTATTTGTCCCTTCCCGAAGGACTTGTTCATGCTAACTAGGTTGAGTGAGACTAGAGGATATTTGATTGAGCAAGCTCGTCCGAATTGATTAGCGCTTGCGCCTTCCATGTCCAAGCCGTCCCTTAAGCTTAGCATCTCGACCACCAACAGCTATGGCGGCCCTGGCGGCGCCCTCAGCTCGAGCTCGGCGAGCGCCCTCAAGAGCTGGTACGGCGGCAGCCGGACGACGAACAGCTCGACCTCCTATGCCTACGTCATCTGGGACGACGCGCGGGTGGCGACCACCACCTACGATTCCGACACCAGCTCGGGCTCCAACCCGCTCTGGATCTCCAATTATTATTGTGACGGCGCCGGCCGCCTCGCCTCGGTCAAGATCGACGACGACCGCGACCGCACCGTCTCGTTCGCCAGCAACCCCAACGGCCAGGTGCTGAGCCGGATCGAGAAGGGCAACTCGACCACCGGCGACCCCAGGGACTATTATTATTTCCTCGACGGCGCCCAGGTCGGCGAGCTCACCAACAACGGCAACCACGACCCCACGCGGGACACCTACACGGGCACTTTCGTCACCCGCAACTGGAACTTCAACACCAATGCCGCCCCGCAGCCGTTCCGCTGGAACACCGCGGGCCAGATCACCGCCGCCCAGCTCGGCGGCTCGGGCTACGATCCGATCAGCCCCGCCTCGCAGGGCATGAGAGGCACCGACCGGCGGCTACACGGTGCGCGAGGGCGACACGCTCGAGACCATCGCCGCTTCGCTGTGGGGCGACAGCGCGCTCTGGTACATGCTCGCCGAGGCCAACGGCCTCTCGGGCGCGGAATCCCTTGCCGCCGGCACCAGCCTCGGATCTCCGACCGCTAGCGTTGGCGACTTGTGCGGCCGCCAGGACACCTCCCCCCTTCCCGCGGGCTTGCGCCGGCTGGTCCAAAACGGTAGTACAAAGCCTCGGGCAAACGAACTGCGGCGTAACGCAAGCCATTGGCAATACAAGTCAATTTCGCGCAGCGGCTCCTCCCGTAGGGGTCATCGAGGAGCCGCTCCCCTGGCGCGCCAGGCCACTGGAGAATCCCTTGGTTTCGGGCTTTCACACGCCTGTCATGAAAGTGGCGCACTTCATGGCGTGAGATGACCGCGCAGCCCTCCACCCATACCGTCAAGGCGTTCGATGAGGATCTCGAGCAGCTCCGGGCGACCGTGGCGGAGCTCGGCGGATGGGCCGAGGCGGCGATCGCGGCGGCGATCCGGGCTCTGTGCCGGTTCGATAGCGAGGCGGCGGAGGAGGCGCTGGCGCTCGACCGGCGGATCGGGGCGCTCGGCGAGGAGGTCGAGCGGCGGGGGATATGCCTGATCGCCTTACGCGCGCCGATGGCGGACGACCTGCGGGAAGTCATCGCTTCGCTGAAGATTTCGGATCTCGTCCAGCGGGCGAGCGGCCACGCCCGAAGCATCGCCAGGCGGTTGCCGGCGGTCTCGACTCAGCCCGTGGTGATCATGCCGGCGCCGCTCACCAGGCTGGCGGAGACGGCGATCGAGACGCTTCGCGCCGCCCTCAACGCATTTGCCGGCCGCGACGCCGAGGCTGAAGGCGCCATCACGGCGGCCAGCCTGGAAGCCGAGGCCGCCTATGACGCCCTTTATCAAAGCTCGATGGCCGCGATGATCGCCAATCCGCAGGGGAGCGCCTCGGCGGCCAACCTCCTCTTCGCCGCCCAGAGCCTCGCCAAGGTCGCCGGCCATTCGGCCGAGATCGCCCGCCTCGTCCATTTCGCCGCGACCGGGCAGCGCCCGCCGGCCTGCCGCCGAAACGAAAGCCCAAGCCATGCCGTCAGCTAAGACCCGCCTGCTGCTCGCCGAGGACGATCCCGCGATGGTGGAGCTGCTCCGCTTCACCTTCGAGAAAGAGGGCTTCGACGTGGTCAGCACGCCGAGCGGCGAGGAAGCCCTTCTGCTCGTCTCCGAATCGCCGCCCGATATCGTCATCCTCGACTGGATGCTCGAGGAGCTGTCCGGGATCGAGGTCTGCCGGCGGATGCGGCGCTCGCCCGAATCGTCGAGCCTGCCGATCATCATGCTCACCGCCCGCGGCGAGGAGGCCGACCGGGTGCGCGGGCTTGAGACCGGCGCCGACGATTACGTCACCAAGCCGTTCAGCCCGCCCGAGCTCATCGCCCGCATCCGCGCGGTGCTCCGGAGGGTTCGGCCGGCGCTGGCGGGCATGACACTCAGCGTCGGCGACCTCGAGCTCGACATGGCCGCCCACAAGGTGCGGCGCGGCGGCACGGCGGTTGCGGTCGGGCCGACCGAGTTCAAGCTCCTTCGCCATTTTCTCGAGCATCCCGGCCACGTCTTCTCCCGCGAGAGGCTGCTCGACGCGGTCTGGGGACGTGACAGCGACATCGAGGCTCGGACGGTGGACGTCTACGTCCGGCGGCTGCGCCGGGCGATCAACACCCCGGGAAAGGACGATATCATCCGCACCGTTCGGTCGGCGGGCTACGCGCTCGACGCCGAAGCGTGAGATGAGATCCAGCCATGTGAAAGCATTAGTCATTTGCTATATGCGTAACGAGATATTACAATAATAAGCATCTAAAGTGACATAGTTGTTACAGAGTTTTCCCCAATAAATATCTCTCAACTCGAACGTCTGTCACAAGACCATCACAGAATCTCTCTAGTCCGGTTACGGGAACAGACTCGCGATGGAGGCGAGCTGCTTCGGGCATCTCAAGGGGATTCTTTCAATGTCTTTTACCGCTCCGTTTCGTCTTTCGTTGCTCGCGAGCGCCGTGTTTTGGTCGGCAGGCTCGCCGGCCGCGGCCGCTTCCGGTTCGACGGCAGCCCCTTCCGCTCCGTCAGACGAGGCGGAGGCCGCGCCGCAGCTGCTCGCCATGAACGATTCTGAAGCCGCGGAGGCGGGAGCCGACGCGGCCGCCTCCGAGGATGGGTCGACCGGGGCCGGCGACATCATCGTCACCGCGACCAAGCGCGAGACCAATCTCCAGGAGACTCCGATCGCCATTTCCGTGGTCGACGATCAGCTCATCGAAGACCGCCACATCCAGAGCCTTCACGATCTTGCCGACGGCGGCGTTCCGTCGCTGCGGGTCGCGACCTTTGAATCACGCCAGTCGGCGCTGACCGTCGGCATTCGCGGCATCGTCCCTTTCGACGCCAACCAGACCGCGCGCGACCAGGGGGTCGGAGTCTATATCGACGGCGTCTATCTCGGCCGCCAGCAGGGATTGAACGCCGCTTTGTTCGACATCGAGCGAATCGAGGTGCTGCGCGGGCCGCAGGGCAGTCTGTTCGGCCGCAACACCGAGGGCGGCGCGGTCAGCATCGTCACTCGGGCGCCCACGGGCGAGTTCGGCGGCAAGGTCTCCGCCGGCATCGGCAATTTCGGCAGCTACAGCGGCGAGATCCACCTCACCCTGCCGGCCTTCGCCAATCTCGCCTTCAAGGTCGACGGGCTCATCCAGCACCAGGATGCGACGACCAGGAACCCGCTCGCCGGCCAGACCGGCTGGAACTACTACAACCGGGTCGGCGGCAGGATCTCGGCGCGCTGGCGGCCCGTCAACAGTTTGACGATCGACGTCTCCTACGATCGCGCCAAGGACGAGAATACGCCCTTCTACAGTCAGCTCCTCAGCTACAATCCCAACGGCTACAACGTCGGTACTTACGGCGGCGCCAACGGAACGACCCTCCGTTTCAACGGCGCGAACTGCAACGTCGTAGTGGCCGGTTCCCTCACCAACCCCTGCATCGCGCCGCTCGCCCCGATCGTCGTCGTCAATGGAAGCGACCGCCAGAAGGTGGCCGAGATCGGCGTGCCGCAGCAGCCGAGCGTCGACAAGACCCAGGGCGCGACGGCGACGATCCGCTACGATGTAGGACCCGATATCGAGCTTCGCTCGATTTCCGGCTGGCGCCAGGTCAGCACCCGCCAGTTCGACAATTCGGGCGGCGCGCACCGCACCACCTTCGTTCCGAACGCCAATTTCAGCCGCTACAGCCTCTCCGAGCTGTTCCAGGACCAGTGGAGCCAGGAGTTTCAGATCGTCGGCACCCTGCCGCATTTCGATTACGTCGCCGGCCTCTATTATTTCACCGAGGACGTCCGCGAGACGGCGGCCACTCCGACCACCAACCGCTGGAACGGCACCGGCACCGGCTACACGATCAACAGCGCCGACGTCCTGCCGCCGATCACCTCGGGCAACCAAGGCTGGCAGCGCGAGGACTGGTTCGTCGCCCGCGACAGCCAGGCGACCGCCAAGAGCTACGCCGTCTTCGGCCAGGGCACCTACACTCCGTCGGGCCTCGAGGCGCTGCATCTCACGGCCGGCGCCCGCTATACCGACGACAAGCGCGACGGGGCGCTGACCACCTTCAACAACACGGTGGTGAACTTCCCCTTCCGCTATCGCAAGGGCCGGATCGATCCGATGGTCACCATTGCCTTCGACGCGACGGACGACATCCATCTCTACGCCAAATACGCCACCGGCTTCCGCGCCGGCGGCGCCAACAGCCGCTCCCAGAGCTTCACCGCCTTCGGGCCTGAATCCGTCCGCTCGTTCGAGCTCGGCTCCAAGATGGAGCTCGTCGACCGCACCCTTTGGCTCAACCTCGCCGCCTATCTTATGCGCCGCAAGGGGACCCAGACCGATTTCGATTTCGTCGATACCCGGCGGACCCTGGCCGACGGTTCGACCAATCCCAATTTCAACCGCCACTATGAGGAGACGGCGAATGCGCCCGGCACGTCGGAGATCAAGGGGCTCGAGGCGGACCTCACCCTGCGGCCGGCCGACGGCCTCCAGCTCTCCGCGAGCTATGCCTATACCGACATCGAGGTGCCGCCGACGGCGAATCCGTTCCTGCCCGCCTACCCCCTGTTCCAGGTCTATACGGTGTTCACGCCGAAGCACGCGCTGTCGGGAGCGATCGACTATGAGGTGCCGGTGGGCTTCGCCGGCGCCAATCTTCGCCTGCATCTCGATGCCAATTATGCGGGCCGCCAGTACAGCTTTCAGGCCGAGCCCGTGCGGACGGAGTCGAGCTTCATCGTCAACGGCCGGCTCGCGTTGACCGACATCGCCCTCAACGACAGCGAGACGAAGCTGCAGGTCTCCTTGTGGGCGCGCAACCTTCTGAACGAGGCGCACATCTATCGCCGCTCGGCGGCCAATTCGTCGCCGGTCATCGACTCGATCTCCGGCGTCCCGAGCTACAGCGGCGTCCTCGGCGACTACGGTAATTTCAACGCGCCGCGCACCTTCGGAATCGAGGCGACAGTGGCCTTCTGAAGGCGCCGTCCCCTCGCGGGAGCGATGACAGTCATGTCACGAAACTTCCACGGCCCTGTCATCTTAGCGGTGTAGGTATCGACCATGCGGCTCGAGGTTCTTGCGAAGACTCCGGGGGGCGGTCAACCGGCCGCTGGAATTGCGCGCAGGCCAGGGATGCTGCCGCCCTTCTTCGCGGGCATGACTCAACCCGCCCGGTCGGCGGTCCTGGACGCGCTCGATGAGGCCGGCGGTCTCATCCTCGTCGCGGGGCCGGCCGGGTCCGGGCGCTCGGCCACCCTCAGGGGACTTTTGCGGTCACGGCCCGACGCTCTCGTCCTCGGCGATCTCGATATGCCCGAAACCGCCGCCGCGGCGTTGCAGACGGCGCGCGGCCGTCTCGTCCTGGCGACGACGGCCAGCGCCGGTGACTCGCTCGCCGCCCTCGGCCACCTCGCCGCCTTGAGGATCGATCCTTTCTCGATCGCCTGCGTCCTTCGCCTCGTGCTCGCGCAGCGGCAGGTCCGGCGCCTGTGTCCGGCCTGCCGAACGCCGGTTCAGCCGACTAACAGTGTCACGGCGCCGCTCGGCCTGGAGCCCGGCGCCGTCGCCTATCGGGCGCAGGGGTGCGGCTGTTGCGAGGGGAGCGGTTTCGCCGGAGCGATCGGAGCCTTCGAGACCCTGCCCGTAGACGCGACGGTCGGTCGGCTGATCGTAAGCGGCTCGGATCAGGTAGCCATCGCCAATCACGTCTTTCGGAGGTGGCCGAATCTCTCCGCCGCCGTTCGCGCTCTCGTCGTCCAAGGCTTCACCACGGCGGGAGAGGGAACCGCGCTGGTCCGGCCTCAGCGCCAGTAGGGGCCGATCTCCCGCAGCGACGAATAGACGCGCTCGGTGGCATCGAGCAGCCGGGCGACCTCCTTCTCATAATCCTGCTCGGTCGGCAGAAGCTGGGGAGCCAGCTGGCGGCGCGTCTCGAGGTCGTTGAGATGGCCCAGCAGCTCCTGAAGCTCCTGAGCCGCGCTGACGAAGCTCTTCTGCTGGGCACGCCGCGCCTTGGGTGTCAGCCCGACGAAGAACTCGGCCGCATAGCGCAGCCGCTTGATCTCGATTCGAAGAACGTGCCGCTCGTCCGGCGTCAGGAGCCGCAACTGCTTGCCCTGCTTGCGTACCCGCTTCCAGGAGCGCTCGAGCCGCTCGCCCGCGAAGCGGCGCACGGGTTCGCGGGCGAGATCGCCTTCGCGCCATCGCCCGGTCTCGCTCCACGCGACCAGCGCGAGGATCAGCTGCGGCAGCCGTGGATCGGCGAGCGCAGCCTGTACCTTTGCGTAAGCCTCCTTGCGCGAGCTCCGCAGCTGCTTGCGGATGGCGGGATCGGGAGCCGGCCCTTCCGCGGGCCTGACCTCCAGAAGGACGTCGAGGTTCCTCGCCTCGCCCAGCTTGTCGGTGAGCCAGCGGAGCTGGTTGCGCAGCCGGGAAAATTCGGCATCCGACACCGCCGGCCTGAACAGGGTCAAAACCGACCGAAGGCGGCGCATCGCGACCCGGGCCTGGTGAAGAGCCAGCGCGTTCATGTCGCGTTCGATCAGCGGCTCGTTGAGACGGAAGTGGCGCAGGCAGGACTGGACGATCGCGGCGAACGCTTCCGCGTTCGACATCGTATCGCGAATCCGGAGTTTCTCGGCTTTCTGGACTCGCCGGGTGCGGCCCTCGAGCAGCCGGAAACCCCGCTCCGACTTGCTGACCACGCCCATCCTCAGCGTCAGCCCGCCGCCCAGCGCCTGCGCCATGGCGAAGAGCTCGGAGCGCGAACCTCGCTTCAGCTCGAGCTCGACCTCGCAGATGGGCACCTCGGCGCCGCCGGCACTCACTGTCCCCTCGTCGAGGATAAGCTCGACTTCGCTCAAGTCCCGCTCGACGAGCCAGGTGGTGCGGCGCACCTTCGTCTCGGAGACGGGACGGAGCCGCTTCTGCATATCCCGCTTCGAGAGGAGCTTGCCGACGGGGGTCGCCTTCAGCGCCTCGAAGTCGAGCTCGGCGCAGTCCAGCTTCTTTTCCCACTCGGCCCGGCTTGAAAAGCCTCCCGAATCCCCCCCGCGATGCTTGACCGTCTGGACGAAAGCCCGCCCCTTGCGCCGCAGCCGCAGGGAATAGCCCGCTTTACGGAGCTCGCCCTTGGGCGTGTCGAAATAGGTCGTGAGTTGCTCGACAGGGCTACGCCTCGGGTCACCGAGGACCGGCGAGTGGCGGAACGAATCCACCTGGTCGGGCGGCAGCTCCAGCTTGAGCTCGACTTCCTGGGATTCGATCACCCGGGCCTTAAACTCGATTATGATGACACCCGTATGACTGCCCGCCGACGGCTAGGCTCCGCCGGCGCTCTCCAGGGCGTAGCCCGCCGACCGGACGGTTCGGATCAGGTCGGGCCTGCCCCCTTCGTTCAGGACCTTGCGGATCCGGCGGATCTGCACGTCGACGGTGCGCAGGTCGAGTTCGGATCCTTCGGGCCAGACGGTGTCCAGCAGCCCTTCGCGCGTGAAGACGCGGCGCGGACTCTCCATGAAATGGCGCAGGAGCCGAAACTCCGAAGGCGTGAGATGAACGGGATTTCCGGCGCGCCGCACCCGATAGGTGGCGGTGTCCATCTCCAGATCCTCGAAGGTCAGGATGCCGCCGGCGAGCGCCGGCCGGACCCGCCGCAGGACCGCGCCGACGCGGGCGAGCATCTCCTTGGGGGAGAAGGGCTTGGTGATGTAATCGTCGGCGCCGGTGTCGAGGCCGCGGATCCGGTCGGCCTCCTCCCCCCGGGCCGTCATCATGATGATCGGGATGCCCTTCGTCTGCTCCATCCGGCGCAGCCGGCGGCAGACCTCGATTCCGGACGTTCCTTCGATCATCCAGTCGAGCAGGACGAGGTCGGGTACGGATTCGCGCACCAGGAGAAGCGCCTCGTCGCCGCTGGCGGTCTGCTTCGTCTCGAAGCCCGCCTTGGTGAGGTGGAAGCCGATCAGCTCGACGAGCGCCCGGTCGTCCTCGACCAGCAGGATCCGGCCCTTGGTCACCGCTCGGCCGGCCGGGTGGTGTCGGCGCCTTTTTCGCGCTCGCCGAGATAGCCTCCGGTGGCGGCGAAATAGACCATCTCGGCTATGTTGGTCGCGTGATCGCCGATCCGCTCGAGGTTCTTGGCGACGAACAGCAAGTGGGTCGCCGGAGTGATGTTTCCCGGGCTCTCCATCATGAAGGTGAGCAGGGTCCGGAAGATCGAGTTGTAGAAATCGTCCACCGCCTTGTCGCGCTCGCACACCTGGCCGGCCTTGACGGAGTCCCGGGCGACGAAGGCGTCGAGGGCGCTTCGCACCATCTCGGCGACGATCCGGCCCATTTCCGGAAGCAGCGAAAGCGGCCGCAGATTGGGGCTGTCCTCGATCGCCGGGACGCGCTTGGCGATATTCTTGGCATAGTCGCCGATCCGCTCGACCACTCCGACGATCTTGAGGGCGGCGACGACCTCGCGCAGGTCGTCGGCCATCGGCGCCCGGAGAGCGATGATCCGGACCGCCAGCGACTCGATCTCGGTTTCCATCGCGTCGAGCCTCTTGTCCCCCTCGACGACCTGGCGGGCACCCTCGCTGTCGCGGTCGGCGAGGGAGCGCATCGCCGCGGCGATCGCCTCCTCGGCGAGCCCCCCCATCTCGGCGATGCTGGCGCGCAGCTGGTTGAGATCGTCGTCGAAGGCTTTGAGCGTGTGACCGGTGGTTGCCATGATGGGGTTCCTCAGCCGTAGCGGCCGGTGATGTAATCCTTGGTCCTCTCGACCTTGGGATTGGTGAAGATCTGCGACGTCTCGTCATATTCGAGAAGCTCGCCGAGGTGGAAGAAGGCCGTGCGCTGCGACACTCGGGCCGCCTGCTGCATGTTGTGGGTAACGATGACGATGGCGTAGCGGCCTCTCAGCTCGTGGATCAGCTCCTCGATCTTGGCGGTCGCGATCGGGTCGAGCGCCGAGCAGGGCTCGTCCATCAGGATCACCTCGGGGTCGACGGCGATGGCTCGGGCGATGCACAGGCGCTGCTGCTGGCCGCCGGACAGGGCCGTGCCGCTTTCGGTCAGCCGGTCCTTGACCTCCTCCCAAAGGCCGGCGCGCTTCAGCGACCGCTCGACGATCGCATCGAGCTCCTGCCGACCTGCGGCCAAGCCGTGGATCCGGGGGCCGTAAGCGACATTCTCGTAGATCGACTTGGGAAACGGGTTGGGCTTCTGGAACACCATCCCGACGCGGGCGCGAAGCTGAACGACGTCCATCCCGCTCGAGTAGATATCCTCGCCGTCCAGCTCGATCTCGCCGGTCACCTTGGCGCTCGGGATGGTGTCGTTCATCCGGTTGAGGGTGCGCAGGAAGGTCGACTTGCCGCAGCCCGACGGGCCGATGAAGGCAGTGACATGCTCCTGACGGACCTCGATCGAGACATCCTTGATCGCCTGCTTGTCGCCGTACCAGACGTTGACTCCGTGCGCCCGCATCTTGGGTGAGCTCTCGATCGCGTCCGTCGGCGCCTCGGCCTCCGCCATTGCGGCTCCGGTCCCGGCCCTGTTGTCCTCGTCCACCATCAGTTTCACCAGCGCCTCTCGAACTTGTTCCTGAGATAGATGGCGACCCCGTTCATCGCCAGCAGGAAGACCAGCAGGACGATGATCGCCGCCGAAGTCTTCTCGACGAAGCCGCGGCTGACCTCGTCCGACCAGAGGAAGATCTGGACTGGAAGCACGGTCGCCGGATCGGCGATTCCGCCCGGCGGGGTCGCGATGAAGGCGCGCATGCCGATCATCAGCAGCGGCGCCGTTTCGCCAAGGGCTCGCGCCATGCCGATGATCGTGCCGGTCAGGATGCCGGGCAGGGCCAGCGGCAGGACGTGGTGCCAGACGACCTGGATCCGGCTTGCGCCGACGCCGAGGGCGGCGTCGCGGATCGAGGGCGGCACCGACTTGATCGCGTTGCGGCCGGCGATGACGATCACCGGCATGGTCATCAACGCCAGAGTCAGCCCGCCGACGATCGGTGCCGAGCGCGGCATGTGCATCACGTTGAGGAAGACGGCGAGACCGAGCAGCCCGAAGATGATCGAGGGCACTGCGGCAAGGTTGTTGATCGATACCTCGATGAGGTCGGTCCACCGGTTCCGCGGCGCATATTCCTCGAGGTAGATGGCCGACAGGACTCCGATCGGAAAGGCGATGGCGATGGTGACGAGCATCGTCAGCAGCGAGCCCTTGAAGGCGCCCCATACTCCCACGGCCGCCGGATCGGTGGCGTCGGCTGAGGTCAGGAATCCGGAGTTGAAGCGGGTCCTGACGGCATTGCCGGATCGAAGCCCCTCATAGGTCCGCTCCGCCTCGGCATCGCTGTCGCTTTTGGCCGCGATGTCGACGCCGGTCGAGGCGGGAAGCCACAAAGTGGCCGTGCGGGTAAGAACCGAAGGGTCCGATTCGATGGCGTCCAGCACTTCGAGCCAGGCGGTATCCGCAAATAGCCTTGCCCCCTGGGCTCCGTACCGGGCCTCCGCCGCCTTCGCGACGACGCCCTGGAGGTCCGAGCCGGCGAGAGCAGCCTTGGCGCCGCTCGCCCGAACCGTGGCCGGATCGAGGAACAGGGCCGCTTTGGCGAAGTCGATGTCGAGCTGGACTTCCGTGCGCGTGAAGCCGCGCGCGCCGTTCGAGACCATGGTGAAGAGGAGCAGGGCGAGAAATCCCGCGGACAGCAGGATCGCGCCGAGCCCGATCCAGCGGAACCGGCGCTCGGCGGCATAGCGGCGGCGGATCCGGCCGGTCATGGCCGGCGAGCTCCAGTCGGTTGGGATCCTATTCATAGGCTTCGCGATATTTCTTCACGACGCGCAGGGCGACGATGTTGAGGAGAAGGGTGACGATGAACAGCACCAGGCCGAGCGCGAAGGCGGCGAGCGTCTTCGGGCTGTCGAACTCCTGGTCGCCGGTCAGCAACTGGACGATCTGGGTCGTCACCGTGGTCACGCTCGCGAAAGGATTTGCCGTAAGGTTGGCGGAGAGGCCCGCCGCCATGACGACGATCATCGTCTCGCCGATGGCGCGGCTGACCGCGAGGAGGACCCCGCCGACGATGCCCGGCAAAGCGGCCGGGACGAGCACCTTGCTGATCGTCTCGGAAGTCGTCGCGCCCATCGCCAGCGAGCCGTCGCGCATCGACTGCGGCACCGCGGTCAGCGAATCGTCCGCCATCGAGGACACGAACGGGATGATCATGATCCCCATGACGAGCCCGGCCGCGAGCGCGCTCTCCGAGGAGGCGGGAATGCCGAGCGTCTGGCCGAAGTCTCGGATGGCAGGCGCGACGGTCAGGGCCGCGAAATAGCCGTAGACGACGGTCGGGATGCCGGCGAGCATCTCCAGCAGCGGCTTCATCCAGCGGCGGACGACCGGCCGGGCATATTGGGTGAGGTAGATGGCGCTCATCAGGCCGAGCGGGATGGCGACGACCATGGCGATGATCGCGCCGATGAAGATCGTTCCCCAGAAGAGGGGGATGGCGCCGAACGCCCCCGACGAACCGGCCTGGTCGGCGCGCATCGCGGTCTGGGGGCTCCAGGTCGTCCCGAACAGGAACTCGACCGGCGACACCATGCTGAAGAAGCGAAGCGACTCGAAGAGGAGCGAGAGCACGATCCCGAGCGTCGTCAGGATCGCGATCAGCGAGGCGAGCAGCAGAGCCGCCATAACCAGCCGCTCGACGCGGGTGCGCGCCCGGAAGGCGGGCCCGATCCGGCTGTAGGCGAAGGCGCCGCCGGCGAAGGCCAGGAAGAGCGCCGCGATGGTGCCGATCAGCCGGTAGCGCGCCAGTGCCGAGCCGTAGATCGGGGCGAGCTCGCGGGCCTCCGCGTAGAAGCTCGACTGCCGAAGCCCTTGGGCCAGCTCGCGAGTCTCCTGCAGGATGGCGTTGCGTTGCATCTCGAAGGGCGGAAGGCTGGCGGCGGCGGGGCTGCCAAGCACCGCATCCATGACCAACCGGTCCGTCAGCGGCACCCACAGCAGCAGGAACAGCAGCGCCGGCACCGCCGCCCAGATCGCGACATACCAGCCATGATAGCCCGGCAACGAATGCGGCCTCGGCCCACCGGGCGCGGCGAAGGCCGTGGCGCGGGCGCGCGCCGACAGCCACCCGAGCAGGGCCAGGCCGAGGATCGTGATGAGGATCGCGAGGGGGGTCATGGCTTAAAGTCCTCCCCGCGATTTCGCGGGGAGGGGGACCGCGCAAAGCGCGGTGGAGGGGTTCTGCGGAGTCAGCAAGGCCCCTCCACCATGCTTCGCATGGTCCCCCTCCCCTGCGAATGCAGGGGAGGATTTGAGAACCTTAGCCCTCACTTCAAACCATCGGCCGTCATCGGCGTCAGCTTCGTTGCCGCCTCGCCACCCTTGGCCTGCACGTCGGCCGGTGAGGGGATGAGGCCGCGGCGCTCCAGATAGCCACCCTTCGCCCAGGCGCGGGCATATTCGGCGACGAACTCGCGCATTCCCGGGATGACGCTGAGGTGCTCGCCCTTTACGTAGAGATAGAGCTGGCGGGCGCCCGGATAGGTGAGGCTCGAGATCGTGTCCGCCGTCGGCGCGATGCCGCCCAGCGGTATGCCCTTCACCTTGTCCATATTCTCCTCGAGGAATGAATAGCCGAGGACTCCGATGGCGCCCGGATTGGCCGCCACCTTCTGCACGAGCAGATTGTCGTTCTCGCCCGCCTCGACGTAGGCGCCGTCCTCGCGGACCTTGGTGCACAGATCCTTGTGCCTGTCCTTGTCCTTCTCCTTGAGCGCCTTCATCGCCGGATCGCTCTCGCAGCCCTTCTCGAGGATCAGCTCGGCAAGGCTGTCGCGCGTCCCGGAGGTCGGCGGCGGGCCGTAGACCTGGATGGCGACGGCGGGGAGCGCCGGATTGACGTCCTTCCAGGTCTTGGCCGTATTGGGCTTGCCGAAGGGATTGGCGGCCAGCGCCGCGTAGACGTCCCGGGCGGTCAGGGTCATCGCGGCGCCATTCTTGCCCTCGATCAGGGCCAAGCCGTCGATCCCGACCGGGATCTCGACGATCTGTTTCACGCCGTTCTTGGCGCAATCCTGATATTCGGACGCCTTGATCCGGCGCGAGGCGTTGGTCATGTCCGGATGCTGGTCGCCGACCCCGGCGCAGAACAGCTTCATGCCGGCGCCGGTCCCGGTCGACTCGACGATCGCGCTCATGCCCGGATGGGTGCGCTGGAACTGCTCGGCGACCGCCGTCGTGAACGGATAGACCGTCGAGGAGCCGACGATCTGGATCTGCTGCCCCTGGGCGCCCCCACCTGACTGCTGCCCGCAGGCGGCGAGCGCCAGGGCCGCGGCGCCGGCAAAATAGCTCTTGTTCATGTCTGCCTCCATCGAACCCCAATAGCGGGCCCCGACGACCTCCTTAGGTCGGTTCGGCGTGAGTCCTGTGACTCTTGCGTGACCGTTTCATGACAGTGGAGGATTTTGCGGCTCGGGCGCACACGGCAGCGAGACCAGCACGGTCGTTCCTTCACCCACAATGCTCCTTATGTCCAGCCGCCCGCGATGGCGGCTGACGATATGCTTGACGATGGCGAGGCCGAGCCCGGTCCCCCCGACGGCCCGGCTGCGCCCCGCATCGACCCGGTAGAACCTCTCCGTCAGGCGTGGCAGATGCTCGGCGGCTATGCCCTCGCCGCGGTCGGCGACGCTGATTCGGATCATCTGGGGGCCGTCGTCTTCGAGGGTCACAGTGACCGGCGATTCGGCACGGCCATATTTGACGGCGTTGACGATGAGGTTGCGGATCAGCTGCATCAGCTGCGCCCTGTCGCCAGGGACGATGGTCGATTCGCTGCGCTTCTCGACCACCAGTTCGTTGGAGCGTTCACTAAGGAGCTGGGCGCAGCCCGCCCGGACCTCCTCCACCAGCTGGACCAGATCGATCGCTTCGCGGGGCGGGTTGAACCGCTCCGCCTCGATCCGCGACAGCGACATCAGGTCCTCGATGAGGGTCTGCATGCGCTTGCCCTCGCCGTGCATCAGTCCGAGGAAACGCGTTCTGACCTCAACATCTTCCGCTGTGGCGTCGTCCTGAAGCGTCTCGATGAAGCCGAGAACCGTGGCGAGCGGCGTGCGCAGCTCGTGGCTGGCATTGGCGACGAAGTCGACTCGCATCCGCTCGGCGGCGATGGCTTCGCTACGGTCGTTCAAGTGGACCAGGCGTGAGCCGTCCGCGAGGGTGGCGACCGTCATCAGCCAGCGCCGGTCGGCATGGCCGATCCCGATGACCTCGACCTGCTCCAGTCCGGTGTCGGGCCCAGACGGGCGCGACAAGCGCTCCACCGTGGCCGGATGGCGCATGGCGAGCCTCACATCCTGGCCTTCGATCCATTCGCCCAGCACCGCCTTCGCGGGCGGATTGGCGATGACGATTCGCCCGCCCTCGATCAGCACCATCGGCTCCTGCATCGCACCGACGATCTCGCGCGCCCAGCGGTCGCGGCCATCGTCCGGCGGCGGCGGCGGTGCGCTCGGCTCCGGGAAGAAATGGGCTCGCCAGCCGACGAGGACAGCGGCGGCGCCCCCGATCAGGCCCAGCAACACCGCCCACAAGGCTTCGCCGGCCAAAAGCGCGCCGCCGACAGAAGCCGCGACGATCAGGGCGACAGAAGACCGCCGCGGGGAAACGCGCAATGGCATTTCCCCCCTTAGCGGGCTTCCGGGATCAAGTTCTAGAAATGACCTTCGTCATAAAAGTGTCATCCGGCTGACGCGGAACGGCAATGCCGCGGTCTTAAACCTGCCTCCGTCACCTCAAACGGGAGCTGCCGCATGGCCAAGTCCGCCTTCCTCGCCGCCCTGCTCGCAACGGCCCTCGCCACCCCGGCGCTCGCGGCGGCCGAGCCCCTTCCCGCCGACGTCGCCGCCGACGTGGCGGCGATGCGGGAGGAGATCGCGGCCCTGCGCGCCGAGGTCGCCGAGCTGAAGGCGGGGCGCGACACCGCCGTTGCCGCGCCGCCGTCGCTCCAGCCGGCCGCGGCCCCTCAGACGGCCTCCGCCGGGCCGGCCTGGAAGGGGGCGCCTCTGTTCGAGGACAAGAAGTCGGGCTTCAGCTTCAAGCCCAAGGGCCTGGTCCAGTTCGACGCCGGCTTCGTCGGCACTCCCGGGCAGGAGCTTTCCGGAACGGTCGGCGGCCTCAACTACAACAATCTGGGCTGGAACAGCCGGGCGCGGCGGTTGGTCCTCGGCGCCGAAGGCTCGCTGCCGGGCGGCTTCGGCTACAATGTCGAGTTCAATTTCGCCCAGGGCGCGGTCGATTACGAGGACGTCGTCCTCACCTATCAGCGCTCGAAAAGCCCGATCAAGGTGACGATCGGCAATTTCTACCCGCTCTCCAGCCTCGAGACGATGACCAGCTCGCGCCTCACCAGCTTCCTCGAGCGCGCCGCGTTCACCGATGCCTTCAACTATAACCGCCGCCTCGGCGTCGCCGTGGCGCTGCTCGATCCCGACGCGGATCGCTACACGCTGACCGCCGGCCTGTTCGGGCAGGAAATCAACAATGCGAGCTTCAACCGCACCGGCTGGCAGGCGAGCATCCGCGGCACCTTCGCGCCCGAGCTCGGCGATGCGCGGCTTCACCTGGGCGCCAATTTCCAGCATCGCGTCGCTCAGCGCGACGCGCAGAACGTCCAGTATCGCGCCCGCCCCTTCACCCAGGTGACCGACCAGCGCTTCGTCGACACCGGCGCCATCGCCGCCGACGGCGACGACATCGCCGGCCTCGAGTTCGGAGCGATCATGAAGTCCTTCCACGTCGCCGCCGAGGCGCAGCAGGTCTGGGTGCGCGGCTATCGGCCCGGACGGACCTTCGGCGCCAACAACGGCGCGGCGGGCGGCCTGTTCTACGCGGGCGATCCCAACTTCCGCTCCGCCTATGCGGAGGTCGGCTATTACTTCACCGGTGAAAGCCGCGGCTACAAAGGCGGCCGCTGGGACCGCCCCAAGGTGCTCCACCCCTTCAATGACGGCGGCTGGGGCGCTCTCCAGCTCAACGCGCGGCTCGACTGGCTCGACCTCAGCGATCGGGTCGGCAGCGGCGCCACCCTCGCCGCGCCCGACTACATCAACGGCGGCCGCCAGCTCGGCTACGAGCTCAGCCTGATCTGGAACCCGACCGACTACCTCCGCTTCCAGGCCCAATATGCCCGCGGGAGCTACGAAGGCGGACCAAGGGCCGCGACGATCGTCCCGGACTCGACCGACCCGATCAACCTGCGCAGCTTCGCAGTCGATACGATGGCGCTGCGGGCTCAGGTGGACTTCTGAGGCCGCCCCTCAGTCCACCGTCGAGAGACATTTTTCGTGAAGCGGCCGGCAGATCTCTATCCATTCGAGCTCCGGCGGGGCGCTTGAGGCTTGCACCGGCAAAGTCCTGGCCCGCGCCATGTGCATCGAGCAGAGACGAAGGTGCGCCTGAGCGGCTTCCGACCCCGCGGCCCGGTAGGCCGCGTCGAGCTCGGCCCGCGCGCGCTCGACATGATATTCCCGATCCGCTTCCGCTCGCATTGAAATCTCCGCCCGGTTCGACCGCGAGGTCCAATTCCGGATGGACCGGGGATCAGCACCCAGGCCGATTGTTGCGCGTCGACCAGACGAGCAGCCGCCCGAAGAATGCCCACCCGCCCCGGCTTTCCTCCAGCCGACGAAGCATCGTCGGCTGCTCTTCCCGTCGCTCTTGCATGACCGAATCTCCGTCGTGTCGCGGGCGAGTCTAAGGATTGGGTGTTGCAGCCTCGTGACGCGGCGGAAGAAACGGGATCCCTCCTGCCCGATTCCGTCGATCGAAAGCACTGCGTCCGGTCCAGCGCTTATCTCCTAAATGGGGGTGGTCGCGAGGAAGAGCGTGGCTCCGGCGGCCAGGCCCAACAGCAGCGGCGTGACCCACGAGGCGCCCAGCCGTCTGAGCATTTCGATCTTCATGAGCCGTTCCTTCGGCCGACGGTGACGGGGGCGGATTGCCAGCCGCCGCCCAGAGCCCGGAACAGGTCGACCTGGGCCGTCGCGATTCGAGCGTCGGCTTCGGCGAGGCCGGCTTCGGCGTCGGCGAAGGTACGCTCGGCATCGAGCAGCTCGAGCGAGCCGATCTGGCCCTCGCTCTGACTGGCGCGGGTGATCCGGGCGGCGGCCTCGGCTTCGTCGCGGGCAGCCTTGAGCGCCGTGCGCCGATCGAGCTGGCGCGCATAGGTGAACAGGGCGGTCTCGGTTTCCTCGATCGCTCGCAGGACAATTCCGTCGAAGGTGGCGAGCGCCGCCTGGCTGTCCGCTTCGGCGCCGGCGACCCGGGCTCGGGCGGCGCCGCGGTTGAGGGTCCAGTTGATCAGCGGGCCGACCAGCCAGCTTATCGGGTTGCCGCCGAAAATGTCGCCGAGGCCGGTGCCGGAGGAGCCGACCGATGCGCCCAGGGCGATCCGCGGATAGAGATCGGCGGTCGCCACTCCGATCCTCGTGGTCGCCGCCGCCAACCGTCGTTCGGCGGCGCGCACGTCCGGCCGCCGCGCCAGCAGGGCGGCGCCGTCGCCGACCGGGATGGGTCGGCCGAGGCGGAGCGTCGCCCGGCGCTCGCCCGCTTCGGGCGGAAGCTCGCGGGGGGTTCGCCCGGTCAGGGTCGCCAGCCGGAACAAGGCCGCCTGGCGCTCGGCGGCGAGCGCGGGCATCTCGGCCCGGCGCCGGTCGCGCAGGCCGGCGATGCGGGCGGTGTCGAGGCGGGTGGCGAGGCCGACCTCGCGGCGCCGCTCGGTCAGCTGCAGCGACCGGTCGAGAAGCGCCACGATACGCCCGGCGACGGCGAGCCGTTCGGCGGACGAGGTAGCGTCGGCATAGGCCCGCGCCGTTTCGGCGGCGACCGCGACCCGAACGGAATCGGCATCGGCGGCCGCGGCGGCGACATCGCCCCGGGCGGCCTCCGCCGTCCGGCCGGCGCGGCCGAACAGGTCGACCTCGTAAGCGACGTCGAGCCCTATTTCGAGGTTGAGGTCCCCGCTCCTGCCGCCCGCCGGAGGGCGGCCTTGTTGTGCGGCGGCGCCGATCCCGGCCTGGGGCTGGCGATCGCCGCGAACCTCGCGCAGCGAAGCCCGGGCCCTGGCCAGGCGGGCGACGGCGACCCGGATGTCGGTGTTGGCGGCGAGCGCGTCGGCGACCAGGCGGTCGAGGACAGGATCGTCGTAGAGCCGCCACCAATGCCCGTCGACCGCCGAGCTGGCGGCGATGGCCGGATTGTCGGCCGAAAGGAACGGTCCAGCGGCGGCCGGGGGCGCCGAGGCGGGGCGATAATCGGGGCCCACCGAGCAGGCGGCGAGGGCGAGGGCGGAAGATGCGGGGAGCAGGAATCTGGGGGTCATGGCGTTCATCCTATTCGGCGGGGAGCAAAGCGGGCTCGGACGCCTGGGGCCGGCCGCGGCGGCGGCCGACGCGATCGCCCAGCGCCCGGCAGACGACATAGAAGGTCGGCGTGAAGAGCAGGCCGAAGCCGGTCACTCCGATCATCCCGAAGAAGACCGCGGTGCCGAGCGCCTGGCGAAGCTCGGCGCCGGCGCCGCTCGCGATCAGCAGCGGCACCGTGCCGAGGATGAAGGCGAAGCTGGTCATCAGGATCGGCCGAAGCCGCATCTGCGCCGCCTTCACCGCCGCTGCCCCGGGCGAGAGCCCTTCATGGTCTTCCGCCTGCTTGGCGAATTCGACGACGAGGATCGCGTTCTTCGCCGCCAGAGCGATCAGCACGATGAGCCCGATCTGAGTCAGGACGTTGTTGTCCATGCCTCTCAAATTCACCCCGGCCATCGCCGCGAACAGGCACATTGGGAGGATGAGGATGATCGCCAGCGGCAGAATCAGGCTCTCATATTGCGCGGCGAGGACGAGGAAGACGAACAGGATGGCGAGCCCGAACACGATCCCGGCCGTGTTGCCGGCCGCCTTCTGCTGATAGGCGATTCCCGTCCACTCGCTGCCGTAGCCGGCCGGCAGGGTCTCGGCCGCCACCTTCTCGACGGTGGTGAGCGACTGGCCCGAGGAGAATCCGGGGGCGGTATCGCCGTCCAGCTCGACCGCCGGAAACAGATTGTAGCGCATCACCCGGTAGGGCCCGGTCTTGTCGCTGAACGTCGCCACCGAGCCGATCGGAACCATCGCCCCCGAATTGGAGCGGGTGCGCAGATTGGCGATGTCGGCCTCGGTGGCCCTGAAGGGCGCATCGGCCTGGGCGGTGACCCGATAGGTGCGGCCGAGCAGGTTGAAGTCGTTGACGAAGGCCGAGCCGAGATAGACCTGAAGCGCCTCGAACACCCGCTCCGGCGGCACTCCGAGCATGTCGGCCTTGCGGCGGTCGACGTCCGCGAAGACTCGCGGAGTCGAGGTGTTGAAGAGGGTGTAGACCTGCTTCAGCCCCTCGGTCCGGTTTGCCTTGCCCATCATCGCATAGGCTTGGGCGGCGAGGCCGGTATAGCCGTGCTGGCCGTGATCCTGGATCATCAGGCGGTAGCCGCCGGCCGAGCCGATGCCCTGGATGAGCGGCGGCGGCAGGATGAAGAGCTGCGCCTCGCCGATGTCGCCGGTGCGCTTGCGGGCTTCGTCCATGATCTGCTGGAAGCTGACGCCGAGCTTCTCGCGCTCCTCGAACGACTTCAGCGGGATGTAGGCGGCGGCGGCGTTGGGGGCGAGCGTCTGCGACGCGCCGTCGAAGCCGGCAAGCATCACCGCGCCTTCCACGCCCTCGATCGGCAAGATGCGCGCGACGACCTCGCGCATGACCTTGTCGGTCCGTTCCAGCGAGGCACCCGGCGGAAGCTGGATCGCGGTGAGGAAATAGCCCTGGTCCTGAGCCGGGATGAAGCCGCTCGGAGTCATCCAGAAGAGGCCGAGCGTGGCGGCGATCAGAACGCCGTAGGCCGTCATCATCCGTTTCGGGGCGGTGATCAGCCTTGCGGTGAGAGCGCCGTAGCCGCGGCCCAGGCGGTCGAACCCGCGATTGAACCAGCCCCCGGCCGCGGCGGCGGCTCGGCGGAGCGGGCCGCCCGCCGTTTCGTGCTCGCGGCCCTTGAGGAGGATCGCGGCGAGGGCGGGCGACAAAGTCAGCGACAGGAGCAGCGAGATCACCGTCGCCGCCGAGATGGTGACCGCGAACTGGTGGTAGAAAGCCCCGGACAGGCCGTCGAGGAACAGAGTCGGAAGGAAGACGGCGCAGAGCACGAGGACGATGGCGACGAGCGCCTGCGACACCTCCTCCATCGACGTCTTGGCCGCCTCGAGCGGGCTCAGCCCCTCGTCGAGGTTGCGCTCGACATTCTCGACGACGACGATGGCGTCGTCGACCACGATCCCGATCGCCAGCACGAGGCCGAACAGGGACAGGTTGTTGAGCGAATAGCCGACCGCGGCGAGCACCGCGAAGGTGCCGATCAGCGAGACCGGAATCGCCACCACCGGGATGATCGCCGCCCGCCATTTCTGAAGGAAGGCGATGATCACCAGCACCACGAGAAGCATCGCTTCGAGCAGGGTCTCGCCGACCGCGTCGATCGACTGGGCGATGAACTCGGTGGGATTGTAGATGACCCGATATTCGAGGCCCTTGGGGAAGCTCTTCGACAGCGTCTCCATCTCCGCCTTGACGGCGTCGGCGGCCGCGAGGGCGTTGGAGCCGGGACGCTGGAAGACGCCGAGGATCACCGTCGGCTGGTTCGACAAATAGGTGTTCGAAGCATAGTCGGCGGCGCCGAGCTCGACTCGCCCGACGTCGGAGAGGCGGACCTGGCGGCCGTCCGGGTCGGTGCGGATTACGACCCCGGCGAACTGGGCCGGGTCGGTCAGCCGGCCCTGGGTTTCGACGGCGATCTGATAGGCGCCCCCGGTCGAATAAGGCGGTTGGCCAAGGGTGCCCGCGGCGACCTGCACGTTCTGGGCGCGCAGGGCGGAGACGATCTCGCCGGCGGTGAGGTTCAGGGCCGCGGCCCGGCCGGGATCGATCCAGATGCGCATCGCATAGTCGCGCGCTCCGAACAGCCGAACGTCGCCGACGCCGTCTATCCGGCTCAACCGGTCGCGCACCTGGGTGAGCGCATAGTTGGAGATGTAGCCGCGATCGAGCGAGTTGTCGGGCGAGACGAGGTTCACGACCATCAGGAAATCGGGCGAGGTCTTGCGAGTGACGACTCCGAGCCGCTGCACGTCGGTGGGCAGGCGCGGGATGGCGATGGCGACGCGGTTCTGGACGAGCACCTGCGCGGCATTGAGATCGGTGCCCTGCCTGAAGGTAACGGTGATGGTGACGGCGCCGTCGCCGGTCGACTGCGACGACAGATAGATCATGTCGTCGACTCCGTTTATCTCCTGCTCGATCGGCGCCGCCACCGTCTCGGCGACGGTTTCCGCCGAAGCTCCGGGGTAGACGGCGCTCACCGTCACCGTCGGCGGCACGATGTCGGGATATTGCGATACGGGCAGGCCGAAATAGGCAAGGCCGCCGACCACCGTGATGATCACCGCGATCACGGCCGCGAAGATCGGCCGGACGATGAAGAATTGCGAAAGGCGCATGATCTGTCTCCCCGCCCGGAGGCGGCCGTGTGATGGGTGGCCGCAGCGCTCGCTCAGCGTCCGCTGAAGGTCGCCTCGCCGGTGAGCGGTGCGGCGACGGGGGTGGTGGAGGCGGCTTCGGCGGGTTCGATCCGGCCCTGGCGGGCCCGGACCTTGGTACCGGGCATCGCGAGCTGGCCGCCGTTGATGACGACTCTGTCACGGATCGTCAGCCCGGAGCGGACCACCCGCAGGCCCTGGACGAGCGGCCCGACCGTCACCGGCCGCGGCGCCACCGATCCGTCGGGGGCGACGACGAGCACGATCTTGCGCGCCTGATCGGTCTGCACGGCTGAATCGGGGACCAGCAGCGCGTCGGTTCGGCTGCCGCTCGCCAGCCGCATGTTGCCGAACATGCCCGGAGTCAGGAACTGGCCCGGGTTGCGCAGCACCGCCCGCAGCCGGATGGTGCCGGAGCGTGGGTCGAGTCCGTTGTCGGCGAAGTCGAGACGGCCTTTCCAGCGATAGTCGGACTCGTCCTGAAGGCGGATCTCGACCGGCGTCGACGAGCCGCTGCCGGCGCGCCGCGCCTTGAGGAACAGGGCCTCGGACGCATCGAAGCTGAAGTGGATCGGATCGAGGCCGTTGATCGTGGTCAGCAACGTACCCGCCGCGCCCTCGCCGGCGGAGACGAGATTGCCCGCGTCGATGCGGTGGTCCGAGATCCGGCCGCCGATCGGCGCCCGCACCCGGGTGAACTCGACGTCGAGCGCCCGCGCCCGAACCCGCGCTTCGGCGGCGGCGAGCGCGGCCTGCGCCGCCTGGACCCGGGCGCGCAGCCGATCGACGTCGCTTCGCGAGACCGCCTCGACGTCGAGCAGACGGGTGGCGCGGCCGAGATCGGCCTGGGCCAGGGCCAGGTCGCTGCGCGCTCCCTGGACGGTGGCTCGGGCTTCGGCCAGTGCCGCCGCGAACGGACGCGGATCGATGGTGAAGAGAAGTTGCCCGGGCCTGACGACGGCGCCGTCCGCGAAATGGACCGCGACGATCGCGCCGGAGACTCGCGGCCGCACCTCGACGGTTCGGCTCGCCTCGAAGCGGCCGACATATTCGTCCCACTCGTCGATCTGCCGGAGCAGCGGCGCGGCGACCGTCACCGTCGGCGGCGGAGCGGCGAGCGCCGGCGTTTCCTCGCCGCCGTAAGCGGCCACGCCGGCGACCAATGCGAGCGGCAGCGCGACGAAGGCGCCTCGCTGCCATTTCGAGAGGCGGGCGAGCACGCCCCGCATTTCGGCGGGCTCGGCGAGGCCGCTCCCGTCGGCTTCTATCCTGCGGATCATGTTCATGCCGCATTCCTCCGCCTGTCCGCGGCTCGGCCGCGGGCGATGCTGGCTTGAACGAGCTCATATTGGTCGAGCGAGAAGCCGGCCCTGACGAAGGCGCGAAGCTCGCTGGTCGGCACCTGCCAACCGCGATGCCAGGCCAGCACGGCGATCCGCCGCAGAGTTTCCAGCCGGGGATCGACCGCGCGCCGGTCGCGGCGGCCGAACAGGCTGCCGAGTGCCGTCGCGAACCGGCCGGGCTCGCGCAGGCTGGCGAGGCTGTCGCGCCGAGCAAAGGCGACGACCGACCATTCGAGCGCGGAAAGGCGGCCGCTGGCGGCGCCGGTGAGGGGAAGATAGGCCATTTCGTTGCTCCTGCTGGCGGCGACGGGCATGACTCGTCGCCCGGCCGGTCGGCCGTTGCCGTTGAGTTGGGGATCCTGGTCCGGCTTGCGGAGGGCGCACTCGGCCCCTCCCCCGGTCCCAATGACCGGCCGGCATGCTTGCGGAAAACCGTTGGCTGCGGTTCGAGCCGGCGGCCGTTACGGCCCTTCGCTGAACCTGTTCATGTAGAGAATGGGCATGGCTGCTTTCCTTCCGGGATGCCGGTCTTCCGGCCTTTCCATACCGAATGGTATAGAAAGCGACAGGGACAGGGTCAACAGCTTTTTGTACCGGCCGGTATTATTATTTTCCGGGCCACATGGCAAGGCTGGTTTGGACCAGGGTCTCGAGTTGCTCGCGCGACGCTCCGGCACCGGCCTGAACGGCCATGCCTTGCAGGATGGCGCTGAGATAATTGGCCAGCCCTTCGGCCTCGACATGGGCGGGCAGGTCCCCTTCCGCCTTGGCGCGCTGGAACCGGTCGAGCAGGGCCTGGTGCGAGGAGGCGCGGCGGGCGATGACCTCGGCGCGGATCGACTCGGCCTCGGACCCGCAGGCGACCGAGCTGATCACCCGAAGGCACCCGCGGGGCTCGCACTCGCTGGTCTGCATGTCGAGCGCCCCGCGCAGCAGCCGCTCCGCAACGCCGCGCGAGGTGGGCGCCTCGAGCGCCTCCCCCATGAAGGCGAGCTTCTCCCGCTCGTAAAGGTCGAGCGCCTTGCGGAAGAGCGCCTCCTTGTTGCCGAAGGCGGCGTAGAGGCTTGGGCGGGTGATGCCCATCGCCTCGGTCAGGTCGCTCAGCGAGGCGCCCTCATAGCCCTTGCTCCAGAACACGCGCAGCGCCGCCGACAGCGCCTCGTCGAGGCAGAATTCGCGCGGCCGGCCTTTGGCCACGGGGCAGACATCGATTTCCATAACGAACGGTATATAACCCTCTTTCGCGGAAAATCTACTCCTTAAAGGAACTTATTACGGGAGATTGGCCGAAATCGGTAGCCGCCCAGCCGCCCGATGGCCTTTGTCGCAAATCGCAGGGCTTTTATCGAACGAAGGGATCGCCACCCGCGTCATGGATGCATGACTCGCACTGCCCGTCATGCGAAGCGAGGTGGTTATGGTTCATGTCGAAAGCGCGAAGCCGCCCCAGGTGCATGAAATGCCTGCCGGCACTCACGGGAGTTCCTGGGGCACCCTGGGCGAACCCGACCCGCACGCTCAGGCCCGATTGCTGCATCTCGTCGAGACGCCGGCCGCAACGTTGCGGCACGCATTTTATCCCGCGGGCACGATCATTCCCTATCACAGTCATGATTGCGAATCGGTGGTCTATGGAGTCGGCGGACCCTGCTACGAGAGCCGCTCGTCCGACACCGGGCGCAATCCCGAGGCGGTAACCCGCCGCCTGACCTATCGGCCGCGGGGTTATGCGCATTCCCTGAGGTTTGCGGGCCCGACGCATCTGCTTGCAGTCGAGTTCGCCGAAAGCCGGGACGAGAACCGCGTTTCAACGCCATTGCCGGCGACTCTCTACGGCGACATTTGGCTCGCCATGCTTCGGTTCACCGACAGCCAGCCCGTCAACCGTGTAGCCGGGGCGCTGGAGGATCTCATCTCGAAGGTCCGGCAGTGTCTCGCCCGTCCGCAACCGCAATGGCTCGAAAACGTGATCGATCAAATTCACGCCACCTGGCAGGAGCCCCAAGGCGTGAATCGCCTGGCGCGCACGTTCGGAGTCTCGCCGCAGCATTTATGCAGGGCCTTCAAGCGCCATCTCGGGGTGACCATCGGTCAATACAGCCTGTTGCTCCGCCTCGATTATGCGCGCGGGTTGCTCTGGGGAACCGGAGTTCCGATCGCCGAAGTGGCCGCCGAAACGGGCTTTTCCGACCAGGCGCACCTCACCCGAGCGCTCAGCGCTCACTCCATGAAGACTCCGGCCCGGCTGAGATGGAAGGCGCCCTGCCTGGATCTGAACTGTCTGGCGAGCGGCAGCGACCCCGTGCTGCTTTCTGGCGCCCCCGGCTCGTAAATTCGCGCAGGCCGCCGGTCGGAGTCAAACCCGGCCGGTTATCGGGTCGCCACCGGCGGCCTCCACCATGCGCGCTACGATCTCTCGCCTCGGCTATTGCTGCCTGGGATGACCCGCATCACAGACGACCTGTCCATTCTGGTCTATGTAGCAAAGTCCACCAGCGACGAAGGAAAGGTCGTCTCGGGCAATTTGCACGATTCTATTTGCCGGCAAGATTGATTCGAAATCGATTTTTCGGTCGAGCTCTGCGCGATCCTTGGACATGTGACGCACTCCGTTGCTTGCTGCCGTTCTCGGGCATTCTGATTTTGCAGCAACCGCAAGCTCATGTCTTGAACCAAAGTCGCTAGATCAGCACCTGCCCAAGGCCGATGCGCGGTGCTGAAGATTCGGCCGCCAGGCTCCCGGATTCAGGCCTTCCGGCGTACCCAAGGTTAATCTCATTCAAGACGCGAGCCGACCCGCGGCCTAACAATTTTAAATCTGACTTCGTCAGAACTTGAATTCCCGGAGCATCGCGAAACCTCGATGGAGCGCGTCATCGTTTGACCTTGGACAGCGAAGACACAAGCAGCAGCGAGGACGGCCAATTCTCCGAGGCGGCCCCCTTGTTCCGGCCGGAGGCGCTGAACCTAAGCCGACATAGCGCCGTATTCGCCTTCGCGGTGCCGACCTGGCGCGCGCATGCCTTGCTGGCACTGGCGGCGGCGGTGATGATTGCAATCTTCGGCATCTTCGCGCGGTTCGATCGCGTTGCCGTGGTTCGTGGAATCGTGGTGCCGGCTTCCGGAGTGTCACGACTGGTCGCGCCGCAGCCCGGAATCGTGAACTCCGTCACGGCGCGACAAGGGGAGACGGTCGAGCGTGGAGCGCCGATCGTCCGAATCGCCGCGAGCAGCACGCTGCCCCGCGGCAATACGCCGCCTGAGCAGATGCTCGAGACCTTCCGCCGGCAACGAAACATCGCTCGTGAGGAACGCGATGCCGAGCGTGTCGCCGAAACGGCGGATCGCGCGGCCACCGGACACGAAATTGCGCAGCAGGAAGCGGCGCGCGCCTTCCTGCAGCAGCAGATCCGATTGCAGCGAGAGCGGATCGACTCGAACGAACGGCGCCTGCGCAAGATCGAATCGTTGCGGGAGCGCGGTTACGTCTCGGAGCTGACCTACCAAACGCAGCAGGAGGCGCTCATCTCGTTGCGTCAGCAGCTGGCCGACTTCGAGGCGCGGGAGATGGAGGCCACGCATGAAGCGGCGCGCGCCCGGCTTCGGGTATTGCGTGCTGCCGCGGCGGCTCGGCAGGGCGAGTTGCAGGCCGATGCCAGCGATCTTCAGCTCGAGCGCGGCGCCGTCGGGGCGCAGGCCCAGGCCGAGATCGTGATTGCCGCCCCGGCTCGTGGGGAGATCGGCGTAATTCGCGCATCCCCGGGCACGATCGTCGCGGCCGGCGAAGAGCTGGCGACGCTGATACGGCCAGGCGACACCCGCGAAGTCTTGCTGCTCGTGCCATCGCAGGCCGCCGGCTTCTTGCGCGTCGGGCAGATCGTGCGACTGAATTTCGACGCTTTTCCCGCAGGGCGTTACGGCACCGGCCGAGCCAAGGTGATCGCGATCGCGTCGACCGCTGCTCGGGAGCGCATGTCGGGCGCCGACCCTGTTTATCGGGTCCGCGCGCAAATCCGATCTCTCCCTCGAGGTTTATCGGGAGCCGGCATACGCCCCGACATGACTCTGTCGGCACAGATCGTCTTGGAACGCCGCTCGCTCATCGATTGGGTGCTTTCGCCCCTTCGCCAGAGCTGGCGGGATTTCAGCGCACCGGACGCCCGATGAGCACGCGCCGTCGTTTCGTCCGGCGTCGCCTGCCGCTTACGCTTCAGGCGGAAGCGGCTGAATGCGGCATCGCCTGCCTGGCGATGATCGCGACCTATCACGGCCATGAGATCGATCTCAACGAGATCAGGCATCGGTTTCGAATCAGCCTCAAGGGAACGACCCTGAGCGACCTCATCACCTTCGCGGAAGGGATGGGACTTTCGGCGCGCGGTCTCAGGCTGGAGCCGGCCGCGCTCGGCAAGCTCAGCTGTCCGGTCATCCTCCATCTGGATATGAATCACTTTGTCGTTCTCAAGGAAATGCGGGGCGCAGTCGCGATCGTGCACGACCCGGCCTACGGCGTGCGCAGGTTCGATGCTGAAGAGCTCGACCGGCGGTTCACCGGAATCGCGCTCGAACTGACGCCCACGGCAGGGTTCGAGCCGCGGGAGGGGGAGCCATCCACGACCCTTTCCAGCCTCGTCGGCGCGATTCCCGCCGGAGGACTGCTCGCCAAGACGTTGGGCCTGTCCTTCGTTCTGCAGCTTTTCGTCCTTGTCTCCCCGCTTTACCTGCAGCTCGTCATCGATCGGGCGGTCGCACCCGGCGATGCTACCGTCCTGCTGCCGCTGTTGCTGGGATTCTTGCTGTTCACCTTGTTGCGCGGCGCGGTCCTGTGGGTGCGGACATTCGTGCTGCTCGCATTCGGCGGGCTGCTCAACGCGCAGCTCATGTTCAACATCGTGCGCTATATGTTTCGGCTGCCGCACGTCTGGTTCGCAAACCGCAACGTCGCTACGTTGCTTTCGCGCATAGCGTCCACCCAGCCGGTCAAGGATCTCATCACCCAAGGCTTTTCCGGCGCCGTGGTGGATGGCGCGATGGCGGTGCTCACCTTGGTAGCGGTATTGCTCGTCTCCCCTTGGCTGGCCGTCGTCATGCTCTCCGGCTTCGCGGCCGTGGCCGTGGTCAAATGGCAGGAGGCGCGTGTTTCAGCGCCGCGCGAGCACGAGCTGATCGAGGCTCAAGCCAAGGCGCAGCATGAACTTATCGAGACCCTCCGGGGCATTTCCGCGGTCAAGCTGTTCCGACAGGAAAACAGCCGAGACGCCAGCTGGACTGACCGGCAAGTGGATTCGATCAATGCCCAATATGTGCGCGAGCGAGTCCGCGGCGTCGCGGATATATCCCGCGATCTAATCCAAGCCAGCACCCTCGCGATCATCGTCTACGTCGGCGCAGGGCAGGTCATAGCCGGCGAGATGTCTCTGGGCGTTCTGATAGCCTTCGTGACCTATCAGCAGATGTTCGTCGACTCATCGTCCAAGCTGCTCGATTTCGCGGTCCGCTTTCGGCTGATCGGCGTTCATCTCCAGCGGCTAGCGGATATCACCACGGCGCGGCAGGAGCCGTTCGAATCCCCCGCGGGTGGCGGCCGTGCGCTCGCCGGCGCTGTCGCGGCGCGGAATTTGTCCTTCAGCTACGGCGACCTCGAGCCGCTCGTACTGAGCTCGGTCTCGTTCGAAGTGGGCCCGGGCGAGTTTGTCGCCATCACCGGGCCGAGCGGTGGAGGCAAGACCACCTTGCTCAAGCTGCTCGTCGGCCTCGTGAAGCCGACGTCAGGCCTTATTCTTTATGACGGCACACCGCTCCAGCGCGTCGGCGTGGGCAGAGTGCGGGACCAGGTCGGCGTCGTCATGCAGGATGACGTGCTGATGTCGGGTTCGCTCGCCCAGAACATCACGTTTTTCGATACTGCTCCGGATTTCGATTGGATGCAGGAATGCGCGCGAATGGCCGCGATCGACGAGGACATCCGGAATTTCCCAATGGGCTACAATACGCTCACCGGAGACATGGGAACGGTGCTGTCCGGCGGGCAAAAGCAACGGGTGTTGCTGGCACGGGCGCTTTACCGCCGCCCGGTGATCCTCTTCATGGACGAGGGCACCAGCAATCTCGACACCGTGAAGGAGCGCGAGGTCAACGCCAATTTGAAGGCGATGTCTGTCACGCGGATCATCATCGCGCATCGAGCGGATACGATCGGGGCGGCCGACTACATATTGGAGCTGACGCGGGACGGAATCTCTCGCCGCGAAAACAGCAATATGGTTTCCTGAAACCCCGGAAGGCAAAGCCTGGATTCGGGCGATGGGGTGAAGGCACCTGTTCCCCGGCGAAGGCCGGGGTCCAGCGGCGGAGGCGGTGCGACTGGGTCCCGGCCTTCGCCGGGAAACAAATCCACTGAACACGAGGCAATCTAGCCAGTTGATTGCGCGGCGGGCCGACCTCTCGCTTCACTCGGCCCGGTGGCCGCTGGCGGAGCGTGAAGCTCCGTCGTCAGCGAGCGCGCCAGCACATGATAGCCTGTTTCCTCGAACTGGATTTCCCGTGCCCATGTGGTGAGCAAGCGGATCGAATGGACATGGAGGTAATCGATCAGGAGCCGATCGAAGCGCCCTGCGATCCTGCCGGAAGCAATGCCTTCGCGGATCAGCGGGAAGATGATGCTCAGTTTGCGCACCAGATCATGATAACCGGGCGTGACCTGTTCCGGCTGCCGCAGCGCGGCCTTGACCTCGCGATAATAGTCGCCGCCCAGATGGTCGGGGCTCCGAGGCGCAGGCAAGGCTGCCGCCCCCTCGGGCGTCGGCACTTCGCGGTGATAGAGACGCGCCGCGCGCTGGGCGATGTCGCGTTGCTCCGCGACCGGCATGCCCGTCGCCGCGAGGATGGCGCGCAGGGATCCGACCCAGGGAGCCATGATCTCGGCTATCGTTGCATCTTCGATGTCGAATCGATCGTGGAACTCGACCGCGAACTCGCTGCTCGCCTGGAACACCCGTTCGGCCAGCTCGAGCCCATAGGCGCCACCATAACGGTAGGTTTCGCGATCGTAGGTGTCGATCGACACAGACTGCAGCGTTCTTCTGTCGACATGGGCCTGCAGGATCGGATGGCTTGCGGCCAGGAGCCGGTAAAGCGACTCGGAGCTTGCGAAGCACCGGATCCGGACATGGGCCGCTCGCGTCGAAAAGGGCAGGAAGAACCATCGATCCAGCTCGCCGCCGACGATCGCAGGCTTGATGCAGAATTCGAACAATTCGGACGTAATCCGCAGGAGCTCGTTCCTGTCCCCGTACAAGGTCAGGTACAAAACGTCGCCACCGGGAACCGTTCGATCGAACGTCTGGTCCAGCGGGATGATTGGCGGCGGCGCGACTGGCAGGCGGGCGACGGCCTCGTCTTTGTCGGCGGCGTCGTTTGGCGGATCGACGAGGAAAGGAACCACCAATTCATGATGGAACGCGCCGTTCGCACCGCCAACGGCAGAGCGTTCCACCGGGAACGACTCCGTCACGGTCATCCCGCTTTTCGCGATGTCGAGCCAAGCTGCAACGCTCCAATCGTCTTCCAGATCGACTGCCAGCCAATTGTCGCCCGTCTCGCGATACGAGATATGGCGGGGAAGCCGGCGGTCGGCCCTGAGGCGGGCGACGGCATCGCGGCGCTCGGCCTCGGTCCTGGCGGCGAGCAGGGCGACGGAATCCGCCCCGGACAGCCGCCACGTTTGGGCCGACAAGACGTGGTTGCCGTACCGGACGCGCGGCAGCCAGCTGCTATGCTCCAATCCTTCCCACGACCAGCCGCCGCCCATCATGCCGTAGCGCGCGATCGAGCCGAGAAACCGGCAGAGGCCGGTGTTATCCGGGCGGTCGAGGTTGGCGGCTCCGATTATTCGCGGCAGCACGGGCCGGCCCGTGCGGATCGAGCGCAGGGTGAACTGGCCTGCCTGGTGATGAGAGAGGAGCAGATCATTGACATCGATGCTCGTCGCGAGATCCGCGGGACGCGCGGCAAGCGATAATTCGAGCGGCATCAGCCTGGGAATCTGACCGAAAGCGGCGAACTTTCCAGGCAGGAATTGGACAATTTCCGCCATGTCGGCGTCGGAACGCTGCGCCACCAGTTCGCGAAGCAGCGATGTAGCCGCTTCCTTGAGCCTCGGTTCAAACGAGGTGGCCCTGGCGAAATAGGCGGTGCCCGGGCTCACATGGATCGAAGGCTCGAAGATGGCAACGGGATCTCGAGCCAGCTTGAACATCATCGAGAAGGATTCGCTGGGCTGCCAAAGCTCGTCGGTCGGGATATCCGCATCCGTCAGGACGATTTCGTCCGCGCCCTCGCGACAGGCGCGCTCGAAAACGGAAAAGATCCACCGCTTCAGCCTCGCATTCGAGCCTTCATAGCGGGCGTCGACCGGAAAGGCGATGCCGCGAATTTCATCCAGCGCCTCGACGAGAGGGACTTCCCGCGTTTCGTACAGTTCACTGAACTTCTCGCCGAATTCCGCAAGGCGCGCATCGTCCTTCGGGCCAGTCGTCCGTTGGAGCACCCGGAGGACGGCATTCGCCTCGGCGAGGACATCGTCGCCGATCACTCCCGAAACGAGCGGCTTGACCAGGTCGAAGATCAGATTGTCGGCGCGGTCGGACTGCTCGGCCTGCGCGATCGCCGCCGTGAGTCGTTGTAACGATGCATCGACATTCTGGTCGAGGCGGGTCGAGAACACTTCGTGCGCGGCCTGGGCAAGATCGCGATGCGCAAGCTGCAGAGTGGCCAGGATATCGTCGGCGGCGATGGAAGGAAGCGCATGCGGAACGAGCAGCCCGCGATCGATCAGCGCATGCGCATAGGAACGGGCCTGCTCCGCTGTGGGTGAAAATTGTTTCAGTCCATCGACGATCGCGTCGAACGCGATTGGCTTCTCCGCCAGCGAAAATGCGTGGTCGAGCGCTTCGCTGCGCACAACATCGGCACAGACCAGCGCCTCGCGGTTGTGGATGTCGCGTACCGTAACACGCACGACATCAGGCAGAATGACCAGATCGCTGCGGCGGATCCATTGCGCCTTTTCGCGCTGCTCGTGGTCCGCCATGGAAGATTGGATGATCGCGGTCGCGCAATCGGCGTCGACCCGGACGATCCTGCGCCAGGTTTCACGAGCGGGAAGGCTGATCGGCGCCGACTCGCCGCCCGCCTGCCCCACCGAATAGCCGGCCATCAGCGAGAACGGAGTCGCGCGGCGTCGCATTCGGGCCAGGTAGCGCTCCACCGCCAGGCGAGCCGCTACGGTTGCGCGTTCCGGATCGGCGGCCATTTCCGTGAGGGACGGGCTGGCGCGGCCCAGGGCCTCCCGGACGATCGGGTCGGCAAGAGCCTCCAGCGGATCCTGGCCGGTGAATTCCTGCGCGGCGAGAAGCGGGCTGCGAAGTACGAAGAATCCGGCGGCGCGGGGGGCAGGCGGCTGCTTATCAAAGGCTGCCGGGCTCGAACGTTGTTGCTTCATGGCGCTGCCGCTCATGGGCGAGGGAACAGGGGCAAGGCGCCCTTTCCGGATAGGGCGAACGCCGCGAGCGCAATTCCCGGCCTTCCGTACCAAAGATTGACCGGAGACTGCGAAGCGGACTCCTCGGCTGCCCATCGCAGCCGCGATCTTGCCCAGCGGGCGCTTGCCGAGCAGCCGCTGATCGCGGCGTGGTGACTGACGGCGATCGCCTGTCCGGCCGCGCCGCAGCAAATGCCCGGGTGATAGGCCGGCAGCTTGCGCAGCATGAAGGCGGCTCGCGCCGCATATTCGGCGATGCGCTCGGATCGAAGCGTCTTGGCCGCAGTGCAAAGCAGCGTCAGCACGCCGCTCAGGCCGCCGCAAAAGCTTGTGGGAAGATCGTCCAGCTGCCGGGTATCGAGCGCCGACGGCCATTGGATGAGCGGCGGCTGGTCGATAGCGAGATCCAGGAACTCATCCATGCGCCGGGAGACGATCTCCGGGGCTGCCGATGCGCGCAGGCACGCATAGAGCGGCCCGGCCACGCCGTGCGCCATGCCGACCGCGTCGGCGCGTTCCGCGAACGGCCGCTCGAGACTTGCCACGAGCCGCATCGCGGACTGCTTCTGGACCAATGCCAGCACATCCCTCTGGGCCGGCGCCAGCTCGGTCAGGCGCTCGAGAAGATCGGTTGCCGCACAGGTAAAGCCCGCGGCGCCGAAGTGCAGCTCGACGTGCATGTCGTCGCCGAGCGCGTCGGTGCCGCTCCAGGCGTCGGCGAGCATCTCGATGCCCGACCCGACGCCGTCGGGCACGCCCATGCTCGCCGCAAGCAACGCTCTCGTATAGCCGACCCCGCCGCTGCCCGTGATGATCGCCCGCTCCACGTTGAGCAACGGCTTGGCAAGCGCCTTCGAATGCTGGTTTGGAAGCGGGCCATTGGGCTTTGCTTCCGCAAAGCTGCAAAACCGATCCGCATCGCGCAGCAGCTCAGGATCACGCATGATCCGCGACGCCTCGAGCAGGAAGTAAGCAACGCCGGCCGCTCCATAAAACAAGCCGATTTTTGATAGCTCCGACCGTTGGAAAACATTATTTAACTCTGCTGCGCGGACTGTACTTATGATCGTTTTTATAAAGTCGCGTAACATAGTCGCCATTTTGTACCACTCTAGTGTTTCGATCTATTTGACTATTCTACACTATATTGTGAATAAGATGGAGCACGTATCTAAATAATTCCTAGGCATTATAAATTCCTATTATAATGCAATGATTGCCACGGCGGACGCTGAGCGGTCTTGAACCAGATGAACATGGCTGCCGGACTTCGAATAGCGGTACCTTAAGCGAGCCGCGTTCATCTGCTTCAAGACAGCCTGGGTCGGCGCCCGTAGCTAATTCGGGCTCCGAAGTTCCAGGAGTCATGAACAGAGAGGATTTATCATGAACAACGGCAACGCTCCCGAGCTGAGGCTGGAAATCAGGCGCCTTCGCAGCGTCGATCTGAACAGGATCAGCGGCGGCGGGACCACCGTCCCGGGGTGCAGGACGACGAGCGCTTGCGGCCCCACCCAAGGATCGCTCGCCGACAGCAGCGGCGGCAACGGCAACGGCGGATAAGCGGGCGCGCTTCAGTTGAAGTGAAGCCCCCGTCGCTGCTTGCCGCACGGGGGCTTCATCTTTCGACCCCTTCAATATCTATAATGATTATGAACTTACCGTCATGCACATAGATCGCGTTTGGGGTACCCTTGGGGAACCCGCGGATTGGCAAACGTCTGCGCGACTTCTGCATTTGGTTGAAACGAAGATAGCGGTCTTGCGGCACGCTCTCTATGAGGAGGGTGCGAGTGTCCCGACCCATCGGCATGACCGTGCATCGCTGGTTTATGGCGTCGGCGGCCCGTGTACCGAAGTCAACGGCTCCAGCCAGACGATCCGGCGGCGACTGACCTTCCTTCCCGAAGGTCATGAGCACGCCCTCGAGTACAAGGGCGCAACCCACGTGCTCGCCATAGAAATCGCTCCCGACTGGCTTCGCCGAACCTGCAACGGCCACGTGCCGACGGAAATGGTCGCCCTCCCCGCCACGCTTTATAACCGGGTTTGGCGCGTGATGATCGAGATAGCCTCGCGCGCGCCCGACGCAGCGGTCAGCGCCTCTCTAGGAGAATTGGTGAGAGCGGCGATGGATTACGTTCGCGCTCCCCCCAGCCCCCTGGTCATCGCTTTGATCGACGATCTTCATCAGCATTGGAAAGACGTGCCCAGCGTCTCTCAACTCGCACGAAAATATTCGCTATCGAGGCAATATGTCTGCCGCGTTTTCAGGAAGGGATTAGGCATCACCCTGCAGCAATACGGGCTCCTTGTCAGGCTGGATTATGCGAGAGGAATGCTGTGGGGCACCCAATTGCCCATCGCCCAGATCGCGGCCGAGACCGGCTTCGCAGATCAAAGCCATCTGACTCGAGCGCTTTCAGCCCATTCGGCCTGGTCGCCGCTGCGTTTAAGATGGCTCGCACCCTGCCTGGAGAATGATTCCTGCGTCCCGCTCATGCCGAGCCGCTACCATCACGCTGGTTCGTCGAAGCCGCCGTGGAACCGGACAATCCCGAGGTGAGGCGGCGCGCCCGGCCCGGCGCGATTCAGAGCTTCGGCTGCTGGGATTGGCGGTCGACCGCGATCAGCCGGCGGCGCGGCAAGTTGAGCTTGTCGAGAATCATGTGGACATGGTTCTTGACCGTTGCCGGGCTGATCTTCAGCGTGCCCGCTATCTCCTTGTTCGAGAGGCCGGTCTCGACCAGCGAGGCCACTTCCCGCTCGCGTTGGGTCAGATGCGCGTTCGCGGCGGGCCCGCCCGAGGCGAAGGCAAGCTCCTCGACGCGCCGAAGCAGGCACGCCATCAACGGCGGCGGGCAGACGGGGAGGCCGTTCAGCGCCCGACGCGCAGCATGGCTCAGATCGTCGATCGTCCCTTCGTGATCGACGAACGCGGTGACCCCCGCCTCCGCTCCGGCGACCCCCTGATCGTCGCTCGACATGCCAAAGCCGATCACCTGCAGCCGGGGGACGAGGCGCCTGGCAAGGCGGGCCGCAGCGCAGGATCCGGCGCGCGAGACGTCGACGAACATCACCTGGGGCAAAAATTCTTCCAGCAGCGTTGGAAGCTCATCCGGGGAGGCACCGACGACACGCTCGAAATCGCCGGTCCGTCCGAGACCGGCGGCAAGGCCTTCCCTGTAGAGGAGCACGTCGCTCACCACGACCGCGCCCGGACGGACGTCCGGCGGCTGGGCTGATTCCTTTACGTTGTCACTCAACATGGCGCCGTCCCCACGACCACGCAGTCACGGCTACTCTCCGTTCCGTCGAGTAAAATGCCGGACAACGATCCACCAACCACGAACAACATTCCGCACTGGCAGAGAATCGTGGTTAATCGCTTATCGTTTATGATAAGCGGCGCGATAGCGCTGCTCTTGAGACTACCGAGCCACAACGCTCCCCCAATATTAACGCAGTTTATAGCAACGGCGCAAAGAGTCCACGCGGATTCATTGCGGTCGCAGCCTTGGCCTCGTCTCGCACCGCCCTCGGGGAATAGATCCGGACCGGTCGGTCCGGACCCGATCCCGGGCGCACGGCGCGGGACGGTCCGGGCCGCCGCCCGGACCGGCGCGGCTCATGCGCCCGCCCCGCCGCCGCCTCTAAGCTTCGCGCTTCGCCAAGGCGGGGTGAGTGATGCCGATCCGCGTGATGCTCGGGGAGATGACTCCCATGGTCGGCTCGGCCCTGCGGGGCTCGCTTGGCGAATGCGACGATATCGAGCTGGTCGGCGGGCCCGGCGGGCAGGCCTCCTATGACGGAGTCGACGTCCTCGTCCTGCACCAGTCGCCGGCGGGCGGTTGCGGCCAGGTGCTGAAGGCGCTGGTGGCGGCCGCGCCGATCGGAGTGGTCGCGATCGACGGCAGCGGCGAGAGCGGCAACCTCTATCGCCTCGACCGCGAAGCATGGCGATTCGTCCCCGGCGGCGGTCACGGCCTCGTCGAGGCGATCCGCGCTGCGGCGGGAGCCGGCTGATGGCGACCTATCTCGCCATCGCGGCGGCGGGCGCGGCGCTGAGAGGGCTGATCCGCGAGCGTTACCCGCGCAATTTCGACACCCTGACGGTGGAGGTCTATCAGGCCAAGGACGTCGAGAAGGGGCTTACCGACGAGGGCTTCGGGATCGTCCTGTGGCGAGTCGCGGTCAACGCTCAGCTCCGCGCCCGCGGGCCGCGCACGGACCCGTTCGGTCGCCGCTTCAGGTCGTCCTTGCCGCTCGACCTCAGCTTCATCGTCATCCCGGTCGCGGCCAGCGCGGAAAAGCAGCTGCGCATGCTCGGCTGGCTCCTTCGCGAAATCGAGGATTCGGGCGTCATGACCGCCGCCCAGTTCAACGAATATCTGGGCGAGGATTCGATCTTCTCCGCGGCCGAGGATGCCGAAATAGTCCTCGATCCGCTGTCGGTCGCCGACCAGCTGACGATGTGGGACCGGATTCGCAAGCACCCGCTCATCGCCCATTTCCAGATGCGGACGGTGCTCATCGACAGCGCCCAGGCGATCGAAGAGCACGAACCGGTCGTCGAGCGCGCCTTCGAGGCACGGCCGATGGAGCGGCCGCAATGACCGTCCCGGGCTCGGCGGACCTGGTCGCCCGGCATGTGCCGTTCGGCTTCCTGTTCCGCGACGCCTCGGACCTTTCGGTGGTCCCGGACGGGCTGTCCGTCCGAATCACCGATTCCGGCCATCCCCATCGCAGCGCCCTGCTTCTGCCCACTCCGAGCGGTACCTGGATGTCGCCGAAGCTGCCCGGGCTGGGCGTCGACGCCGCGGCGGATCCGACCAAATGGCCGAACATCGCGCGGCCCTGGCAGGTCGAGGTCGCCGACGCGCTCGGCCGCTATCTGCCGGTCCGGTTCACCGCCAAGCTCCCGAACCGCGGCCGGGTCGAGTGGCCGGTCTGGAAGGCGCAGGGGAACGGCCCGCGCCTGAAGCCGCTGGTGCCTCCGGGAGCGCCGTCGAAGTACAAGCCCGATTACCTGCCGCTCTTCCCCTCGATCGCCCGCACTCCGCCCGGCCCTCGGGCGACGGTCCGCGCCCATCTCGCCTACAAGGACGAAGACGGCGACCGTCCGGCGGCTTGGGCGGCGGTGACGGTGAGCATCGACGGCAAGCGCCTCGGCATCGGCCTCGCCGACTCGGCCGGCGCCGTCGCCGTGAGCTTCCCCTATCCCTCCCTGCCCGACCAGACGAGCCAGCAAGCCGCCGCCGGGCGGAAGGAGGTCGAGTGGCAGGCGACGATCGACGTCTATCACGATCCGGCGCTCGCCGGCGATCCGCCGCCGCTCGAGGATCTGATCGGCCAGCTCGCCCTCCCGCCGGTCAAGGCGCTGGGCAAGCTCGGAGCGCCCGACGAACCGCTCGAGGCGCAGACCCTGGTGCTCGGCCGAGCTCTGACAGTGAGGACCGGCCCGGCCGGCAAGGAAGTGATTTCAAGCCTTTATCTGGAACCGGCGTGACCGACGAGGAGACCGCTAATGCCTGAGTATCTCGCCCCCGGCGTGTTCGTGGAGGAAGTGTCCTACCGGGCCAAATCCATCGAAGGAGTCAGCACGACGACCACGGGTTTCGTCGGAGCGACGCGCTACGGCCCGATCGACATCGAGCCCGACGTGATCACTTCGCTCGTCGAATATGAGCGCGTCTACGGCGGACGCCAGAAGCTGGAATTCACGAATGCCGGAGCCCCGGTCGACAATTACATGTGGAATGCGGTGCGCGCCTTCTTTGAGGAGGGCGGCAAGCGCCTGTACGTTGCCCGCGCGTTCGGAGCACCCGAGGTCGACGGGAAGGCGAATGTCAGGGCCGCGTGCGCGACGGTCGCCGGAGCGCTCGTCCCGCCCGCCAACGTCGCCATCCGCGCCCGTTTCCCGGGTAAAGCGGGAGACTCGCGGGTCCGACTGCAATTCTCGCTCGGCGCCAATCGCCTGACCTTCGAAGCCTCCCCGGGGACGACGAAGCCCGTGCTCCGCGGCGCCGCGAACCGCGACGTCGTGTTCGTCGACAAAGTCACGGCCGGCGGCGCCAGGAAGGGTCTCCACCTCCTCACCAACGATCCCCAGACGGGCAAATGGACCTTCGACGACGGCAAGGGCGGCACGTTCGACCTCGACACGGTCGAGATCCCGGCCGATCCGGTGACCGACTCGAACCGGCCCAGCGTCAGGATCATCACCGCGTCCGTGTTCGTCGAGCCCACGTCGCCGGGACTGCCGTTCTTCGGGGCGAGCGGGCTGGCCCTCGATCGCGGGCATCGAAGCGGCGGCAAGCCCGATTCTCTCTTCGACTATTTCGCGGTCGAGCCGGGAAGCCTTTCCGCCGCTCGCAGCATCCCGATCGTGATCGAGGCTCTGACCGCCGACGAGGCCAAGGTCGAGGACAAGGCCGCCGCCGATCTCGCGGCAGCCGCGAAAAAGGCCGACAAGAAGAGCGACGACGATCTGAAGGCCGCCAAGAAGGCCCTCGCCGACGCCCAGAAAGCGGTCGCCGACGCCCTCGCTTTGGACCCGAACGCCGATACGACCGCGCTCGACGCGGCGGTCGAACAGGCCGGTCTGAAAGCCGGCGCCGCGACTTCCGACAGGGCCGCCGCGGCGGCCGCGCTGGCAGAAGCGGACGATCGGGCCGCCGCGGCGGCGGCGGTCCTGGCCGCGGCGCTGAGCGGCACCCCCCGCACCGGCCTTCAGGTGGCGAACGACTATCTCGCCCTCGCGCCCTCGGCCAACCGCTTCACCGTCGCCGACATCACGGGAGATCCGAACGCGGATCCGCCGCTCCTGCCGAAGGACCCCTTCCTCGACGCCGTCTTCTACCTGACGGGAGGCAGCGACGGAGCGATCCCGGAAGCGGGCGATTATGAAGGCGCCGAGGACGACCAGAATCGCAAATCCGGCCTCGTCGCGTTCGAGGATGTCGAGGATATTTCGATCGTCGCCGCGCCCGGCTCGACGTTCGTCGACACCTACGCTCAGGGCGTGGCCAATCTCCTCATCTCCCACGCCGAGCGGATGAAGTATCGGATCGCGGTGCTCGACAGCATCAAGGGTGCGAGCATCGCCGAGACCCGCGCCTATCGCGGCAAGTTCGACAGCTCGCACGCCGCTTTCTACTATCCCTGGGTCCGGATCATCGATGCCGAGACCGGGCAGGAGAACCATTACCCGCCCTCCGGCTTCGTCGCGGGCATCTACGCCCGCAACGACATCGACCGCGCCGTCTACAAGGCGCCGGCCAACGAGGTGGTCCGGTTGGCGATCGGCTTCGAGAAGTTCCTCAACAAGGCTCAGCAGGAGGTTCTGAACCCCGAGGGGATCAACTGCTTCCGCTTCTTCGAGGGCCGCGGCATGAGGCTTTGGGGGGCGCGCACCGCGACGTCCGATCCCGAGTGGAAATACGTCAATCTGCGGCGCTATTTCGCCTATCTCGAGCGCTCGATCGACAAAGGCACGCAATGGGCCGTGTTCGAGCCGAACGGCGACCGGCTGTGGGCCAACGTCCGGCGCACTATCGAGGATTTCCTCCTCAACGAATGGCAGAACGGGGCTCTCCTCGGCGACAAGCCGGAGAAAGCGTATTTCGTCAAATGCGACCGTTCGACCATGACCCAGAACGACCTCGATAACGGCAGGCTCGTCTGCCAGGTAGGCGTCGCACCACTGCGGCCCGCCGAGTTCGTCATCTTCCGCATCGGCCAGTGGACGGCCGACCGCAAAGCCTGAGAGGACCCGCCATGGCCGTCAAACGCGCTCGACCGTATGTCCAGTTCAACTTCCTCGTCGACCTCGGCGACGGTGTGACCGAGGGGCCGGATGCCGGCTTCCAGGAGATTAGCGGCATCGGCATGGAAGTGACCGTCGCCGAATACCGCACCGGCAACAGCCGCGAGAATTCGGTGATGAAGATCACCGGCATGAACAAGGCGACCGACGTCACGATGAAGCGGGGCGTCATCGGCTCGCTGAACCTTTATCAGTGGCTCGACGACATCCGCAACGGCAACCAGGATGCTTTGCGCACCGTCACCATCACCCTGCAGAATGAGGATCACACCCAGGCCGTCCAGACCTGGAAGCTGATGCGGGCGCGGATCACGAAGCACACCTCCGGCCCACTCAACGCCAAGGGGACGGACGTGGCGATGGAAGAGCTCGTCCTCGCCTACGAGCGCCTGGAGATGGAGTGAGGGCATGCGCGCCGGCGAGGCCCTTCCCGGAATCCGAGTGGAGCCCTTGCCGCCGCCCCAGGCGGGCCGGTTGCCGCGGATGGACGTCGCGGTCTTCGCCGGCTTCGCGCAGCGCGGCCCCTGCCATGTCGCCATCCCGATCGCCAGCGTCGCCGGCTACGAGACCGTTTTCGGCGGCGACCTCGACCTCGCCTGGGACCCGAAGGCAGGAGCGCCGCTTCGCGCGAACCTGCCGGCCGCGGTCCGAGCCTTCTTCTCCAACGGTGGTCTTCGCTGCTGGGTGATCAGGCTCGCCGCGACCGCGCCGCTGATCGAGGCGATCGCAGCGGCGGGCGGCGATGCGGCCGGCCTCACCGCCGCCGCGCCCGGGCTGTTCGAGCTGCCCGGTCTGCTCTCGCGCGCGCCGACGGCGGACGGGACGGGAAGCGTCATCGCGCCGGCGCGCCTGTCCGCGTCCAGCCTCGGCACCTGGTCGGATTCGCTGCGACTGACGGCGCGGATCGCCAGGCAGCCGCTGGCGCTCGCGAATATAGCCCGGCTTCGCCTCGGCATCCGTTTTTCCGACAGCGGGATGCTCGGCCCCGGCGACCTCGTCGAATTCGTCGCGCGGGACGGCCTCACCACCCGCTACGCCAAGGTGGCGAGGCTCGCGGACGGCGAGGTCCTGGCCGCCTGGGTCGCGGCGTTCAGCCGGGTCCGGGAAGCCGCCGGGCCATATACAGTTGCCGTGCTGCTCGCGGAAGGCACGGTCGCCGCCAAGCTCGTCGAAGGCCAGGTGTCGACGCTCCTCCTGTCCTCCCCGGCGCCAGGCCTGCTTCGGTCCGGCGCGTGGCTCCAGCTTCGCCATGGCGAGGACATTTTGTGGCTGTGCATCGACTCGGTCGACGGGCTTCGGGCGACCGGGCCGGCCTGGCGCCAGGTCGGCTTCGGCCTGCCCACCGCCCGCTTCTCCGCGGCAAAGGTGACGCTCGACGTCCGCGAAAGCGCCAGCGGCCGCACCTTCGCCGGCCTCTCACCCGCGCCCGAGGGCGCCAACCCTGTCCAGTCGATCCTCGACGACGACGCTTTTTACGGGGTGCGAGCCAATCGCGGCGCGGCGATTCGACCGCCTTTCGCCGTAACTTCCGAAGAACGGGCGCGAATCGCGGCCGGCTATGCCGCCGCCGATCCGCTCGGCTTCGCGGGCGCGGCCGCGCGCTTCGGCACGGACGCCTTCACCAGGGCGGATCGGATCGCTCTTCACGCCGCCTGGCTGCCGATCGGGCTGGATGAGGTTTTCGGGGAGCTCGCCGGGCCGCTGGACGGCACGGCCGACGCCTTGCTGCGCGACGGCCTGGACCGTCCGGATCACCGGCTGTTCCTCGATCCGCGGCTTGCCGATGGGGATGCGCAAGGCATTGCCGAGCGCGCCGCCTCCATTCTCCATGTCGAGGAGAAGCCGCTGTTCGGCATCCACGCCGCTTTCGACATCGAAGGGGATTTGTTCCCGGAGCCGAGCCTGCTCGCCGTCCCCGACGCGGTGCAGCCCGGCTGGGCGGTCGCCGATGAGGAGGACCCAGCCCCTCCTCCCCGGCCGGGAAGCGAAGTGCCGGCCAATTGGCGCAACCATGCCGGCGGCTGCCTGCCGAAAGAGGAAGGGGCAAAACTCGTTGCGCCGGACCGCAGCCGTTTCCTCGACGCCACTACAGAGATGCTGGCGGCGCCATTGCTCAAGGCGCCGGCGCAGGTCGCGCCGGGCGAGGCGATCGAGCTGAGCTGGGACGAGCAACCGGCGGGCAGCATCGTCGTTCTGGAGGAGAGCGGCCGGGCCGATTTCGCCTCGACGGCGGAAGTCCTGCGCGGAGCCGGCGCCGTCCGCTACGTCGCGGAGGACCGCCCGCAGGGCCTGCTCTACTACCGCCTGCGAGTCGAGCGGGCGGGCAACGTTTCCGCTTATTCGAGCGTCGTGGTCGCGGTTCGGGGCAGCCGCTATCAGGCCGCCGCGCCGAACCCGGCGCTTCTGCGGCGGCTGCACGCCGCGATGCTGCGCATGGCCGGCGGCAGCCGCGACTTCTTCGCCATCCTGTCGCTGCCCCGCTCCTTCCGTACCGAAGAGTCGGCCGAGCATGCCGCGGCCCTGCGCGGCCTGGCGCCGGGCGCGGGCGGCGCCGAACGGCTCGGAAGCCACGAGGAACGGCTGCTGTCCTATGGGGCCCTCTACCACCCCTGGCTCGCGGCGCGCGGTGGAGCCTCGGTTCCGCCCGACGGAAGCATTGCCGGAGCGATGGCGGCCCGGGCTCGCCGCCGGGGCGCGTGGATCGCCCCCGCCAACGAGCCGCTGCTCGACGTCGTCGGCCTCGACCCGGCCCTTCCGGAGGGCGAGTTCCTCGGTCTGGACCGGGCTCGGATCAACCTCGTCCGGCGCCTGGCCGACGGCTTCGCCGTGCGCGATGCCGACACGCTCTCGAACGAGCCGGACTGGCGGCAGATCGGAGTGCGCAGGCTGATGACGGTGCTTCGCCGGACGGTGCTCCGCCGCGGCATGACCTACGTCTTCGAGCCCAACGGCGCGGTCCTTAGGCGGGCGGTGGAGCGCGACCTCGGCCAGATGCTCGACGAGCTCCAGCGGCGCGGCGCCTTCGCCGGCGCCACCTCCGCCCAATCCTTCCGACTCGCCGTGCATCAGGATCCGGACCGGCGCGAAGCCGCCCAGCTGATCGTGGAGGTGGCCGTCGCACCGTCCCAGCCGATGCGCTTCCTGACTCTTCGCCTCGTGCCGCGCGGCGGCCGCCTCACCGTGATGGAGGCGGCGTGATGGCCGACCCGCCCCGCCCGTTCGTCTCGTTCAACTTCTCGGTCGAGATCTATCCCGACGGGAAGAGCGCTCCGCTCTGCAAGGCGGCCTTCGCGGAATGCGACGGGCTGGAGATGACCCACGACGTCAAGACGATCCGATCGGGCGGCGACAACGGCCGGTCGGTACGCGTGCCCGGGCTCGTCAATTATTCGAACGTCACCCTGAAGCGCGGAATGACCGACAATTTCGACCTGTGGGCGTGGTTCGAGGATTCGATCGCCGACCCCTATCTTCGCGCCAATGCGGAGGTGGTGCTGCTCGGCGAGGACGGAAGCAGCGAGCGGGCGCGTTTCCAGCTCCATCGCTGCCTTCCCGCCAAGCTGAAGGCGCCCTCGCTCAACGCGAAGGACGGCCAGATCGCGATCGAGGAGCTCCAGATCGCCTACGAGAAGCTCCAGCTCGCCCGGGTGCCGGCGGGAGGCGCGGCATGACCGAGCAGACCCTCGTCATGGCGAAGCTCATCGAGCTCAAGCAGGACCTCAGCACCGAGCTTCCCGGCGGCAAGCAGATCGACGTCCAGTTCAACCCGGAAACGATGAAGGTGACCTTCGCCAACCAGGTGGCTCAGCCGCCGGGCGGCGACCAGTCGGCCGGGACGAGCGGAATGCAGTTCGTCGGCGCCGGGACGACCAAGCTCGCGCTCACCTTGTGGTTCGACGTGACCGCGATGGCCGACAATCCGGTCGACGACGTCCGGCGGCTTACCAAGGACGTCATCCATTTCATGACTCCCAAGGAGAGCGAAAGCGACGCCACCAAGCTTTCGCCGCCGGGTATCCGTTTTTCCTGGGGCAGCTTCCTGTTCGACGGCATGGTCGAAGGGTTGGAGGAGTCGCTCGAATTCTTCTCGTCGGCGGGCAAGCCGCTGCGCGCCAGCATCGCGCTGACGCTCGCCCAGCAAAAGATCCTGGTTTCGAGCTTCGAGGGGGCTGGAAGCGCCGGCAGCCGCCCGGGGCAGCGGCCTTTCACCCCGGCGAAGCAGGGCCAGAGCCTGCAGCAGATGTCGGGCGCCGCCGGCAAGGGCAGCGACTGGCAGTCGATCGCCGCCGGAAACGGGATCGAGGACCCGCTCCGAATGGCGCCGGGAACGCTCGTCGACCTCAACGCCAAAGCTTCGGTCGGCGGCGGCTTCGGAGTGTCGGCATCGGCCGGAGTCGGCGCGAGCGGCCGCTTCGGCCTGGGAGGATGAGGAGGAACGATGGCCGTCGTCATCAATGAATTCGAAGCGAGCGTCGAAGCCGGCGGCGAACGGGCCGCGGGGGACGGGCGGGCGGCGGGCGGCGGCGACAAGCCGCACGAGCTTCGCCGCAAGCTCAGGCGAGCGGTCGTCCGGGCGTTGCGGGTCAGGCCCTGAAGGAGGATGCGATGACCGCCGAGATCGCCCGCCTTCCCAGCCGCCCCGCCCGGCCGACCATCGAGGTCGCGGGCAAGCGCGAAGCCAAGCTCGAGGCGGCGTTGCTCAGCTATGAGCTCAGCGAGGGCATCGAGGCGATGGCGCATGCCGAGCTCTGCTTCGGCAATTGGGGCGGAGAGGACCGGCCCGGGTTCCAGCATTTCGACCGCCGGACGCTCGATTTCGGCAAGACGATCAAGGTTTCCGTCGGCGACGAGCCCCTGTTCGAAGGCCGTGTCGCCGCGCTTGTCGCGGATTTCCCGGATGCCGGCCCGCCGACTCTCTCGGTGCTCGCGGAAGATCGGCTGCAGGACCTGCGCATGACCCGCCGGACGCGCTGCTTCAGCCAGGCGTCGCTGGGCGACGTCGTCCGCCGGATCGCGTCGGAGCACGGCCTTCAGGCCGACGTGTCGATCCAGGCGCCCGCGGTCCCGCTGCTCGCCCAGCTCAACCAGTCGGACCTCGCCTTCCTGTTCGACACCGCCCGGCGCTTCGACGCCGACCTGTGGGTCTCCGGAACCACGCTCCACGTCGCCGCGACCCGGAGCGAGGAGGCGGTGAAGCTCGCTTGGGCGGGCACGCTCCGGTCGTTCAACGTCGCGGCCGACCTGGCCCAGCAGCGCAGCGCGGTCGTCGCCTCGGGCTGGGACGTCGGCGCCAAGGAAAGCGTGAGCCATCGCGGCGGCACGGCCGCCGTCCAGGCCGAGCTCGGCGAGCATGAAGCGGGCGGCGAGATCCTCGCCGGAGCGCTCGGCGAGCGGGTCGACACGCTCGCTCACGGCCTGCCACGCTCGGCCGACGAGGCGCGCCAGCTGGCCGAGGCGAGCTATCGCCACGTCGCGCGCGGCTTCGTCACCGGCGAGGGCCTGTGCGAAACCGACCCCAAGATCCGCGCGGGCGCCAAGCTCGAGCTTTCGGGGCTGGGCGCCCTTTTCAACGGCGCCTATCGCGCGATCTCCGTCACGCACCTGTTCGACAATGCCGAGGGCGCGCGCACCGAATTCCGCTGCAACCGTCCCGGGCTGGGCCGGCCATGAGCGCGCTCTTCCTCCTCGAAGGCGACCGCGCGGCCCTGCAGCGCTCGGAGCGGCTACCCGAAGGCTGGGGCGGCCGCTGGTACGGAGTCGCCCCGGCGACGGTCATCGACATCACGGACCCGGATGGCCACGGGCGGGTCCAGGTGACCCTGCCCTGGTGCCCCGACAGCGGCGGCGGCCGCTACGAGGCGTGGGCGCGGGTCGCGACCCTGTTCGCCGGCAAGGACCGGGGCAGCTGGTTCATGCCGGAGGTCGGCGACGAGTTGCTCGTCGCGTTCGAGCATGGCGATCCGACGCGGCCCTATGTGCTCGGCGCGCTCTGGAACGGCTCCGACACGCCGCCCGAATCGGCGAACGCCCAGAATAACCTGAAGATAATCAAGTCGCGCAACGGGGTCACCGTCACGCTCGACGACAGCAACGGCCAGGAAAAGCTGATCCTCGAGACTCCCGGCGGGCAGAAGGTCACGCTCAAGGACGGGCCGGGCGCGGTCGAGATCGAGGATTCGAACGGGAATTCGGTGAAGCTGGAGACGGCCGGGATCACGATCACGGCCGCCGTCAAGCTGACCGTGAACGCCCCCCAGGTCGCCGTCTCCGCGGCGATGGTGACGGTGGACGCCGGAATGTCGAAATTCTCGGGCGTCGTCCAGGCCGATTGCGTGATCGCCAACAGCGTCGTCTCGGCAAGCTATACGCCGGGCGCGGGGAACATCTGGTGACGGCGCTTCGCCATCCGCTCACCTGGGCCTCGCCACGGCCGCTTTGGCGGGGCGCCGCCTCGCCCGGCCGTGCGCCCACCATCCTGCGCTTCGCCTCGGACGAGTTCATGGAGCAGCTGATCGGCCTCCTCGCCGCCGATCCGAACCGCCTCGCCACCCATGTCGCCCGTTACGAAACCTGGCGGACTCCGCCAGGCAAGCTCGCCACCGCCGATCTCGTCGAGCGGCTGCCGTTGCCGGCGCCGATGAAGAAGGCGCGGCTCTCGACCCGGCTCGCCCGGGGGCCGCAGCCCATCCCGGCCTCGCCGGAGCCGGAGAAGATCCTGAAGCTCTACCAGCCCGCCCATCAGCGCTATTACGTGGTCGCGGGCACGCTCGCCTGTGCAATTCCGGGGCTTCCCGACCGCAGGCTCGACGGCGGCCACGAGCAGGTCGGCTTCGTCATCCGCCGGATGCTTCCCGCCGCGAAGACCGCCGACGAGCATGCGCCGCGAGTCGAATATGCGTTCGTGAAGGACGGCGACGGGGCGCGCTGGCAGCGGATCTCCGACGAAGGCCCCGCCGGCCTCGCCCCCGGCGAGGAGCGCCTGCCGCTCTTCCCGCTGGCGCACGAGGAATCGAACGGCATCCGCCGGACGATGTGGGGAGGGCTGGTCCCCGTCGGTCGCCGCGAGGAATATGCAAGCGCGAAGCTGGTGCGCACAGCACAGCGCTTCACGGCCGGCCAGGCGGCGGCCCTCGCCACCGCCGCCGCGCCGGCCCCGCGCAACAGCAAGCTGGCGCGAAGCACCGAGTTCAAGCTCGACTTCGCCGACGCCTGGAAGACCCTGATCCAGTCCGCGATCAAGGCGGCGGCGGACATCAACGGCGACCGCGACGAGACGTCGGGTCCCGACAGCCGGCAGGAGCAGCTCCGCAAGCGCAACCTGCAATATCAGATGCAGTCCTGGCTGCTGCTCGCCGACCTCCTCGCCTATCTCGACCGCCACCTGAAGCCGGTCCTTGCGGCGGTCCGCGTCACCTCGTCGGCCGGGCTCTCGCCCAATCGGGTCAAGCTGTACGACTGGCTTTCCAAGGAGCTTTCCGCCCCGGATTGCGTCAATCTCGAGCGCGGTTTCGAACCCAGCGGAATCGCCGAGGCCAGCCGCCTCTCCCACGTCAGCTCGGTCGCCGAGGCGCTGCGCCGGCTCGAGGAGGGCGGGCGGCTCGACAAGCTCGAGAGCAACGAGCAAGTCTACGGCAACACGCTTGCCGACCGGGCGAGCTGGCCTGAATTCCACTTCCTCCTCGCCGGCATCGGCTGCACCGCCACCGGCGAGGGCATTTCGGCGAGTGGCGCCTTCCGGCTCCTCCCACCCGCCGACGGAACCGGCACTCTGGACGAGGAGATGCAGGGCCTCGCCCTCACGCTCACCAAGCCGCCCGATCCCGCCGCCGGACCCTGGTTCGCCCATGTCGACAAGCTCACCACCCTGGTCGCGCTCGCGCTCGAGGCCAGTGACGAATCCGAGGCCCGGCCCCTGCCCTTCGCCCAGCAGCTCAGCCAGACCCTCCAGGACACGGTCGGCGACACCGGCTTCTTCCGAATCCGCTTCGTCCACCTCAACGAGGATTGCGGGCCGCTCCATCCTCCGACCCTGTCCGAGCCGACCGAGACGTTCGAGCTCGCCTCCTTCTTCGATTCCGACGCGCCCGCCCGTCCGATCCGCATCTCGCTGCCCATGGACACAAGCGCGGCGGGCCTTCGCAAGCATTCGCGCGGGACCGCCTTCGTCCTTTCCAACATGCTGTGCGGGCAGGTCCAGCGCGCCAAGGGCCTCGGCCTGATCGACCTCATCCGGCACGTCCTACCCTGGCCGCTCCACAAGGAGCTCGACCTCGGCGACGGCGGCGGCTGCAAGGACGGCGGCGTCGACATCGGCATGATCTGCTCGCTGTCGATCCCGATCGTCACCATCTGCGCGCTGATCCTGCTACTGATCATCGTCAGCCTGCTCGATTTCATCTTCCGCTGGCTGCCTTGGCTGATCTTCTGCTTCCCCGTCCCCAAGCTGCGGGGGAAGAAGCCGTGAGCCCGTTCGGCAAAGGGATCGCCTTCCCGCCCACCGTCGGCGCCTCGGGCCGGATCGAATGGTCCGAGGGCGAGCGGAACGTCGAGGAGGCGATCGCGATCATCCTTCGCACCGACCGCGACGAGCGGGTCGGCCTGCCGCACTTCGGCACCGGCCTCACCGCCTTCCTGTTCGAGCCGAACAATGCCGCGACCCATGCGCGCATCGCCCATCTGATCGAGGCCTCGCTCAAGAAGTGGGAGCCGCGCATCGCCGTCGAGGACGTCGAGGTCGCCGCCGACCCGCGGGCGGCGGAGACGGCGGTGGCGACGATCGCCTACCGGCTGGTCGCCTCCGGGGCGGCGGCGACCCTCGCCGTCAACGTGCCGCTGACGGCCGGGTGAGGAAGCACATCATGCCCCTTCCCTCCCCCCCGATCGACGGCCGCAACTACCAGGCGCTGGTCGACGAGCTGATCGCCCGGATCCCGGCCCATACGCCGGAATGGACGAACCACAATGATTCCGATCCGGGCATAACGCTCCTTCAGCTCTTCGCTCACGTGACCGAGAGCCTGCTCTACCGGACCAACCTCATTCCCGAGCGCAACCGAGCCAAATTCCTCTCCCTCCTCGGCCTGCGCCTCAACCCGGCACGCGAGGCGCGGGGAATGGCCGCCTTCGCGAATGAGCGCGGGCCCAGGGGAAGCCTGGTCATTCCGGCCGGGACCGAATTGTTCGCCGGGGAGATCCCCTATCGGACCGTCTCCGGCCTCGACGTGCTGCCGATCGAGGGCCGCTACTACATCCGCCGGCCGATCGTGGAGCCGAGCCAGGAGCTGAAGGAATATTACGGCCTGCTCTACGCCTCCTACGACCGCCCGGTCCCGCAGACGTTGACGCTGTACGAGACCGTCGAGATACCGGGCGGCGAGAATGTCGACCTCTCCGGGACGGTCGACAGCAGCCTGTGGATCGCTCTGCTGGGCCGGGAGTCCGACAAGGGGGACGCCGCGGCGGAAGGCGCCGACGGCTGGGAGGACGTCCGCAAGGCGCTTGCCGGCCGTACCCTTTCGCTGGGCTTCGTCCCGGACGAGGCGACGGAGCGGCTCGTCGCCAGGCCGAGCGCCGGCTCGACAGCCGCCGATACCCTGCTCCACTTCGAGCTGCCCAAGGCGACCTCCACCCTGCCGTTCGACGCGGACGGCCAGCCGACGCCCGGCTATACCCGCCTCACCCCGCGCGGCGATTTCGATCCGCTCGCGCGCGCCGGTGCGATCGAGCTGACCCTCCCGGCCTCGGCGGCCGAGATCGACACCTGGCGCAACCTCGACCCGCTCGAGGCCGGAGTCGGCGACCTTCCGCCGACCGTCGATGCGGAGAAGGTCGCCAAGCGCATCGTCACCTGGCTTCGAGTCCGCTCGGGCAGCGCCACCGCGGTCCGACTCCGCTGGGTGGGGATCAACGCGGCCGATATCCGTCAACGGCGGCTCGTACCGGCCGAGCGGCTGGCCGACGGCGACGGCGGCCCCGACCAGGTACGGCAATTGCGCCAGGCGCCGGTCATCGCCGGATCCGTCACCCTCACCAGCTTCGAGAACGATGTGCCGCGCGAGTGGACGGAAATAGACGACGTTCGCGCCGCGGGCCCCGAGGTCAAGATCCGCGGCGCCGCCGACATGGGCGATCCGGTGGACGTCTTCGAATGCGACGAGGAAGCCGGGACGATCCGGTTCGGCGACGGCTTCACCGGCCGCCGCCCGCGCGACGGCGAGGCGCTCTATGCAAGCTACGCCTGCACCGAGGGCGTGGAAGGCAATGTCGGAGCGCGCGTGCTCAAGGGCGGACCTCTCCTGCCCTCCGGAGTCACCGCGACCAATCCAGTGCCGACGTGGGGCGGGGCCGATCCGGAAACGATCGCTTCGGGCGAGAAGCAGATCGCCCGCTTCCTGACGCACCGGGACCGGGCGGTGACGGCGGAAGACTTCAGGACGATCGCCTGGCGGACCCCGGGCGTCTCGATCGGACGGATCGAGGTGCTGCCGGCGGCGCATCCCGACGTGGCCCCGCTCGAAATCGGCTCCGCGCCGGGCGCGGTAACGCTGATGGCGATCCCGTCCGCCGACCCCGCCCATCCCGAGGCGCCGCGGGCGGACCGGCCATTCCTCAACGCGCTCTGCGCCTATCTGGAGCCGCGCCGGCTGGTGACGACCGAGCTCGTGCTGAGCGGGCCGGACTATGTCGGCATCTGGATTTCGGTCGGAATCGAGATCGCCGGCAACCGGTCCGCGGCGGAAGTCATCGAGGCGGTGACGGCGCGGTTGAAAGCGTTTCTGAGCCCGCTTCCCGCGGCCGGGACCGGGATTCCGCAGCTGCCGCGCCTCTACGGGCCCGACGTGGATCCGGCGCTGCGCGGCTGGCCGCTCGGCCGGCCGGTCGACGCCAGGACCCTGCTCGCCGAGTCGGCGCGCACGCCCGGGGTCGTCTCGGTCGAGGACGTGCTGCTCGCCGAAGGGACCCGTGCGCCCGCCGACGACGTCGCCCTCGAGGGGCTGGAGCTGCCCGAGATACTCGGCATCTCGGTGGTGGTGGGGACCCCGCTTCCGCTCGACGTCGTCCGCGGCACCGCTCCGGCGGCGACGACCGAGAGCGTCAGGCGGCTGCCCGTCCCGGTCGTCGCGGAGACGTGCTGATGAACGTCAACGGCGCCCGTTTCCACCTTCTCCTCGGCCGCGACGACTGGGCGGACTGCCTCGCCGGCGACGGCGACGGCGTCAGGCTGGGGGCGCTCTGGAAGCCGGAGCCGGACGATCGCTACCCGTGGTGGGACAAAGCGGAGGGGGAGCTCGGCCTCGCCCCGATCGGCGAGGCGATCCCGCCCACGCCCGGCGAGCGCGCCTTCCGGCCGGAGGACCGCCGCGACGCCGCCGCGGATCGCCACGGCAACCTCTACCACGTCGCCGACGACAAGCTCGGGCTGATGGTCCGTTCCGCGGGAAGCGGCCGGGTCACCCGCTTCTGGCCGCCCGAGACGCCGCCCGAGCGCGAGCATGGCGGCTTCCGCGACTCGGCGGCGCCCGCCGCGCCCGCGGAGCAGGTAACGGCCGTCGCGGTCCTCGACGGCGACTATCTCGTCGCCGCCCTTCGCGGCGGCGACCGCCCCGCCTTGCTCCGCTTCGACCTGATCGGCGGCGGCGGCCCGGAGCGCTTCGCTCTCGCCGAGGAGATCGACCCCGCCGCCCTCGCCGCCGTCCCGGGCGGCGGCGCGTGGCTGCTCGACCGAGGCGGCGGCCCGCGGCTGTTGCGGCTCGACCGCAAGCTTCGCTTCGCCACCAAGATCGTGGCGGACGAGCCGCCGCTATTCGCGGCCGAGACCGGCGATCCGCCGCCCGCCACCCGTCCGGACCTGGTCTCGATCGACCTGAGCTCGGCGCCGGCGGCGACGGCGCTCGCGGGCTTCGCCGACGGCACCCTGCTCATCCTCGACGCGCCCGGCGGCGGCGCGCCGGCACGGCTCCTGCTGCTCGAGCCCGACGGCTCGGCGGCGGTCGCGCTGCCGCCGCTCGGCTTCGACGCCTTCTGCCTCGCTCCCGACGAATCCGCCGGGCCGCTGACGGCGAGCCTCGGCGATGCAGGCGGAAACCGCGCCCGGCGGGTGCAGCTGGTGCGGGATGCCGGCGGCTGGGCGGTCGCGGCGAGCCCCGACACGCTGCCGCTGCGGCGCTTCGGCGGCCGCGCCCTGGTGCCGATCCTCGGGCAGCTCCATTACGACAGCGGCGAGGCGGAGCCGTTCTGGATCCGGGTCGTCAAACGCCCGCACCGGGCCTTCGCCGAGCAAGGCGTCCTCCTCACGCCCGTGCGCGACGGCGGCGAGCCGCAATGCGAATGGGACCGAATCCGCCTGGACGCCTGCATTCCCGCCGGCACCTCGGTGCGCGTGGAAGCTCGAGCGAGCGATTACAAGGACCAGCTGACCGCCTCCGCGGCGACCGGCTGGGTCCTGCAACCCGAGCTGGTCTTCTCGCCGACGGGATCGGAGCTTCCCGGCAAACGCGCCATCGCGACGGCTCTGCCCGACGGCGCCCGGCGGCGCGGCACCTGGGAGCTGCTCCTCCAGGGGATAGTCGGCCGCTATGCGCAGCTGCGCATCAGCCTCGCCGGGGACGGCCGCGCGACGCCGCGGGTGCGGGCGCTGCGGCTCTGGTATCCGCGTTTCTCCTACGCCGCGCGCTTCCTCCCCGCCGTCTACCGCGAGGATCCCGTCTCGGCCTCCTTCCTGACCCGCTTCCTCGCGAATTTCGAGGGGATCAACACGATGATCGAGGATCGCATCGCCGCGGCCGAGGCATTGTTCGATCCGCGGATCGCGCCGGCGGGGATGCTCGACTGGCTGGCCTCCTGGTTCGAGGTCGCGCTCGACGCCGGTTGGGACGAAAGGCGGCAGCGGCTGTTCCTGGCGAATGCCGCCAGCTTCTTCGGCTGGCGCGGCACGGTGAAGGGCCTGAAGCTGGCGCTGAAGCTCGCCATCGACCCGCAGGTGTCGGCCGCGGATTTTGCGCTGGACGGGCCGGACCGCCTCGATCCGCGCGGGGTGCGCATCGCCGAGGCCTTCCGCCGGCTGCCGAGCCCGCGCCGTTTCCAGCCGCGCGCGGCCGGCGGGGGCGGGCCCGGCGCCCGGCCGCTCGACGCGCCCTGGTCGCCCGAGGAAGGGTCGGAGGGGCTATGGGCGCGATGGGAGGCCGCGACCGGGCGCGTCCGGCCCGCGGGCGCCGGCCGGTTCCCGCTCTACCCCACGCAAGAATCGGCGGTCTGGGAGAAGATCGCCGCCGAGGCGTTCGGCTTCGTCCCGGCCGCCGGCGGCGCCGAGCGCGCGGGCTGGCAGGCTTTCCAGGAAAGGCTCGAAAGTCCGATTCCGGTGGACGTTCCGGTCCGCCGGTCGCCGGGCGAAGCCTGGGCGGCCTATACCTCGCTGCCCACTCGCGACCGGATCGCCTGGCAAACGCACCTGCAAAGACGCTATCGGACGATCGGCAAGCTCAACGCGGCGCACGGCAGCGAATGGGCCGGCTTCGGCGAAATCCCCCTGCCCGAGCGGCTCCCCGAAGCGGAGCAGGCGGTCCGGGACTGGCTGGTTTTCGAGGGTCACCGGCTACCGAAGGAGGGCGCCGCCCACCGCTTCACGGTCCTCCTCCCGCGCCGGCGGGTGGACAGCCCGCTGGACGAAGAGGAAGCGCAGCTGGCGCGCGCGCGCCGAGTGATCGCAATCGAAAAACCGGCGCACACCCACTTCGACGTCCGCTTCTACTGGGCGATGAACCGGGTCGGCGAGGCCCGGATCGGGCTCGACAGCGAGATCGGCGAGGGCAGCCGTGCGCCGGAGCTCGTGCCCGGCGCAATCCTCGGCAGCGCCTTTGTCGGTGCCGCTTTCGTCGGTGGGCCCGCCCCGCCGGGGCGCGCGCGGGAGCAACTCGCATGCTGACAAGAGATCAGACCCACACCGCTTATTGGGAGGGAAAGCATGGCCTGCTGTAGCCCGTTTTCGGCCGCCATCAACGCGCAGCCGGGCGATCCCACCCGGCACGTCAACTTCGTCACCGGAATGGTTCTGGGCGTCGACGATTACGCTCAGGAATTCGCCTACCATGCGGCCCGCGACAAGTGGATCGTTCGGGATTTCCTGGGCTACGGCACCCTCTCCGGGCTCGACGTCGCGGTCGAGAAGGACGGCCCCAGCGGTTCCCGCATCCGGGTCACGGCAGGGTCCGCGGCGGCGCCGAGCGGACAGCTGATCTGCGTCGGCCGGGAACAGTGCGGCTCTCTCAACGCCTGGCTCGGCCGCAAGGAGGTGGCCGAAGAGGTCCGCAAGCTGAGGGGACCCTCGCCGGCCACCGAGGCGACGCTCAACCTCTTCCTGACCCTTTGCTACGTCGATTGCGAGGTGGCGGAGGTGCCGATCCCGGGCGAGCCGTGCCGGAGCGACGAGAATCTGATGGCGCCGTCGCGAATCGCCGACGATTATTGCCTCGAGATCCGTTTCGAGCCGCCGCCGATGGCGGAGGCCCGGGCCGTCGAGGCGCTGACCGCGCTCTTCGCCTCGATCGACACCAGCGGCGCGCCGGCGGACGACGCCGCCACCCTCGGCGCCGCCCTGAGGCGCGCCGAAGTTCAGCTTCGAGCCGCGCTCGGAGTGCCCGATCCCAAGGGCTTCGCTCCGCAGGCGGGCGATTTCGACCCCGTCAAGCTCAACCAGGCTGCGCTCGGCCGGTTCGGAGCGGCGCTCAAGCGGGCCTGGATCACGAGGCTCCGGCCCCATGTGACGGCCCAGGCGTGCGGGATCGCGTCCGTCGCCGCCGACGACTGCGTGCTCCTGGCGCGCCTCGGCGTACCGATCGTCAAGGTCGGCGACAATTGGGTGCTGGATGACAACCGCGCGGTCGAGCTGGACCAGGCCGATCGCCCGTTCCTGCTGTCGGCGGCGGTCGCGCAAAGTCCGTTCGGAGCGACCCTCGCCGCGGATCCCCGAAGCCAGAAGATCGCCTTCATGTCCGCGAAAGGCAACATTCCGGCCGCTGCGACCCTGGTCATCGTCCCCTCCGCCGACCCGCTGGAGGCAAAGCTGCCCAAGGCCAAGGATGCCGGGGTCGGCAAGGTGATCACCGTCAAAGCCGCCGATGTCGGCATCGTGACCCTGACGACCTTCGTCAACGACAAGATCGACGGTGCCGACACCTTCGCCATCGCGAAGCGCGGCGCTGCCACCCTCGCCTCCGACGGCGACAAGGGCTGGCACGTCATCGGGCTGGTCAAATGAGGGAGGGCGCCATGAAGGAAAGCTGGATCAGCCTCCAGCAGCCGGTAGCGGAAGGTGCGCTCGAGAGCGTCAACTTCTTCAACGGGCGCCTGCTGACCGCCGCGGACATGCGGCGCGAGCAGAAGGGACGTCGCCTCGCGGACGCGCGGCTCGGGGAGGCGCTCGGGCACGGAGTCGCGTTCGGCCTCGACGTCACGCTTCATCCGCCGGACGATGACGACAAGGCGGTGAGCCTCGACATCTCGCCCGGCCTCGCCATCAGCCCCCTCGGCGCCTGCCTCCGCCTCGCCTTTCCCGAGCGGGTCCACCTGACCCGCCAGGATTCCACCACCTTCGTCGCCGGCGGCTGCGCCTTCGACGATTGCGCCCCGCTCCTCGGCGGCACTTACGTCGCGGGCGAGGGCCTCTACCTGCTCACCATCGCCCCGGCCGAGGTGGGGCTGGGACGGGCGCCCTCGAACGGCCTCGGCGCCACCAGCCCGAAATGCGACGTCGACCGCCTGGTCGAGGCCGTGCAGTTCCGCCTGCTGGAAATGCGCTCCGATCTCTACGCCACCCTGGACCCGGCGGATTCGGGCTTTCGCAACGAGATCGCCTATCGTTGCTTCGGGGCGGGCGTGGAGCAGGATTGGGTGACGTCGCTTCTGGCCGGAGGCGCCCGCGGCGACGATCTCGTCGAGCGGATGGAGCAGCACGGCCTCTCCAGGTCGGAGGTTCCGCTCGCGCTCGTCGCCTTCGAGGGCAGCGCGACGATCCGATTCCTCGATTCCTGGGCGGTGAGGCGCCCGGTCGCGCCGGCCGATCCTGAGGGGCCGTTCCACAGCCTCATCGCTCCCCGCCGCCTCGCCGCAGGGCGCGCGATGTTCGAGCAGTTCCAGGCCCAGTTCGCCGACCTCCTCGCGGGGGGCAAGCCGGGGACCGACTTTCAGGCGCGGACGCACTTCCCACATTTGCCGCCGGTCGGCATCCTGCCGCGGACGAGCGAGGCGCAGGCCGCCCTTTTCTTCGATGGCATGACGGTGCGCGGGCCGGTCCACATCAACAGCCCCACGCTCGAGCCGCTGGTGCGCGAAAGCCTGTCCTGTCCGGCGATACGCTCGGCGGGCGACGAGGTCGTCTGGCTCTACGCCGTCGCCGAGAACCTGATCGAAGGGGCAAGGGCCGCGGCCGCCAAGGACCGCCCGGACCCCTATCTCGTCTTCGCCGCCGGCAACCTGCCCTATCGCGCGGACGCCCGCTTCAACCTGCATCGCTGGAATTACGCCAACTACGCCCTCGGCGGCAGCTGAGCTTCGAGAGGACCGGACCCATGCCTCCCACCTTTCCCACCGACCCCGGCACCATCGCCGTCCCGATGTCGACCATCCTCGACGCCCTCAAGGACGTGCTCGACAAGGACGAGCGGGCGAAGCTGTTCGATCAGATCCTCGGCCTTCGTCCGCAAAGCGTGCGGCCCGGCGATCTCATCACCGCCGAGCAGTTCAACCAGATTCTGAGCGACGTCAACGACCTGCTCCAGCGCGTCGCCATCCTCGAGGCGGGGACGGATACGACCGCCAAGAAGCCCGTCATCCACGCCATCCTGCCCAAGATCGTGCGGACCGGCGACGAGGTGACCGTGCAGGGCGAGAACCTGACCCCGAAGCTGCTCAGCGGCGTTCAGGTCGAAGAGGTTTCGATCGACCTTCAAGACCTCAGCAGCAAGAGCGGCCCGACGCTTCTGGTTTTCAAGGCGCCCGCGGTGAGCCTGCCGTCGAGCGGGGCGACCGTCGTGCTGCGCGTCGACAATCCCGCGGGCTTCGCGCAGGAAACCTATTTCCAGCTTCCCGCCGTCGCCGAGAATATCAAGGCCGATGTCGCCTTCGCGCTGACCGGCGTGACCCCGAAGGAGCCCATCCAGCCCAACAAGACCTACGACTACAAGTTCGAGATCGAGATCCACAGCTCCCACGACGAGAGCTTCGTCCTCACTCCGAAGATCAGCGGTACCGGCTGGACCGCCGTGGTGGACGGCTCGGCGAAGATCGACGTCACCTCCGCCTCGGCCGGCCCCGGAATCAAGGTGACCAAGACGATCAAGGTGACCACCGGGGCAAGCGGCACCGGCAGCCTCGATCTGAGCCTCAAGGGCACGAAATTTCCCGCCTTCGCGGCGAGCGCTCAGCCCACCCCTGTCAAGATCGATCAGCAACAGCCGATCCCCGATAGCGGAATGAAGGTGCACAGCGTGAGTGCGGCCCCAACGGTGGATCGCCTGATCGTCGACACCACTTTGCTGGTCAAGGCTGCCCAGGGCGCGACGCCCGGCCTCACCTTGCTCACCGTCCTCACGCAATTCCCCACGTCCGGCAAGTACAAGATCGAAGGCCTGGCCGTCACGCCCCCGGGCGAGTGGAACGTCGAGCGCAACATCTCGGCGCAAAGCGACCCGCTCATCACCACCACCCAGGTGGACGAGAAGGTCCCGGTCGTCCTCAAGATTACGGGCGTGAAGCCGAATCCGGCCAAGGCCCAGCTCAGCTATACCGCATCGAGCCTGGACGGCTCCAAGAAGCTTCCCTTCACCTTCGGCATCAGTGCCGTCACGTCCCTGCCCGCCTGACAAGCAATCCAACGAGGAGGTATATACCGTGGAAAATAACAGATCCTGGGTCTTCCGCTCCGCCTCTCGCCGGTCCGCGCTCGCGGCGACCATGCTCGCCGGCGCGCTCGCCTCGGGCTGCGTCACCCCTCCGAGCGAGTCGCTCGGCTTCCCGGCCGCGTCGGGGGTCCCGACGATCGACGGCGTGGCCCCGGCGGCCGAGTGGGCCAACGCCTTCACCTTCCGTTTCGAGGACGGCGCTCCCACCTCGGCGGCAAGCCTGCGCGGCATGGCCGACTCGAACAACGTCTATCTCTATGTGGACACGGCCGATACCGGCGGCGTGGACGTCCACGACGCCCTGGTCGTCGCCTTCAACCCGACCAACGGCGCTTCCGACTATCGCCGGTTCAACATCTATCCCTGCAACAATAAGGCGGCCTGCAACGCCGGCAACAGCAACATCGCTCCAAGAGTCGAATACGCGACCGGCAACCTCGCCGGCTCGAACATCAGCTGGACCTATCCCGCCGGTCCCCTGCCGGCCGGTGTCGAGATCATGTCCAGCTATTCGATCGGCTCGCCAAGCCGCTGGAGGGTGGAAATAAAGCTGCCGAAGACGACGTTCGGCATTCCGGACACGGGCTTCTTCGGGCTGTTCGCCGACGCCATCGCCACGGACGAAGGCAACCTCGCGGCGGTGGAATATAGCTGGCCGCGGCGCACCAATCTGGCGTCCGACCCGCTTCTGCTGTTCGGGGACCTCAAGAACCAGCCGACTCCGAGGCCCCGCTGGGGCAATGCCAGCCTCGACCCCGCGGCTTTCCCCGCCGGGCTGCAGATCACGGGACTGAGCAACATCGGCGCCGACCCGTCAGCCATCTCCCTGACCGGGCCGAACGAATTCTACGCGACGGCCGCCAATTCGCCGTTCGGATCGGAGCCGGACGCTACCGACGTGCGCGCCCATTTCTACATCGCCAATCACGGCCTGCCCAACGCCTGGGCTCCGCTGCCATCGGCGACCAACCCCAGTCCGCCCATGGGCAGCTCCGGCAAGACAATTCAGGCCCGCACCTATCAAGCTTTCTCCTCAGGCGCCTGGAACCTCACTGCGCAACAGCAGATAGATTACGGAAACAATCGCAATCAGTGCGTTCGCGTGGATCTCAGCCACACCGCCGGGACCCCTGTATCGCGCCTGTTCAACATGAAGTTCGTGGACGTGAACTCGCCCTACACGAGCCAGCCCGAAATCTCTCTGGCCGGCTGGCGGCGCCGGTTCCGTGGGGCGACGGGGGTCACCCTTACCGAGCATTTCGTCAACGGCGGTCCCGATATCCAGTGGGAAAGCCGCTTCGAGGGCGCCCAGCCCGCCGGCCGTCACCGTTGGATCATCCCTTCGCTCCAGGAGCGGAGCCGGCGGCTGAACGCGACGACCCTTCCCAGCGCGTCCCTCAAGCTCCCGGCGGACGATTACCGTCTCGATCCGGCCGCCTTGTTCAGCGGCTCGGGAGTGACGGTGGCGGTTCGGCCCAACAGCGTCGTTACCCTGCTCGGGGAGGGAGAATTGGTCGGCGAAGGGTTCAGCATGGGCGCCGCCGGCCTCGGCGAAGCCGCCGCCCGGCGCGCGGGGATCGGACCGACCGAGCTCGCCGACTCGCTGCGGGGAGGCGAGCCGATCCGTCCGGGCGCCCTGATCGGATCGTTCGACGGCTTCGAGACCAGCTTCGCGATCGGCACCGGCACGACCCTCTATGTCCCCGAAGGCGCGAGGAGCCTTTCAGTCCGCCTTGCCGGAAAGCGGATCCCGGTCCGCCAGGGCGGCTTGAACCTCCAGGCCATCCCGACCGACGTGACGGAGGCGATCCTCGCCGACATCCCCCTGAAGTCCCTCGTCGACCGCACCCGGCCGGTGCTTCTCCCTCTCGGCATCAACCTGCCGATGCACATCGTGAGGGGGACGCTAGATACCGGCCAGTTCATCAGGATCAACGACCGGCGCTTCCGGCTCCATGTGCCTATGGGCAGCTACGGCGAAATCGTGAAGAGAGTCGCCGGATCGCCGAGGGTGTTCGCGGGCGGCGCCCCGGCGGCGGCGGCCCCGGCCACGGCCGGCGGCGCTCCCGGCGAGAGATGACCGCGGCGGCCCCGCTCCAGCCGGACGGCCTTTTCATCGGCCGGGCGCGAATGCGCGGACTGCGCGCTTCGCGCCCGGACGCCGAGCGGTGGCTTGCCCCGGCCGGAATGGAGGCGCTCGGCCTCGGCGCCGACGAGATCCTCTATGTGCCGCACCTCGCCCTGCATATCGAAGCGGCGGCGGGGCAAGGCGCGGCGGGGCTCCGGCGGCGCCTTCTGGATGCGCTCGAACGTTTCGCGGAGGCAGCCGAGCGGGACCCGCCGCCGGGACGCGTGACGACCGGAGCCTGCCGGTTCAGCAGCCGCGCCCGCTACCTTGCATGGGTCGCGGGGCTCTGGCTCGCGGGAGGAAACGGAGGACGCTCGGCCGCGGCGGCGGCCATCGGCGCGGGCTCGGACGTCCGCTCGCTATCGGAGTGGCAAAGGCGCGAAGTCCTCGCCGAAGGCGTCCGCCTGGTTCCGGTCGTCGCCCATCTGGCGCGCGCCGGAATGGCGGCGACCTGGGCGGCGGGCCTGGACTCGCCGGACCGGGTACGAGCTAAAGCGGCGATCGCCGCCCGCTTCGGTCTCGATCTCGCTGCCGCGCCCGCGCCGGCCGTGACCTTGCCCGGCGAAGGTTTCCGCCCGGCCGGTCCCGGCGGACGCGCCCCGCGGCCCGGTGTCGCGCCTCGGCTCGACCCGCCTCTCCCCCCGTCGATTGCGAGGGCGGCGGCGATCCTGGCCGGGGACGGCGGCGCCTGGCACGTGCTCGACGAAGAGGCGCGAACGATCCTGCTCGCCGCCTGCGCACTGGCGGATTCGCCGTCGGATGCGGGCCGTCCCGGATTCGCGGAAGCCCTCCGCGCGGCGGCGCGAGACACCGATGGACACCCCGCCGCCGCCTCCACCTCGCAGACCGCCGTCGCCGGCGGCGACCCCCTTTCCACGGCGCCGGACGAAGCTCCGGGCCGGCCCCGGGCGGAGCAAGACGAAGGCAGGATAGCGGAAGCCCCGACCGTCCCCATTGCGGCGCTCGGCCATGGGCCTGGCGCCGACGCGGCAGAGTCCAGGGGGCCGTCCCGCCAACCCGGTCCCCGGGCGTCGGGGGCGAGGGCGGTGACGGGGGCGGAGCGGCGGGCCGAACGCTCTCCGGACGCACCCGGTGCGGTCGTTTTCACCAGCCGGTACGCCGGACTGCTCTTTCTGCTCAATGCGTTCGTCGCGCTCGGCCTCTATCCCGATTTCACCGCGCCCGGCGGGTACAGGCTGGCGCCGTCGCCGCTATGGCTCGCCGACAGGATCGGCCGGGCCCGGTTCGGCGGCCGCTATCGCGCGGACCCGCTCGCCCGCTGGATCGCGGCCAGAGCGCAGGCCAGATCGCTGCCGCGCCGGTGGCGGGCCGACGAGGACTGGCTTCGCGGCTTCCAGGAACGTTCCCGACCCCGGTGGAGCCATAGCGAGGGACGGGCGACGCTCTGGCACTCAGCCGGCTTCCCGCTGGTCGACGCGCCCGAGCACGCCCGCCTGCGCGCTCGTCATCGCCGCGGCAGCGAGGCGCCGGTGCGGAGCCGCCTGCCCCACGCCCCGGACGCGCGCTGGATCGCCTGCCTCCGGCTTTATCTGGAGGCGCGCCTGCGGCTGGCGACGGGCGATGCCCGAGGACTGACCCTCCTTGCCCTTCCGGGCGAGATCCGCGTCGACGAGCTCGATCTGACCGCCGTCTTCCGCCTCGACGCTCATCCCATCGGGCTGCGCATCGCCGGCCTGGACCGCGACCTGGGCTGGCAGCCGGCGGAGGGCCGCTCCATCCGGTTCCGGTTCGAATGACTCGCGCCGGACCCTTCGCCGCGCTCGACCGCAGCCCGAGGAGCCACTTCAAGCTGGTCCTGTTCGGGACGCTGCTGCGGGCGCTCGAGATGCAGCTCGCCGGCGCGGGTGAGGCGCCGCTCGACCGCCTCCCGTTCCTCGAAGACTATCTGGGAGAATGCTCGGCGATGTGGGGCGGCAGCCGTCCGGAGGCGCTCGGGTGGATCGCGGCCTGCGATGCCTGGGCGGGCGATTCACCCCACCTTCCGTTCGCCCGGATCGCCGCGGCCGGCTTCCCGCCGCTCCACCGCCACCTGATCGCAACCCTTGCTTTGGCCGAAGAGGATCCGCGCCTCGCCTTCCTCATCGAACCGGACGGCGGTCTCGCAACGCTGGGCGGGCTGGTCGCCTTGTGGCGCGAGGCGGCGCCCGGGACGGATGCCGGCCTCGTACGCGATCTCGCCCTCGACCTTGTCGAGGCCGGTTTCGTTGAGATGATCGACTCCGAGGTGCACAGGACCGACCGCCGCCTGCGGCTGACCGACTCGATCCTGGGCGTTCTTTCCGCCGGCGTCCCGCGGCTCGACAATACGGCCTTCGAACCTCGGGCGGCGCTGCCGGCGGCGGAGGACTGGCTGGGGGAGCCCCGGCCCAGCGCGGTGGCGGGCGCGCTCACCGCGGAGCCGGCGACTCTCCTGCTGGTTCGGGGACCGCGCCATAACGGTCGCAAGACCTTGCTTCGAGCCGCCGCGCGCGAAGCGGAGCTCAACGTCCTTCGCGTTTCCCCGTCCCTTTTCGGGGATGCGCCCGGCTGGCGCCTGGCGGGTGCCGTCGCGCACGCGGCGAACGCGATGGTCGTCGCCGAAGTGGAACCGGCGCCCGGCGAGACGGTGGCCTTGCCCGCCCACCCGGTGTTCGCCGGCCCGATCGGAATCGCCGCGGCGGCAACCGGCGGCGTCCGCGCGGCGCCCGGAATGCGAACATTGTGCGTCGCAATTCCCCTTCCGGACGCCGAGGCGCGGCGCGAGCATTGGCGGCGCGCCGGCTGCGGCGGCCTCGCCGAAACGCTGAGCCCGATGACGCTCACCAGCGGCAACATCCGGCGGGCCTCGGCGGGCGCGGCCGGACGGGCGCGGCTTGGCGGGCGCGAGGTGCCCGAGGCGGACGACGTGAGGATCGCCGCGCGCGAGCTGCGCGATGCGCGGATCGACACGGTCGCAACCGCGCTCGACCTCGACCGGGAACCGGAGCCGCTCCGGCTGGAGGCGCGTGACCGCGAGGAGCTCGACGCCCTCATCCTGCGCTGCCGCCACCGCGAACGACTGCCAGGAGGCAAGGGCCATGGCGTGCGTGCCCTGTTCGTCGGGCCGAGCGGAACCGGCAAGACGCTCGGTGCCCGCCATATCGCCGCCGCTCTGGGAAAGGACCTCTTCCGCGTAGACCTCGCCGCCACCGTCAGCAAATATATCGGCGAAACCGAAAAAAGCCTGGAGCGCGCGCTTTCCGCCGCCGAGGAGCTCAACATCGTCCTCCTCCTCGACGAAGGCGACGCGCTGATGGCGCGGCGCACGGACGTGGGCAGCTCGAACGACCGCTACGCCAACCTCGAGACCAACTACCTTCTCCAGCGCATCGAGACGTTCGAAGGGATCATCCTCGTCACCACCAACGACGCCGACCGGATCGACCCTGCCTTCGCGCGGCGCATGGACGCGGTCCTGAGCTTCAGGATGCCCGACGAGGTGCGACGGCGCGAGATCCTGACCCAGGAGCTGGACGCCCGCGGCGTATCGCCCCGGCTGATCGAGGAGGTGGCATGCCGCTGCACCCTGAGCGGCGGCCAGATCCACAACCTCGCGCTCCATGCGCGGCTGCTGGCGATGGAGGCCGACCGGCCGGTCGCCGACGACGATCTCCGGCGCGCCGTCGCGCGCGAATATCGCAAGGCGGGCGACTATTGCCCCCTGAAACCGCCCCTTTCGGCCGTGGGCTGAGCGGTGAGCGAAGCGGCCCGCGTCCGCCAGGGTGAAGAGTCCACGCCGGCGCCGGCGGCGAGCTCCGGATCCGGGCACCGGCGGATTCAGCCGAAACTCAGGATATCCTCGCCCGCCGACGCGGCCGAGCGGGAAGCGGAGCGCATATCCGAGGCCGTGATGGCGATTCCCGAACCCGCGGCCCGAGTCGCGGCGAGAAGCACGCACGCGGCCCAGCGCACGACCCTGATCGCGGCGCGCGCGCCGGCGGCAGCCGCGGCGGCGCGCGAGGCCGCGAGCGGCGCGGTCGAAGCACGGGTGCGCGCCGCCGCGACCGGCGGTGCGCCGCTCGCCCCGAAGACGCGCGCCTTCCTCGAGCCGCGTTTTCGCGCCAATTTCAGCGGCGTCCGGATCCACACCGGCCCGGCCGCCGCCAGCCTCGCGACCGCGATCGGCGCGCGCGCCTTCACCTTCGGCCGTCACATCTTCTTCAACGACGGCCAATACCGGCCGGAAACGCGCGACGGGATGGCCCTTCTCGCCCACGAGCTCACCCATACGATCCAGCAGAGCGAGGCCATCCAGCGGCAGGCGGACGAGCGGGCGGTCCGGGTCAGCGAACGGACTCCGCCCCAGGCCAGCCGCCTCGGCCTGAGCGACGCGCTCGACTATTTCGCCGACGCCGCCAATGCCATTCCCGGCTATCGGATGTTCACCATCCTGATCGGGGTCAATCCGATCAACATGAGCCCGGTGGAGGCGAGCGCCGCCAATATCCTGCGCGCCATCGTCGAGTTCCTGCCGGGCGGCAACCTCATCACCCGGGTCCTCGACAGCTACGGCATCTTCGATCGCGTCGGCGCCTGGATCGAAGGACAGCTGCGCTCGCTCGGGATCAGCGGGAGCTCGATCAAGGCGGCAATCGACCGGTTCCTCGATTCGCTCAGCTGGAGCGACATCTTCGACCTCGGCGGAGTCTGGCGCCGAGCCCGCTCGATCTTCACCGATCCCATCTCGAGGATCATCAGCTTCGCCCGGAACCTGTTCGGCGAGATCGCCCGGATGGTGCGCGAGGCGGTGCTGAGGCCGCTCGCGGCGCTTGCCGAAGGGACTCGCGGCTACCCGCTGCTGAAGGCGGTGCTTGGCGAAGACCCCGTTACCGGCGAGCCCTTCCCGCGCACCGCGGAAACCGTGATCGGCGGCTTCCTGACCCTCATCGGCCAGGAGGAGCTTTGGCAGAACATCCAGCGCGCCAACGCCATCTCGCGCGCCTGGAACTGGTTCCAGACCGCCATCTCCAGCCTCGTCGGCCTCGTCCGAAGCATCCCGGGCCGGTTCATGGCCGCCCTGCGCAGCCTCGAGGTCATCGACTTCATCGTCCTTCCGCGCGCCTTCGCCACGCTCGCCGCCACCTTCGGAGGCTTCCTCGCCGATTTCGGCCGCTGGGCGCTGGGGACGGTGTTCGATCTCCTCAAGATCATCGTCGAGGTCGTGGCACCCGGAGTCATGCCCTACATCCAGAGGGCGGCGGGCGCTTTCCAGACCATCGTGCGAAACCCGGTGCGCTTCGTCCAGACCCTGGTCCGGGCCGCGATCCAGGGTTTCCGCCAGTTCGCCTCCAACTTCCTCACCCATTTGCGCGCCTCGCTGATCGGATGGCTGACCGGCGCGATGGCGGGAGCGAACATCTATATCCCGCAGGGCTTCAACCTGCGCGAGATCCTGAAGTTCGTCCTCTCGGTGCTCGGCCTCACCTGGGCAAACATCCGCGCCAAGCTGGTCCGGGCGACCAGCGAGACCGTGGTGGTCGCGCTCGAGACCGGCTTCGACATCGTCCGCACCCTGGTGACCGAAGGCCCTGCCGCGGCCTGGCAGAAGATCCTCGAGACGCTGTCCAATCTGCGCGACATGGTGATCGAGCAGGTCATGGAGTTCGTCCGAAGCCGCATCGTCCAAGCCGCTGTCACCCGCCTCCTCTCGATGCTGAGCCCGGCCGGAGCGCTCATCCAGGCGATCATCGCCATCTACAACACGGTCATGTTCTTCGTCGAACGGCTGCGCCAGATCGCCCAGGTCGCGGCGAGCTTCATCGACGCGCTCGCGACGATCGCGGCGGGCAATATCGGCCCGGCCGCGAACCGGGTCGAGCAGACGATGGCGGGGCTTCTCACGCTCGTCATCAGCTTCCTCGCCCGGATCGCGGGGCTGGGACGAGTTGCCGACGCCGTGACCGGAATCATCAACCGCGTCCGCGCGCCGGTCGACCGGGCATTTGACCGGGTGGTCGCCTGGATCGTCGCGCAGGCGCGCCGGCTGGGCCGGTTGGTGGTCGGCGCCGCGCGAAGCGTTCTGAACTGGTTTCGAGAGCGCCGGCAGTTGCGGCTGGGAGACGGCGGGACCCACACGCTCTCGTTCCGGGGCACCAGCGAGAGGGCTCGACTGATGCTGGCATCGGAAGAGAAACCGGTCGAGGAGCATCTCAACGAGGCAATCGCCGACCCGAGCCTCTCGAATGCGGCGCAAGGGCGCGCCAGGCAGGCGCTGGCCTTCTACTCCGCCAACCTGGCGCCGCTTTCCGGCCGAACCATTCCCAATCCCGCGCCGCAGCCACTCCAGGATAAGTTGAAGGACTTGCCGGCGAATCTGACCGAGTTCGCGAACAAGCTTCGCGCCATCTCGGCGGACACCAATCTGGACCCGCCCAGCGCCACGGTCCCGAGCTGGGGCGGCCCCGCCAAGGCAACGCTGGACTTGGTGTCGAACCGCGGCAGCCGCGGCGGCGGCGACGCCTCGTCGGGCCAGTCCCCCGGATGGAGCATCCTGCAGACCGAGGGACTCACCGTCGGGCCCACGCCGTGGGTGCGCATGCACATGGTTTCGGCCGCTTATGGCGGAGCCGACCACAGCGGGAACCTCATTTCAGCGCCGGGATCCGTGAACACGGGTGGGGTCGTGAGCGGTTTCGAAGCCCGGGTCCGGCAAACTCTCTATGGCGATGCCAACGTTTCGGTGGTTCGCACGGCGACCCGCTCGAGCCACCGAAGCCTGTTCAAGAAGCTCGATGCGCGGGAGGCGGTGGTCTGGCTGGAAACGACGGCCGCGGGACGCTGGCCGGCGCAAAACAACCCCGCGGGCGTGCAAATCTGCGACGGCGCGACCTTCGTTCGCACCGTGACCTTCAAGGCCGGCATCCACTATCCACGGGAAGGCGCCTGGGCAAAGGACACGACGCCGCTGGTGACAGCGTCGGTTGGAATACCCAAGCCCGACTTCAGCGGTGTCTTCCAGCCGAACATCAACACGATCGGCGAAGGAATGATCTCCAGCCTGTGCGGCGTCCCATTGCGCTTTGCGCGCGACATCATCCGCAACCGCGGAGGAACCCCGGCAGGATCTCCGCACGGCAGCAGGACGAACTTCACTCAGCGTATGCGGGCCCAGCGAACGGCCGACGGACTGGAGCTAACGCCCGATTATCTGGCTGCCCTCAACTCAGTTGTGGCAGCGGCTTCGGCGACACCCGGCAGGATCAAATGGAGGTGAGAAATGACTGACGGTGCACGTGAGTTGCTGAGCGCCTGCGAAGCCGTCATGGCTGCCCCGGGAGTGGAGATCGTCAGGCAAACCGACATCGCCGGAGGGTGGGAGGCTCTGGACAATGAGGTCGCCGAGGAGGTGGCGGAAATGTTCGAAGGGATTACCGGACAACCCTGCCCGAACCTGTTGCGGCCCTTCCTGTGCCTGCCCGATCTGATCGATCTCGCCTGGCGCTCCAACGAAGCGACCGGCGAAATGCGGCTCGCCCACCCGCTGATCGCCTGGGGTAGCCGGCTCGACCCCGCTTATGCCCCCACAGTCCTGAAGGCCTCCGACGTGGAGCGGTTCCGCATTCTCGATCGGGTGACCGACATTGCCAGCACCAGCTTCGTCCTGTTCGACTATCAGAACGCCGACGAGCAGGGACTGATCCTGTTCGACACGCGCGACTACGCACCGCTGCCGCTTTCCGGCGACGAATATCTGCACCTCGCCGCGGCGGCGATGGGCTTCGACTCCTGGCAATATCTGTTCGCTGAACTGCCGATCACCCCGGATCGCCGCGAGCGGATCGACCGCTCTCTGGGCGAGGTCCGTCGCCTCTTCCCGGACCGTGATCTTTCGGAATTCGAGGCGCGCGCGAAAGCCCGCTGAACGTTCAGCCTTTTCTTCTCAAGAACACCGCCTCCCATCGGAGTCACCGGGTTTCTAGCGAAGCGGTCGAGGCTGGTCGCTTTTCGCCAGGCGGTCCGGTCCGGCCTGCGGCGCTCCCCATCCACCTCCGAGGGCCCGGATCAGGCCAATAGTGGCGACGTAGCGCGCGATATTCACCTGGACGGCGGTCCGGCGATGCTCGAGGACGACCCGCAGACCGTCGACATAGTCGAGCTGGCTGATCAGCCCATTGGCGTAGCGCGCCTGGAGCATCGTCGCCAATATCTCGTCGTCGTCGGCGATTGAGCGCAGGGTCTCGGCCCGGTCGCCGAGGATCCGGACCGCGCTGAGCTGGCTGTCGACGTCGCGCAGCGCGGTCAGCAGCTGAGTGCTGTATTCGGCGGAGGCGAGCGAGAGGTCGGCCCTCGCCGAACGCACCCGAGCCTTGTGACGGCCGCCGTCGAGCCCGGGAACCGAGAACAGGAAGCCGAGCCCGAAATTCTGGGTCGCCGAGCTCAGCAGGCTCCCAAGCGAAGGCGAAGCGAAGCCCTGGGCGCCGGTGAGGCTGAGGCTGGGCAGCCAGGATACTTTGGCGGCACCGACGCGGGCGCGGGCGGCTTCGACGCTGCGCAGCCCCGCCGAAATATCGGGGCGCCGGGCGATGACCGTGCTTGGAATGTCCGAAGGGATGATCGGCGGAGTGCCGAGCCTTCCGGGAATGGCGATATCTGACGGCGCCTCGCCCATCAGCAAGGCGAGGTTGCTGGTCAGCTCGGCCCGGCGGCGATCCAGATCGTCGACGTCCGACCGGAGGGTCGCGACCTCGGCCCGGGCACGGTTCACCGCGAGCCGGGTCGCGAGGCCGTTGCGCTCGCGTTCTTCCAGGATCTTCAGCGTTGCGCCCTGATCGTCCGCGGCCTTCGCCAGGATCGAGCGCTCCTCGTCGAGCGCGCAGATTTCGAAATAGGTCTGGACCGTATCCGCCTCGACGAGCAGCCGGGCATGGCGAAGCAGGTCGGCACTTGCCGCGGCATCGAGGCGAGCCGCCTTTTTCGCTTTTGATAGCCTGCCGAGCAGGTCGATCTCGTAGCTCAGGCTGGCCGACGGGTAGATCAGCCTGCCGCCCTGGCCGGCCTCGTTGATCAGCGGGCCCGTGCGCTGCGAAGCGCCGCCGCCGCCGCCGAGCTGCGGATTGCGTGCCGCGGCCGCGCCGCGCAGCAAGGCCCGCGACTTTTCGAGCCGCGCCGCGGCCTCATAGATGCTGCCGTTGCTCTTGCGCGCCTTCTCGACGAAGGCGTCGAGCGCTGGATCGTTGAAGATCTTCCACCAGGCCTCGTCGGCGAGGCTCACCGCCGTAACGGTCGCGGCCGGATAGCGGTCGGCGGCGTTGAAGCGCTCGGGAATGGCGGGCTTGGGCAGCTCGGGCGCGCGGGGCTTGGCCGCCTGCACCGGGCTCAGGCCTGCGACGAGCAGCAGCAGCGCTATCCCGGAATATCGTGACCTGGAGTTCGAAGCCCTCATACCATGCAATTCTTCACGATGAGTCCCGGATTGAAGACTATAGCCACCCAGCCGAAGCTGGATGGCTACATTTCGGCAACGGCGTCGGACTGCGAGGAGCAGCCTTTCGCCATTCACCCTAGTTCGGCTTAAAGCGCGTACTGGGTGCCGCCGCCGCAACGCGGCTGGGGCGCGCAACGCGGCGAAGCGATGATGCCGGCCCGAACGTTGGTCCTGATCTTCATGGTAGCTTCCTCTCATGTTTGCGCTTGATTGCGCAGTATCCGGCCGGCCCGAAAGCCGGCCGAATTCCGTTCTACACCTTAAAGGGCGTAGGTGGTGGTGCCGCTGCACCGGGGCGCCGGGGCGCAACGATCGGTGGTGGGGGCACAACGGTCGGAGATGCGCAGGCCCGCGCGGGCGTTCGTCTTGATTTTCATGTTACTTCCTTCCACGTTTTGCGCTTGATGCGCAGTATCCGCCCGACTCCGAAAGAGCCGGCCGAAACTTTTTCTACGACTTAGAGGGCGTAGAGCGTGCCGCCGCTGCAACGGGGCTGCGGGGCGCAACGGTCCGTGGTCGGGGGAGCGCAACGGTCCGTCGGCTGATCGACTATGGCGCGGCCCGCGCGAACATTGGTCCTGATTTTCATGTGGCTTCCTCTCATGCTTTTGCGCTCGAGAGCGCAGTATTCGGCCGACCCCAAAGGGCCGGCCGAAACTTTTTCTACGCCTTAAAGGGCGTAGATGGTGCCGCCGCTGCAACGGGGCTGCGGGGCGCAACGGTCCGTGGTCGGGGGAGCGCAACGGTCCGTGGGCGGAGCGCAACGGTCGTAAATGGCGCGGCCGGCGCGAATGTTGGTCCTGATTTTCATGTTAGCTTCCTCTTCATGGTTTGCGCTTGAGTGCGCGATATCCGACCAACCCGAGAAGGCGGGCCGAAACTTTTCTACGACTTAAACGAGGGCGTAGGTGGTGCTGCCGCTGCAGCGCGGAGCCGGGGCGCAACGCGGCGAAGCGACGAGGCCGGCGCGGACGTTGGTCTTGATTTTCATGATACTTCCTTCCACGTTTTTGCGCATGATGCGCGTTACCCCGCGGACGACATGTCCAACGGAATCTCTCTTGGAGCCGCCGCCATCTCCCTCACCCCATCGGTTATGATGACCTCGTCCGCAGTGATGTCGATCGTGATCCCCATGGCCCGTCCAATGTCGTCGGCCAGGAACGGCACCTCTTGCCTTTCGTGTTTGGAGTCGACCGTCTTGTCGAGGCCGACATATTTGGCCAGGTCGCGACCCATGAACGTCTTCTTGGGCTTCTCCCGCCCGAGATGGGCGTTGATCCGACCCTGGGTCTCGAGCGTAACCCGGATCGCAACCTGGACGAAGCTGATGAATCGGCCCAGCCACTCGGTCAGCTCGACGAAGAGCTCCTCGCCGTCGGGGAGATCGTGGAACATGCGGGCGAAGCCCGACTTCAGCCGCTCCATCGTCTCTTCCGGAAGCCGCGGCAGATTTTCATATTTTTCTTCGAGCGTCGGCGACGGGAAGCTGCCCGTCAGTGCGAAGCTGCATTTCTGATACATTTCGTTATAGGCGATCAGTCGGCTCTTCCGGAACGCGTCCGATTTGAGCCAGCCCGAATCCTGGGTGAATTCGTGGAGCCGCTCGCACCGCTCGCGCGTCTTTGCCAGGCTCGGCGAGTCGGACTTGTTCCAGGCCAGGAGGATTTCCCTCAGCTGCGCATGGCCGGCCGTCGAAGTCGGGAACAGCGAGAAGACCGATCCGAAGATCTGCAGGCCCATCAGGCCGTAGTCGACCGCCTGGGGGATGGCGTCGATGGCGGCCTGCACCTCGGGATCGATCTTGTCCGGCCAGCCTCCCTTGGGATCGGCGCGGTCGAGGATGACGGCGGTGAAATCGTCGACCATGGCCGGCGGGCCGGCGCAGACGCCCTGAGCGGTGTGGAACGAATAATTGCGCTCGGCATATTGGTGCGCTTCGAAGCCGGTCATCGGAGTCGTGCCCGACCGGGTCGGTTCTCCGAACGGGACGAACAGCATGTGGTGCATCAGCATCCGCAGGCCGTCGGTCAGCCGGAAGGCGGAGGACAGCGACGGGTGAAGCTTGCCGTTCTCGACGCGATCCTCGACGCGCATCACCAGATAGGTCGGAAGCGCCAGGACGCAGACCGTCATCCGCTCGATGTGGCCGACCGTCCAGCCGCCGGACTCATCGAAATCGGGGAAGCGCGAGCGATATTCGTCGCTGACCCGACGGATGATCAACATCATGTTCCGCCATTGATCGCGCATGATCCGGAGCGCGGTGACGTTCATCGGCAGGTTGGGCTGGTAGCGCGTGCCCGAATAGGTACAGGTTCGCCACAGGGTCGGGCGATCGAGCCGCATCGCCGGCGGGAACACGTTGGCCTCGCCGACCTGCCGGTCGTCCTGATCGAGATACATGTGCGCGACCCGGAAGATCGGGACGACAATCTCGAGATAGCCGAGCTCGAGCGGCCTGCCCGAGATCTCGGTCATGATCTCTTCGCAATCGTCCCAGGTCCTGGGAGTACCGGTCTTCGCGGGCATGAGGAGCGTCTCGCGCTCCTCGTGGCGCAGGGCGGCCGGAACGTCGCCCACCTCGTCGGCATAAACGAGGACTTCGGCCTCGATGAGGTCCTCGAGCATCTGCCGAACTTTCGGCCACTCATAGTCGCCCCATTGCAGGGCATCGCCGGCGCGAAAGCGCGACTGCTTCGTCAGAGTCTCGCCGAAGGAATAGAAAGCGGGATCGTCGAATGCGATCTCCTTGTCCTTATAGTAGACCCGCAACTCACGCGGAGTCTCTTCGTCTTCCCAATATTGCGAGAAGGCGCCTTTCGACATCGGAAAGAGCAGCTCGTCATTCTGGTGGAGAGCGCGACCGCTGCCAGTGCCATCTTGATCGGATGAGTCGTCGTCAAAAGCAGTGTCTGCAATGTCGAGTGCCGAAGCTTGATTGGAAAGTGTAGACATACGTCGACATTACTCCGTCGAGACTACGAGCGGGAAAAATCGCTCTCCCGTCGATCTTGGGCCGAGAAGACTCAGGCTGGCTGAGGGGCCCCGACCACTCGGACGATAGACCCGGGGCGAACCAACTCAAGCGGATTTGGATCGCACATCGGATGTATCCGTGGAAACGCTAAGTTACCTCTGTGAGAAACCGGTTTCCTGGTGAAAAAGTGCCTGTTTCGGACCAATAATGACGGTAGTTGTACGAGCCTCCGCGTAACTCTACCTGCATGGTTGTCTTGCATCGTCGCGGCGGGCGTCCGGCGGTCTTGCCGCCATGCTTTGACTTTGGAAGCTCTTCCAATAAGCTGCGGTCGGGGGTTCGCCTTGCGCCTCGTGGAATCAGATGGTTAAGGTAAGCTTCGGGGAGAGCGAGTTGACGTTGCAGTTTTCCAAGACGACCCAATCCCTGGCGCTCGACTCATCGCGAATCGTCCTGATCTCGCTGGCGCTCGCGGGGCTGGCGCTCGTCGCTTGGCTGGCCTGGTTCGGCTTCGGCAACGTTACCGTCTACGAGGTCTCCCGGGAGGCGCGGCTCCAGGTGGGCAGCGCGCCGCGCGAAATCTCTTCCCTGCTTGCCGGCCGGCTTACCCGGGCGCCCATCGTCATCGGCCAGAAGGTCCGCGCGGGCGACGTTCTGATCGAGCTGGATTCGACCCGCCAGCAATTGCGTCTCGCCGAGGCCCAGGCCCGTCTGCCGCTCTACCCCGCCAAGCTCGCCTCGCTGAGGAAGGAGATCGCCTATCTCGGCCGGGTGATGGAGAATGAGCGGCGGTCCACCCAGGCCGCCGTCCGCGCCGCCGGCGCCCGCCTGCAGGGCGCGAACGCGGCGTCCAGGTACGCGAACGACAGCGCGGCCCGGATCCGGAGCGATGCGGCGACCGGAGGATCGGCCGCCGTCGACGCCGTCCGCGCCGCCGCGGACGCTCGCAAGGCCGAATCCGAGCGGGATATTTCGGCCGCCGATCTGGCAAGGCTCGGAGTCGATGCGAGCGTCACGGCCGATCAGACCCGAGTCCAGATGGAGAGGCTGACCCGCGATCTGCTGGCCACTCAGGCCGAGGTTGCGTCGACTCGAGAGCTGATCGAGCAGCTCCGTCTCGAAGTGGCCAATCACCAGATCCGGGCTCCGGTCTCGGGCGTGGTCGGCGAGATGCGGGCGCTCAGCGCCGGCGCCTATGTCGCGCCCGGACAGAAGCTGGCGACGATCATTCCCCAGGGCGACCTGCTCATCGTCGCCGACTTCGATCCGACGACCGCCCTCGGCCGGATCCGGCCGGGGCAAACCGCGCGGTTCCGGCTCCAAGGGTTCCCCTGGGTCCAGTTCGGGACGATCGAGGCCACCGCGGTCCGGGTCGCCGGCGAGATACGGGACCGGTCGCTGCGGGCCGAGTTCCGGATCAAGCGCGACGCGACCCGAGGCCTCGTTCTCCGCCACGGACTTCCGGGCCGGGTCGAGGTCAGGGTCGAGACGGTATCGCCCGCCAAGCTGCTGCTGAGATCGGCGGGACGAATGACGGAGGGACCGGAGCCCCGGGCCGGCGCCGCCCGATGAGCGAGGTCGAGGCCAAGCCGAAGGAGCGCCGCTGGTTCGCGGCCGAGGTCGTCCAGACGTCGAACATGGATTGCGGGCCGGCCGCGCTGAAATGCCTGCTCGAAGGCCATCATGTTCCGATCAGCTACGGGCGCCTGCGCGAAGCCTGCCAGACCGATGTCGACGGGACCTCGATCGACACGATCGAGGAGATCGCCAACGATCTCGGGCTCGTGGCCAACCAGGCCCTGGTGCCGATCGATCACGTCACCCTCGCCAGCGCCAGGACGCTCCCGGCGATCGTCGTCGTCAACCGCGGCTCGGCGCTCCATTTCGTGGTCGCGTGGCGCCGCCACGGCCGCTGGCTTCAGGTGATGGATCCGGCCGTGGGCCGGCGCTGGGTCACGGTCCGCCAGTTCCAGCGGGAGCTCCACCTCCATACGCAGGCGGTCGGGACCGACGACTGGCGCGCCTGGGCCGCCACGGGCGACTTCCAGGATCCGCTTCGGGAGCGGCTGCGCGACATCGGGGCCGATCGGGCGACGATCGACGGCCTCGTCGGCGCGGCGGTCGCCGACCCCGGCTGGCGCCCGCTGGCCACGCTCGACGCCGCCACGCGCCTCGTCCAGTCGCTGATCGGCAGCAAGGGCATCCGCCGCGGCGGCGAGGCGGGAAGCGTGCTTCGCGCGCTGATTCAGGAGGCCGGTGAATGCCACGCACAGGGGCGCACCGACACGCTCATCTCCAAGTCTTTCTGGTCGGTTGCCGAAGGCCGGCCGCCGACCGCCGATTCGAGCGGCACGGTCATGATCAGCGGCGCGATCGTCCTCAGCATTTCGGGCCTCAGATCGAGCGAAGCCCAGGCGGAGGAGGAGCGAAAGCCGCTCTCGCTCGAGCTGTCGGCCGCGCTTACTGAGAAGACGGTTCCGCCGCTCACGGCCTTGTGGAAGATGCTCGGCGAGGACGGCCTGCTCGCGCCGCTCGCGCTGATCCTCGCCGGTGCCTTCGCGGTGAGCGCGACGATGATCGAGGGGCTGCTGTTTCGCGGCCTCTTCGACATCTCGGCGCAGCTCGCTTTACCGAGCCAGCGGCTGTTCGCCGCGATCGGGCTGCTCGTCTTCGCGGCGATCCTGCTGGCGATCGATTATGCGAGCGGGCTCGGGACCCTGCGCTGGGGCCGAAAGCTCGAGGCGCGGCTTCGGATGGCCCTTCTCGCCAAGCTGCCGCGGCTCAACGACCGCTATTTCCACAGCCGTCCGATCTCGGACATGGCCGACCGCAACCACAATATCCAGTCGGTGCGCGGGGTTCCCGCGCTCGGGCTTCGGCTGATCCAGTCGGTGATCGAGCTGGCGATCACCTTCGTCGGCGTTCTGATCCTCTCACCGGGCAGCTGGCTGGTCGCGGGCCTGATGGTTGTGATGGCCCTCGCCTTCCCGTTCACCACCCAGCAGCTGCTCAACGAACGCGACCTGCGGGTGCGCAACCACGCCGGAGCGCTCAACGGCTTCTATCTCGACGCCATGCTCGGGCTCGCGCCGGTGCGAGCGCACCGCGCCGAGCGCAACGTCCAGGGCCAGCACGAAAGCCTGCTGGTCGATTGGTACAAGTCGCTTCGCAGCCTGATCAGCCTCGGCCTGGCGACTTCCACGGTGCAGACGATGATCACCACCGCCCTGGTC
>Ga0190273_10000014_pt1 | contig 157203 bp, 126 predicted proteins | sample Popmic504IS_FD_134513 | JGI IMG/M metagenome (GOLD analysis project Ga0190273, IMG submission 134513) | Populus adjacent soil microbial communities from riparian zone of Shoshone River, Wyoming, USA - 504 IS | ecosystem: Environmental > Terrestrial > Soil > Riparian zone > Trees stand...
ATCAACCATTCAACTTCATCTGCTCCAGGATTGCTGTCTTGGGAACTAATACATGTACTATAGCAGTTATTTTTGACAAAAACCGTTTTCAGTAAAACGCTCTTATAGAAGGGGTTTCAAGGGCATAAAACCGCCCTGAATATCGAGTTTATATATGTAGGATTTACGCAAAGTGCACAATAAAATCAACTGATGCAAATACGTCATTCCCGCGCAGGCGGGGATCCATTGAGAGTATGGATATCCTGCAGGATTAATCTAAGGGATTTTACTACCGGTAGAAGTACGCCATCCCCGCGTAGGCGGGGATCCATTAAGGGGCCATTAGCGTAAACGTGGAATACAGATAAAATCATTATCAAGACTAGGTAGGCTCTAAGGTTACTGCCAGAATGGATCCCCGCCTGTGCGGGGATGACGTACTTCATTTGGATTACCAATCTGTTTTTTTGCTGAAGATTAAGGTCTTTTCAATTTTTTTGCTTTTTTGCCGATCCTTACAGTTGAGATCGATGTTAAACTTTTGATGAGTCCTTAAAAGCTTACAGAGGCAACATAAGACTACTATTAAAGAGGTTTCTCCAGTGTCCGAAGGTACTCCAGACTTAGAATCAATAGAAGAAGCCTACCAGAGCCTTAAAGAGAAAGCTAAGACGGCAACGGATCGCAATGAATTTGGGTCGGCCCTGAGTCTGTATCAAGAAGCCCTCAACTTAAAACCAACTGATGCGGATGCAATTGTTGACCTAGGGAATGCATATCAGCGTTTAGATCAATATCATGAAGCTGAAAAACAGTATCAAGCAGCATTAGCCTGTAATCCTCATTCTTGGCGGGCACTAAACAATTTAGGGATTATTCATAAAGAGCGAAAACAATGGGATTTGGCCATACACTTTTATGAAAAAGCCATTGCTGCTGATAATCAAAAGGCTCCTGCTTTCAATAATTTGGGAAATGTATATTGTGATAAGGAAGATTTTGAAAAGGCAGAGTTTTATTATAAAAAGGCTGTAGCATTAGAGCCGGATGATCTGCATGCGCTCTATAATTTAGGTGTTTTTTATCGAGATATTAAACGCTTTCAGGAAGCTTTAGATATTTTATTAAAGCTTGAAGCGCCCGAAAATTTGAAAAAGCATCATTTGGCAGCCATTGTTCGATCGTATAAAGGTTTAAAAGCTTGGGATAAGGCAATTGAATTTTTAAAACTTTATTTGGAAGTAGAGCCTAAATCTGAGTGGGGACACTATCAAATCGGGCGTATTTATTTTCGTTTGAAGGACTGCTATAAGGCTGTTGAACATCTAGAAAAGGCTATTGTCTTATATCAAAATGAACCTTCTACTCACTATAAACCTATAAATACGTATCTTAAGCTTCTGGATGTTTATAAGGAACTGGAAAATTGGAAAGCGATTAGACACTATTCGGCCGATTATATTAAACGATATGGTCCCGATGCAGACATTTTTCATGCACGGGGAGAACTTTATTACCGCTTGAAGCAGTTTGATTTAGCAGAGCTTGAGATTAAAAAAGCCCTGGAATTAGAGCCGGGAACGGGAGATTTTATTTTTACTTTAAGCAACGTCTATCACTCAAAAGGTGACTTTGAGGCTAGATTATACTGTTTTAATGAGCTGATTCAATATTATCCTGAAGAATCACGTAATCACTTGTGGAAGGCAATTACGCTTCAACATTTGAACGACCGTGACGATGAGGGAAAAGGATATTTAGAACAAAGCCTGGAATCGCTTCAAACGGCGATGACACTCAAGACGGGATGCTGGTCTCATTACTATAACCAAGGGAATGTTTTGTTTGATATGCAGCGTTATGATGAGGCGCTTGCGAGTTATGAAAAGGCAATAGAGTTGGACAGTCAATTCGGAACCAGTTTTTTTGGTGCTGAAAAATGCCTTAAAGCGATGGGCCAAAAGGAAAAAGCAGAGGAATACTGCAAAAAGGGAGAACAGTGTGCCGAGTTTGATTGGGAATTAGTGGAAATGTAATTTTGCTTTTCTTGTTCAATTTTTTAAATTTACATCAAATGGTGCGTTTAGTTCTGCGGAACTAGAATCCCTCTATCTACAGGATAACCCTGCTCGGCAATTAAGATTAAGGTGGGAAAGAGAGAGCATACGGAGGGGATTCATTTATGCTGATTAACGCTGTGGGATCAACCATAAGTTCTTACGTGTCAGCCACTGTGAATGCTACTAAAAAGGATAATAATGCTTCTGTTTTTCAATTCATCAAAGAGCAAACGAGAGTGAAGTTAAGTTTGGTAGATTTCCTCAGGCTCAGTAATATGAGCCGACTGACCGGTGAGGAACAGACTATGGTCCGAGAGGCTGTCGCGCTGATGAATAAAGTCAATAAAGGAGATACCTCTTTTAAGGATGCCAAGAGCTATCAGAAAAATTTTGATACGGATCACAATGGCAAGGTCGATCTTCAAGAACTGGCGACTCATATTACCGAATTGATAGAGAAGCGAACAAGCAATTTTATTGGAGTGAATCAGGAACTCCATTTTGGCTTAATGCTTCGAAGTCACTATACTGGTGGATCTGCACTATTTGACCCCACTGCGTTAAATCAGGATGGAGCAGCATCCGAAAAAGCCATGCAGGAAAGACGAGCTAATTTGCTATCGGGCTGGGGCAATATAGATCGTATCTACCAAACTGTTCTGGCGAAATATAGCGATACTTACGTTACTGCTAGTGAAAGCTAACCACATACTGTAAACGGTTGCGCATGTAGCCGAGGCGCTTATGGCAGGCCGTTGGCATTTTTTGATAAAAATCGTTCATGTCCATAAAAGGACGGGTGCGAATCACTTTCAATGCAATGTCACTGTCAAAGCCGGGTAATAACTGCAATTGGTGAACCGTGGCGCGGTTGATGTTGATTCTGGGCTGGAGTGTAATGTTTTGGCTGAGGTCATCCGAGTATTGCGCTTCGGCGGAAATGGGGTTTCCGTTAGGGGCAACACCGGCCTGAGCCGTGGAAACTACGTTAAGGGTAAGCACAGCGATGAGCAAAAGCAAAAGCGCTTTGATTGAGAAATGCGCTGAGATTCCGCTGGAAGTCATCGTTTTCATAAACTTACCCTATGTGTTCTCTATAAAAGCCTGAAGGAGCCATTCTAGCGATTTAGGATTATCTTGCCAAGCTTGGTGTCTGCGTTACACCTGAATTTTCACTTGTTTTGCGAGGCGTTGGCGGTGTTTTTTCGCTCTTTTCAGTACCCTTTAAAAGAGGGTGAAGCATTAGAAGTGTTATTTTGTATTTATTTTTTAACAAATTGATTGGGATTTTTTACGAAATGCAGACAATCAATAATTTGTCCGTATTGATTGATGGTTCGCATCGTGACCTGATCACCTAGAATCTCGAAAAATAGGAAGTGGTGTATCCGTGCCCGAAATGCGGACTCTGGGCCGGGTTTTCGCTTGAAATTGTATAGGTAAGCGCCGCCACCACCGGAAGTTACCATATGAAGGCTTTCTTGGGCTTTAAAACGCTCATAAAGGTGCTCGTGGCCATTGAGATAGAAATCGACGTGGTAGCGCTTTAATACCGGGAGAAGTTGCGCTGTCAGCTTGCGGTCATTACCATAGTGCCCTGAAGACAGCATTGGATGGTGACCCATTACGATTTTCCAGTCGGCTTTGCTCTCGGAGAGTTCTTTTTCGAGCCATTGGCGTTGCACCGCATCGGACTTAAAGTTGATGGTATTGAGAACAAAAATGTCGGCGGGTCCTTGAGTCGCTTTGTAGTAGGAGGCAGGCATGCCGAAATAACGAAGGGTGTCGTTTTCGTGATTGTTTTTAATGTCATGATTCCCGAGTGCGGCAATAAAACGGAGATGTTGGCTAATTAAAAAGCCGTAAGGGACTTCAAAATGAGATTCCGCTAATTTTGAAACATCGCCGTTGGGATAAATGTTATCACCCAGTAACAAGGCTGTTTGGTAGGGTGTTTTGCGGTACAAGTCCGTCATGACATCGGCTAAACGCTTTTGAAAGAGCGTATCTGCCCCAAAGTCACCGAAAGCGATGAATCGAAACGGTTTTTCGAAACTGGACTTTTCAGATGGAAGAGGACAAACCTGGGTTTCCTGGGAAGCATTGTAGAAATCCCAATCCACACCCATGTAGGCCCATAGAGTCCCAAGTACGGCCGCAAGGCAGAGGACAACCCGTATCGAGATCCGTTTCATACCTTGTCTCCGTTTATAATCAGCAAAAATTATTTATAGGTATTCGCATAGATTGTTGCTGGTGTAATTGTCATTCCCGTGAAAACGGGAATCTTTCCCTTTCTTATTCAATCAAGTGTTGCAGTGTAAGGATTCCTTTTAAGAGCAGGGAGTAATTCTTTCCTGCTGGCTTTTGCATTGATATGAGTAAGATTCCCGCTTTCACGGGAATGACGGGACTTTATTGTCTACAACGAGCGGAGAGGGCGTGCGCGTGTAACCCTTCGACATCCGCGAAAGAAGCCACATCCGCGATAAAGTCCTTGGAAGCCGCGCTGCGCTTAATCCAGCTTTGGGGGCGCATAAAGGTCATCGGACTCAGAGTGCCGCTAAAGCGAGCAGAGCGCGCTGTCGGTAGCGTATGATTGGGTCCGGCAAGATAATCGCCCACGGGAACTGATGTCTCATAGCCCATGAACAACGCACCGTAGTGAGTCAATTGATCTTTCAAGGAATCCGGATCGGCCACCATGAGCTCTAAGTGCTCGGGAGCCATCCCGTTAGAGGCATCAATACACGCGGCTATATCTTTCAAAACAAGGATAGCGCCCCACTCAACGTTTGGGGATACTTTATCCCCTCCCCCCTCTGACGGGGGATTCTCAGCCGTTGCTCGTGAGAGCTTACGGATGTGGATGTCCGTAGGGACGGGATCAACAAGGGTGGGGGAGAATAAATGTTTTGGTAACTCGGGATGAGTTGCCAAAATTTCGCTGATCGCTGCCTGGGTTTTTTTAGCCAACGACTCTGAAGGCGTGAACAGGTAAGCGCGCGCATCGGCGTCGTGTTCCGCCTGAGCAAGGAGATCCTTGGCCAACCAGTCAGGATTAGCGTCGTCATCGGCAATAATGGCGACTTCGCTGGGACCCGCCAGCATATCGATACCAATGATGCCTTGTAACTGACGTTTTGCTTCAGTGACGTAGGCATTTCCAGGTCCGACAACCATATCGGCACGGAAGAGGCCTCCCATTCCGAAAGCGGCAGCGGCGACGGCTTGAGCACCACCGAGACGGAAAAAGCGTTTTACACCGGCTAAATGACCGGCAGCAATCGTTTCCGGACGCATATCCGGTGAAACAATGGCGATTTCAGAAACACCGGCCACTTGCGCGGTAATTGCCGTCATCAAAGCGGTCGAAGGAAGCGGAAACCGTCCGCCGGGAACATAGCACACGGCGCGTTCTACGGGTTTCCAATCCAGCCCGACAGCACCGAAATCGGTGGTTAAGTAAACCGGTTTTGCGGCGCTGAGAACAGCTTCTCCGAAACGGCGAATATTATCGGCAGCTCGCTGTAAAATCCGCATCGTGTCCGGTGAGACGAGCTTTAAGGCAGTCCCTATTTCATCGGGAGAAAGCTCAAAGCGTTCGGGTGTGGGATCGCCGAGCCGTGCTGCGATATCGCGTAAGCCATGCTCTCCATGGGAGCGGACGCTTTCGATAATATCCTGCACGCGTTGCGTAATTTCAGGGCGGGTTTCTAAGCTGGGTGCTTCCAACTTTTGCAGGAAGGCTTGTGCGTCGTCCGCTGTTAAAACCGGGATCATTTCCGACGTCCGCCGAGTTCGGATTCAATGTCTTTCCACTCGACCCCTTCAGCGACACCTAGAACGCCCATGTGATAAATCGTATCGGAAATTTCCCACACCAGATTCTGACGATCAGGGGAACGGGTCACTTCAAAGGCTTCTTCCATAATTTTGCGAAGCAGGTATTCACGGTTTTCAAAAAGCTTTTTCGTGTAGGAGCCTTCGGGAGCATTGGCTTTACGACCCTGAATGGTTTTGAAAAGTCCGGGTAAACCGTTTTGAGGCTCTGTCATGCCCGCATCGAAGCAGCTGTATGCGCCGGTATGGCAAGCGACAGAATCTTGCTTGACGGTGAACAAAATGCTATCGCGGTCGCAATCGGTGCGAACTTTGAGGAGTTCTTGAACGTGACCGGAGGTCTCACCCTTTTTCCATAAGGAGTTGCGGGAACGGCTGAAGTAAATTCCGCGACCTTCCTTCAACGCTAAACGCAGGGATTCGGGTGTGCTGTAGGCCAGCATTAAAACCTGACCGGCATCATCTTGTACGATGGTCGGCATTTGCGGACATTTTTCAAAATCAAGGCTTTGAACGATGGCGTCACTCAAGTCTAAATGGCCTTGGTACAGTGCCATGCCGACTTGCACATCCAGGCCTAAGCGAGAAATGGCAGCAGCTTCTTTAGTGGTGGCCACGCCACCAGCGACGGTGAGCGGACGGGAAATTTGTTTTTGGATCTCAGATAATTTTTCAAGATCCATCCCTTTCAAGGTGCCTTCGGTATCCACAAAGGTACAGAGGAAGGAGCCACAGTAAGGCGCCAAGCGGGTTGCCCGTTCAATCAGCGTTTCTTCCGTTTCACGAGTCCAGCCACTATCCACCACCTTACCGCCTTTGTGATCCAAGGCGACCATTAAGCGGGCAGCAGGAAATTGGGAGAGAAATTCCGGCGTTGCGGAGGTTCCGATAATCAAGCGTTTTGCACCGGCGCGCAATAATAAATTGGCGCGTTCCGCATCACGAATGCCACCACCGGCACGAACATCAGCGACACGACAAATGTCACGGATTAAATCCAGGTTATCGCCTTTTCCTAAGGCAGCATCCAGGTCAATGACAGCAACTTCACCGTGGCGGTTAAATTCTTTGGCCAGTTCAATCGGATCCCGATCGGCGGTTAATACGAGGTCTTTTCCTTGACGGAGTTGAACGGCTTTTCCGCCCATTAAATCGATACTGGGGATAATCATAAGCGAATGCTGACTCCAGACTTTGCAATCTCTGCTTTCAAATCACTGACAGTCCAATGACCATCATGGAAAATACTGGCGGCCAGCGCAGCATCGGCACAACCGCTGGTAAAAACATCAATAAAACTTTTGGGGCCATCGGCACCGCCAGAGGCAATCACCGGAACCGGCAAACCACTGGCAAATCGTTGGGTGAGTTCCAGATCGAATCCTGCGCGGGTTCCGTCCTGATCCCAGGAGGTGAGGAGGATTTCTCCCGCTCCTAGTTTGACGGCTTCTTCGCCCCAGGCAAAGGCTTCCAGACCGGAATCTTGCCGTCCACCGTGGGTTAAAACTGCCCATTCCGTGTACTGAGTTTGGGTTGGCTCAGTGCGACGACGAGCGTCGATTGCCAGTACACAACATTGTGAGCCACAGGCATCTGCAATTTCACGAATCAGTTCCGGGCGTTTTACTGCCGCCGTGTTGACGCTGACCTTATCGGCACCCGCTTCCAATAAACGCATAACATCTTCAATCTGGCTGATACCACCACCAACACTGAAGGGAATACTCAGTTCGCGGGCGACTTGCCGAACGACATCCAGCATCGTTTTTCGGCCTTCAACCGAGGCGGAAATATCCAGGAACATTAGCTCATCCGCGCCTTGTTCCTGGTAACGGATAGCCAGTTCAACCGGATCGCCGACATCGCGCAGGCTGGTGAATTTAACGCCTTTTACGGTACGGCCATCGGCAACATCCAAGCAAGGAATAATACGATGACTAAAACCGGTCCCGGCTGGATTTTTTTTAACAGGAGCTTCTTGAGTATTGCTCATTAGAGAAGCGCCTCCAGGGATCTTTCGAGCAAGGACTGACCGAAAGCACCACTTTTTTCCGGGTGAAATTGAAACGCAGTAATATTGCCGGAGCGGACAGCCGCTGTAAAGGGCTGATGATAAACTGCTTCATAAAGGCTGTGTTCAGAATTAGCCGGGCTGGGGTAGTAGGAATTCACGAAGTAAACATGACCTTCCGGCCAATTGGCTTGTTTGGCTTCAATCCGGTTCCAGCCGATTTGCGGGACTTTACCCTCAGTAAATTTAACCACTTTACCGGGCAAAAGACCTAATCCAGCAATGCCGGGTGCCTCTTCACTAGAGTCGAAAAGGACCTGCATACCGATGCAGATTCCTACATAGGGTGTTCCCTGTTTGACCATATCCGGAATTCGAGTATCCAGACCGCGCGCCTTGAGCTGAGCCATCGACGCACCAAAGGCACCGACACCGGGAAATAATATCGGACGATCGCCAGTCGGCATCGGATGCTTTCCGCCTACCAGGCGGTACTGAACGCCGATACGTTCCAGACTTCTGAGCGCACTGCCCACATTTCCGGCACCGTAATCGATGACATCCAAGGCCAGTTTTGCAAATTTCCCAGCACTCGTTCCATTTTCAGAATTTACAGTCCCCTCTCCCCTAGCGGGGGAGGGTAAGGGTGGGGGGGAACTCGTCATGCGTCAATCATCCCCTTGGTACTGAGTATGCCACCACTGGAAACGGGAACAACCGCTTCTTTAAGGGCACGACCAAAGGCTTTGAAGGAGGATTCAATCACGTGATGATCATTGTCCTGGCAAGGTACATGGAAATGCACGGCAGCGCGCATCCCATCGCTTAAGCCTTTCCAGAACTCGCGAAAAAGGTTGGGGTCGATGTTGCCCACGGTAAAAGGACCGTATTTCACTTTCCAAACCAAATTGGGGCGACCGCAGAGATCCAAAGCGACGACGGATAAGGTTCCATCCATGGGGAAGGCAAAACAACCGGCGCGTAAAATCCCTTTGTAACCGGGCAGGGCTTGGCGAATGGCCTCACCCAAAACAATGCCGGTATCTTCAATCAGGTGGTGTGGATCGACTTCGATATCGCCTGTAGCTTCAATCTTGAGTCCAAAACGGCCGTGGCATGCAAAGGCTGTCAACATATGGTCAAAGAAAGGCAAGCCTGTGCTTATTTGAGGCTCAGACGCTTCATCCATGTTAATTTCCAGATGAATCTGAGTTTCTTTGGTATTGCGTGTGACGGTACCGATGCGGCTCATTTTAGAAGTATCCAGGTTAAAGGGTACAATTTGTCCGAATTTTCTTATAGGGGAACCCCTCGTTGGCTCCCTACAGAACGTTAATGACTGGGAGTCAGGCGACTGACTAACTCATCAAAACTATCAATGGTCCAATCCGCTCCAGCGGCTTTCATGGTGCTGGAATCATTGTTGAAATTCACGCCGATCGCAAAGAGGTCAATGCTTTTCGCGGCTTTCATATCATCAATGGAATTTCCAATATAAACTCCACCGACAGCTTTCATGCCCTTGAGGGCTTCTTTGATAATGCGGGGATGCGGTTTTTTCTCCCAGCCCTGGCCATCAACGAGGGTCCCGCCATCATCCTGGCAGATAACGATATCGAAAAACTCTTCAAAGCGCTCTTTCCAAATGGTGTCAAATTCCAGGCGATAGCGACCGGTCGCGACACCCAGCTTAAAGCGGCGTTTCAACTGACGCAGTTGCTCGGGATTAATAATCCATTTTTCATTGTCTGGCGCGAGCTTCAGGTAGAGTTCCTGGGCTTCATCAGAAATCTCTTCCAATGTTTTGCTAACTCCCCGACGTTTGAGCAGTTCAACTGTGGCTTCCCAGTCGTCGTTAAAACCGCCTTCCCGGCGAAGATTGTCCAGTTCGTCAGCGGCTAAGGGTTTACCGCTGTGCTTTTTCACGAGTTCTTCAACGGTGGCGTCGAAACTTTGGTGGGTATCAATTAAGGTGCCGTCCATGTCAAAAAGCAGGACATGGTGATCTCTGAAGGCATCCAATACATCGATAAAACGGTTCATTTCCGCATCGTTACCAACAGATATGCGGACGAGTCCTTCCAACCCGGGGCGAGAGGATTGGTCTCTCAACAAAATTCCGTTTTCGCGGAAGAAATTGACGAAAGTGTTGGAATCTGGACCAATATGGAGCAAGAAGAAATTGGCACGCCCTGGGGTGACGTAGTAGCCGCGCTCATGAATTTGTTTTAGCACACGCTCTTTACGTTGCATGGTTTCCTGGGCAGCTTTAAAAACAGCTTCTTTTTGGGGAAGCAGATTTAAAGCGGCTTTGACGGCCAATGTATTAACACTGTAAGGCGAACGAACCCGCTTCAGATAGTGGATTAATTCCGGGTTACCCGCAATAATCCCCAAGCGCAAGCCTGCAAGGCCCCATGCCTTGGAGAAGGTCCGTGTAACCAGCAAATTACTGTATTTTTGAACTAAGGGAAGCGCCGTTTGCCCTGCATATTCTGCATAAGCCTCATCGATCACAAACAGTGTTTTAGGGAAACGCTGACACCAATGTTCAATGGTCTCAATGGGAAGTGCTGCACCGACTGGATTGTCAGGAGAAGCAAACACAGCCACTTTAACCTGCTTTTCAGCCAAGGCGGCTTCAATCGGTTCAACATCATAAAGATGGGTTGTCGGATTGTACGGAATCTCAGTCAAATCCGCCTCAGCCAGGTGCAATTGGTGAGGAATGAGCCCGAAAGTGGGCGTCATGGTTAAGGCGCGATCTTCTTTGGGTTCTAAAAATGTTTGCGGAATAATCGCCAAGGCTTCATCACTGCCATTGGTGCAAAGCAGGTAGTCAATCGGAAGTTCCAGCAAAATCGAGAGTTGATTCAGGAATTCGGTATATTCAGGATAAAGCGTTAAGAGGGCTCTTGCCTCTTCTTCCGGCATATCGGGAAGACCGATAAGGGGAAACCCTTGGGTATTTTCGTTGAAGTCCAAGCGAATCCGGCTGCGGCGCCCTTCCAGGGGAGGACTGTAAGCCGTAATTTTTTGAACGGAACGACGAGGTGAAATTTGGCTAGATTCAGACGTCATGGCTTAAGGTACCAATTTTTGTAGGCGATACTCAAGTATATCTCTCGCGCCGAGTTCCAGAAGCTGAGGGATGAGCGTGGATACATCTTTAGAGGGGACGGCAACCTTGACAGCATAGCCTTCCTGCCCGTAGAGCGGAGCCACTGTAGGGGAGCGCATGGCGGGAAGTTTGTTGACTAATTTTTCTAAATCTTCCTTGCTCACGTTCATCTCAAGGAGTACTTTGCGCTGAGCATTGAGTGTGCTCTGCATAAGCATTGTCATTTGGTCGAGCTTTTCCCGTTTGCCCGGATCGTCCATTGCAGCAGTGCTTGCAAACACGCGTGTGGTTGATTGGAGGATTTCATCGACAATGGTCAGATGATTCGCAATTAAAGTCGCGCCCGTCGAGGTGTTGTCTATAATCATATCGGCGTCTTCCGGTGGAAGGGCTTCTGTCGCGCCGTGACTTTTGATAAGAACGGCATTCAATCGGCGTTCCGCAAGGTAGCGCTGGGCGATATTGGTGTATTCGGAAGCAACCACCAGGCGCATATTTTTCCAACGGTCGTTTATCGCTAACTCATCCGGTACGGCAGCAATTAAGCGGACCTTGTTATAGCCGAGATCAAGAAGTTCTGTGATGTCAGGGCTTTTATCAAGGTTGTTTTCCAAAAGCCAGTCGTAACCGGCAAAGCCGACATCATGACGGCCCAAGGCAATGAGTGAGGTGATATTTTGGGGTTTCAGCAGTTTGATTTCAATATCGGGATCGGAACAAATGGGTCGGTAGGAACGGGTACTAAAGGTGAGTGAAATCCCAATAGATTCGAGCAAGGCGACAGCTTTGTCTTGTAAACGGCCCTTTGGAATAACCAGTTTTAAGCGATTCACTTTAACGATCTCCGTCCCATTTGGCTTCTGCCCGTCTGGCTTCTGCGAGTTTCCATGACAGGCTCCATGATAGGAAGAAAACCCAATCGATACAACTGGCATTATCGATCCGCTCTTGTTGAATCCATATGCCTGGATGAGGTGACAAACCCTATTTTTGCATTAAAATTATAAAAACATCTATAGTAACAATGTTAAATGTTTGATGAATTGCTCTTCAGTTTGTTTGCAGAGCTGCCGATAGAAGCATCATCAGGTGTTCATTGACTCTTCTGAAGACAGAAAAAAGATTTGTGGCTTATAGATAAGACGAACGAGTGAGGTTGTAGCAAATGACCGATTTTTCAAATTTCAATCCCAATAATCCAATCAATACTGGCTTAGGGGTTTCCAAAAACAAAGGCAAAAAAACGAATGCCAGCCAGGATGCTGTTTTACCCGGTAGCATTGATACCAATACCACTGCCCAAAACGCGTCGTTAAAAACGCCCGATAGTGTATTTAACTTCATCAGTCAACAATCTCAAGGCGTTGGCCAAAGTATTCGTACAGACCAAATGATGTCTCACTTCGACAAGGTTTACCAAGACGCGTCCAAGCAAATCAGCGACACCTACCAAAAAGAATTTGGTAAGCCTGTGCCTGAGAATATGCTTCCTTTGATGGTAGATCGCTACCTCAGCAATAAGTCTGATGTTGTGATTCAGGCGTAACGTTTCTCCTCCCCCCTAATAAACAGATGCAACCAAAAATCAGCCTGGAAATTGCTCCAGGCTGATTTTTTATCTTCTTTGTGAGCCCGTCTGATCAGTGATTGTCTTTACGCTCTAGCCGCCTTTTAGTATGATGGAATAACGGTAAAGCATTCTCTGCTTTTTGTTGAAAATGCTTCAGCGGTGTTGATGAGATTTTGTTCACTTCAACGGACTGCTATGGAAGTTGTAGAGAGTAGTCAGGTGTCGACGAGGTTTTATGACTCCAAAGCACAGCTTTATCGGATTCAATTTTGCTATCTTGATAAAGATTAGGTGATCTTGCTCAAGGTCTGTCACTATAATAGTAGTCATAGAGTCATGACATCGGTTTGATCGTACATTGTTATTAACCCGTCTTAATTGCTGAGTAAAACGTTATTTATCAGAAGACTTAACGAGGATGTCCCATTGAGTTTGCCTTCTTCTCCCGTTGAAAAAGAAAGCGGCAAAAACCCCGCTCGCAACGATAAAATCCTCATTGTTGATGATGAGGCGAGTATTCGCCGTATCCTGGAAACGCGTTTTAAAATGCTCGGCTTTGATACCGCAACTGCTGCCGATGGTGAAGAAGCGTTGGATATTTTCAATCAGTTTCTTCCCGATATTGTCGTTCTCGACATTATGATGCCGAAGATCGATGGTTACGGCGTAACTAAAGAGATTCGTAAAACCACTGATACGCCTATCATTATTCTCACGGCTTTGGGTGACGTTGCCGAGCGGATCACCGGCTTAGAGCTGGGTGCGGATGACTACGTTGTAAAACCTTTCAGCCCGAAAGAGTTGGAAGCTCGCGTTAAATGTATTTTGCGTCGTGCGACCACATCGCGTAGTACGTCTTCCGCAGCGCCTGCCGTTGTCGGTAAAGATACCAACAATGTTGTTATGATTGGCAGTTTAAAAGTGGATCTCAATAAACGCCAAGTCTTCAAAAAGAACGAACGGATTCGTTTAACGGGTATGGAATTCAGTCTTTTGGAATTACTGGTTAGCAATTCTGGAAAGCCATTCTCCCGGAGCGATATTTTGCAGCACGTATGGTCCTACCCACCGGATCATCGGATTGATACCCGCGTTGTAGACGTTCATATCAGTCGCTTGCGTTCGAAGTTGGAAACCGATATTAGCAACCCTGAGTTGATTTTGACAGCTCGCGGTATCGGCTATATGTTCCAGAAGATCGACTAGGTATTTTTTAGAAAATTTTAAAACTAGGGAGCATTATCATGTTGTTCCCTAGTTTTTTAGTTTGTGTTTCTGACGAGAAATGAGTATGAAGCTCGATATAAAATCTCTTTGGTTTGAGTTTTCTTTAAGGCATCCGATGCAGCGTTTTGGATACCAGTATGCATCCGAACTTTTAAGGCAGGCATTCAAAAAAGGTTGTTTTGATCCCAGGCAAATCCAAACGATCTGCGATTTTGGAGCAGGCTTAGGGGGGCCGACTTTAGCGCTAAAAAACTGCTTCTCAGAATCTTTGGAACGCTTAGTTTTATTGGAAGAGAATGCTCTTCAGGCAAGCTTTGCTCGCAAAACTTTGCCGCAGTCAGAATGCCATGTTGGGGACGGGCTTGCGTGGTTAAACAATACGGAACAGCACTTCGATCTGATTACCGCATTTATGTTGGGGCCTGATTATGGGGATGAAGGACTGGTACAAGATTTTCTGACGCTTGCCAGTCAGCGATTAACCGATCGTGGGGCGATTTTGATTGCTTCGGATGTGGCGACCATGACAGCGCTTCAATCTCGGATAACTGCGTTGCAATCGAAACAAAAAGTGAGTGCTGTTCATTGGATAACCCCTCACGCTAAGTTATCCGCAAAATCAACAAAGCGCTTTTCTTTTTTTCAACGCGTTAGACCGTCTTCGATTCCCTATGCTGTAATTTTAAAACTTCAAACTCCGACAGACTTTCAAAGGCCTGTTTTGACTCTAGCCCCCCCCTCTTTACCTGATCCCATTTTTCATCGTGTGGGAGAAGAACTCTACTGTTTGACGATATCCTTTGAGTGGGATTACCTCAACACCACGCTAAAAACCTATCGTGAGTTTGATTTGACAACGACTGAAACGGAGTTGTTAGGGCAGTTGTTGCTTCGAAATTAAAGAGAGTTTTTGCATAAACCCCAAGCCAAACTCTTGTACGAGTTGAGATTCTACAGCACGTCTTATACGCCGAATGGGCATGCTGTCATCAATTTTTTCGATTGTTTCATCGCTACTTTTTGTCGATTGGATTAGAGTGAGCCTCTTCGCTGTTTCGATGGGTGCATTTGTTGCAGTATCAATATGCGGCACGACAGGTATCGTAGATCCCTGTTTGTGAAGGATGTCGGCAATAGTATTGATAAACCAGACGGGAATCATGAAAGAATTTTTCCGTTTTATTTTCATCAGACTGACTATACTTATAAATAGAGAGACATTTTAGAATTGCCTTTGTATAGAGCTTATTTTTTTGCGGAGAGATGTGAAAGCGGTCAAGGACAACACTGGGAGCAGAGAGTTGACGCAATTAGGTTCTAAAAAAAATAACAGTTTTTGTTTACGTAGGAAGGATGCTTTTAAACAAGCTTCCAGCCTCTTCCTCATGCGAGCTATCTTGCCTCAAATACTTGGCTTGCTGCTCTTGAGTATTCCTTTATCCGGCTGTCAGTCGACGCCACAAGATACAAAAAAACAGCCGGGCACGATAACTCTTTCAACCTGGGGTAGCCAGCAGGAAGTCGACGGTCTTAAGCTTCTCTTAAAACGTTTTGAGGCCAACAATCCTGATGTGCATGTACGTTTAATGCATATCCCGGAAAATTATTTCCAAAAAATACACCTCTTGGTTGCCGGTGATATCGCACCGGATGTGATGCTTGTCAACAGTCTTAACTATCCCATCTATGCGCATCATGAGGTCTTTAAGGATCTGCGTTCCTTCGTGAAAAAGGATCATGTGGATTTAAAAGATTTTTATCCCAAGGCGCTTCAAGCATTTCAACGGTCTGACTCTCAAGCGCTTGGCATTTTGCCCAGAGATCTATCCAATCTTGTCGTTTATTACAATGTGGATTTATTCCATAAGGACGGCGTGAGTGAGCCGGATGCCGATTGGACCTGGCCACAAATGGTGGAGAAAGCCAAAGCCTTAACGCATCGAGGCAAAACGTCTTCTCAATACGGTATGTCATTCTTTTCCAAGCCGCCTTTGTATTGGATGCCCTTTGTCTGGAGTGCCGGTGGCGATCTTTGGAATCGGGATAAAGGTCAACTTTTACTGACACAGCCTGCTTCACTGGAAGGGCTCCATTTCTACTCGGATCTTCGCAATCGTTTCCATGTGGCTCCCACTCGGGCTGAAAGTGGAGACGCGGTGATGAGCCAGCTTTTCTTGCAACAAAAACTTGCCATGTTAATAAGTGGACGTTGGTCGGTTCCGGTTTTACGGGAACAGGCAAAATTTCGTTGGGATGTTGCACCGCTTCCGATCGGTCCCAGTGGGCACTCCCGGGTGGGTGTAGATGCCAGTGGTTATGCGATTTCCGCTAAAACCCATGATCAAAATGCGTCTTGGAAGCTGGTTAAATTCTTAACCAGCTCAGCCAGTTTACGGGCAATGGCGCAAAGCGGGTTGATTATTCCCGCACGAGAATCGGTCGCACAGACAGTATTTAGACCCCAACCCGGTCGGCTACCTGCTCACGGATTCTACTTTTTAGATACACTAAAAGAAGCTGTGCCGACATCGGTTCCTACCCGCTGGAATGAGTTTTCCGAACTTTTACAATTGAGTTTGGAACCGGTTTGGGAAGGTCAAAAAAGTCCTGCACAAGCGCTTAGAGAGGCTAAACCTGCGCTCGAAAAACTTTTGAGGCAGGAGCGAAAAAAATAGAGAATGCGAAAATCCGTTCAAGTCCCGATCCCCGAATGGCAACAGCGTGAAGAAACCTTTTGGGCCATTCTGCTATTGGCACCATGTTTATTGGGCTTGCTAATTTTTACCTACATCCCGGTTTTCGGTTCTTTAGGTTTGAGTTTTTCGTACTGGAATTTACTCGGAACCCCATCCTGGGTTGGTTTTGAAAATTATGCTGCGGTTTTGCAGGATCCCCTCTTTTGGAAGTCTATGCAGAGTACAGTGTGGTTTGTAACCGTGTCCGGTATTTTGGAAGTCGTCATTGCGTTGTTTTTAGCGATGGCGTTGAATCGGGCTATCAAGGGACAAACTCTGTTTCGAATTGCCTATTTTCTCCCCTTTATTACGCCGATGGTGAGTGTTTCCCTTGTCTGGGGGTGGCTTTACGACCCCGCCTACGGGGCCTTTAATTGGCTTTTACAACAAGCTCATCTAATTCAAGCACCCATTCCCTGGCTCTATAATGTCAGCACGGCACCGTGGGCAGTCGTCATTCTCAGGATTTGGAAGGATACCGGCTATAACATCCTTATTTTTCTGGCAGGACTTCAGACCATTCCGCTCTCTTTAACGGAAGCAGCGCTTTTAGATGGTGCGTCGGCGTATCGACGCTTTTGGAATATCACCTTGCCAATGTTGAGCCCGACTCTGTTTTTCGTGGGTATTATGACGTTAATTAATGGCTTCCAGGCTTTCGATTCCGTGTATTTGCTGACCCAAGGCGGGCCTGCGCACAGCACAGAGTTGCTTGTTTACTGGATGTTTAAAAATGCCTTTGAGTTTTACAAAATCGGTCCGGCCTCGGCGATAGCATATTTGTTGTTTATCATTATTCTGGCGTTAACCCTGGTCCAATGGCAGCTCCGCAAGCGATGGGTGTTATACGAGGATGAAACAGCATGACGCCCCCCACCCTTGATCCCTCCCCCGCAGAGGGGGGAGGGGAGTATTTCCATACTGATAAAAATAGAGGCTCTATGCCGAAATTCTTAACCCATTGGAAAAAAGTACTCTCTCATCCCCCCTCTGCGGGGGAGGGATCAAGGGTGGGGGGAAGCATCCTTTGGATTGCGCTTTTGCTGGGTGCGATCGCAATGGTTTTCCCCTTCTGGGTGATGATTGTAACCTCCCTGTGCGGTCCGGATGAAGTTTTTCGCACGCCGCCGCAACTATGGCCGAGTAACCCTCACTGGGATAATTACGCTCGCTTGTTCAAAACGGTTCCCATCGATCGCTATTTTTGGAACAGTGTATTGGTTTCAGTCGTGACCACAGTCGGAAATGTGGTGTTTTCGGCCATGGCTGGATATGCTTTTTCCCGCTTGCATTTCCGCTTTAAAAATATCGTGTTTTTTGTTTTCCTTGTGACCTTGATGGTTCCTCCGCAAGTAAACATTGTTCCGCTCTTCTTCCTGATGAAAAATTTGTCTTGGCTGGACACCTATTGGGCGTTGATAGTACCCGGACTGAGCGGTGCTTTTGGTGTCTTTATGTTGCGCCAGTGGTTCAACGGCTTACCCAAAGAACTGGAAGATGCGGCACGCTTAGATGGCTGCAATAGCGGACAGATTTTTTGGAGAATCGCTCTTCCCTTGGCAGCACCTGCTTTAGCGGCGCTCGCTATTTTTGTCTTTATTGGTAGTTGGAATAGCTTTATGTGGCCGCTGATTGTCACGAATTCAGATGAATTGCGCACGCTGCCCGTTGGCTTAGCCTCCTTAAAAGGGAGCTTTCGAGACACCACGGACTGGGCCATGTTGATGGCAGCCTCCACCCTGTCCATTTTGCCGGTTATTGCCGTCTTTTTGGTGGGACAAAAACAGTTTATTCAGGGAATGCTGGCTGGAGGCGTAAAGGAATAAGGTATTGTGTTTCTACTGCTTATTTAATGACAGAGATTGGAATTTCAGGTAGGCTATACAGTATATGGCACGTTCAAATGTACTTCGATTTCCAAACGATCCAGGCGGGGGAAAGGGTCTTAAGCTCTACGCCATCCTGGTATATTTAGTATTGGCATCTTGTGTGGTTATGCCTACGCCGCTACTGGTCATGTTGGGCATTCCTCCTACATCGCTTGCTATGATTAATATTTCCCATGCGTCATTGATTCCTCCAATGCCAAACGAAGGCTGTATTGGTTTGCTCCTGGTTTTAGGGGCTTTGTATGGCTTAGTAGTTCGCCAGTGGCATAAAAATAATCCCCTTCTAAGTCAGAAGCCCTGGTTCGGCATTGTAATTGGTTTTCTACTGGCTTTGACAGTGTTGAATCATATTCCCGTTCTGATTATTTTAGGGTTGGGTTATTGGTTACTGGTTTCTAGAACCCGTAAAGAGGCACCCTATTTTTTACGCTTTCATTTGTTAACGGCCCTTATTTCAACGGGATTTTTATTACTGGCGGTATTGTTACTGCAAGCCCTCATTGTATGGGTGGAAAGTCTTCTTAAATTAACGGGCTTGGGTATCGTTATTTCCCTGGATTACTGGTACAAATTGCTTTGGCCCTATGTCAGTGCCTTTGCTTTTTGGGGGATGGCCATGTGGTTTTCGTTCAATGCGTTTATGGGGCGCACGCCTTATTTGCCTTTGGTGACTGATAACGTTCGCCAACTTGCTTAAAAATTGTCTTCTATAAGTACGGACAATAATAGTATTTTTTAAAGCGCAAAGCCCTAATTGAGGGGACAATTTGTTTGGGCTGTGACGCACAGTTTCATATGGGGGATCTTAGTATAAATGCTAAATATTAAATTGGGTTTTTACAAATTTAATCAATTTCTAATAATTGTACATTAAATCTATCTTTGTAATTGCTTTTTCCATTAATTTAAAACCGTTGAAAAGTCTGTTTAGCGTGTTACGCTCATTTTTGTCATCAAATATTAAATAATTATTTAATTCAAATTGTAAACCTTTTTGGGAAGAGAGAGTCCAGGATGCTATTACGTAATCAATCGCAGGTTTTATTTGGAAAAGGATTAGCATTAGACATTGGCGCTAGCGGTGGCGGCAGTTCAAAGTTTCAAGAAATTGATAACGCTGGCACTCCCAGAGGTGAGTCTTATACTTTTCCCATGCGTTCTTTTTTAAATGGCGATGACTTCGTGAAGGCTGTGGCTGAAAACGCAAACAAAGTACCCAATGTGTCCCCACCACACGAAAAACTTGATGTTATCGTTGCAAATTTACCTGGCCAGCCTACTAGGCCCGGTGTAATGGCGGCCTTTGTTAATTTAAAAACGGAACAAGGGGAGAGGCCTCGACACATTGATTTCAATCAACTGGGGAAACATCTTGGAAATCCCAGCGCGCGACTCATTGCCGTTAATGATCTTGTTGGTGGCATAGCGGAAGTCGTTCATCAAATTTCACAAAAATTTCCAGATCGCTTCAAGACAGGTGAAAAAATCACTTATGCAGTCAGTGGGGGCGGACTGGGTATGCTAGATGCGGACATCGGGAAAAAATCCTTAAATATTGCCTCATCGGAATGTGGTTACATTCAAGACTTTACACGAAAGGATAAATCGCTAGAGTCACTGCTAATCTCTCCCTCCTCCGTAACAGGTTTAAAAGTAAACTTTTTTAAGCGTCTAAAAGAGTCTATCAATAGTCCAATGCCACATCCTGGCCCTTTGCCAGGAGAAACCGTTACTCAATACAAATCTGCCAGAAAACTGTTCCCTCACTTAACGAAAGATCAGTACCGCAAAGCAGCTAACCAGGCTATTGATGAGTATATGGATGGTCTTAAAACAGCCTTTCTGGGGCGTATACACAACGGAAGCACCTTGGCTGTTTTATCGGGTCCTGTTGTAATCGGTGTAAAAAACTACCTTCAAAAACGTCCGGAATACTTTAAAAAGGAAATTGAGGCTTATGACCAAAAATTCCCTGGACAAGACCGACCAGTTTTTGAAAAGATTTTTTTGAATCGCGCCTACTTATCGCTTAATCCAGGCATGCAAGAACTCTATAAAGTTCGGAATTTTGATGTGATTACCGATATCCACATCCCAAATAACACAACTGGAGCACGTCATCTTATTCAAGGACATCACGGCTCACGCGGAGATTCTTATAAGATCCCGCTGACAAAACTAACCCATACAATTTAAACTTGTAGGTAATAAGTAAGCTGCTGAGTTTTTTGCTTTAACTCGATTCCATCGCTGGAGCGAAACAAGCTTTCACAGCATCGGCGAGGGTTTTTACGGGAAAACGCTCAATGTCATCTTGAATTAATTTCACATCCACTAGTTTGCCTTTTGGCTTTTTAGGGGTCGATGCAGACGGCTCATTACTGGAAATGGGATCGACAGAAACAGGGCAAATGATACGCGTAAAACCAATCCGAGACGCTTCCTTTTCCCGGCGATCAATCTGACTGATGGTCCGGATCTCTCCCGTTAATCCGATTTCTCCGGTAACCACGCTTCCAACAATCACGGGGATATCGCGCAGACTGCTGATAATTGCAATGGCCACGGCTAAATCGGCTGCAGGTTCATCAATGCGAAGACCCCCAACCACATTCACATAGATATCCTGCTTGGAAAAATCGAGTCCTAAGCGTCTCTCTAATACGGCGACAATTTGGTGTACCCGATTCGTATCAATCCCGTTACTGGTGCGTCGTGGTGAGGGATAAGTCGATTGTCCAACAAGCGCTTGAATTTCTACTAATAAGGGGCGTGATCCCTCTAATGTTGCTGCGATAACACTTCCAGCCTGGATGGCAGAAGACCCAAATAGCGAGGCATTACCGAGGAAGAGCGCGCTGGGGTTATCAATTTCCCGTAAGCCGGCTTCCACCATTTCAAAAACACCGATTTCCTGGGTATTCCCGAAGCGGTTCTTTACTGCCCGGAGAATCCGCAAATTCTGATACTTATCACCTTCAAAATAGAGAACGGCATCGACGGTATGCTCCAGAACTTTAGGCCCTGCAACAGCGCCTTCCTTGGTCACATGCCCGATCAGGAAAATAGCGATATTATGCGTTTTTGCCACTTCCATTAGAATAGCGGCGCACTCACGAATCTGGGTCACACTACCCGGTGTGCCAGAGACCTCATGACAGTACATGGATTGGATACTATCGATAATAACCAAAGGCGGTTGAGTTTGGCGGATGACTTCCGCGATGTGTTGAATATCGGTTGAGGTGAGGACATCAATCAATTCCGTTTGCACATGGAGGCGTTCGGCGCGAAGACGAACCTGGTACGCAGATTCTTCTCCAGCGACATAAAGCACAGAGGCGATGTTCACATTAATGGTTGGCTCGCCATTTCCATTCTGTTGCGGAACAGGGGTTAAAGTAGGTGGAAATTTGGCGGCAAAGGCTGAAGCCATTTGAAGCATAAGGGTCGATTTACCGATGCCCGGATCGCCCCCGATGAGTACATAGCTTCCGGGTAAAATCCCCCCTCCGAGGACTCGATCCAATTCTGAGAAGCCACTGCTACACAGGGGAGCCTCATCCATTTCCACGCTGCTTAAGCGACGAAGCTGTATTGTTTTTTCGGGCCATAGGCTGGCAAGATCCTGAAGACCACTGTCGACGGGCGTACTTCGAGGTGTTTTAAAAGATGTCGGAGCCGATCCATAGTTTGAACTTGAGTAGCTGCTTGAGCCAAGGCTGGAATTATTCAGAAGGCTACCAGTTCGGCTGCGTTGTGGGCCATTCTGTTTGTTGGCCTTAATACTGACCTGTTCACAAAACGTGTTCCATGCATGGCATTCTGGGCATTTGCCCAGGTAAGAGGGGGCGACATAGCCGCAGGCATCACAGAGGTAAGTTACTTTGGAGGGCATGGGATAAGGACCTTTTTGGAAATTCTGTCTATGTTTAGTTTATCTTACTAGCAACGCTATTTAAGCTCATGGTTTTAATAGAATATGGATTACCAAACAGTCCTCTTGCCTTGTTCTTGCCTTTTTATTGTTGTTATGGAGTTTAAAACAGATGTTCCTCTCTTCAGTGTCTCGAGTTCGTGCTCGTTTTTTAGGCATACAACAAAGTAGAATCAGCAATCCACAACAAGAAAATGTAGCTGCTCCACAGGTGAGTCATAGGCCTAAACCAGAGGTATTGCAAGACGCTATTGAGACGAGCGCCTCGTTTGTTCCTCCAACAATACCAACAGCTAATACCGTATGGGTTGCAAGCAAAAAACAAGCTCAACCAACAGTCCGGACTTTAAGGGAATTACCAGGAAATTATGTGCATTGGATTGAACGTTTTAGAAAAAGCAGGAGAACTATTAGGAATTTAAAAGCCCGGGCTAAAAATTTGGCGCATGAGGGTGCATATGTTAAATGGCACGGGGATAACCGAGGTTTTGATGCTACTAAGGAACCTGCTCCAATTAATTTTTATGGCTTGGGAGGGCCAATGTCTGTTGGTCAAAGAAAGCACTATAGTTCTAGAATTATGAATGGTAATTCAAAGCGAATTCTCCACCGAGTTTCTAAATGAAGATGAGGAATTCCCGGGTTAAACATTAAAAAAGGCTTAAGCTCTAGCGGGCTTTGTGTTTTAGCTTCGTATAATAAAAGTAATCGATCGATGGTGGAAAAAACGCGCCAGTTTTTTGCTGGCCCGGGTAGAGAACCCGTCTAATATTCCCCTCAATCAAGTTTTGATGTGATACGGAAAGGAAACCCCGATGTCGGCTACTCTTGAGCGCCACGTGTTTCAGGCAGAAACCAAAGAAGTTCTGAACCTGATGATTCACTCCATTTACTCCAACAAAGATATTTTCTTACGTGAACTGATTTCTAATAGCTCAGACGCACTCGATAAACGGAAATTCCAAGCGCTTACAGATAGCAGTATGGGCAGTAGCGATGAATCCCATATTCTCCTGATTACCGACACCGACAAGAAAACCCTGATCGTTGAAGACAACGGTATCGGGATGAATCACGATGATCTCGTGCAAGTGCTTGGAACCATTGCAAAATCCGGTACCAAGGAGTTCATGGGCGCTTTAAAAGAAGCTCAACAAACGGATAGCATTCTTCCTCCAGAGTTGATCGGTCAATTCGGGGTTGGTTTCTACTCCACCTTCATCGTGGCTGATAAAGTCACTGTTGAAAGCCGTAAAGCGGGTGAAACTGACGGTTGGAAATGGGAATCCACTGGCGATGGCAGTTTTACGATTGAACCGATTGCTAAGGATGCCGTGGGTACCCGCATTACCCTGCAACTGAAAACTGTTGATCAAGAAGATGGCATGCAGGATTACACCAGCGAGTGGACCCTGAAAAGCATCGTTAAAAAATACTCCGACTTCGTTGCCTACCCCATCCAAATGGACATAGAGCGTACGAGTCCAGACTATGATGATGAAGGCAAAGCGATCGAGGGTTCCGAAAAATCGACCGTTGAGCGTGAAACCCTGAATTCCATGAAGGCCATTTGGCTTCGACCTACTAATGAAGTAACTGATGAAGAATACAAAGAGTTCTATCGTCACGTATCTCACGATTGGAACGAACCGTTGACCTGGTTCCGTACGCGTATGGAAGGAACCTTTGAAGCCCAAGCTTTAATTTACTTCCCGACCAAAGCACCGCACGATCTTTACTTCCGTGACAGCAAACGCGGTATTCAGCTCTATGTGAAACGCGTATTCATTATGGATGAATGCAAAGAGTTGTTGCCAGACTACCTCCGCTTTATGAAGGGTGTGGTCGATTCCGAAGATCTCAACCTGAATATTTCCCGCGAGATTCTTCAGCAAAGTCGCCAAATCCGTGCAATCCGCAGCCGTTTGGTAAAGAAAACGATTTCCACATTAGACGAAATGCAACAGAAAAATCGTGAGCAATATCTTGGCTTCTGGAAAGAATTCGGCCGCGTGATGAAAGAGGGTATTTTCGAAGATCACGAAAATAAAGAAGCTCTCTTGAACTTGGCGCTTTTCCAATCTACCAATAGTGACAGCGATTTGACTACACTCAATGAATACGTAGAGCGTATGAAATCCGGTCAGGACAAAATTTATTATGCCAGCGGTGAAGACCGTAAGCAGATTGAGAACTCTCCTCACCTGGAAGCCTTTAAAGCTAAAGGTTATGAAGTGCTTCTGTTGACTGACCCTGTGGATGAAATGTGGACGCAACGCCCACCTGAATTCAAATCGTTGAATTTCCAATCCGTCGGTAAAGGTGCTGTGGAACTCGGTACAGAAGAAGAAAAGCAAGCTGCTGAAAAAGAACTGAGCGAAAAGAAAGAGACTTACAAGTCTTTATTGGAAGCGGTTCAAAGTAAGCTGGGCGACTCCGTAAAAGAAGTTCGCTTGTCCAACAGGCTGACAGATTCTGCTTCTTGCTTAGTGAGTAACGACAATGATATGACGCCTCAAATGGAGCAGTTATTGCGTTCCATGAATCAGGAAGTTCCTAAAACGAAGCGTATTCTGGAATTGAACCCCAGTCATCCTTTAATTGAGAAGTTGCAGAACGCGTTTGGAAACCAATCGGTCGATTCTTCCAAGTTAGAGGATTACTCCTACTTGCTTTACAACCAGGCCTTATTGGCAGAAGGCAGCCCGCTGCCAGAACCCGGTAAGTTCAGTAAGCTGCTTTCCAGTTTATTGGTGGGTACGATTTAAGCTTTCATCTAGTTTTTAAGCAATAAAAAGCCTTGCATTCATAGTGTGAGGCTTTTTATTGGTTATTCACTGAATTTAATGCAGAAAAAAAGAGCTGTGCAATAGCCTTTGAATTTATAAATGTTTACAATTGTTTGCGTATGATTAGAAGGACCTTACAGCGCTATTGGAGTAATAAGACCGACGGATGAGGCAAGAAGCTGAGTTTTGAAATTTTTATTCTAGGAGAGAGAAATGAGGCGAGATATATGGCATCCGTAAAGGTATCTTTTTTGAATCAGGTTTTTTCTAAATACGATATCGATAAAAACGGTACTCTAGATGATCCTGAGATAGCAAAAGGTAGTTTAAACTTGCTGGGTAAGGAAGATGCCCAATCTCAAGCCGCAGGTTCGCTGTTGTCGACCTTCATACAAGGCGGTAAGGATCAAAAGGGCCTTTTTCCGGACTTTGACAACGACAATGCCGTGAGTAAGTCTGAATTGGCTAAGTTGGGTGCTGCCAGCGGTGATACCGGCACCATCGAGACCTCTGACTTCAACGCTGTATTTGGAGACAAAGTAGTCAGCGGCGGAAATAGTATTGATCTTGATGGCCTAAAAGAAATTGCAAAAGGGAACCTTTCAAAATTTAGTGAGGATTCACCATCGTTTGAGGAATCCGCGAGATCTCTAATTCCCGGTCAAGATGATTATGCCGTGAATGGGCAATATCCGATCTCTATGCAGTCATTACAGAGTGGTCAGGATCAATCGTACTACCCACAACAACCATTCAATGGACAATACTCAGGATATGGCCAGCAACAAGGGTTTTCCACTCAAGGTACTTCGTCCTTACCCCAAGGCCTGCAGACGATGTGGAACTCCATGATGGACTTGTGGAGTCAGTTTTCTACCATGGTTGGTAACCAATAAATTTAAATCATATCCATGAAGCAAAAAAGCCTTGCAGAACTGTTCTGCGAGGCTTTTGTTATTTCTTTTCCTAAGGAGTATAGGACGGTGGTTCAACCTTAGCCTTATCTTTCTCCCACTGCTTGAGGAGACTTGTATAGATTGTTCGTTCTTGGTCGGCTTTTAACGTCGTATATTTTCCTGCGGGTAATTTTGAAACACTTTTTTGGAAATCTGCTCGAGCCTTGTTAATGAGGTTAGCCGTTCTTAAAAGGGTCGTAATCTTAGCAATTTCTTTTGGGTTAGCGCGAGCTGTCTCAAGCTCGGTTTTCAATGCTTGGAGCCGAGTTATTTTTTCATTAAATGTTTTTTGCTCTGCTTTGCTAGCTTCGGCTGCATCTTTTAAAGTTGGCTTTGTTTCTGTCGTTGGTATTCTTTCTGGCGCAGGCTTAAAAGGGCTACTTTCAGCTTTTATGGCCGGTGCTTCTGGAAGCGGCGGCTTTTCAGCCTTTTTATCTCTTACAGGTGTATAGTTACTGTCCTTCTTGGAATATGAGAACCATCCTCTTACTTTTTCTTTGGCTTTATCATAATGCGTTCGCACGGAGGATTGAGTCGCAAATTTTGTGTCAGACTCTTTATTTTGAACTAAACCTTGTCTTTCACTATTACTAGAGTTCGTATTAGAACGACGAATGCTAACGGAGTCTTTGGGACCTTCATCAAGCCGCGCATAACGTTGTTCTGCTTCAGGTTTAACTTTTGCAGGCTTAGTATCCCTTCTAAGCCCTAAGGTAGAAGCAATTTTCTTTGCTCCGGAACCAGTACCTGTGAAACAACCAGCCATCATCTAACCCCTTAACAAGTGTCTTTAAATATAAAAACAAATAATAATATTTTTGTGATAGATTCCACATGGATATAAGTAATTAGCCTCAAAGGCGATAATAGAGAGTTTGCAATCCAAGCTAAAAAGCCTTGCAGGGATTTGCTAAAAGGCTTTTTGTGATCTTTGCGCAATTTATAATTAATGACTGGATGCCGTCTTATTAAATATCCGATCAAGCTCTGCCTGCCATTTTTTGACAAGACCCTTATAAGTTTCGACATCTTGATCATAGTATTTTAAATCTGAGAATTGACGCGCTTTAATCTTTGTTTCCGGCCTGAGGATTAAGTCTTCTCGAACTTTGTGCACAATACCGGCATGTTTAAGCGCTTCGTCGGCTTGGGCCAGTTGTTTGGAACTAATTAGCCCGTCTGCGTTTTTCTGGCTCTTTAATGCACTGTCATGAAATGCTTTGAGTTCTGTTAATTTTTTTGTAAATTGAATGCGATCATTTTCCAGCGTTTTTATATGTTGTTGCATACTTTCCTGAGCCTGAGCAGAGGCATATTTTGCTTTTTTAGCTTCACTCTTTTTTAAGTCTGCGTGTTCCCGGGTTTTATTTTTTGCATAGAGTTTCTCTACGTCTTTATTCCATTTCTGTACAAAGCTGCCATGGTATTGAGTATTCTCTTCAAATTGCTTTAATTTTGAGAAATCTTTCGTGTTAGCCAGTCTCATTTGCTCGTGAGTGAGCGACTTATGTTCTCTTTCTAAAATTTTTGATCTTTCTGAGAGTTTCTCAGCTTGCTTTTTGTCACTTCTACTGAGTGTTTTACTTTCATGAATATCTTTTAGTTTGTCACCGTTATCTCTCATGGTATGGAAGTCATCTTGAAACACTTGGCCCGTTTTGTCGAGTAAGGCTTCCGGATCGGCAAGTACGTTTCCAGAACTCCTTCCAAGAGAGCTCTTCTCAGCATTAGTACCGCTGTCTTCTAATTTTGAATACTTTGCCTCTTTTGAGGAGAAAAAGGTCTTATTTAATTTCCCTTTTATCGTTTCAATATGTGTACTAAACGCTGTAGGAACCTTAAACCTTTTTTCGGATTTTTGAGTTTTGCCAAGTAAACCTTTGGTCTCACTTGAAGTACTCTGGGTGCTGAGACTTAAACTGTCATGGGATGTCATATTGGCTAAAGGTTTGTCGAATTCATTTTTGGGCTTGAGGATTCCTTTAATTTCCGAACAAAAACCTTTAAATGCCAAACCTAAACCTTCAGAACAACTCATATCCCAAACCTCATTATTTATCCCCTTTAAGGTATTAAAACAATTTATTTTGAATTCTTGATAGCAATTTAGTGAAATAATGGGCTTTTGATGCCAATCTAGGGTGAGGAAGGCCTTAGACATCTGTGATTGGAAATAAAAACGTTTGACGAATATTGAAAAAATTGCTATTCATGGTTATCAGGATTTCAATATCGGGTTAATCATTTTTCCAGAGGACATTGGATCATTTGGCTATATGGGGGATATAGCAAATATAAGTACGTTATTCATGGATCGCTACAAGGGGACTATCTTATGGCTCATTCTATGAAGGGTTTAGGACGTAAGTCCAAAGAAATAATGATTCCATCGCAGCAAATGCTTTTACAGGCTTCTTCAGCCTCGGAGCGCTTAATTCAATTAATGGGTATTTTTGATTACCATATTGAAGCTCAAAAGCAGGCCCTCCTCTCAGAGATTAAGCCCTCCCTTCGAGACTCCCAATCTCTGGCACGAACGGTGATGAGCCTGCATACGAATCTGGATAAATATACTAAAATGCTTCATCCACCCACTTCTTTGATCGTAGGGAATGAAGAAGCGCGCTCAAACAGTCAGGCCATGGCCTATGCTGAGCAACAAGCAGTAGCTGCTTCGTTTGAAGAGGAACAGTCAGACTCAATTTTAGAACCTGAAGCGACCACGCGTTCCCGTACTACAGGACCAATCAAAGCGGTGAATTCCAACCGGATCGATCGCGAGCGTCCTTGGTTAAGAGCCCGCTACACTGTTCAAAATGTTGAGAAAACGACCAGTGAAGCCATTTTTCAAGATGAAAACTCTGAAAATATTTCTGAACCAGTGCAATCCGAGCCTCTCGAAGTCCTGCAAGCTGGCGAATGGGACACAGAGGATGATAACTTCCCATTCAAGGAGGTTCAACAAGCACCTCCGAATACGGAAGGCTGGTGGTATAAGCACGCGACCTAAACTCTGATTTGAATCACACTGACGGGACAGGTCTTTGCAGCATCCTGGATATCGGGTTCATTGCCTAGAATCCCATCCGGGTTTACTTCGGCATTCATCAACACGGTAAAGACAGCAGGGCAAATAGACTCGCAGGCCCCGCAAGCAATACATCCATCCAGTATGGTGACTTTCATCGTATTACCGAACCCTTATAACCTGACTTGAAGCATCAAAAAAAGAGTGGTTAAGGTATAAATACCCCTTCCTGAATCAGGAAGGGTATAAAAAGCGTTTATTAACCGACAACGGCCGGTGTTTTCGCGTGAACTTTTGCGAGTTCTTCAATCATGCGATTGGCCATGGCTTTAAAGCGTTCGGCCTGAGGGCCTTCAGGATCGCTAACTAATACAGGACGACCTGCATCGGCTGCAACACGCTGTGCCATTACAAGTGGAATCTCGCCTAAGAATGGAACTTTAAGAGCTTCAGCGGCATTTTTAGCACCACCGTGGCCGAAGATTTCGTAGCGGCCGCCGTGGTCACATTCAAACCAGCTCATATTTTCTACAATGCCTAAGCAAGGAATGTTTTGACCCGTAAACATAGCTAAGCCTTTGCGGCTGTCGTGCAGGGCAACTTCCTGAGGCGTCGTAACGATGATGGCACCCGATAAGGATGCAGCCTGCATAATCGTTAATTGAGCATCACCGGTACCGGGTGGGAGATCCACGAGTAAGAAGTCGAGCTCGCCCCATTCAAAGTCACTGAGGAACTGGCGAATAATCCGATCCAATAAGGGGCCACGCCAAACAACGGGTTGTTCTTCCTTGATGAGGAAGGCAACGCTGATGACTTTAATATCGAAATTTTCAGGAGGAAGTGGCTTTCCTTCCGCGGATTCACCCGTAATTTTTTGACCTCGAAGGCCTAGCATGAGGGGAACATTCGGGCCGTAAATATCGGCATCCACAATACCCACTCGGTAGCCTTGAGCAGTTAAAGCACAGGCTAGGTTAACGGTAACGGATGTTTTACCGACACCACCTTTGCCGCTGGAAATAGCAATCACGTTTTTAATATTGGGTAAAAGTTGTTTGGGTGCCACAGGAGCCAATGGACGTTCCGTAGCGCGTTGGAAGGGTTTTACAGCGGCTGGTGTTTTTAACGAAATGCCAACGGTAACCTGCTTTACACCCGGGATAGCTTGAAGTTTTTCCCGAACGCTTTGCATGACGTTGTCGCGGTGTTCGTATTGGGTAGATGGGAAAATCAGATCGGTTTTAATTTGATTGTCACAAACACTGGCAAAATCAATCATGCCGGTATCCACAATATTTTGATCATCTTTGTGACCCGGGGTCGGGACTGTTTTTAAAGCATCCCAGATTTGTTCTTGGGTAACATCGCTCATGGGGGAAACTCCTGAAATCAAAAAATAATTTAAAACTCGCGTGAACCAACCCAGTCCGCCATCCCGGCGCTTAAATGGGAAATATTTTTAAACCCTTTGTATAAAAGGTAGGAGGCGGCATGGGCGCTTCTAACGCCATGTTCGCAAATAACAACCGTTGCTTGCTCGGGGTCAAGCTCAGACAGTCTCGCTTCTAATTCCTGAATCGGCAAAAGAACCGCTTCAGGGATATGTCCCAGCTGGTCATATTCTTGCTGGGTTCGGACATCAAGCAATAAAGGTTTTGAAGGCTGCTTGAGAAGGTCTTCAAGCTCTTGATTGGTGAGGTTTATCAGTGTCATCATGCATGTCAAAATATCATAAAGGAATAGCCTGTGAAATAGCGCCTGAACATGCGAAATCAAGTCATTAGATGGCCGATTAAGTTTAACTGCTTTACCGAGCACTATTTTGGCTTCAGTGGGGTTTATAAAGTTCTAGATCTAAATTGTCCTTTTTTGATTTTGAGAACCCAGTCCAATGCTTTCATTGTCTCCTTCGAATGCGTCTGTGTCGCTATCAAAAATGAATCATCCACCAATCGCGGGCCCGAAATTTGGTGAAGCGCCTCCCGTAAAGCTTTCCAAAGAAGTTATGGATGCTTGCGATATTATGACTCAGCAAGTGCTAGATGCGGTAAAACCCAATCTACCAGCCTTTGTAAAGGCAAAAAAGGATTTTGAAGACGTACAAAAAAAGTTTGTCGAGTATCTTGAGCAAACCATGAAAACACTTTCACTCCAGTCTTCCACAGCAATAAAACCCGAAGTTCTGTCTAAGGACTATTCAAAAGATGAGTTACTGCAAATGGCTGAGTACACTCGGCAGTCCGTAAAAGAGAAGCTTAATGCAGCTGTAAACAAAGAAATGGCAAAAGCACCACCTAAAGCAAAATTATAAATTGATTGATACACAGTATTTTTAGATTAACTTGAGAACCCATCCCATGATTACATTTTCTTCCTCAAAATCACACGCCCCACTAGCAAAATTTGGAGAAGCTCCTCCCCAACGTGCTGTGTCATCGGAGCTAATCAATGCTTGGGATAAAACTTCTCATGATCTTTTCGACCTTATAAAGCCAAAGCTTCCAGATATTCAAAAGGAAGGCAAAGCTTTTAAAGAGGCTGCTCAAAAAGGAGATCAAAAAACCGCCCAAAAGCATTTTGAAGCGTCGATCGATCGTGTAAATGCACTCCTTAGCAATACTTTGCAGGCGATGAAATTAAAATTTCCCGAAATTATGGCCCTTCAGCAAGCGTCACCGGAACAAAAAAAGCAACTTGCCCAACACATTAACCTGTCTACAAGTAGCAAATTTCAGGAGTTTGCAATGCAAACTGCAAAAGCTCGCGTTCCTCAATTGAAGCCTGAGGAAGTGGCTTTTATTGATAAAGCGATTATAAAAACTGTTGATGCTGTTAAATCTGAAATACCCGCCTTTATAAAAGCAAAAATTGATTTACAAAAAGCACAGCAAAAATTTATGCTTGCCACTGAAAAAGCAATGAATGAAGTAGAGAGTAAAATTTCAAAAGACCTTCCAGAAAGCTTAAAGAGGCAAGGAACTTCCCTGGAACACAATAAGCGGATTGCTGAATATAGTCGTCAATTAACCAGACAAAAACTGCAGCAGGCCACTCAAGAGTTAATGAAAAATACCCAATCAAAATAGTCTAGCTTAATTTAAGGCTTCCCTCAGATCTTGAATGCTGTTACGATAAAAAAAACCACCAGAGAGGGGTTCTCTGGCGGTACAAGGTGTGTCCAGTGGAGATTAAATCTGATTAAAGAGCGGGCAATACTCGTAGGGTTTGCCCTTTCGCTCTTTGGAGTGTTGCTTGACGGCGTCTGCCGAGCCTATCCAGTGCCGGGCCGTGAATTTCTCTTAAGCTTTGGGTTTCTTCGGAGCTAAATTCTTCCACCGCCGCTTTTAATAGAGCTTTTGCCTGACGGTAACGGTGAAGCTGAATGAGAAGAGAGAGTTGCTGATCAATGATGCAAAGCAACATGTAATCATCTTCATCTTTCAGGTGTTTTAGGGCTTCAACACAGCAGCGGAGCCCGTCAACCGGCATGCCGAGGGTGTTCAGAACGCCAGCTTTTGAAATCCAGGCTTCGGAACAGTCGGGGTTGAGTTCGAGGGCTTGATCCAAGGAAATAAGGGCTTCTTCATCACGGCTCATGCAGTAGAGAATATCGCCTCGTAAAACAAGGGCTCGTGCATCGAACGGGGAAGCTATAATCGCTTGATCAATCAGGTTAAGTGCCGCCGTATAGTTGTCTCCATTAATAAAAAGCTGACCTGCCATTCGATAGAAGCGCTCTGCATGAAGGTTGTAAATCTTGTTTGGAGCGGTTGGTTTGTGATTCATACCGAAACCTCCAATTATCCAAGTTCCTACAGCGAGTAAAGCCCTGGTTAAGCGAGGCATGATAGATTTTCGGAAATAGGGGCTATTCGTCACGTTACCGATCATGCTCAGCTCTCTATAAACCACCAAATTTACAAACTTCTCTCATCGTTTCTGGACAGGTAACATCCTCTTGGAAGTCACCATCAGCCTTTCTTGAAAACTATAGTATCAAATGAATCGATCTCCAGTGCGGGGTTTCAGCTGCATGCTCGTCTAGAAACTGCACACTGAGCTGATTGTTGGGTATACAATCGCATTAAGCATCCATTTGTTTACTCTTCAGGCGCCTGCATCTACAAAACGCAGAGGGGGACTGCGTAAAATTCGTAGTAATAAATCGTAACAATAAAAGTCTAATTGATTTAATAGACAATTATTTGTTTGAAAACGATCGAAACCCGCTCAGAACGATCGCATAGCGCCTGTTTAGGAAACTCCCTTTTTTGATTTTAAAAGAGCTTTTGGATTAAATTTTTTTGAAGAAACGTAAAAATCCCTGCTTTAGATTCTTAAAGCGAACCTGGGATGAGAAGACCCTTTAGGCCTGCAACCCAAGAAGGGGAAATGCATGAAAGCAAGGATTTTTACTAGTATTCTCTTTTATTTATTGAGGCACTTTGAACGGCGCCGGTTTAACGATCAAACCCTTGGGTAATCCCGCCTTTACCAGAATATTGGCTAATCTCTGGCTGACTTGATCCAGTTTTGACTGGACAGCGGAAAACTTACTGCCGCCACCTTTCAGTTGACCGAGCCCTTGCATTACTGCAGACATTAAGTTGCCCCGGTTAATGAGGGCAAGAACTTTTTGGAGCGCTCCCATGTTGAGTTGGGGATTTTGCTCCATTGTGTCCAACATAGCGCTTGCTTGTTGGACGATGCGATCCAAGTCCTTGCTGGCCTTCTGATCGCCAGAAACAAGCAGGGCTTCTAATTTGGCAGGGTTTGCATGAACGCCATAAATACTTTCGTCTTGGGCGGCTTTTTCGGGTGTGTTTTTTGGCGCTGGCTTTTGATCCTGTGGAATTTTGCTAGCGTCTTCCTGAACCAAGCTATTGATGGAGATGTTTTGCCTGAGTTTGCTGGCATCCTGTTCCAGTAAGGCTCTCATTTCATTATCGTTCAGGGTTAAACCCGTCACCATTTTAATCTGAGACATCACAGAGGCTTCCAGGGCACGGAAGCTTGCAATCAGGGATCTGACCTCAGGGGGGATATTGACGCCTGCAAAATCAGCTAAAAGATTATTGATAAAGCATTCGCAGTCGCCGAAAGCTTTCATGAGTAGACTAATCTGGGCTGCGGGGTTTTTATGAATTATGCCCAATTCACTCCCCATAGAAATCCGCTGGGCAATGAGCGTTTTGTAATCGCCTGCCAGTTGAAGCGAGCTTCGGATATCCACCTGGGTCGCGTTTTTTCCCTCATCGGTTTCAGGACGCGCCTGAAACTGAATTCCGGGTAATACCATTTCCTTTGAACCTGCCGTTTTCGCAGGTGGATAATAGGATGCTACTTCGGAATTTGTTGTCGGCTGAAAGCTGACTGTACTACTGAGATCCCAGGACGACGTTGCGTTGTCCTCAAGCTTAGAGGGTTCAACACCAAAGGGTATCGATTGAATCGCGTTTTTCGGTTTAGGGTATAGGTTTGAACCCAACGAATTGATGTTGCCAGCCATGCTCTCTCCAAAGCCTCTCTTATATATAAAAACTTAGAATTGGAAAGAATTGTTGTACTTGCTGAGGAGATAACAGAGAAGGTTCTTGGTTCTTCAGAAAGGTTCATGGCGTCTGCCTGTCATTCCGCGCTTTAGTCGCGGAATCCAGAGTGAAACCCAGCTTTCTGGATGCTGCGCGGAGTCGCAGCATGACAATAGGATGCGAATGGGACAAGGTTATTTCAGGAATTTTTCCGAAGAAGCTGGTTCTTAGGCTAACCTGAGAAGGACTTATTTTTTATTACGATATAAATCCTTACCGAGCATTGCCCCTGCAATAGCGCTGACGGTATGATAGATGCATGCTCACGCTTCTTCTGCGCCGCCTATCCACTGGTCTGGTAACGCTTGCCATCATTATCACGCTAACCTTTCTTCTGCTTCGCTTAATGCCAGGCGGACCTTTTGATCAGGAGCGAAAGCTACCACCCAGCATCCAGAAGAATATTGAAGCGCGCTATCATCTTCGCGATCCTTTGTGGAAGCAATATGCCATTTATATGGGCAATATACTTCGCGGGGATTTAGGTCCGTCTTATAAATATCAATCGCGCACTGTGACGGATATTGTTTTAGAAGCATCCGCAGTTTCATTTAAGTTGGGATCGTTGGCATTAGCCTTGGGTGTGAGCCTCGGTGTTCTTTTGGGTTCAATAGCGGCTTTGACCAAAAACAAAGCCGTAGACGCTTTTCTGAGCTTTTTAGGAATTGCCGGAATTTCCACTCCCATGTTTATTTTTGGAGGCCTTTTAGTTCTCCTCTTTGCCTTGCAACTTAACACCCTTCCGGCGGCTACGCTGGAAACACCAAAACACTATATATTGCCAGTGGTGACATTGGCTTTGACCCCGTTTGCCTATGCTTTTTTATTAACGCGCAGTACGGTGAAAGAAATTAAACACAAGCAGTTTGTCTGGATGAAGCGTAGTGCCGGTCTTTCTGAAAATAAGATAGCAGTGCACCATATTTTAAGAAACTCGCTTCAGCCTTTGTTAGCGGTTTTAGGGCCGATTGCCGCTGCCATTATTACCGGATCGTTTGCTGTTGAATATCTGTTTGCGGTTCCTGGGCTTGGCCGCCACTTTGTGACCGCGGTTACAAATCGCGATTATCCTTTGGTCATTGGGGTAACAATTGTCTACGGTGCCGCCTTGGTTTTTTTCAATATGGCAACGGATTTATTGCAGGGGGTCCTGGATCCGCGCTTAAAAGATGGAGGCGCTCTTGATGACTGATCATCGCTTGCAGCCTCCCTCTTCATCGGATGAAAATACATCAACTGTGATTGCTGATACGGCTTCTGACTGTGCGGTCATTGAGGCGATGAATGTGGTTTCGATCGCTCATGTGCCAATGCCAGCAGCTGCGACTATAAAACCGACTCAGAAATCCTTTTGGGAAAGCCCTAAAGCCTGTGCTACGAGCGCGGTTTTGTTGGCTGTAATCTTAATTGCTATTTTTGTACCACTCTTTGGCCCGGATTCAACAGCGATTAATCCTGATCTTCCTCTGCTTCCACCGTGGCCTTTTAACCCGGAACATTGGTTTGGGACGGATGATTTGGGTCGAGATCTCTTAACTCGGATTGCCTTTGGGGCCCGTATTTCGCTGATAATTGGTTTTGCGACCGCAGCAGTTTCCGTGGTCATTGGCACCATTTATGGGGTGATTGCCGCTATGAGTGGTGGGCGACTCGATAATATGATGATGCGCTTCATCGATATCCTTTATGCGCTGCCTGCCTTGATGATCGTGATTTTAGTGAGTGTCTTTTTAGGTCGTGGGACTTTGAGTCTGGTTTTAGTGCTGTCCCTCTTTAGCTGGCCGGATACCGCTCGAATTATTCGTTCACAGGTCTTGAGCTTGCAAAAAGAAGAATTTATTGAGGCCTTCCGAAGCATTGGTGGAGATCGAATTCGGCTTATTTGGCGGCATTTTATACCGAATTTAATGAATTTGATTGTGTTGACGGCGACGATTACTGTTCCCCGGGCCATCCTGACAGAGTCGACCTTGAGTTTTATCGGGCTTGGCATTGAGCCCCCCCTTAGTAGTTGGGGTTCTTTAGCTGGGGAAGGCTGGCAGATGGTTCGCATCGCACCGCATACACTAATCCTGCCCGCATTGTTTATTGTCTTGACCATGGTGGCATTGAATTTGCTGGGTGATGCCTTGCAGGATTTCTATCAACCCCGGAAATCGTAACAGGATTGTAAAGAAGAGAACTATTATATTGGTAGTTTTTACTATTGGTGAAACTATTTAGAGACTAATAAATCTTTTTCTCTGAGTAGTAATTTGGAAATCGTTGAATAATCAACTTTTTAGCAAACCCTAAATGAGTGTTCAAAAGATTTTTTTCATTATCAAACTCACTTTTTATTGGATCATCACCAAACAGGTTCTAAAATGCCAAATATATCAACCCCAAAAGTAACCGCAGTAATTCGAGGTAATGCTCGAAAAAAAATTGATAAAAGACAGTGGTTTCAGGATTTACAAGGAAAATATCACCATCCTGTTAACTCTCCTTTGGTTCCCCTATTGACGGGAGATACAGCAAATAATGCGCTAGCCGATGAAATTCTTTTAGGCCATTATGAAGAGTCACCTGCTATTGTTGATCGGCCAGGAACACCTACTACACCTTTTAAGCTGCCAGGTGGAAAAGGGGAATATTGGGAACAGGAACAAAAAATTACAGTATCTGCTGAAGAGATGAAAGCAAGAGGACACGTTACTGAAATAACACCTGCAAATCGTCGTCAAGTTGCCCGGAAACAAGCGAATCAAAACCAATGGATAATCAATCAAGAGGGGCGCTTTCACCATCCAACTGAGTCCATATTGACTTCTGCCTTGGAAAAAGAGACGGAAAACAATGAGCTTGCCGATCAAGTCTTAGCAGGTATTCATCCTGATTCCCCTGGAACAACTCGACCGGGAACGCCCAATACTCCTCACAAACTTGTTGGCCAGCGTGGTGGTGAATATTGGGATGAAAATGGTCAATATATTTCTTTGAGCCTCAAAGAAATGAAGGCAAGAGATCATGAAACTCTTAAAACTTCCTCTGAATACAGAGCCATGGCTCGCAATACAATTAAGCGAGAGCAGTGGGTCAGGAACCAAAAAGGTAAGTTTCACCATCCAATTGATTCCACACTTGTTTCGGCATTGGAAAAAGACACTCAAGATAATGAGCTTGCAGATGAGATTCTTGCCGGAACTGATCCAAAGTCTCCAGGGGTAACCAGGCCAGGAACCCCAAACACTCCTTATAAGCTAAGGAACGGCAGCGAGTATTGGTTAGGTGATAAAAGAGTATTTATTTCTCCTAAGGCCCAGGGAAAAAAAGTTGTAAGGACGTCAGCGGTAAGTCGTGCTGTGGCACGAAACCAACAAAAGAATGAGCAATGGATTCAAGGCTTTAATGGCCGCTTTCATCACCCTAAGCGTTCTTTGCTCGTTACAGAACTACAAACTAATGAGAGTGTTAATGCGTTTTTAGCTGGCATAATTCCAGGGTCATCTGGAACACTCAGGCCTGGAACTCCGAATACCCCTCACCGATTACCTGGTGGTGGGGGTGAATACTGGACCCTAGATGGAAAAGTTACGCTTTCTGCGAGAGAAATGACAGCGAGGGGATTTGCTAAAGTGATTACCCCCTCGGAGATGCGTAGTGACGCACGAAAGAAAATTGCTAAAAGTCAGTGGGTGACCAATATGAACGAGCGTCATCATCATCCAAAGCGCTCTAGACTACTTTCTGCGCTAAATGGAGATTCACAAGATGATGCGTTGGCAAATGTAATTTTAGCGGGGCTGCATCCCTATTCTCCGGGTTCTACAAGACCTGGAACGCCAAACACTCCCCATAAACCACAGGGGGGTATCGGAGGTACCTACCAAGACAATGAGCGGACTGTGGTTCTTTCAAGAAAAGAAATGACCAAGGAGGGTAAGGCGACTATAGCTACCCCTGCTGAAAATCGAAAAGCGGCACGCAAAAAGATTATCAAAAACCAGTGGGTTACGAATAAGAAGGGGCTTTACCATCATCCAAAACGCTCTCGGTTGAATCCGGCATTGACTGGAGATACACAAGACGATGCCTTGGCAGATAAAATTTTGGAGGGCACTCATTCAGATTCACCAGGTTCTACGAGGCCAGGAACGCCAACCCATCCTCACAAACTTAAGAGTGGTGGTGGAGAATATTGGTTGGGTAAGAAGAGAGTTTTTATACCTGCGAAAGATATGAAACTCCAAGGACTTACTACTAGTAGAAGCCCTGCTGATGAACGTTCTCTGGCTCGAACCAAAGCAAATTCTAATTTATGGATCCCTAATAAAAAGGGGCTTTACCATCATCCGAAGCGCTCTCGATTAATTCCCGCTCTGAGTGGAAACACGCAGGATGATAATCTGGCAGATCAAATTTTAGAGGGTACTCATCCTCGTTCACCAGGCACAACTCGTCCCGGAACACCAACTACGCCGCATAGATTAGTAGGACATGGTGGTGAATATTGGGAGGGTGATCGTAAAACGACACTGAGCTCTAAGCAAATGGCTGATGGCCAATATAATAAAACAACAACCCCTTCTGAATACAGAGCCATTGCAAGAAATAAAGCTAAAAAGGAATTATGGATTCCTAATAAGAAGGGTCTTCACCATCACCCACAAAAGTCTCGATTGATTTCAGCGTTAAATGGAAACGCACAAGATGATGCTTTGGCAGATAAAATTTTAGAGGGTACTCATCCAGATTCCCCTGGAACAACCCGGCCAGGAAGCCCACTTACTCACCATAAGCTTATCGGCGGAGGTTCAGAATACTGGGAAGACGGAGAAAAAATCGTCGTTAAAAAAAGACGAAAAAAAATAACTTAAACCATTAACATTAGGTAATGCTTATTCGATATCAAACTTTCTATGTAATCGAAGTAAAGCCATGTTTACGTGCTGAGTTTAAATCTTATGTCTTTTGCTTGTTATATTGACGGGGTGAACAACCCATGATCCGCTTAAAGGCGGTACTGAAGGCACTTTCAGATTCATAACCCACTTGTATTGCAATGTCGGCAATGGAATTTTTAGACTGCTTGAGTTGATCGGTAGCTAATAACATGCGCCACTGCGTGACATAATCCATGGGTGATTGACCAACAGCCACTTTAAATTGTGCCGCAAAGGTGGAACGGGACATATTGGCATACGTCGCCAGTTCCTTAATGCTCCAGGGGTGGCCTGGATTGCTATGAACAGCCTGGATTGCAGCGCCAATTTGCGGGTGCGCCAGCGCAAAAAGCCAGCCCGTTTTTTGATTTTGGTTTTCAGTTAAATACAGTCGTAATGCCTGTACCAAAATAAGATGGGCCAGATGCTGGGCAATCAACGTACTGCCCGGTTTTGGCTCACTTAGCTCTTGACGCATTAACCCTAAGCTCCATCGCAGAGCCTCTTTATCGTTTTCCGACTTTAAATGCACAATGGGCGGGAGTTGTTGCAAAAGAATCTCGGAATGTCTCCCGGAAAAGTGAAAATAGCCTCCCACCATAATGGTGTCTCCGCTGCCATTCCAGGTCAGGATTTCCCCGGCCCGCTTTCGAGTTGAGATCAATTCATAAGCATCAATAGGAACACTGTCTGTATCGTTTCGCATAAGGAAGGAACGGCCAGTCGGTAGAATAAAACAATCCCCGGCACTGAGTTGAACGCTTTTCGTGTCGCCTTCAAGCAGTATCTCAGCTTCTCCTTTGATGAGGGCGTAGCATTTTATCCCCTCATGCTTTGGGAATTGAATCGCAATGGGGCCGCCAATATCGAAACCACCGGCAATATAGGTCGTGGGTTTTAAAAGGGATAAAATCTCTGAAAGGGGATCCATTTATCAAAATCCTGGACGATTGCGAAGATAATTAAGACTTTATAGCATAGATTGTCCAGGATTGATGCATTATTCTGATTTCAGTGAAAGGTATCCACCTTGCTCAATACAGTCTTTGAAAACAAAGACAGTGCGATGATCCAATGAAAAAGAGGAACAAATTGATGAGAGTTTTTGTAACCGGCGCCTCCGGTTTTATTGGCTCTGCCGTTGTGCAGGAGCTTTTGAAGAATGGCTATGAGGTTTTAGGGTTGGCCAGGTCCGATCAATCCGCTCAGGCCATTGAAAAAATGGGAGCCGAAGTTCATCGCGGGGATGTTTCGGATACCGATAGCTTAATCCGTGCGACGGAAAAGACCGATGGCGTGCTCCACTTAGGTTTTATTCACGATTTTTCCAAGTTCAAGGAAAACTGTGAAATCGACCGTAAGGCCATTTTGGCGATGGGAGAAGTGCTGAGAGGGAGCAATCGCCCGTTAATCGTCAGTTCTGGCGTGGGTGTGCTGGCGGGAAGCGCTACGGTTAAAGTCGTTACGGAAGCGGATCGCGCAACGGCGGATGTCATTCCCCGCGTTGCCTCTGAGCATGCGGTAGAAAGCCTTGCAAAACAAGGGGTACATGCCTCGTTGATACGTCTTTCTCCCTCGGTTCATGGCGTTGGTGAACATGGCTTTGTGCCTATTCTCTATAACATCGCCAAAGAGAAAGGTTTTTCCACCTACGTGGGTGATGGAATGAACCGTTGGCCAGGAGTTCATCGCCTGGATGCAGCGGTCTTATACCGACTTGCGTTTGAAAAAGCCGCTGTGGGAGGTGTTTACCACGGTGTTGCAGAGGAAGGCGTCCCTTTTAAAGAGATCGCTTCAGCCATTGCGAACCAGTTAAACATTCCTGTTGTTTCCAAAACGCCTGAAGAAGCCGCGGATATCTTCGGTTGGTTTGCGGTGTTCGCTGGGGCAGATATCCCTGCTTCCAGCAAGAAAACACAAGAGCTTTTAGGTTGGAAACCCGCTCAAATCGGTTTAATTTCCGATATTCAGCAAGCGGAGTATTTTGGACCCCAGCTTACCTTGAAGCGTTAAATCCAAACTGAAAAATCAATACATAAAAATGCCAGGAGGCTCGGATAATCCCTTGCCGCCTGGCATTTGTTGTTGTAACGATGATGACCTTGAATTGACCGGTGATGCTTTGCAGGATTTCGATCAACCCCGGAAATCTTAAAAAAATGATGAAAATTAAGTGGGTCATTATTCTGCATAATCAGGATAAAGAATTTATGCATCGGTTATTTCCGAAACACTTCCCAATCTTTTTGATAAACCCTGTATCTGTAATTACACTGTCTCCTTATTCGATTAATACGAGTACTAATTGTGGGGTTATATTACAGATTGTGCTTAGCAGCCTAAAGGCTTGAGCAGCTTTTCCGATAAATTAAAGGACAATCTCTTATTATTTTATGTTTTTGTTTGTATATACATTAGTTATATTTCTGCCTTACCCCCAAATTTGCAGAGAGACAGCAGCCATTCTTTTGTCCAGTGGGACAACATAATTAACTGTGCTTAGCAGAGAATTTTAAGGACCAGTGAATGCGTCTGAATAACAATTCGGCTAATTTCCACAAAAACTCCCATTCTCGAAAAGAGATGCCGATGATTGCGTCAAAGGCAAATAGTCTGCTGCTCTCGTCCAATTCCGCTTCAAAACAGTCAGAAGCGGCTTTTGACATGAGTCAATCGGCCGGGACGTCAGATACCGTCTTAGCTCAGCAAATAGCGGCTCTGGTATCAATCATAAAAACCCTATTAGAATCTCTGGGTCAGTCTGGAAGCAATGATAAAACATCAGTAGCGGATTCAACTCAATCTGGCTCTGGTTGTCATGCTAATCGTGTGTCGGGTTCTTCCGGGCAAAACACTGTAAACTCATCGACAAATGTGGCTGAGACCGAGAGTGATAACACCTCGGTTGATGGTGACTCTGGCGCTGTATCAAATTCACAATCCGATCTTCCGGCTATCAATTCCAATGATTGGTCCACGCGCGACGGTAAGAATGGAGAAGAATTTGCCACGCCATTTGCCTCGAAAAACGTTATCAAAGAAGGCAATTCAATCACTACACAGTTAAAAGGCAACGAAGGCGCAGAAGCCACGCTGAACAAGAAAATTGGAACCGGATTTTATCAGTTTAACGTTAACCCTAAGCTCAGTTCCCAGGTCGGCGATATTCCTACCGTATTCTTTTATAGCGGTAAGGGATCGGATGGCGGCGATTATGAAGGCGGCTTCGAGCTGGATGCCGAGTACAACATGGTTGAACAGGGAACCGTAACCTTCGGAACCTGGATTGACGGAAAAAAATATAATGAAGTGACTGTTCCGGCGCCGAAGGGAGATCAGACGATAGGCTTTAACATCCAGGACGGTGTATCGCAAATTGGTTTCGTCAATTCCGACGGAACCTTCGAACCGGTTTCCGAGACGAAGGATAAGCGTATTACACCCGAATTGGCATCTAATCTTCAGGCGCTGACGAATACCTGGCGTTCGAAAAGCACTGGTGGCTCGGACAATGGTGAAACGTCCTCTATTACAATCAATGGGTTTGGACGCTCCGCGGAGCCGGGTCAACCCGTTAAGGCGGTTTAGCGTTTAATGGAATTGATTTTCTAATTCCTGTTTCTAGAGCAAACTAAAAGGAGTCGACAGTATGAAAGCCGACTCCTTTTAGCTTATTTGTTTAGATATACGGTTCTTTGCGTTTTACGGACTCAAGAATTTCTTGGGTAACAACGTCTCGCTCTTTTGTGAGCCGTCTTAAAAATTCCTTCGGAGTAGTATTCTCGGGAACGTACTTAGACCCCCAAATTACTGCTTCGAGCACTAGCGGAAGAAGGTCGATTCCCTTCTGAGTCAGCTCATACACATATTTTTTTTGGTTTTCGGGATCGGAATTCTTGGTGATGACAGAGGTCTCTTCAAGTCGCTTGAGGCGTTCAGCCAGGATATTACTTGCAATACGTTCTGGGGACTCCAAGAATTCGCTGTAGTACTTCTTCCCATTCAGAATCATGTCTCGAATGATCACAATTGACCACTTATCCCCGAAATTATCGAGGCTAAAAGCAACTGGGCATCCTGACTGTCTGCAATCTGACTTGGCTTTTCCCATTCTATTACTATACATAAATCACTTGCAATTTGCAAGTATATTGTGCAAGATTAATATAACTTGCAAGTTGCAAGTATAAAGCCAGGGTATCCATTTCCGGATACCCTTAAATAGGAGTCTTAAAATCATGGGTAAACTTGAAGGAAAAGTGGTGGTTATCACTGGCGGCAACAGCGGGATTGGCTTGGCAACAGCCAAGCGCATGGTGGAAGAAGGGGCCCACGTTGTCATCACCGGCCGACGCGAGAAAGAGCTAAATGAGGCCGCAGCCCTCATCAAGAGAAACGTTACGACGGTCGTGGGCGATGTGTCGCGTTTGGACGATCTGGACCGGCTCTATGCCGTCGTGAAAGAGAAGCATGGCCACATTGATGTACTCTTTGCGAATGCGGGTGGGGGTACAATCGCGACCCTCGAGATTGCTACCGAAGCTCATTTCGACCAGACCTTTGACGTCAACGTGAAGGGGCTGTTCTTTACGGTGCAGAAAGCCCTTCCTCTCTTCCGGGATGGCGGCTCAATCATCTTGAACTCTTCAGTCTCAAACGTGATGGGCGTGCCAGGGTTCACCGTTTACAGCGCGAGTAAGGCGGCTGTGCGTAATTTCGCGCGGGGCTGGACGATGGAGCTGAAAGACCGCAATATCCGCGTTAACTCCATGAGTCCGGGACCAATCGAGACGCCAGCCTTAGAAAACACTGGTCTCAGCGCGGAACAGATCGAACAGGCAGCTGCCGGATGGGTTTCACAGGTTCCCCTGGGTCGCAGAGGTAAGCCCGAGGAAATCGCGGCCGCTGTTGTATTCCTTGCCTCCGATGAAAGTTCTTACATCACCGGCGTGGATCTCGCTGTCGATGGCGGCATGGTACAGGTCTAAACCGGAGAGCTGAATTTAAGAAGGTCCGTTTTAGCGAAAGGGTTGGAATCCTTTCAGTACTTTTTCGAGCGGATATAAAGCAAAAAGGAGTTGGCTATAAACCAACTCCTTTTTGTTCTGCTCATTTGCAAAAAATTATTTCAAATCAAACAGGATGATATGGGCATTGTCGGATGCAGCTTCAATGACGAGATCTTTATCTATCTCACTGAATCCCAGTGCGCCACCGGCTTCGAGTACAATACCATCGGCTTTTATGGAGCCAGTTGCTACTTGGAGCCAGTAACGACGGTTCGCTGTGAGCGCTTTGTTGACGCTTTGTCCGATCTCCAGGTGGGCCTGGTACAATTTGGCATCCTGATGAATGTGAAGAGAACCTTCGTCCGCATTCGGTGAGATAACCAGCTGAAGCTCACCCGGTTTGATTTCAAATTGCTTCTGGTCGTAACTTGGTGTGAGGCCTGCTTCTTCGGGTTTAATCCAGATTTGTAGCAAATGCAAAGGCTCATTGGATGAGGGGTTAAATTCGCTGTGTTGAACGCCTTTACCCGCGCTCATCCGTTGGATTTCACCGCGTCGGATAATGGTTTGATTGCCCATGCTGTCCTGGTGCTCGACGGCACCCCGCAAGATAATGGTAATAATTTCCATATCTCGGTGGCCGTGGAGTCCGAAGCCGCTAGAGGCTTTGATCACGTCATCGTTAATCACTCGTAAGGAGCCAAATTCCATTGATTCCGGGTTATAGTAGTCTCCAAAAGAGAAGCTATGGTAGCTGTTGAGCCAGTCTATTTCCGTGTGTCCACGATCTTGAGGGGCAATGTGTATTCTTTTTTTTGTGGTTGAGGTAGTCATAATATTGTCTCCTTGAAAACTTTTAAATGATTGATACGACTGAATTGGCTTTGGGAGCGGCTGAAAGCTGTTTTGCAATGATATAGTCTACGGAAAATTTACCAGGACTATTAAATAGAAACATCACTGCAGCAGCTAAATATCCTAAAGCTAGCTCAGAGGAAGGTCCTTCCATGCTGACGAAGGGGTGGTGAGAAGGAAAGTGAACCATCGAGAGGGCTCCTATCATTACACCAATTACCGCGAGGCTGGATAAGGGGGTGAGGAATCCCAGTAGAAGACCTGCACCTCCGAGAAATTCAGAATAGGCTGCTGCTGCCTGTAGCAATCCAGGAACAGGGACAGAATCGCCCATCCAGTTGTAGGCATGCGGTATTTTACCCATTCCGTGGAGAATAAAAGCGCTTCCTAACACGAGGCGGAAGGCCAGTAAGCCGAGGGACGGAAGGGTTTTACTTTGGATGTATTGTGTAAGGTTCATGATGGGATCTCCTTTAAATGGTATTAATCAGGGGTTAAAACTTTGATATCAAGGCATGCGAATCTATGCCTCTATTGGCCTTTTAAGCAAGAGGATTTTTGCATGCGGCAGCTAATGCCTGCTCTGAGTGCTCTGCTTCTTGGAAATGCTTATGGCTATTGTAGTTAGAGAAGATCTTTAGCGTGCTTACCGAGCTTTTTAAGGAGTGGAATGAGAATTTGCTTCTCTTCTATGCTTAGTCCGCCTGTTGCGCGCTCAAGAGACTCTTGATGCTTCTCAAAGAAGGATTCAATGAGCTCTTTTCCGCTTGGAGTCAGATGCACGAGGCGAACCCGCTTGTCTGTCGTGGAGGCCTGGCGTTCAACGAGCGTTTTATTTTCCAATCTGTCGATGGCCGTTGTGATTGATCCGCTTGTGAGTAGGACTTTTTCACCAATGGTGTTGACGGGAAGCGCTCCTTTATGGAGTAAAACTTCCAAGACAGCGAAGTCGGAGAAGCATAGACCGCTGGTAGCGATACTTTGCTCATCATGAGTGCGAATGGCTTGGTACGCTTTAAATAAGACGAGCCAGAGATGAGTACTCAGCTCTTTGCTGAGGGTATCATCTGTTTCTGTGCTGTTGTCTAAAACTGTCATTGTGTAAGTCCAAAATCTTTACGGGATTTACTCTTCTTGATATCAAGATAGCTTATATTTACCTTGATGTAAAGGTTGTTTCTGAAACTCTTCTATAAATAGACTGAAAACGATTCAAAAAGTGCAAAATTAACGATGTATTTTGTCAGAAATACAGGTACTTTTTCTCAGAAGAGAGTGCTTTTTGCATTGAATAGAGAGTGTACAAACAGTGTACTGTTTAACAGAACTTAATAAATAGAGTAATCGAGTGCTTTAAAGTCTAAAAGATTCAAATTTGGGGAGCTTGGGATGTCCGCTAAAGCTTTTCTGAATCTGAGATATATCGTTAGGCTTCTCTAATAGTGGTGGTGCAGAAACAGAATGCGTTAAAGAAGGCACACTTTGGGTGCTAAGCCCTCTTCTGGGCTTACTCACTCTAGCTTTTGAAATTTTAGAATCTGAATAGATTTTAATTTCAGGCTTTTTACGGGAACTTTGAGATGAAGTGCGCTAAGTGATGAGCCATGAAAAGGTGATGAGGCAGTTGTCGACGGCATTGCATTTTCTTTATCGACGGTCAAAAGTGTAGCTCCGTCGGAAACAGAGCGTTTTAAGGTGCTTTGATGACGATTAGTATTGCTGTTATTTGGAAGCTCCTGAAGAGCAGGACGCTCTGTGAGGGTTGGAGCTGAAACGGTTTTTACTGACGTATCGATTGGCGATGTTACTGGCTTTTGGATAGCGACTGCTGCCTTGTTTTCTATCTGTGGCGCTTTGACTTCAGGACTAATTGATTGAACATGAAGTGGTGCACTGTGTTGGCCCTTGAGGGTGGGTTTTCTAGCACCCCTAAGCCCCATTTGATAAATCAATCCGGGAGGGTGTTCCCGGTTAAATTCTTGCAAAAGACTGTCAGGCCGGACGGAAGGTAGGGATCTTAGGTCTGTCCTCTGTCTTCTGTAAATCGTTGTACGGGTGGTAAGCGGTTTTATGCCTGTCGCGCGATCCAGTATCGTTCTTTTTGGCTGCCTGAGTTTCCGGTTGGTTCTACGATTCCAGGCGCTGTAATTCTTGGTCCACGCTAATCGGGCTTCCTGCGCCGCCTTGGATTTTTCGCTGAAACTAGGAGCTGCGTAGCGGGGTGGAGCGTCTTCAGGTCCTAGTACATCTCCCTGAGAATCAAAGGGATGGGGAGGATCATAAGACATCAAGCCAACGACAGTCTCATCGATTTTGCGCTGGCCCACACCTCGAGTGAGAGGGACAATTTCTTGCAAAATATTGCTAATCAGTCCTTCATCACTGATATTTGGGTTCCCCTTGCCGTAGCGTTCAATAAGGAATGATCTTTTGCCGACCCTATTTTTTGGGGTGTCTTTGGCAAGCTTTTGGAGCTGTACTTTACGGTTTTCGCGATAGTCAGCCCAAAATTTCTGACCCTCAGGACTTTGCCGGTACAAATCTTTCCAGGTCATATCGGAGAGATCGGTGTCGGTTATGAATTTGTGAGGGTATTGTTGCTTTGTAAGGTACGCGTCAACGGCGGGTGGCGGTTTATAAACGCCCTTTCTATCAAGTTCCTCTAAATCGCAGATTTGAGGATCCTTTCCGCCACTGAATTTTACCCCATTAGAAGCGTGTGAAACGCCAATTGCTTGAAGAGAGGAGCGTGAAGTACTTGCTCCAAAAGGCGAGGGTATCATTACGAATCCCTGATTTAGTTCGTGTTTAGAAAGTGGATTTGGTGCCGTTGCTGTGCTTGAAATCTACGGGCTGATTCACACGCAAGGTGTCATAGTTCATAACTGTGTTTTTGACACCGGGATAGTAGTTCAAGCCAAAGTGAGAGCGTCTATTAAAGAAGTCATACCCAATCTGTGCTTTTAAGTCTTGAGGACCGACAAGCAAGTAAATAATATTTCCTACAACCAAGCTGTTTCTTGCATTATCTCGTTGCAAACTGTAACTTCCTTGGTTCCCGATACTCAGGTTCTTGTTAATCCGAAAAATATTATTGACGGAAACGTTTTGCTTACCACCGTAGTAGGTATCGAATACAAAGGGCGATTTACCCATCGTATGGGAGACTGTATAGGTCAGCGATGTTTGTAAGCGCTGTTTATCCAGAAGGTTCAGGTTTAATGTTGGACCAATCCGGCCTATTCCCAGAAAATCACCGGACGTATAGGCGGCCGTAATCAGCTGGGCTCTCATCCCCAGTGAAAGCACGGTGCCAATTTTAAAAAGGGGTGCTGTGTTATTGACTTGTAATTGAAGTTGAGCCCGACCTAAGGTTCGCGGATCATTAAATCCGCTATTACTAACAAGGTATCTTTCTTGAAAGTTTGGATAGAAGTTGTCTTTTGCAAAGCCGGCACTTTCAAACGATGTTAACTGGAGGCGTTTGAAATCTTTTAAAACCCGATAGTCCGTCAATTGAGCGATATAGGTAGGACGCTCTGTCTGGCCCAGCAATCCATTAACATAAGAGTCATTATAGGCAGTCATTAAATGGGTATTGCCGGTAATTACCCGATCCGCAAACAGGATCGGTGTACCCACATGGGTGTTATACGATAAATCGGCCGTTGTTTTGGAATCACGGTAATGCAAAATACCACCGACACCCAGCCCGGAATTAATTTGTTTACCACTTCTACCATTGGGAGCCCAATAGCCAACAGACCCATAGCTCACGATAGGAGAAAAGCGCAAAGAGCCTGGACCTACATGCATGTCCCAGCCGGGACCGGCATAAGCACCACCATACGCCCGATATGAACCGATATCCGGTCCAAGGTATTGAATGTTATTGGTTTTGCCATCAAACGAGAACTCGGAATCAGGCATATTAAAAAGCTTGTATTTGCCGGCGTAAATGCTGCTATGCTTCAACGTGATATCGTCAAAGCCGTCTTCATTTCGAACCATATTGATTTCACGAGCTTTGAGGTTGAAACGAGACGTTTTCTCTGGACTATCGTCGAAGTTGGGAGGCTCGGCTTTGGCTTGGTCTATTGATTCGTATAAAAGTCGATCTTGATACGAGAGCTGACTGATCATCTCAGCACGGTTGGCATAGACTTTTTTAGAGTATTCTCGGCTTAAGCGTTGCTGCTGAGAGCCTTTCCCAGTATTTTGCCCAATATTGTTCAATCCACCCGATGAGGCCAGCTGTTGATAGGCAATACCGCTGATAATGAGCTTTCCTCTTTCGAAAATCAGCTCGTGGTTGTTTACTAAGGATTGCTTCGCTTTGATTCGGACCGCATTAACAATCGTAGAGACATCGTTAATCAGGGCTGACTTACGGGTTAAGTCAATCTTGGCGTAGGTTCCCTCTGTACGCTGCCCATTTTTAATAATAACGACTTTGCCTTCAGCAATTGCCAGGTTTTGATTGCGGTCGTAGGTTAGTTTATCGGCGTATAGTTCAGAGTTTTGTTCGGAGATGACCATATGGACATCTCCTGTAGCGATATAGATATCACTTTCTTTATTGTAGTTGAGAGTATTGCTATCAATATCAACCAGAACCCCTTTGGGCTCCATGGTTGAGGAGCTTGAGCTTACGGGGAGGGAGTCGGTTTTATCGCCCTCAGGCTGAAGGACATTTTTTTCTTTGATGTCTTCTTTGCTATCTGGGCTGGGGCTGAGGTCAGAATTGCCTTTTCCCGGTAAAAATGGGGAGTAGCGGCTCTGTATGATGCTATCGGCAGGATCGTTGACAGCAATTTGAGCATAGGCAGAGAAGGGTAATAGATACGCAACTGCGGTTGCTAGTACAAGGACAGGCAACCGATTAAAAGAGCGAGGCTGAATTTTAAAACTGGTCATGTAAGGAAGCGTAGGGGACTGACCAGTGAGACGTTTGACCATGAGGTTAGAAATCCTTTTGAAAGCGCCCTTCAGGAGTGTAGGAGGGATTCTTTAGAGAAAAAGGGATACTCTATATTCCCTAAAACTCCTCAAACACTAAAAGTGAGTCTGTAAATGTTTCCAACAAAAGGGGCTTTACTCAAATGCATTTTCGAATATTCTACCAGATAATCCAAATAAAATCTTTACATCTTGTTAATGCGTTAAGGAATTGTCATGAAAATAGCGTATAGAAAGTTTTTTACCAGCTGAACCATGAAGGGTCGAAAGTTGGATTAGCAGTAACAGCGCCCCCTGGTCCATTGATAGTGCCTGATTTTAAATTTGCATAACTTGTGATTTGCCCATTAGCATACAACCAAAAAACAACACTTTTTCCAGGACCGTTTGTGGTGCCATCTGTAACCTGTCCATCTGGGTCAAAATAAAAATAGATCGCACTGGTGGGCGAAGTATCTCCGAAGGAAGCTCCGTTTGTATACATGAGTATTCCTCCATTATGGAGCTTAAGACATGTAGAGCCACTAGTGCAGACTCTTGTAGTAGCTGTGGGGAATAAATCGATACTAGATGTACTATCAGTAGCTACGTAGTTCATATAGGGTGTTATATGATCTCCAGCGGTTGCACCGGTAATTGACTGCTTGAGCTGGTAGGTTTGAAAGGCACCCGAAACCATTGCAGCGGCTTCTTTTGCTTTCGCATTGTATTGTCCGTTCACGGAAGCACCAATGATTTTGGGGATGGTAAACGCTGCTATCACGCCCAAAATGCTTAAGCTCACTAAGAGCTCTGCTAAAGTAAATCCTCGAATTTTTAAATTATCGGACAAAGCTAAACCTCTGTTTCTATGGAGACTGGGTGGATAATAGTTAGACTCATTTATCTATCTCCTCCTCTCAAAACTTGAGTGTAAACACTCCTTTGAAGAGCGGCCTAATTCACATTGAGTTGATGAGCTACTCTTTTTCGTATTCTAATTATTATTCCTTACTTCCCTTCATTGAGGCAGTATTGATTGTAAAAGAGCCTGCAGAAGCCATGGGCAGTGAGTATGTTGAAAAACTTTCATTTTAAGCGCGAGTATTCCTCAATTTGTTCTGAGCTGTATTTTAAAACCGCTGGCCGATCGCAAGGATCAAGTCAATTGTAAAGAAATGTAAAGTCTGTAAAAAGCCTCAGAGCCTTATAAATTGGTTTATTGGATTAAAAAACAAATATTTCTCTTTGTAAGATAAGGCATCCAACCGTATAATCTGGATACGAGAGAGTTAAAGGTTTCGAAGCAAGCTTAAAAGTTTGCAATATCAGCGTTAGGGTTGTGAGACTGAATAGAGAATGAGAGAGGAGAATGCGTGAGCACGTCTGCCGTTGATCCATTTGAATTTGATAATGTCGTTTTAGGAACGTTTAAGCGCTGGAGCGCGTCTGCAGTTGAATGTTACACACGCAATGCTAATTGCGAAGGCTGCTATTACCAAGGGTTTTTCTCCAGCCGTTCCTACGGCTGCAAAATGTACTTGGCTGTTGAGCAGTTAAAGGAGACATTAGGCACTCCCAGTAACAGTTTAGTGAATAAATTTTCTTAACAATAAATATCCTAAAAAGGGGTGGGTTATAGTAACCTACCTCTTTTTTAGTTAAATAAAAAATTACGGAAGAAAACCTTGCTCAGTATTCCGTTTCTAATGAAGCGTTACTTCAAGCCCAACTTATATGAGAGTAAAAAAAGTAAAGCCGTTAAAGACGATTTAACGTCTCTTTTAACCAATATTACTGGATTTATTGCACTGACTTTTTTAAGTCCGATTTTAACGCCGCTAGTAACACACTATTGGAATCAGAAATTGCTTAACAACAAATCAAACCCGAGTGTGAGTTCTTTTACAGCGAGTAAGACCGTAGCACCGGTCGTTACAAATTTACCAGTAAAAATGCCTCCCAATCAAAATAGGTTTCCACCTCCGCAGTTTGCCGGCAAGGCTTTTTTACGGAGTTCGCTTTTTTAAGCACCTACTGGGATGGCATCGGAGTATACGGGCTGATCGGAGTGGCTGCCAAATAAGGTTTGCTTGATCTTTTGAAAGCCGCCGAGACCCTCATCTCCCCATTTCATCATATCTTTGTGCATGTTGCTTTGCCCAAACCAATCCACTTGAGCGGTTTTAAAGCCTGCCTTGTTACCACTGGCAATGTCTGTATTGGCGTTATCGCCAATCATCAGCATTTGGTTGTCGGGTATATTACCCATTTTTTCCTGCATTTGTTTGAGACCTTTGGTTCCAGGCTTTTGAGCGTTGGATACAGAGGCCATCTCAATGCCGTCCGCTGCTAATTCTTTTTTGAATTGTTGAACCAACTTATCGTCGGGGTTATTGCTAACAATGCCCAACTGAACACCATTGGCCTGTAATTCCTTCAATTGTGCTTTCAACTCGGGTGGAATCGTCCGTTGGCCACTCATTTTGTACTTGGAGAGGGTATCGTCAACATCAAAAACAACGCCCTTAACGTCTCCGCATCCCTTAGCCTGGAGGTTTTGCATGCTGAGTTGACTGAACTGGGTCATTTTAAAGTCGGGTGTTTTACTGTCAGTAGGTGATTTTACGGAACTTGTGGATGAGGTGCTTCTAGTAAAACTGTCGTTTGGGGTGCTTGGGATCGTTGAAGCGCCTGTGCTGCTGCCGACTGCGATATTGGAATTAGGGTTAAAAATCGATACGCTGGGATAATAGGCGCTATTAACACCCATAGAGCTTGAATTGTAAGCGTATGAACCCATTTCTATCCCCAAAGCCTAACCCGTTGAGTGATCCTGTCACCCATTTTTCCCATGCCTAATACCCGACTAGTAGTATTAAACCCATGATTCAATATTCTTTGTTAGGGTGCATTAAAAAGAAACTTATTTTGAGGTAATTATTTTGATTTAAACCAGGGGCGGTGGGGGAAGTAATCCCGGATAGAACGGATTTTTAAAGGCAAGGACATAGGAAGTTCCGCTAATCCAGCTGGGTTTTTAATTCGGGTTCTATTGGCAAATACCAGGAAGTAATCATTCCCACCCAGCATTTTCCAACGGGCATCGTTCAAAATAATCACTGTGCTGGGTAATTTGGGTTCGGTGATCAAATAATCCACCGGTTGTTCCGCCAAAACACGGGCATGCTCCTGAGCCTGAAAAGCATCCTTTTTGTCATAAAAATACTGGTTTTTGAAAAATTGGGCTTGGGTATAAACTTCTTCGTAACGTCCATCCAGGCTGACTTTAAATTGAGGATATAGCGTCCAGTAAGCGAATTCCCCGACATCGAAGTGGGTCATTAAATTTCCGTGATAGCCTGATTTTTTAAGGGCATCGATAATGCCAACCGGGTAGCGAAATTGAGTGACGTCTGTTTTGGTGAGTTCGTCATTCAGTACCAAACGGCCTAAATCAAGTGTGAAGTGCAGGTATATTAAAGTGAGTAGGGAACCCCCGAGAATGAATGCGGGTATGGTTTTGGAAAAGGCAGCTTTCATGCCGACAAGGAGCTGTGTATACCGACCACCTGAATCTAGTTTTGCAAAGTAGTTTTTGCTAAAAATACTGATGCTTAAACGACTTAAATAAGGTTTGAGATCCTGAACAATGACGGGGGCATAGGCAATGCAGGTAAAGGCAAAGAAGGCTTCCATGCGAATGGCTTTCCAAACCATTAGACAAAAAATAAAAACGGCGAGCGTTGGCGTGAAACTGTCGGGAACCTTTTTTCGCTCCTTCCAATGGCCAATTTGTAAAATAGTGACACTTAAGGCAACAACCATCAATATTTGTAAACCGTGGTAATACCAGGAATCCAGCTGTACGGGACTCCACTCTCCAATGCGACTCCGATTTAAAGTCCATGCATGCCATAAAAAGTTCAGATACTTAATGCCATAAGGATTGCAGACGCTTAATGCACCAAGCATTCCAAGCGCAGTGCCAAAGTAAGGTACACTATTCTGCCAGTTTATTCTCTTAGTAAATAAATTCTCCCCTCCCCCCTCTGCGGGGGAGGGACCAAGGGTGGGGGGCAAAAATAGACTGCCAAAGGCATAGCAGCCCAGGAGAATGAATCCCATAGCAACACCCCCATGGAGGTTGCCCCAAAGGGTAGCGAGGGGAATGAGGAGTAATAGCCAGTGCTTCCGCCATTGTTTGAGACGTATACCTTCCAGAATCAGAATGAAGACGCAAAACAGGACAAAAGAGAAGGTCTGGCATCGAATGGTAGATAAAAAACCATGACTATAGACATCCGCAGTTACTAGAAGGCTATAAAAAGGCCATAAGGGGCTGACTTTGTAAATACAGTTATGGAGACTGAAAATTAGGCCGTTAATGCTTAACAGGAGCAATGCATAGAGTGCAATAAAGGCCCATTCTCCACCGAGCGAGAAAACTTGAAAAAAAATGAGGCCCGAAAGCCACTCGTGATCAATCCAAGGTGCACCCGCCGCTGTGTAAGAAAAAATATCGCGATATGGGAAACGTCCTGTTTCTGAAATGAGAGCTCCCATGGAAAGGCGCCCCCATAAATCGACATCCGGAAATTGCCGAGATGAGGCATTAAAGGATAATTCCCGGAGCCAGGCGGCTAGCAAAAGTAGAACTTTGCTTTTAGTTGTATATGTCTCTCTCACTACCCCATTGTATAGTGTTTTTAAAAAGATGTGTTTCCAGTAACCCCTTTAAACTCGTAAATAGGCTTTCACACCTTGAAATAAGGCATTCATTAACCCAATATTAGACATCGGTTCTAACCCACCGCGCGTTAAATGCTGTTGGAGACGGTTCTGCCAGTAGGGGTAAATGTCTTCCTTACCCAACTCCAGGACGGTTGCAATATTTTGAACTTTCGACCAGTCGAGAGGCAGTGGAGCCGCACCACGCCATATATCCACCATTTCCAGACGTTGAGAACGACTAAAGCGTTTGATGAATTGAATATTATTTAAATTGGCTTCCTTCTGCATGGTTTTGAGAAATTCAACCCCAGGATCAATCATTCTGGGTTCTTCTCGATGCTTATATTCCGGGAAACTCTCAGGTTCACTGCTCATAACTACGGCTATGCGTTCTAATGTGGTTGTACGACTGGGAAAGGGAACTGTTTCATCAATTAAGTTGTAGACATAGGACAGTGTGACACCCACCATTTCAGAAAAATCTTTTTTATGTAAGTTTTGCGTTTCTAAAAAGGAAAGCAAACGTTGGCTGCTATTTTGAGGGGGCGCAGCTTGGATGAGTGCTTCATTATTTGGATTTGCTTCTGCCTCTGGCGAGATGGGGGTAATAATGGGGTTGCTTGTGGAAAGCGTCATTGTTTGTCTCCAAGCTACACTTTCTTTTTCAGAATACTTAGAAGGGAAGAAGGAATTCAGCTAAATTTCCCTCTTACAAGTTTTCTTCGATCCTAAATATCCTGTGAACCATTCTACATTATAATAATTTAAGACGTGCCATCGTTACTAATGGGTAAACACGTTGAAGGTTCTCTATATTCAAATCGCATTATAGCCAATTATTGCCTAGATTGATGTTTGGAGAGATTACGATTGACCTATGAACTGACGAAAACGACCAATTATCGTTTTCAGTTCAATAAATTGAACCTCCGCTTTAAGCGCTTTGTGGAAGAGGCTTTGGAGATTATTAAAGAAACACCTACGGTGTTTCCAGGAAAAATTACGCATATTGCGAACCAGAAAGATGGCTCGCTCTATCGTTACCGTTTACCGGGTTGCTACATTATTTATGTCGTTCCTCAGCATGAGCCCGGAGAGTCGGCTACGATCACGCTCACCGCTGTCAAAATGCTGTATTAGATTAGACTCACAAGAGCAGCTACTTTGTTGCTGCGTCGTCTGCAGTCCTCACGTAGGTTTTGCCTACACTGCGGGTGCGTCCTCCTAGCGCCTTGTTTCTACTTTTTGTGAGTCTAATCTAATGCTTTCTGCTAAGCAATTTTTTAAGGAATATGCCGCATATGTTGGATATGATCTATAAACTGATGGGGCGCGCTTCTCAAGTTCCACAAGCGGGTACTATTCGTGGAAAGTACTACGAGCGTTCAGGGTCTTGCCATCAATGTGGGCAGTGCTGTACGAATATTTATCTCGTTCATGGAGAAAAAACCATCAACAGTCACTCCCTCTTTGAGGAGCTTAAAGAAACGAAGCCCGAGTATGCCTCCTTCATTCCGATTGATTCGGATAGCGAAGGCAGTTTGATTTTTCGGTGTCAGCATTTGCAAGACGATAATCGATGCGGCGTCTATGACTCTCGTCCTGAGCTCTGTCGGCTCTACCCTTCTGAGCAAGGAATGCTGATGGGCGGAAAGCTTGCAGCAGGTTGTGGTTATCACTTTGAATTATTGAAAAACTTTAAAGAGATCTTGAAATCGGTTTCTTAGACCCATTCATTTCAAATGAGGACGGCTCTTTATTTTGTAGAAATATGGAATCAGGGGGTTTTCTATCCAGTCAAAAAAATCGGCTTGAAGGATATCTTAAAAGAGCAACAGCCTGGCAGTTTTAACACAGGCTCAGACTGCTCCTCTAATCCTCTGTTTTGGGTCAATAGTCTTAAAAGCTCCAGCATGGGGCAGTCGCAAGATTAAGATATCCTTCAAGCCGATTTTTTTGACTGGATAGAGAACCCCTTGATTTTATGCGGATCTATTCTTAAGATCCTCCCGTATTTAAGAATGGGTATTAAAGGATATGACTTGCTCCTTGCCCTCTTTATCTGAATGGATTACCGCTGCCATTCTCTGATAAGGTGTCAATTTTTTTCGAGGCCTGTGCTTGCTCGTCTTTTAAGTGTTGAATTTTTGCCATTTCAAGTTTATTGGTAAGCCAAATACTCAACTGAGGTTCTAATATTGCGAGTAAGAGCCAGTTAACTCCTGCAGAAGCCATCGTGGCTTTTACATGTGCACGCTTTGTTTTAGCGAGGGCTTCTTCTGTTCTGTCACCAAGTCCAATATTATCAAAATAATGTTTAACAATACTGCTACCTCGTCGTATAACACCCATTTCATTGACTAAGAGGGTAGGATGCCCAAGTTCTTTTTCGAGTCGGTTATTCGCAAGACGGGTGAACATGTTGTGAAATCCGACAAAGCCATAAGTCAGTGTCGGCCATCCCAGTAAACAGTCACGAACACTGGTTTCACGGTATTCAGAATCGTCCCGGCTAGAAGCCATCCGAGTGCCACACAAAAGGCCAAATAGAAGCTCTAAATGGGCCACTGTTGAGATTGGGGAATGTCGATCAAACTCATAGACCTTTGCCCAATGACTTGCGTTTGTAATTGAAAGCCCTCGAGCCTTAAATCGTCGGTTCACCATAAAGCCTAGAAACGAGAAAAATCCTAGGGTGCCTAAAGTCGGGAGAATATCATTTTGCTTTAAGGTCTCACTGAGATAGGGGAAAAGAACGAACTTTTTATTCTTTTTCTCTTCATCAGGACTCTGTGCTGTGGATTGTGATGTGCTATAAGCGGGCTGATTTTGCAATAAGGCACTGGTGAGTCCTTTGGTACCCGGAAAAGCATCTTCCCCATAATAATGACGTGTTACTAAACGAATCAGGAAGGGGGTACTGATGCTTAAAACTCCAGCTGCCAATAAGCCCCAGAGCTGATGGGGCATTTTTTGTTTGGTTTTTTCTAAGGTCTTATAAAGTTGTTTACCCCACTCTACCCGGAAGGGATCGGCTTTACTTAGCGTTGGAGCCAAGTGAAGATCTCGTAAATCTCGTACCAGCTTGGGCAAGCGAACGCTATAAGGTTGATCGTTGTGACGGAGCTTCAAACTGGAATTAGAAAGCCTGAGAAGTGTGGCTAATGCTTTCACTTCTTCTTGTACGATGTCATTACTATGTTTATTTTTAACGAGGTTATGGATCCGTTTTCGAAGCTTTAAATCTTGAAACTTATAATCGGGATGATGTTTTTCAGCCGCTTCATTAAGCCTTTTTTCAAGCCTCTCTAAGAACTCGGATTGATTAACAAATGCTCCGCGCCCTCCTTTCAAGAGCTCGCTATAAAACTCTAAACTATCCGATCCCAGATTTTTTGAAAGTAGGGTTTGATATTTTTGATCGATTGATCGAGAAATCCTTTTGGCTACGAGTCCGGGGAGGAGGGTATTGGTAAAGTCAGAAGCTAACTCACGAATACTGACTTCAAGCGCTGCAGCATTATTGAAAAGTCCTGTAATGGAATGGTTGCGAGTCCATTGTTGGAGAATGCGAGGGAGCGTGAATCCACCAATTTCTTCAAAGGCATATCGAACACTGGGACCACGGCTATAAATATTATGGCTCACCCACTCCGCACCTTTATAGACCCATTCAGAGCTCAATGTATTAGGATTTTTTGGCTTGGATACTTGACGCGTTTTAAGAGACCCTGTTTCTTTTTTTTGGGGTTCGTTACGAGTACTTTTCGTGTTAACACCAAACTGAACAAGCGTAGGGACTTGTAAAGAATGTTTTCCTGTATAAGAAAGCGTATGAGGCGTGCTCATAGGTATCCAAGCATTTTTCTAATGGAAAACGAGGGGGGGGGGTGAAAAAGAACTGTAATGCATTGAAGCATTCTGGCAGGTGAGTGGGCGCTTTTGATTGGAAGTCAAGCGATCGATTTCTGTAATGCGTTATAAAACGAGCTTGAAAGCTATCCCTCTTTTTAATTGCGAAATATCATACGTTTAAAAGGCGGGAATCACAAGAGGAGTTTTATAATTACTCAAATGGATTGCCGCTGAAACGGGTGGATGGAGATCCACTTTTTTGTTTGACTGCAGCTAAATCTTGGTCTTCCTGCATTTTTTTAATTTTATCGAGTTCAAATTTATTGGTGAACCAAATGCTGAATTGTGGCTCTAATAGAGCCAATAAAGCCCAATTTAGGCCTGCCGCAGCAAGACCTAACCAGATATGAGTGCGATATGTCTTTTTAAGAGCTTCATCAGTCTTCTCTCCGAGTCCTAAATTGTCAAAATAAGGTTTTGAAATACTACGAGTACTTCTATAAACGCCTATTTCATTAATTAACAGAGGACGACCAAACTCTTTATCAAGCCGTTTATTGGCGAAGCGAGCCAGAAAACGATAGAGGGCAAAAAACCCATAGGTCAGAGTGGGCCAACCCAATAGGCAGTCTCTGATACCCGTTTCCCGATATTCGGAATCATCTCGGCTGGATGCAAGCCGAGTTCCACAAAGCAAACCATAAAGCAGTTCCACTTGGGCCAATGTTGAAATAGGTGAGCTTCTGTTAAATGCGTAAACTTTAAGCCAATCCTTTGCTTTCAGGATGGAAAGATCTTTACTATTAAACCGTCGCTTAACCATGAGCATGACGACTGAGAAAAATGTGAAAGTTCCCAGTGTGGGAAGCATATTGTTTTGTTTGCGAGTTTCAGTGAGATACGGAAAAAGAACAAACTTTGAAGGTTTCGTATGGGGGCTAGCCGCTGGTGGAGCTTCTCCAGCACTTGACTGAATGTACGCTGGCTTGTGGTCAAGCAACGCTTTTGTAAGCTCTTTGCTTCCAGGGAAGGCATCCTCATTATAGTAGCTACGTGTTAGCAAACGAATTAAAAAGGGAGTACTGAGCGTTAAAGCACCGGCTGCTAATAATCCCCAAAGCTGATGCGGGGTTTTTTGTTGGGTTTTTTCAAGAGTCTTATAGAGCAGTTTACCCCACTCTGCTTTATAGGGATTAACTTTACTCAAAGCAGGAGTTCGGTGTAGAACGCTTAAGTCATTCAACAAGTCGGAAAAAGTAAGAGTCAAATCAGAGTTTTGATGACGAACTTTAATCACTGAATGAGGAAGTCCTAATTCAGCAACTAGGCTTTCGACTTCCTTTGTAATTGCTTTTTTATCTTTGGTAATAGCTTGAATTCGTTGATTCAATTTTAAATCTTTGAATTCATAAGAGGGGTTATTTCTTTGAGCTGATTCATTCAATCTTTTTTCAAGACGTTCCAGAAATTCAGCTTGGTTTACAAACTGTTTGTTGTCTTGTAATAAGCTGCGATAAAAATCGAGATCATTTGAGGCAATGTTTTTGGAAACTAAAGTGTGATGCTTTTTGTCGATAAAGCTTCCAATTCCTTTAGCAAGAAGGCCTGGAAGGAATGTATTTGTAAAGCCAGCTGCAATTTCGCGAAAGCCTACTTCTAGTCCCGCCGCAGTGTTAAAATGCCCCGTGATCGATCGGGTACGTTCCAATTGCTGAATAATTCGAGGGACGGAATATCCTCCCAGTTGCTCGAAAGCATATTGAATACTGGGGTGAGTAGTATAAACACTTTTTACAAGCCACTCCGCTCTTTTGAAAATCCAACCCTTGATAGGAGTTGAGAAATTTTGTACTGGAGAAACAACTTTTGTAGGCGTCGAGGGAGATAGATTAGTGGCTAAAATAGACGGTTTTTGTTTAACATTGCCAGCAAAATGGACAAGCGAATTCGCTTGATGGGTTCTTTGTTTTTCTGTAAAAGAAAGAATATGAGTTGAACTCATAAATGACTCATAAAAATTACTGGAATGTTCATGCAAGGTAATTCAGTAGAACTAGGCAAAAAAAGAGCAGCCAATTGCTTCAAAGGTGTGGGTACTTGTTAGAAGTAAGCCTTAGCCTTTCGTAATCGAGACTGAGAACTCTCTAAAATAAACGCCTGTAGAGCTTAAGAGGAAAGACTCTTTGTAAATTGCGAATTATCATACGTTTAAAAGGCAGAGATCACAAGCAGAATTTTAAACGTTTATTTGTAGGACTTATGCAAAATAATGAAATCAGATGTCAATATTGCAGCCAAAGCATTTGATATTGATATGTTTTTCATGATGTTTGATATCTGATTTCATTATTTTGCAAAAAAACTATTCAGACGCTACTTTAGGATATGCAAATGCTTTTGAAGAAAAGGGAGAACAGCCTTTTTAAGCCTATCGATCATAGTATGGATCTTATTCAAATACTGATCGACCCATGTTTGTTTACCCAGTAAGTATATCCTCATGGCACGTTGCGGTGCAAATAAGCTATGTGTTAAGTCATAGCCTCTTTTTTTCATTCCTTCGAGGGCTTGTTCGGGCGTAAAGCCCATCGTTTTCATCTCATGTTCAGCGCACATGATACCGGTTCGATCGACACCGTATTTACAATGGATATAAACACTTTTACCTTCAGCTTTTGCTCTAGCGATGATTTCGTGGAGTCCGGGTACCCACTCTGTCTTTCCGTTCGGGAGCTGTTTGGAGTATCCATGGAGCTCTTTGTCTGTCGGAGCTTTTTGGGAACTCATCGGGATATGGTAATGCTTAACGTTGCCATTAAGGGCCGTACTGTCATTTAACAGTTTTTTGGCACTGTCGACATCTTTATCCCCTCCCGGTCCACCACCGCGAAGATCAATCACGTAACCCACATTGTACCGTTTATGTAACTTAAGGTATTCTTCTTCCGAGGCGGGACGAGTTCCACGGTATAAGCCAACCGGCCCCTTTGTAACAATGCTGGAGGGTTTGAATTCTGTGTTTTGCTGTTTTCGGATCTCGTCGTAATGAGGGTTTAAACCTGTTTTAGCATCTTTTTTTGAAAACTTTTTATCCTCAAAATCATGAACCAGTGCCAAGTTAGGAATGATGGGTTCTTTCGGGTTCTTGGTCCATCGAACATCGTTCGTTCCTCGCGCCCAGCAGAGAAAGCGGTCTAATGGATGCATTCTTTTTGCCGCTGAAAGGATGGATGTTGCCGAGGAAAAGTTCACATGATCACCACTCGAAATAAGCCCGCTCGTTTTTTCGGACTTTATGGAACGGACAGACCCGCTAGAGCCGGTACTTCCTAAATAAGTGGAGCCAGTTACTGACAATGCAGTCGCCTTCCCAAAATGGTCATATTACGCATTAAAACAATTTTTAGTAAAAACTTGCGCAAGAGCCCTAATAACAAAAGAAAGTGATAAAGGAGGACAGCGTTAATGCTTCAGTTTAAAGCTCGGTAATATCACCATTTTCTAGAATTTTGATATCCTCGTAGGGTGCAACCTTGCGACGATAGAATTCCAGACTTACGGCACTCAATACACCGAGGAGTTCATTGGCTTTTTGGTAGCACTTATTTTTTTCAAAAACAGACCACAGCAAGGTAGAGATAAAAAAGTTAAGCTCTCCAGGTCCTAGGGATTCAGGCTTTTTAAGCAAGTCCTTTAAACTGGAGTTAAGGAGTACTTCACGGCCTTCGGGTTTAATGTAGGGCATGGGGAATCCTTTTTATAGAGCATCGTTTGTGGATTTTATACTATTTACAAGCTGCAATTTCTGCTTGCAGTGCTTCATAATCACCGGTCGCATACGATAAAAGTTCAATTTCGTAGCCATCCGGGTCTTCAATAAAGGCCATATCGCCCCCCTCACGGCGAGCGCAGGGTTCTTCAGTTACTTTAACCCCGGCTGCCCGCATTTTTTTAACCGTGCTGGCCATATCGTCTACTTTAAATGCAAGGTGAAAAATATCTTCATCCAGTTTAAAGTCAGGATCCCAAGGCAGGTAAGCAAGCTCAAGCTCTGTGGGTGAACCTGGCATGGTCATAAAGGCCAACTGGGTTCCTCTTCCCGAGGAACTGCGCTTACGGCAAATCATCCCAAAGTGACGGGTATAGAAGTCTATGGCGCGTTCAAGGTCGCGAACTTTTAGGCGAGTGTGTAGAAACATAATGACCTATTTTATAGAGAAACGTTTAAATATCCAAGCCATATCAATTTTTTCGAAGATCAGCCTTTTTCAAGATGAACCAGTGTTTCAATATGGTACGTCTGTGGAAACATGTCGTAGGGTTGAACATGTTTAACCGACCATCCTAGTTGAACCAAAAGTTTCAAATCTCGTGCAAGTGTCGCTGGATTACAGCTCACATAGAGTAGCTGTTTCTTGATATTTTCACTAAGCCACTTTAAAACAGCGGGTGTTGAGCCGGAACGCGGCGGATCAATAACTGCAGCATCGAACTGAAGTCGTTCTGTTTTGACGTAATTATCAACACTTCGCTCAATTAAACGTATCGTGTCAATATTATTTTGTTTGAGGTTGGCTTGAGCGTCTTGAATGGAGCTATGCGCAATTTCGACGGCTGTAATCTGCTTGGCTTTGTTATGAAGTGCGATGGAGAAAAAACCACCGCCTGCATAGAGATCCAATAGTGAATCCGTATCGTCATGAAGCCAGCTCTGCATGTCTTCGAGCAGAGTTGCCGAAAGCGCTGTGTTGGTTTGGAAAAAACTGTTGGCAGACACTTGGAATTCAAACGCATTCACTTTAAAAGTGATATTGGTGGAAACTCCAGCAAGTAGAGCTGCCGTTTTATGAGGCCTATCTTCATCGACAAGTACAATACCCAGGATTGCAGGATACTGAGTTGCCAGATCATGTGCCAGTGTTGTGAGTTGAGGGTGCCTTAACCCATAAAAAGAGAGAAAAATCTGACCAGCTTCATTTTCTATCACTTCAATGCGCCTGAGATGTTTGGCATAGAAGCCTACAGCTAGGTTGAGCATTCTTTGCGATGAATGATAGATTGAATTCATGACGTCAGAGATAATATGGCAGTCTGAAAACTCTACGAGTGTTTGACTTTTTCCAGCTTTGTACCCCAGTTGAATGCTGTTTTTAACCGTTTGGACATCCCATTGAACCCGGTTACGGTATCTCCAGGCAGATTGCTCATCCTCTACCGCTGTACTTTTGATGGGTTCTACTGCTATATCTTTGAATCCCCCGAGTCGAACCAGGTTTTCTTCAACAATTTTTGTTTTCCAGTGTATTTGTTCAGCGTAGCGGATATGTTGCCATTGGCATCCACCGCACTGAGTAAACACAGTACATTTGGGTTCAACACGGTTACTTGATGGCTGCTCTATCTCAAGAATGGTGCCTTTTAAGATTTTTTTCACCTCCTGCCTTACGGAAAGGCTGACGGCTTCACCCGGAACTGCGAAGGGTACAAAGCAAACTTCTCCGCTGGGCAAACGCCCCAGGCCATCTCCCCCATAGACCAGTTTTTCGATACTGGCTTTTTGAACGGTTTGTTCAGATGAAGGAAGAGCCAGATTCTCTGGTGATGAAATTCGAGAGGTGAATTGTGGGTTTGGCATTGAGAATAAGCTTATTTAAGAAGGGGAACATTGATCTCTGCCAAGCGTACTGTAAAAATAACCCGCTAGCAAAAAATTAATGCTTACCCAAAAATGCTGCCTTCTTGAATAGCGCGACGACGTTGCTCCATGTCTCTGCGTCTCATTGTCCCAAAGCGATCTTGTAGCGCCAAACCCACTTGGTAATTGGTTTGCGCCATTACGCCATTGAGTTCCATCGCTTTATCGGCGGACTGTAAATCAGCGATCTGTCCAGGTGTATCGTTTACGCCAGCCGTATTCGCGAGTCCTGCACGGGTTTGGTTAACACCAAAACCTTGCCCTGCACCATCATAGGTGAGTCCAGTGGCATAATAGGAACCTGCTAATAGGGATGGTGAAATCACCTAAATCATCTCCTCACCTGTAATCTCAACAAAAAGTGATATAACCCATAAAAGGGAACTCTCTTTTATGATAGCCAATTTAAATTGCTATTTCAACAAATTAAACATTTTTTAACAATTCAGGGTAGATGATTTTTAAGTGGAGATAGAGCTCATGGTTAACCCAATGATGAGATAATACTTCGGTTTTGGGTATTTCAGCAGACTTAAAACTTTCCCCAGTCACTAAACCAGGATTATTTTGACCGCTGAGTAAGAGAGGACAAATCGTTAAATAAAGCTCTTGAACCAGTTGGCTTTTCAAAGCTAAATCAAAAATATATCCTCCTCCCTCAATCATTAAGGTTTGAATTCCCCGATGGGATAGAATTTGTACGATTTCAGGAAGGGGATTATTTGTATTTTCAGGGACTATCCACTCGATATGGGAAGGATATCTTTGTTTAATTTCATCGGATATAGGTTCAGAAGTAACTAATAAAATAGGCGTGGCTGGATTTTGTTTGACGGCATCAACAAATAAGCGAGCACTCGGCGGCAGGTTGACTGAGCGCGTCAGTACACATTGAAGAGGGGCCGTGTTTTGAGCATTCCCTTTTCTCAGTAAAGGATGCTGGCGAAACGTTTCACCGCCACACAAAATGGCCTCTGCCTGATTGCGTACCGTGAGTAGATGATCTAAATCCCCGGGTGATGCAATACGACTATTGGGCTCTGCCTTCAAGCCTATTCTTCCGTCCAGACTTGAGGCAAAGCACGCAATAATTCGCATAAAACTACTACCTATTGCTAGGTGTGTTGGCAATTTGTGAATACTAGGCGCTAGGACTGAGCACCTACGTGAGGACTGCGAACGACGCGGCAACGATGTAGACACAATTGCTCAATACGTCTAGACGATGTGTTCTTTGAGGGCTTTGATTGCCGCTTGCACACGATCGTTTACCGACAGTTTGTTCAAAATGCTACCGACATGGGCTTTTGCAGTATGAATACTGATGCAAAGCTTGTCGGCAATCTCTGGATTGCTTTTTCCTTCAACAACGAGTTGAAGAACTTCCAGTTCTCTTTCAGTCAGGTCGGATTCCACAGTGGGGGAATGTCCGGTGGCTCTGCGTTGGGCTGCAATAGCTTCTGGGTTGCCAACCATATTGAGAACCAGCGATGCAATTGCAGGATCAAGCCATACAGCACCATCTTGAACGGTTTCAATAACCTGAAGTAAGCGTTGTGGCTTAATGTCTTTTAAAACATAGGCATGGGCACCTGCGCCCAGGGCTGCAATAACTTCTTCTTCCTCGTTATGGGAGGTGAGGATAATGATTTTAATTTCTGGCCAACGATCACGAACGGTTTGAGCCATTTCAATGCCATTCATTCCCGGCAATCCCAAGTCTAATAAAAGAACATTAGGCGTTAGGGTTGGGAGTTTCGATAAAGCTTCTTCAGCAGATTCAGCTTCTCCAATAAAACGAAGTTGTGGAAACTCATTAAGGACAGCCATAAGACCAATCCGTGTGAGGTGGTAATCCTCAACAATAAACAGACGGATAACAGAAGGAGGGGCTGAAGTAGAAGGGTTGCTGCTCATAAACTTAATCGCCTTTTGGGTATGTAATAAAACAGCTGGATTGATGAAGTCACATTACGTCCCAGGACTCTACGAATCAATCCTTAATACGTAATCGTCCATAGGAAACACGGTTTTCTAGTCAATTGTGTTTAGTATGAACGTTTAATCTAGCATTGTAATAAAGGACGTTGGATCTAAAAAATTACAACTCTTGTATACCGTAGCATATACAAGTTTGAAAAAATACTGTTTTCTTCAGCTCTGACTTTGTTTGTTCTGCTTTTTAAGCTCTGGATTGCCGATGTTACCAGCTGCGTTATAATGATGAGTGTTCGTGTATTATTATTTACCGTTATGGTAGAGCTTTAACCGTCGCGAATCAAGCCTCGGCTGTGTCAAGACTTTATGGTAAGGTTCAGTTAATCATAGAGTCTTGATACAGTAGATTAATTTATCGTTTGTAGTCTAATCATTATTGTTTTTTGTTTCTCCAATAAAACAAGAGATACATGCTTTGAGAAAAACGTTGTTGAGTAAACACCCAATTCGATTAGCGGGTACAATTGCCATCTTGCTTTGCCTGGCTTGTAAGGCAATAAACAATGATGTCTACGCGGCTCGGAAATATTATCCACCCGGTATTAATCCGGTTAATATAAAAAGTGATGAGCTTCCAGTTTCGCTACCGGCGAAAATAGAGTCACAACTCATCCCCACCGAGCCAACAACCGTTGTCAAAAAAATCATTGTTAAAAGTGTTGTCCCCGTGCTTGTTCCAGCAAAACCGAAAGATGCCTTGGTTCTGCTGATGGATTCTCATCGCTATTATGAAGCCCTGCATTTGGTTGAAAACCGTCTCAAAAAATCGCCTCAGAATTATAATTTAATGCTTACCCGGGGCGTGTTGCTGCGAGAACAAGGGCAATATGTTGCATCGATAGAACAGTTTGAGAGTTTGCTTGCTAAAAATCCGCCACTGTCGATTAAAGGAGCCTCTTGGAACGGCTTAGGATGGTCCTGCTATGAAAAAGCGCAGCAGGATAAACAAAGAGATTTAGATTCAACAGAATCTTATGTTCTTCAGGCTGCTCATGATGCTTTTGAGCAGTCAATTCGACTCATGCCCAGTCAGCCCTGCCCCTGGGCGGGACTGGCAAGAACTGAGCTTGCTGCCGGTCATTTAAAACAGGCGCAGGTGGCACTGGACAGAGCGCTTAAGCTAAAGGAATCAAATGTATTAGTCACAGTTGCTCGTGCCGATATCATGCTCTTTCAAAAACATTATGACGAAGCGATTCAGTTGTTGAATGCCGCAAAAACGCCAACGTCCAACAATCCCGATATCTATTTATTCCTGGCAAAGGCTTTGCTGAGTACCGGAAAACCGGATGATGCCATTATTAACCTTAAACAGTTATTAGAGCTGGAACCAAATCATACAGAGGCTTTAAAGCTTTTGAGTCAGGCGTATTCGGTTAAAATGAAGCCTGAAAATGCCAGCCAAACACTTGAAACGGCGATTGACCTGAATCCTAAAGATGTGGATTCAGTTATGAATTTGCTACAACTGTATGATTCACGAGGTGAACATGAAAAAGCTATATTCCGACTCGAGACGCTTTTAAAATCCGAACCTGGACAACTGGACTATTTCCAGGCATTTATGGATCGCCTTATCCAAAAAAACAGATGGCGTACGGCCTATGAAAAAGGGGTTGATGCGCTTCCGGAACTCTTAAACGACCAAACTATTCCGTCTGCCGAGGCCGATAAAGCAGTCCCTGCAATTTCTGAATTTGCTGAGGCCATTTATTCTTACAAAGCGCGAGCATTATTAGATAAGTCGTCGTTGAGGCTTGTTCCTGCTGTTAAAGCGGTTGAACTTTTTACACGATCTCATCAGGCTGCTTTGCTCAAAAAAATGCCCGATATTGCCAAGGGAAGTCCTCAACAAATTCATTTGTGGTTACAAGATCAGCGGACCTTACTCTATTTAAATCCTTTGGAAAAAACGAGAAGCCTTGCTGCTATTCCGATTTCGAATGACGATGTCGCCTTTGCGCTCCAAGTCGCATTTTTATCCGGTGATAATCGTTCTTACCAGACTCTATTTGAACGAGCCAGACGCTTTTCCATTTCTCAAGATGCGCCTCTGTCCAAAGGGCTTCCTGAAGTTACCCGTCAACTCTATAATATCGGAGATTATGAGGGGGCTAGGAAGCTGGTACAGATTATTTTAACAAAGCGGCCCCACCTGGAACCCTTTGTGACCATGGATCAAGATATCTCTGAGGCAATGCGTGATAAAAGCCAGCAACAGAGAGCTTTGAAGCTACTTGCCCGGCGTGTTGTGCCAACGTATTGGGATAAATTGGCAGGACAAGCGTTGAGAACGGACAATGCCGATCCACATTTGCACCGGCTTTTGGCGAATTCTTTATTGAAGCAGCATCGCTATGCGTTGGCTTCTCAGCAACGACAATTGGCAAAGCGTTTCGGGATGGATGAAGCGCCGTAAAATTTTATTAATAGAATTTGTGGGACGAGCTTGCATATTGCATAGCTCTGCTTATGCTTAAGGTTAATACATCAAGTGGTTTAGACGGATTAGCGTAAAGGGAAAAGTTCCCCTTAAATAGATGATTTTAGGGTTTTGATTTTGAATTCTCCTCCGATAAGCGTCGATCTCTTAAATAGAGCTGCATTGAGTGCCTCTCTCTAGGACTTGTTGACAACTTGTGGATACAAGGCACTAGGAGCTAGCACCCGCAGCGTAGGTAAAACCTACGTGAGGACTGCATAGCGACGCAGTAACGCAGTAGACGCAATTGTTCAACACGGCCTAAGAAGGATCTTGAATGCTCTCTCGTGTCTATACCCCACCATACCGTTCCTATCGCAATAATGCGGGTGGCAACGCACGTCGAGCGGATCAGGATACCCAGGACTCAGACAATACGCTTCCAACCCCGGCAGCTCAACAGCCTCAGCAAACCCTTCAGGGAAAAACAACATTTATTACGTCCCCTTTAGCAACGCCGCAAGCCGATCCTCAATGGAATGCAACGCAGGGTACATCCGGTAACACTTTAAATCCGGCTTCCAACCTTCAAAGCTTAAAGTATTCTCCGGACGAAAAAGTTCCTCTTAATGCTGTTTTAACGGATTTTCACAGTACGATGCAGGCGATTGGGATTGATGAATATACGCAGTCCGAAGTGAATGTTTATCTCCAGGCTGCTAATCTCCAGTCTACAAAATCGAATCCCGATGTCAACTATATCAAGGGAAGTATCAAAACTGCAGCCGATACACTGGATTCCTATATTGGAACGGCTCTGGGGAAACCGTCGACCGTTGTTAACGACTGGGCTTCTGCACTCTTACAGCAAAATATTGAATTTAAGAACCAAAAGCCTTTTCAAATGCCTCAGACAAAATCCTCTGGGAATGAAACTTCCGGGGAGTCATTGACGGCTTTAGGCTCTGCTGTTGTTGCACCATTCAAAATCTTAAATCCCGATCAAAAAAAACAGTTGCGAAGCACCATTGCTGCTGCACAAACTGCCCAATCGCAGGGTGATTTAGATTCAGCGCAAAACTTACTAACCCAAGCACACTCGCAAATAGCGGATTCCCCCTATCCTGCAATTCAAGGAAAGGTTTATCGTCTGCAAGGACAAGTTTATAAACAGCAAGGACAGTTCGATAACGCCATTGAGAGTTATCAAAGCGCTGCGGATTCTTTTTCTAAAGCACAACTCCCTCAAAAACAAGCCGATTCGTTACATGCTAAGGCATCCTTACAGGAAGATCGCGGACAACTCCAGAGCGCCTTAGCAACGTATCAGCAAGTGCATGCGCTCGATGCACAACAAACGGATCAAAGCATTCAATCACGATCTCTTCATGATTTAGGACGGGTCAGTTTACAGTTGGGCGATACGCAGTCCGCCATTACCCATTTACAAACTGCGGCAGAACAAAGCGGAACGCTTCCGGCGGATGTTCGCAGTGAAATGTACACGACATTAGGCCAGGCTTATCGCCGTAGTGGTCAAACCCGCGATGCCATTACGGCTTTCAATACCGCTGCTCGTAGTGCGAGAGAGAGCGGTAATACACGCTTATATGCGGGAAGTCTGCAACAGTATGCTTCTGTTCTTTTAGAAGGTGGCCAAAGCGTTCGTGCTGTTAAAGCGTTAGAAGCTTTTCAAAAACTCAACGCTTAGTGATTCATATACAGACTTTTTCAGTCGGTATTCTTTTACTACTTCATGTCGATCATAGTATAAAGATCCTCTCGCAGGGTATTCACCGCTATTTTAAGTTCGTCGGCTTTACGTTTGAGAGTAGCGTATTCTTTTTTATGAGGCGAAAGAGTAATGTCTTCCAATGATTTTGCAACCTGATAGACTTTACCTGTTGTAAAGATGGAAATTCCACCCTTTAAGGCATGGATATTTTGCTGAAGAGCATCAATGGATTCTTCTTCAATGGCTTCATAAATGCCGGAAAGTTGTTTCGAAGTGGATTGTTCGAACAAGCTCACTAAATGCTTCAATTGTTCAATTTTTTCATCTGTTTGTCCCGTGATACTAATCTGATCAATAGCGCTTTGCATTGAAGGTATTTTTGCTGTATTGGATGAGTTGCCTGGGTTAACTGCTTCCGCAAGCGGTATAGGCAAATATTCGGAAAGCTTTTTTTGGAGTGAACTAATTTTAAAGGGCTTGAGCAGATAGTCATCGATACCCGACTGTATTGCGCGAGACAATATTTGCTCATCATTATGGGCCGTAAGCGCTAGGATTGGGATGCGGTGTTCATTATTCAATTCTCTGTTTTTTAATTCTTCTTGCCTGATTATTTCTGTCACTGAAAAGCCATTCATCTCTGGAAGTTCCAGATCCATCAAAATCAGGTTGAATTTTTTTTGATTCAGCCATTCAAGAACTTCTGGTCCTGTCGATGCAATAGTGACCTGGTAGCCCTTATTTTTCAGGGCTTGGCCTACAAAGGCCTGGTTGATTTCATTGTCTTCCGCTAACAAGATTTGGTGGACTATACCTGATGCAGCGGTTTCTTTTTCGGGTTTGGGTATGTATTTTTGGAGTTGGGAGTAATTATGGTTGAGTTGCCAAAGGGCCGTTAATAAGTGAGTGGGGCAAACCGGTTTTGTTAAATAGGCGCTAATGCCTGAGTCAAAAGCGGGGTGATGATTTCCGATGAGCAAAATTCTCATGTCACAGAGCGATTGGGTATTCCGTATTTGTTCAATAAGGAAGCCACTATCGAGACTTTCATCATCGATAATCAATACGTGGAAAGGGTTGCCTTTTTGGGACGCTCCATTCAATAAGGTTAAGGACTGGTTAATATCGTTTGAAAAAACAGGGCTGAATTGCCAGTCACTTAGGGTTCGTTCCAGGCTTTGGCGGGTACTCTTATTGCCGGTTAACACTAAGATGGCAATACGTTCCATCTGCATCATTTTATTTCTGAACTGCTGCCATTCTTCGTCAGCGGCTTCTGAAATTCGAATGGGAATGGTAAGACTGAATGTACTGCCTATACCGGGTGTACTGCGGACTTCAATGTGGCCGTCCATCATTTCAATTAAAGATTGACAGATACTGAGGCCTAAGCCACTCCCCGGGTGTTTTTTGGGACCATTGTTGTGGACCTGGGTATAGGGTTGGAATATCAAGGATTGCTGCTTAGTAGACATTCCCAGACCTGTATCATGAATACTGAAGCGGATCGCCTTCAGAGCGGATTCAGCTGATTTTTCGTCTTTTCGTATCGGTTCAATTTCGATAAAAACATCGCCTGATTCAGTATATTTAATTGCGTTTTCAGTTAGGTTACTCAAAATTCGTCTTAAACAGTGTTGATCAGCGATTAGAAAATTCGGAATTTGAGAGGAGACATAATACATTAAATTGAGATTTTTTTTGTAAGCCAACTGTCCGTAAAATTGCATGAGTTCATGGAGCAGCTCCCGAAGCGAAAAAGGCGATTCGATCAGTTTTATTTTTTGGGCTTCAGCTCGTGAGAAGTAAAGAATATCGTCCAGGATTGTTAAAATATTGGTGCTGGCATCACGGATCAATTGCAAGTGGCTTTTCTGTTCACTGTTGACAGGACTGTGCAAAAGATTTTCAGCAAGCCCCTGAATGCCATTGAGGGGATTTTTTATTTCATGTCCCATCATGGTAAGGAAATTAGATTTTATTTGAGAAACTTCAAGCACTTTTTGATGAGTTGTATTGAGTTCCAATTCCGTTTTTTGGCGGAAAATAACCTCACGTAAAATGCAGAGATAAGCAATCAATAATGCAATTAATATGCCAATACTGGAACAGAAGGTAAAAAAGGTCAGTCTTTGGGTTAGCTCGACGGCTTTTTGGCTTTGGTTTATTTCATCATTGTGAAAGACTTGAATGATTTTATGGATGTCTCTTTCTAATAAAGCTTCTTGCTGGTTAATCAGTTTCACTGAATTTTTATAAGCTGTGTGTGGATTAGCAAAAATAAAGATATGATTTTTATGGGCCAAAATCAGCTGATCAAGAAAAAACAAGCTATTTTGGGTGAGTTTATCAGCTTTTTGAAAGAACCGAAGATCATCATTATTATCCTTGAGTAGAAGTGACAGTTTTTTAAGAAGCCTCCGTACCTTTATAGTATTGGTCTTATAAGCTCGAAGTTTCAGAATTTTTGAGGATTTGAAATAATCTTTTAAATCTTCCTGGCAATCTTGGGTTTGGTGCTTGAGTTTATACAACGTATCTACAACCTGGTAATTCAAGGTTAAGCGATGAAAGTTAGAGTCAAGGCGCTGAGTGGTCAGAACTAAGGAGCCGGCAAGAATACCCAGAATAAAAACAATACAGCCAAAACTGGTGTTGACCGTTGTCTGCATTGAAGAAGATTTCATATGCGCATTAATACCTTGCCAAAACAAATATCCTGAATCGAAAAAATCTAATTGCAAAAGAACTCATTTAAGAAAAACGAGGATTTGCCAGTAACCCTTGGCCGTCAGAACCACAAGAATTAGTTTAAATTTTACTGCCAATTGTAATGCGAGGAAAGGAATTCTTTTTTAATTTCCCTACCAACTATAGTTAGTATTTAAATGTAAGGACGGGCTTTATCGACGATTAATCGTGATCATGGCTTTGGTAAAATAGAACGACTGTTGTTCGACTCAATCAGAAAGACTTGGCATGGAAAAGCGTTTTTTAGGAAAGACTGGCATTGAAGTTAGCCTCCTTTGTTTGGGAACCATGACATATGGAGAACAAAATACCGAAGCACAAGCTCATGCACAACTGGATTATGCATTGGAAGTTGGAATTAACTTTATTGATACAGCTGAGGTTTATCCAGTGCCGCTTGATGCCAAAACGTATGGCTTAACAGAGGCGTATATTGGAAGCTGGATTAAAAAAAGTAGAAAACGCTCTCACATTATTTTGGCAAGCAAGGTTGCGGGCTACTCTCGAAAACTGGAATGGGTACGAGGTGGACAGCATCGTTTCGATCGAAAAAATATTGAACTGGCTCTTGACGCTAGTTTGAAGCGCTTACAGACGGACTACATTGATTTATATCAACTTCACTGGCCGGATCGCAACGCCAATTGTTTTGGACAACTCGGCTACCAACATCAAGCAACAAGCAATGCGGATCGAGAAAAAGCGGAAATTGCCGAAACCTTGGCGGTCATGGCAGACTTGGTTAAGGCTGGAAAAATTCGGTATCTAGGACTTTCAAATGAAACCCCCTGGGGCATGATGCAATTTTTGCAAGGGGCGGAAAAGAACAATGCACCTCGTGTGGTGAGTATTCAAAATCCATATAGCCTTTTAAATCGTAGCTTTGAGGTTGGCTTATCGGAATTGTCTATTAAGGAAGAGGTTGCTTTACTGGCTTATTCTCCCTTGGCCTTTGGTTTGCTGACAGGGAAGTATGAATACGACAGTCCCCCGGAGAGCCGCTTAGCCAAGTACCCGGATTATTTCTCTCGTTATTTGAATACAGAGGCCAGAAGCGCAGCAAGCGCTTATATTGCTTTAGCGAAACAGGCAGGACTAACGCCCACAGAGCTTGCGCTGGGTTTTGTGAATCGCCAGGACTTTTTAACAAGCACTATTATCGGTGCCACAACGCTGGAGCAGTTGAAAGCCAATATCGCAACCGCGACAGTGCAGCTTAGCAACGATGTTATAAAGGAAATAGAGAGTATTCATAAGTGCTACCCTTACCCAGCACCTTAGTATTTAAGGGTCTAGAGTTTGATGTGAAACAGTTTCAAATTCGCTAAATTGTAAGCACTTAAGGCGGATTGGATGATCTCAGGCTTGAAGAACGGGAGGGCTTTTTGAGCGTCTTCAACGCTAACAGATTTTCCTGCGTGCTGAGTCTTAACTTGTTGAGTCAAGCTTCCACTTGAAGGCAGATAAACCCATAGGTGTTTTTGCCCCGCATTGCGTGATTGATCGATCAGGTTATCAAGCAGGGCTTTTTCAACATCGTGCTTCGCATCCATTTGGGGTTTGAGCAGGATACTGCTAAAGGCATGCCCTTCCAAATGAGTCGCATTTTGTTTTGTCTTTTCAGCTGCATAAGCTTTCAGTACGTCTTTTGCCGGAGCATGACTTACGGTACCCAGTAAGTTTCCGCTTGAATCTTTCAAAGTCCATAATTTGGATTGCTTTGCCATGCTTATAAGCTCTTGATAAGCCTTGGGATCGTTTTGCGCCAGAAAGGGAAGCAAGGAGGACATTAACGGAGCGAGCATGTTTTTGACGACTTTGGGAAACTCTATTAGGTTACGGACAGCAGCACCCAGTTCACTATTGGTATAAGGTCCTGTTTTGACGGACTTTTTGCTAGTAGGGTTAGGAAACAAGAAAGCCATTGGGTTCTTTTGAGTCTCGGCTATGTCAAAATTCCCTATTTTTCGAACCAAGTTGCCTTTTTGATCGTCTGTACTGTTTTGAAGAGCCCCTTTCACAACGGGGAAGAGCGTATCGGCAATTTTGATGAGTTTTTGAAAGTGCTCTGGAGCAATCGGTATTTCTTGCTGGCGAGCATGTACTTCACTTAGGGACTGTGGAAAACGATAGAGGGAGATTACCTTAGAGAATGCGGTTGGATTTTGGAAATAAGCGAGACTTGATGAGGGTTCAAGCTTTAGGCCATGTTTGGCAAAAATCTCGTTATGGAGTGAAAACTGGGGCATTTTGCTTTGAATGGCAAGAGTATCCGCCTGTAAGCTATCGAGTATAGCTTTCGAAGGCTTATTAAAAGATAGTTGAGCTATAAAAGGGGAAGACGCTTGAGCTGCGAGAGAGTTTGAAAATTGCTGTGACGCGTTGATACTGGAAGCACTCATTAGGGGGATAAACCTCTAATTTAAATCGGGCATGAGGTGGGGGGTGTTAGCAATAAAGCAGTTCCCTGTAAAAAGATGCGGTTGATTAATCCGATTGGTAGTTAATATCGTTGTACTGGCTACTTGTATGACAATAAGAAGATATCCTACGATTTAATATCAATAGTCTCACCAAGAATCCGCGGAATATCTAACCCCATGCTTTTATTGAAAGCACTCCATTATATTCAGACGAATCCAGAACCCTTTATAAGAGCTTTAACGCTTCACTTACAAATGAGTTTTGGTGCTGTACTTTTTGCTAGCCTGCTCGGTATGCCGGTCGGTTTTTTTGCTCGTCATGCAAGCCTTTTCAGCACGGTGCTTACGTCTTCCTTTAATATGCTGCGGGTTATTCCCGGCTTAGCCGTTTTAGCACTTTTAATGCCATTGATGGGAACGGGTGCCTGGCCTGCGACCTTTGCATTGGTACTCCTGATTTTTCCGACCATTGTGCTGAATACGATGAGTGGTTTTCGTCAGGCGGACGCGGAAACTCTGGAAGCAGCTTACGGGTTGGGCATGAAGCCCTCTCAGGTATTTTTGCATGTGCAGGTTCCAATCGCCTTGCCCGTGATTTTAAACGGTGTGCGTATCGCTCTGGTAGAAGCTATTTCAGCGGCAGCCCTGGCGGCCTTTATCGGCGGGGGCGGTCTTGGTAACTTTATTGTGAACGGGTTGGGAATGGCGAATTTAACGTTATTGATGGTTGGCGCTTTGCCCATAGCTGTTTTAGCGGTGATGAGCGAAACCCTTTTCGGGGTCATGATTCGAAGAATGACCTGGATGTTGAAATTAGCATGATGAAAAACCCTCACATGGCGCTTAAACGCTCAGGATGGCTTCTTTTTGTGGGCGTGATTGTCTATGTTTTTTCCACCTTTTACCTGATGGAGCAGAACCAAAGCCCAGAGCTAATCATTGGAAGCAAAAATTTTACCGAATCCGTCATTATTGCGGAATACTATGCCCAAACGCTTGAAAATGCGGGCTATCGAGTTCAGCGAAAGTTTAATTTAGGTGGTACCTTTATCGCCCACCAGGCACTTCAGCGGGGCCAAATCGATCTCTATCCCGAATATAGCGGAACGGCCTTTCTGGATATTATTCATCAAAAGCCGCCCTTCGATAATCGCCAAAGCCACGCCATTTTGGATGCCAGCTACCAAAAGCGTTGGGACGTTCGCTGGCTTGATTTTTCGCCAGCCGATAATTCGTTCGCCTTGGTGTTACGACGGGATACGGCAGATCGCTTTCATTTAACAAATGTTTCCGATCTATCAGTGGCGGCACCAAAGCTGGTTTTGGGCAGTATTCCGGAGTTTGAAGAGCGTGTTGACGGTTTGCCTGGCCTAAAACGGAAGTACGGCGGCTTTCAATTTAAGCATGTCGATTTGTACGATAACGGTCTCAAATATCAGGTTTTAAAAGATAAGCGAGTTGATGTGACGGTTGGCTTTACCACAGATGGTCCTTTGGCGGATTCCACTCTTGTTAGTTTGGCGGATGACAAGCATTTTTGGCCAGATTATCATGTGGCTCCCCTGGTTCGCCAGGGCGCGTTAAATCGAATTCCCTCATTGCAGCACATCTTGAACGATGCCAACAGTCAACTGACAAATGCTACCCTACAACGCTTGAATGCAGCTGTTGATTTGAAGCATCAGGATATTCGTCGTGTGGTTCATGAGTATATTTTGCTTAAAAAGTCGCAATTATCGAATTCCAAAATACAATTGTTTTCCGGCACTTTGATTGCCACTAATCAGGAGTCCAAGTAATGCCGTCGATTCAGTTGGATAATGTCAGTAAAAGTTTTGCGGGACGGGTTGTCTTACAGCCCACCAATTTAGAGATTGCTGCTGGCGAATTTGTCACCATTTTGGGTGGTTCGGGAAGCGGAAAAACGACCCTGCTTAAATTGATTAATCGCCTGCACGAGCCTGATACCGGTGTGATACGCTTGGCAGGTGAGGATTTATCCAAGAAACCTGTGACTCAAACCCGTCTTAACATGGGCTACGTGATTCAACAGTCCGGTTTGTTTAAGCATATGACGGTTGCAGAAAATATTGAGATTGTTCCGCGCTTACTCAAATGGAGCAAGTCGGATATTCATCAGCGTGTGGATGAAATGCTTGAGTTAGTGGGTTTGGAGCCTAAGCTTTACCGAACTCGGTACCCCTTGCAGCTTTCGGGCGGACAACAGCAACGGGTGGGTTTAGCCCGAGCTTTAGCGGGCAATCCTCCAGTTTTATTGATGGATGAGCCTTTTGGTGCTGTTGATCCCATTGTTCGGCAGCGTTTGCAGGATGAAATGCTGGTTCTTCAGGCTCAACTCGGAAAAACGATTGTTTTTGTCACTCATGATGTTCAGGAAGCGTTTAAGCTGGGCGATCGAGTCGTGATGATGCAGGATGGATCCATTCATCAGTACGATACGCCGAATGAGATCCTGACTCATCCCGCGGATGGTTTTGTAGAATCCTTGGTTGAGGCTGGTGGAAGTAGCACTACTAAAAATACGGATACAAACATAAGTCGTTTATCTGCGTGGCGACCCAATCATCCTCCCTTTTTAAAATCGTTTTTTACCAAGCCTCGCCGCGTGTAGGGATTGATAACGATGCCCGACCCACTATTTTTTAATGATCTTTTAAAAGCCTTTATTCAGCATGTGAATTTAACGCTGATTGCCTTGGGTTTGGCCATTGTGCCTGCTTTTTTGATTTCGCTGCTGATTTCACGTCGACCGACTATTGCGGAATTGGTGATTACTAGCTTTGGTTTGGTATATACCTTACCCAGCCTTGCAATGTTGGCCTTTATGGTGATCGTTTTTGGTTTGGGGCAAATTTCCGCCATCGTTGCCATGGTGCTGTATGCCCAATTTATTTTGATTCGACATTTTGTTTTAGGACTACAAAGTATTGATGCACCGACTGTGGAAGCCGCCCGGGCTATGGGTTTTACCTTCTGGCAGCGGTTGCTTTGGGTGGAGACGCCTTTAGCTTTGCCAGTTTGGCTCAGTGGGATTCGTTTAGCGGCGTTATCGACAGTTTCGATTGCGGTGATTGCTGCTTGGATCAACGCAGGTGGCTTGGGGACCCTGATTTTTGAAGGGTTATCACAGAACAATCTCCCTAAAATCTGGGGTGCTTCGGTTTTAATTGTTCTACTGTCGCTTTGGCTACAAAGTACCTTAGAGGGCTTCGAGGCGTGGGCACTCGCCAAAGCTGAAGGGGGCGTTGTTTAGAACGCATTAAGGACTCTCTAGAATCCCTAGCTGGCTTACCGGAAAGGACAATTTTAGAATCGTAGATGTTTTTATGAGACCATTCCTAGGTCTATTTTACAATTCTCTTGTGCTTTTTTAGATTTCTTACTTTATTGTTCACCCTGCCTTAAAAAGTTCCTGGAGCATATCTATGCCTCTTTCACCGGCCTCTTCCTCTGCAAAACCTATTCCGGCTGAGTTAAGTAAACTGATTTCTGATTTAAGAGCTGTAGGTCTGATAAAAGACCAAAATGCAACTATTTCGAAATCAAATCAATCATTTAGTCCACAACAGAATCTTCCACACGATTCGTTTGACTCTACTCAAGGGGCAATTGTAGGCTATGACCCTCTCTGCCCTGCCGATGGACTTCAAGAAGCTGAAAAAAAGAGAGCTCTATTAAATCGCTCGTCTCATCCACAACAAAAAGAGTCACAAGGCGGATTTCCTTCGTTTTTGTTTTGGGATGGAAAATCAGAGCCAGTTAAAAAGCCTAAGATTGCTCCTTCAGGTCCTAAAAATCCAGATGTTGTTCAATGGCGTTTTGGTCCTCGTCCTAAACATTGGACCCCTGAAATTTCTGAACAAAATCCGAAGTCCTCTCCAAAGAAGAGAGATTTTGGAGCTTTTATTCAGGATTTAGAAAGTCCAGAACCTACAAAAAATCCTTACAGCAATCTAGATATTGAAGAAAGACGGGCTAGGATAAGGGAGAAACACGGTAATCAAAAACTTGCCAAAGCACGAAGCCCTAGACCTTCGCAAAATCTAGCAAAAGTTGAACTTCCGAAAACTCCAGCTGTAAAAATTACTCGTACTGTGACGACTTTTGAAATGCCACTTTCCAGTGTTGAAAAAGCTTTAACCCCTAACCCAATAATCGAAGACTCACCAAGACCTACAAAAGTTAGAAAATCCAAAGATTCTCAGCTTCTACTGAAGCCCATAGTGTTACCCACTCGAAGAAAAAAATCATCATCTGTTATTCAAACCACTCCATCCAAGTTACCAGTAAAAACTGAACCCGTGACAGAGCCAGTAGATTTAAGTGCAGCGAGTTCTCGAAGTATAAAGAGTTCATCCCCGAATTTGAATGTACAAAATTTTGCTCAGGCTCTGGAGCCAAAAGTATTAAGAATGCTAAAGCAACTTCAGGGTGACAATTTAGTGCAAGCGGACGATCCTTTAAGACTGGCTGCTACAGGATTTACGAGGACTACTCGTAATAAAAAAAATGCTTTAGGTTCAACCCCGCCGGCAGCAATTGCTGAAAAACCTAAAAAATTACCAACTCGAACCCAACGCGCAACAACTCCTAAAACTACCTCTCTTTCAAAGTCTTTTAGTCCAATTGCTACCTCTCTTGAAACAACACCTATTAAAGCTGACTCGTCAGCGGTTCCCGTTGCAGTTACGTCTTCACGCAGACTAGAGTCTGCTTTACCTGCAACTGTTACAGCTGCAGACGGACCGGTCATTCATGAAGATTTCAAGACACCAAAAATGAAACGGATGCTGGCTCAGCTTACTGGGAATAACCTGGTGGGTGTGGAAAATGATCCATTTAAAGTTGCTACTTTGACTAGGGCGTCTCGTCGAAATGTAGCTTCTACCTCTGGGGCTAGTGCCGTTGTAGAAACATCCAAAAAGAAGCCAGGCACAAAAGCAAAAACGATTACTTCAAAAGCTATGTTAGCTCGGAAAGCTAAAGCAACTGTCAGAAACGCTTCTTCCCCTCGTGCTTCTGCTTCTAGAGCAAATTCCAGAGATGGCGATACCATTGAAGTTCAAGGTTAAAACCTTAAGCTTACTGATTGTTTGAGTGTCCAACACTGCAGTATTTTAATCTCACTGTGTCCTCTTTCTTCATTCATCTCGCGGTTCGTTTACGACCGTGATAAGCTAGCTATACGGGATTTTTTGGAATCCCAGTCGAGATGAACCCAAGGACGTATTCAGAAATGTCGGACGCGAAAAATAATCAAAACCACTTCTTATTTGAACTTGGAACAGAAGAGCTTCCGACCTCTTTTCTGGCAACAGCTCCGGATGAACTCCAAGCGAAGGTCACGACCCTTCTGACTTTTGAAAACAGCACAGCTCCCGATGTGGAAGTATACGTTACACCCCGCCGTATGACGGTCTCTGTTCAAAATCTTCCTGATGTTCAACCGGCACGGGATGTGCAACTCAAGGGGCCGCCTGTACGGATTGCCTTGAAAGACGACGGCTCCCCCACTCCAGCGGGCATGGGTTTTGCCAAAAAAACGGGTGTCGCTTTTGAATCCTTAACCCGCCTGGAAATCGATGGGGAAACCTATCTGGTTTCAAAGCAAACCTTACCAGGGAAAGCAATTCCTGACCTCTTAAAAGAAGAATTACCCGGTTTGATTTTAGGCTTGAGCGGATCGCACTTTATGGCATGGGGTGAAGGAAAAATTCGTTTCTCCCGTCCGCTGCGCTGGCTGGTTTCCCTTTGGAACGACCAAGTTTTACCGGTTAGCATCGGACTTTTAACCGCCGATCGGAATTCCATCGGTCATCGTTTGCTGGCGACCCAAAATACAATCACAATTCCGTCTCCTGCAAAATACCTGGAGCTGCTGGAAGCGCACGGTGCAGTAATCGCGGATGTTAAAAAGAGACGATCCCTCATTTGGCAACAACTGCAAGCCAAAGCACAAGAACTGGGTGGACAGGTACTTCCCAATGAAGACCTGCTTGAAACCGTGACCATGTTGGTTGAAAAGCCCTTTGTGGTTGCCGGTCGTTTTGAAGACCGCTATTTGGATTTACCCCAGGAAGTCATTATGACGGTCATGGCGTCGCATCAAAAATATTTCCCGCTCCACGATGCCAGCGGACAAAAGCTGTTGCCTTACTTCTTAGCGGTTTCTAACGGTAAGCCTGAAAGTGCCGACAGTATTCGTTCAGGCAACGAAAAAGTAATCCGGGCACGTTTGGAAGATGCAAAATTCTTCTATGCAGACGATTGCGAAATTCTTTTAGAAAATCGCTTGGAAAAACTGAAGGGAATTACCTTCCAAAAAGGAATGGGGACCCTCTTAGATAAAGCCAATCGTTTGGAAAGCCTCACGTCAAAAATCCTGCCTTACTTGGGTGTTTCTTCTGAAGCGTCCAAGGCGGATGCCTTACGGGCTGCCAAGCTGGCAAAAACCGATTTAGTCAGTGGCATGGTCTTTGAGTTTACCGAACTCCAGGGCATTATGGGCTACTACTACGCCAGCGTTCAAAAAGAGACTTCCAATGTGGCCCATGCCATTAAGGAACAATACCAGCCTAATTTTGCAGGGGACGCTATACCGGCAACCGAATGCGGCCGTATTATCAGCCTTGTCGATAAACTGGATACCTTGGTTGCGGTCTTTAGTCGTAAGAGTGCTAAATTGCCGACCGGCTCGAAAGATCCCTTGGGCTTGCGTCGTATGGTAAACGGTATTTACCAGATTGCGATGGCTTTCCAGCACAATGCGGAATTCGATTTAAAGCGGCTTTTGGAAGCGGCTTACGAGGTTGTGGTTGCGAACTCGCAGTCTGAGTCTATTAAAGACAAAGACTTTTACAGTAGCGCTGAAACCTTAGATCTCATTACGACCTTCTTCATGCAGCGGGTACGCAGCTTTTTAAGTGATAAAGGCCATCGTTTCGATGTGATCGAAGCGGCTATTGAAGTGGATGAACCCCTCAGTGAGATCCATTCTGTTGAAAAACGCATTGCAGGCTTTGAAAAATTAATCGAAAATGTGGATCGCTTAAAATCTCTCTACGAGCCGGCTAACCGGATTTCTAATATTCTGGGCGCACAATACAATACGAGTGCGTCTCCATCCGATGTGAATGCAGCGCTGATTAAGGATGCGAGCGAAAAAGCGCTTTACGAGCAATTGTTGCCTTTGACGAAAGCCTTAAATGCTCAGTCGGAATTCGGCGCTTATGAAAGTGAGCTGGCAAAAATTTCTCCAGCCGTTGAAGCATTCTTTACTGCGGTTATGGTCAACGATCCCGATGCGGCAGTAAAAGCAAATCGATATGCCTTGCTCAGCTGTCTGAATCAGTACTACAAAAAAATGGGTACTTTCTCGAAACTGGCGGTCTAAGTTTTTCATCAAATTCTTTTGTAAAGAATTTTAAAACATTACACCTGCATTACACTGCCAAGTAAAAAAAGCGGTACTAAAGTGCATAGTATTAGTTCCTGGAACTGCAATTCCAGAGCGGATGAAGTTGAATGGTCGATCCCTTGATCAGGATCGACAGGTTTCCACACTTAATAGGGCGATGCTAGCTTTTTAGCCCGAAAAGATTTTCTGGAGGCAAAAACATTCGAGGGCTTCGACTGAACTAATCCTGTTCTGGTCGTTTGGGTTAATAACGGACTCCTTTCTAGCCGTTAGCAAACGGGCTCCAATTGATCTGTGAGTGGAATCAGATCCCCTACCGCCGGGCGGGGTAACGCGGGCCATGGACCGCAGCTCGGTTTTAAAAGGGGAAATCAAAACACAACTTAATCAGAAACCCAATACAGATGGAAAGACGGTTTAGTGAGGGCTAAAGGAAGCAAATAAAGGGTTATACAGAAATCTTTGATCGAGTTGACTCTGCTATAAGGGTCACGTAGGCTTACAAAAACCTCATTCAGCCAAAAGGATAAAGCCATGAAACTGATGCATGTGGATGCAAGCCCCAAACGGGAACGTTCTAACTCGCGCGCTCTCGCCCAGCACTTCATTCAGGCATTAAAAAAAGAAAATCTTGAATTTACTGTCGATTATTTGGATGTATCCGTTGATACTCCGGCGCATGTGACAGAAGACTTTGCCATTGCTATCTATAAGCCTGCCGCAGAGCGCACTGAGGTGATGAAGACAACAATCGCTGAATCCGATAAGCTTTGCCAACGTTTGCTCGACGCGGATATGCTCGTTTTTGCGATGCCGATGTATAACTTCTCCATCCCATCGACCTTTAAAGCGTTTATAGATAACGTTGTGCGTGGCGAACTGACTTACATTAAAACGCCAGAGGGCCATTACTTAGGACAACTCGCTGGGAAAAAGGTTCTCTTTATTACCACGCGTGGTGCGGATTTACGACCCAATACCCTTTTGGCGGGCTACGATGCCCTCACCCCGTCTTTGAAAGCTGCCTTTGGTTTTATCGGCGTAAGCGATCCTACTTTTGTAGATGCTCAACCGATGCAGTTTGCAGAACCGGAACAGCGCGCTGCTGCTTTGGAGCGGGCACATCAAGAATTGGAAGCCGTTGCAGCACAATGGGCAACCCATTAAAGACCATCATTCACTATTGCTGAAATCAAATCCTGAAATTTATTTGAGGCGTTTCTCAATGCTTATGCGTTCTTTTCTGTAATCGATACGCGTTTTACTCTCGTATTCTCGATATAATGATGAGAGGGTGCGTTTTCTGTAATGTTCCCAAGTTTTTTGGCAGATTTTTTATTGACCGTTAATCCCTAGAGGCAGAGTCGAGCATATCCATGACAGAGAGACAGTTTGAACTCCCCGTCGATATCCGTAGAAAAAGTGAAGTCATCCAGGATCGCCTGGGTCTCTTTATCATCGTCGCGGTTGTTGCCATTTTTACCTTTTTGCTCTTTTTGCTGTCGGTTAACTTGGGTTTTGTCCTTTCTAAAGCCGCTTCTGCGCTCCCCAATGTTAAAGTACTGTCCGAGTGGCATCCGTATGAAACCACTCGAATTTATGACAAAAACAGTACCTTAATTGCCAATATTCACGGGGATGAAGATCGGGTTGTCGTTCCCCTGAAAGATATTTCTCCTAATATTCAGCGCGCCGTTATGGCGATTGAGGATAACCGCTTTTATCAACACAACGGTGTGGATATGCGGGGAACCTTGCGGGCCGCTTCTGCAAATATTCGCGGAGATGATGTTCAAGGGGGAAGTACCTTAACGCAGCAGTTGGTTAAAAACCTCTTTTTAACCCCGGAACGTGCCTTAACTCGTAAAATTGCTGAAGCTTTGCTGGCGATGCGGGTTGAGCGCCACTACGATAAAAATAAAATTTTGGAAATGTACCTGAACCAGGTTTACTGGGGAAATCAAAGTTATGGGATTGAAAAGGCGGCTCGCCGTTATTTTCACCATTCCGCCCGAGACTTAACCATCGGTGAAAGTGCGATGCTCGCGGGTTTGTTAAAAGCACCCGAAGGCCTTTCCCCTTACGTTTATAAAGATGCATCCCGTAAGCGTCAGCTTGAAGTGTTGGGTGCTATGGTCACATTTGGCTATATCACCCCGGCTCAAAAAAATGCGGCTACTGCAGAAAAAATTACGCTCAGCACACAACAACCGCATGCCTCAAAACATCCCTTCTTTATTCAATATGCCATTCAGCAACTGCGGGAACGCTTTGGGGATAATGCCGTTCGCCAGGGTGGCTTAAAAGTTTACACCACCATGGATGAACCCGTTCAAACGCTGGCCGAAAAATCGCTCTACGATGAGATGAATAAGATCAAGTTTTCGGGCGTCACCGAAGGCTCCTTTATGGTGGAAAATATTTCAAATGGTCATATTTTAGCCCTGGTTGGCGGTTACGACTTCGAAAAAAACCAGTTTAACCACTCCACCCAACAACACCGGGCGATTGGTTCAACTTTCAAACCCTTGGTTTACTTGACCGCGTTTCGTCTCGGATTGATCACGCCGGAATCGATGATTGTTGATTCTCCCGTTTGCTTTAACAATGGCTACAGCAATTGGTGTCCTCACAACTGGGACGGCAAATATATGGGTGCGATGAACATTCGTAAGGCGTTAACCTTATCGCGTAACACCCCAACCGTTAAACTGGGTTTGCGGATGGGTATTCAACCGGTTATTCAAACGGCGCGTTTAGCTGGGATTGAATCTCCGATTGATGCGAATTTCTCCAGCTTATTGGGTTCGGCTGGTATTTCTCCTTTAGAAGTTATTACGGCGTATTCAACCATTGCCAGAGGCGGCGTTTATTTAAAACCGACCGTTCTGCTCCGTGTTGAAGATAGCCGCGGCCGTCAGATTGATCTCGATCCGCCGCAGCCTGAACGCCGCTTTGATCCGGAGCCGGTTGCCACCCTGGTTTCCATTTTGCAAGATGTTGTGGAAAAAGGAACTGGTAAAAATGCCATTATCCCGGGTCGCCCTGTTGCCGGAAAAACCGGAACGACAGACCAAATGCGGGATATCTGGTTTACCGGATTTACTACGGATATGGTTGCCAGTTGTTGGATGGGGAACGATCGTTATGTTCCCTTGCACGGAATCTTTAGTTCCAATTCTGCTGCGGTATGGGGTAACTTTGCCCGGGAATACTATAAAATGTATCCGATTCCAGTCCATGAATTCCCCAAGCCCCAAAAACTGTTGTTGGAGCATAAAGTTTTGGGTGCAAATGGGGAAGAGCGTCATGCGCCGAAACCGAGACATCGGGAAAGACATTCGGATGATGACAGTGATGCTCCTCCACCCATGAGCCCTCCAAGCAACAACACCCCCAAAAACGATGATATGAAACCATTGATTGATCCCTCTTCCCAAAACAATTAATTAAAATTGTGAGTCTACATGATGCAGCTAAAAACCCATTTTACGGATGAAGTGATTGCCTATACAGGGAGAGAGCTTTGTAGTCATTGGATTTACCGCAATTTTGGTATGTTGGGAGATTCCGTCGTTGCCTTTGTCGGGCCATGTGACGTGAGTCAGGCAGGCATGGTCGATTTAGAAGACGTATTGAATAACGATTTTATTTATTCCAAAAAAATGTTGAACTTTATTGTTGAAATCTTTGGAATCGATCTCCAGCAGGGTGTCGTTTTACAGCGTCTTTTCACATCAATCATCCAAGATAAAATCAATTTGGTTTTGCCGAACAATCCGATTCGCCGTCGGGGGGATGATTTGTTTTATCAGGACACGGCAAAACTTTCTGTATCGATTTGTACCAAAAGCCCAACCTCCATTTTGATCCATACGGGATTGAATATCGATTCGGAAGGGACCCCTGTTGAGGCGGCTGGATTAGCCTCTGAGATGGATTTGAGTGCATCGGCTATTGAGGTTTTATCCACAGCATGTATGCGAACCTTAGCGGATGAATGGACAGATATTCAGCTTTCTTGCTGCAAAGTGCGGGCTGTGTTGTAAAATAAATTTATACCCGTTCGGGTATTGATTGAAGGGGTTCCACCCCTACGCCAAAACGGGCTTTCCTTAAGTTTAATAAGCCTTTGCGAACATTTCCGTTTTGGCTACCCAGCTCTAAATTGCAATAATGCTTATTCAGGCGACTTCATGCTTCTTTATAAGCACTGCGCAAACGGACACATTTAACTGAGAGTTAATAATACCTCCATGGGCCCTAGAAACCTTCTCATTCTATTTTTTTCTACAGTTGCTGTTTCATTAGTCATCTTGATTATTTTGTTCAGCCTGTTTTTCAAAAATATTGATTTTAACTTTAATACTAAGCTGCCTTCCAGTGCGCCAGAGCTGAATAATAACGCTTTCAAAAATGCTCCCCTGCCCACATCAAGCACAATGAGCCCTGATAGCAAAGCTGAAGGTATTTCTCGCTCAACAATCAATGTGCCTCCGGAAGTCAGAGAAGAGCCAGTGGCTCCTTCATCAGGTACTCGAAGCGCCTCCAAAGGGCAGTCGGTCGATGATAATGTTCCTCGTCCTCCCGTGTCGGATGACTCCATCCTGAACGACGATCCACCACCTTCCCCCCCACAGCAGCAAGGCTTGCCTACTTTGCCCCCAACGCCTCAAAAAAGTAGCTCATCGAGTAGTGCAAGCCAGTCATCGCCACCCCCACCACCCAGCTATAACTCGTCCCTCCGCAACACCTGGGGCCCCGGTTCCGGATCGCGTTCCTCTGCATCCCAGCAAGGTCGTCAAACTGCGCCAGTTCCTCCATTGCGGGAAGCGGAGCCTGCTCCATCCTCTGGCGGACCACCGGTGCCCGGACAATAATTAGTGAATCAAAAAATCAATGTCCCTCACTACTGGTTTTGAGACCGTCTATTTCGCTGAGTTAGATTCGACGAATGAAGAAGCGCGTCGTCGTTTAATGGCGAATGCTTTAACACTGCCGACGGTGATTTCAGCGGGAAAACAAACCCAGGGACGGGGTTCACGTGGGCGTGTTTGGGCTTCCCCTCCGGGGAAAGGCCTTTATTTCTCGATTGTGCATCCTGCACCGGGTGTTTTTAGCTTAAAGCATCCGGCTTTGTCCAGGCAAAGCCCTATTTTTGATGCGGACTGGAGTTTTTTCACCCGAACTGCAGGCTTGGCATGTGCTTTAGTTTTACAACAGGAAATCGGGCTGGATATTCAACTCAAACCCATTAACGATCTCTATTTACAGGGTCGTAAACTGGGAGGCATCCTCTGTGAAAGTATTTTTGGGGAGGCTCAGTCTTCCAGTACTTTGCCTCAAGATGTTTTTCCGATGCACGCAGGCTCCTCTCTTTATGCCTGCAAAGGAATCATTACAGGCATCGGGATTAATCTGCGGCAAAGCATAGAGGTGGAGGACTTTTGCCAGACAGAAGAGCGTCAAGCTTCTACCGAGCAGTCTTTAACAAGCTTGGGACTCTCTGTTCAAGGGCTGAATCAACCCATTAGTCTTGAAGAAGCCTTACCGCCTGCGATTTTTGCTCAATGGCTTAATCGGGGAGAGGAGTTGATACTGAATCACCTCATTCAACTGATAACGGCTGAGGTGGATAGTCTTTATCATCGTTTGCTTTGGGAAGTGGGTTTTGTGGATATCCTTTTAGAAAAAACAGCGTCTATTCAATTTCATTCCAGCTAGGTCGATTTATACCCTATTATTATCTATATAAGTGATAGGGAATATAGAGCGCGCATGTCTTCCTCATCCCCTTCTAGCTCGACTGAGAAAAAAAGCATTAATCTGAAGCATTTGGTCAATCGAGGCATTGCTTTTGGGATCAGCTTCGTGGTTTTAGGCTGTATTCTCGGTGTTTTCTGGCTTTTCCACTTAGATCGCTTTGTAGAACAATTGGAATTGAAGAGTTATGACTTGCGAGCCCAAACGCAATGGGCGAATGAGCACGATCGTCCGAGTTCGGATGTCGTTATTCTCCAGTTCGACGATAGCTCCTTGAATGCTTTGAGTGATGAGTTCGGACTTTGGCCGTGGCCGCGGAATGTGCACGCGCGTATGATCGATTATCTCAATCATCTGGGTACCCGTGCGATGCTCTACGACATCATGTTCGTGTCGCATCGTCGAGGAAACGATAGTGAAGACAAGGCTTTAATTGATTCTTTTCATAAATATTCAAACGTATATCTCAGTATGAATCTGGATCATGAGTTAGAGCAGAATAAAAAACTGGGTAAGGACTTAACGCCGCAAGATATCGAGAGAATTCGCCCGATCAGTATTCATGTTGAATCCGAGTTGGATCAAGCGCCGAAAAATACGATTCTTCGTTTGAAGAAAGATGCTGATGGTACCGTATTTTTTGATAACAACAATATGACATTTGACCATTACCGAAGCATTATGACCAGTTTACTCGAAAAAGGCAGCAATATTGGGATTATCAATCATGGAACGGATGAAGATGGCGTGAGCCGTTCGAATCCTCTCTTTTTCCGCTTTCTGTATCAACCTTTTATTAAAACTAAAGCCTTACCCCTCCGTGCTGAGGGCTCAGATCGTTTCTTCGACACGGAAGGGCAAAGAACCGATAAAGACGGTTACCGTTTGCAAAAAACGGATCACTTGCCTGTAATCCGTAAAGAAAACCCGAGTGCAAAAGGGACTTTCATTTATTTTGATAGTAACCCGGATAACCCGCAGGTTGTGGATGCAGACGGTTATCTGATGGATGACTACGGGCATTACGCTTATATGCGGGAGCATAAGAACCAGGCGCTCTTTTTCCCTTACTTGGGATTACGGGCCATGCTGGATTTGTCTTATCCCAACCAAACACCCAAAATGACGATTACGGCGAATGGACATTTAAAATTCGCGAATATGGATATTCCGTTGCGTCCCGATGGCTCCTGTCTGATCACCTGGTATAACGTCAATTTAATTCGTGAAGCCTTAGAAAAAGAGCAGTTACGCTTTGAGAAATACACGAATACCCTCAAAGGCAGTATACATCGCTTAGAGGCTGCTTTGAGCTTAAAGCCTTCACCAGATTTAGCTCAAAAGCTGGAAGCTCAAATCAAAAGCCAACAGAGCGATTTACAACACATACAGAGTTTCTCTACCAACTTGGCGCAAGTTTTAAAAGCGCCTTTTGTTCCCCAACCCTATGAAATGGTTTCGGCGTGGAAGGTTGTTCGCGCAATGCGGCGCTACGAAATGGGATTACCCCCCAGTCCTGAAGATAAGGTTCTTGAAAAATTCTTAAAAAATAAAATTATCTTTTTAGGCGCCACTGCTGTTGCGGCTTACGATATTAAAAATACGCCGATTGCCGCCTCAATGCCCGGGGTTATTCTCCAAGCGAATCTTTTCGATAATATTTTTCAAAACGCGAATAGACCTGATCATCAGCAACATCCTTATATTGAGCGTGTTCCCCCGTATGTGAACGTCATCATCACCGTGATCTTATGTGCGTTAGCTTTAACGGCAAATTTGCGAATTCGTTCTACGATTATTGCGCTATTAAGTACTGCCAACCTGGTGATTATATACGTTTTGGCGACTATCGTGGTTTACCATAATTGGAATTTATGGATCGATGTTGCCATGCCCTTGGTGAGTATTATTATCACAACCTTACTAAGCTTTATTGCCAAGTACATTATGCGAAACCGTGACTACGAAAAAACCTATGCATTGGCCACTACAGACAGTATGACGGGTCTCTACAATCACCGTTTTTTCCAAGAGAGTATTCGGAATTCGATCGATCAATCCAACCGTTACGGACATCCGTTTGCCCTGCTCTTAATTGACATCGACTTCTTTAAGAAGTTTAACGACACCTACGGTCACCAAGCAGGAGACAATGTTCTGAAACACGTTGCTGCTCAATTGAAGAAAACGGTCCGCTCCATCGATATCGTTTGTCGTTACGGGGGAGAAGAGATGGCGATTCTTGTGGCGCGTGCCGGTCAGGATGAAGCGTTGCAAGTCGCCGATAAAGTGGTTAAATCTATCGCATCGGAAGCGTATCCGATCGCCGATGGAGTCAGCAAGCACGTTACCATCAGCATTGGGGTTGCGGTTTACCCACAACACGGAAGCACTGCGCCTCAACTGATCGAAACGTCGGACGGTGGCTTATACCGGGCCAAAGAAAATGGACGGAACCAGGTGGGTTCTATTCCTGAGCATGCCGGTGAAGAAGAAAAAGCGGAAGCGGAACGCAAAAAGCAGGAAAAACTCGCCGCTCAACAGGCTGCTGCGACCAATAACGAAACTCCTTCACCCTCAACCACAGACAGTACGGGCCATTAATTAAAATAATCGGCATTCCAATGACTATTTATGGCGCTATGGATAGGGTGTCCGATAATGTTGTAATCATTAATTCGGCAACCTTAAGTCCATTGCCGCCTTGGTCTGGTCTATTTAAAAGCTGGTTATGCCCGGCCGTGGCAATACAATTAAAGTCCGAGATTTTGTCCCGTAAAATAGAATTTTTATGTATTTGGTTATAAATGGCTTTTCCAACCAGAAGGTCATTTTCGCCTTGCAAGTAATGAACGGGGATATTGACCTCGGAAAGAGCGGCAGGCAGCTCGAATGCGTTATTGAATGCCATGGTTGCCCAGCGATCCGGAACCAGTAGATTAAGCCAGGTTGGAGCCAGGTTTTTGCCCAATCGAATGGTGGCGTCCTGAAAACTTAGGGGAGTCGCTAATAGAAATAAAGAATGGTAAGGGCGTTTTGTTTGACCGGCAACATATGCGCTGATAATCCCGCCCGAGGAATGACCCGCCAGGACCTGACGCTCGTATGAAACTGGCTCTACCTTTAAAGCACCATTATTCACTGTTTCAAATGTACCTTTTGCCAAGGCTTGGCTGAGCTGGTTGAGATCATCTATAAACCGATTTTCGACTGCTTTAAAGGTCTTATCCTGACGAATGAACTGATTTTGCTCATTCAGCAGGCTTAACTGATAAATAAGAATTCCGTACCGTTGCTGGTGAAGTTTTTCAAGAAATGGCTCGTATTCATCCAAGCGTGCCGCCGCCCCCGGCGATAGTAAAATAACTGGCTTTTTAGCGGTTGGAGGCACATACCCAACAGGGATGAACATGCCAGGACGGACAGCGAATGAAAAAATATGAGATTCAGGAATTGTTCGAAATGCTCGCTTTGGCATGTTGTAATAGTTAGAAATATTTTCAGATAGAACTGCATTGATTGGAAACGATGCTTTTAATAAGGGTGTTTTAGGGGTGAAGGGACCAAAAAGGCCCATTAATGCATAGTTTTTACTAAAGTTTGAGTCCACAAGTTTAGGTTGGGCATCTTTGGGAGGCACCCCTTGAATTACTGGCGAGCTTTGTAAGGAAGGCGGTGTTTGAATTATTTTGGAGGTTTGTGCTTTTGCGACCTGTACTGTGTATGAAATAGAGGGATAAGTTTGAAATGCAGTAGAGTCATACGAGATGACAAAAGATGAAGCGGGTAAGGACTGCTCTGCGGCGATCATATAATCGAGGGGGGCGGGGGGCAAGAAAAGCATCATTTTATCCGTAGAGTGTCAGTACAGTAAGCTAATTTTCAAGAGGAAATCGGGTTTAACAGAAAAAGGTTTTTCCTGCAGGTATAAATAAGGCTTATTAGTTACTCGATTTGGTAACGGGTAAAATTTAAGGTTAAGAATTCGACTCAAACACGGGGCAAGCAAACGCCATGGCCGACATCGGGGTATGATGAGCGGTACAGGTGCCCAAAACTTCAGTAGAATCCGTACTTGGAGCCGCAAAGTGTTTGCAATGCGCACAACGGTTACGGCGGCGATCGTATTTTCCGCTTCGATCGTTTTGGCGGCGCTGGGCTTGTCGCCTGTCGCTCTCTGGATAGGAAAGCTGTTGCGGTAAATTTTGAAAACCGCTATGGCTCGCTTCCTGCGGAGCGTTGAAATTATCGGATGGACCATGAGTGGCTTGAGTGGAATCGATCTTGTTCATTGTTGTTTGCCCCGTCCTGAAAAATACAGCCTTGCTATTATTTGCGATCTCGGCTGTGTAAACGCTCTAAGTGTGCGTCGCAGAAGTCATCAAAGGTTCCCTGCTGGATCTGTCGCCGTGCTTCCAGTCCGAGTTGAACCAGTGTATGGATGTTATGAATACTCATGAGAGTCCAGGCTGTTGTTTCGCCCATTCTGAGCGTATGACGAATATAAGCCCGTGAATGATTTTCACAAGCAAAACAGGTACAGCCTTCAACCAAGGGACCAAAATCTTCCAGGAATTCCCGGTTTTTAATGATTTTTTTCCCGTAAGGGGTAAAAAATGAGCCGTGTCGGGCAACGCGGGTGGGCATAACACAGTCGAAGAGATCGATGCCTTGTTTAATCCCGACGAGGAGATCTTCGGGTGTACCAACGCCCATTAAGTAACGCGGTTTATCCCATGGCAGCTGAGGAGCCGTATGCGTTACAACGCGACTCATCTGCATTTTTGTTTCACCGACACTGACACCACCAATGGCAAAACCATGGGCTGGAAAGTCTTGAACGTAGGCGGCACTGGCATCCCGCAGATCCTCATACACACCGCCTTGAACGATCGGAAATAAGGCTTGATCCTGAGGGCGTGCGTGATAGTTGAAGCAGTCTGCTAACCACCGGTGTGTTTTTTCCATGGATTGTTTCGCATAGGCACGATCAATGGCACCTGGCGGACATTCGTCAAAAGCCATAATAATATCGGCACCCAGGGCATTTTGAATGCGCATGGATTCCTTGGGACCCATGAAATGCTTTTTACCGTCAATGATGTCTTTAAACCAAACGCCATCGTCGTTAATTTTGCGGTGTTTGGCCAGACTGAATACTTGAAATCCACCAGAATCGGTTAATATAGCCCGTTTCCAGTTCATCCACTTGTGCAAGCCACCCGCTTTTTCAATAAGGTCGTGTCCTGGGCGTAAATACATGTGGTAGGCGTTACACAGTAAAACATCAGCGCCCGTGGCTTCCACTTGGGGATTGGTGAGGGTTCTTACAGCAGAGTGAGTTCCCACAGGCATAAAGGCTGGAGTGCGAATGGGTCCGTGAGGGGTATTAAACAAGCCAGCTCTTGCTTGTCCTTGTTTCGCTTCTACGGTGAATTCAAAATTAGTCATAATACTGCCTATCCTAGCTCAAGGGTAGGAGGAGAAGAAAGTTAAATTTAATCCGTATCTTCAGAAGCAATTAATGAATAATGATTGTTTTTATTTTATTAGTTGAGATGGAAGTAGAGTCGAAGGTTTTGGAGAGAGATAAGCCATTATGGGTGTTAACCCTCGCAATTCAAGCTTATATGGATATGGCAATGTGCCCTCTCCTTATAGTGGCTTAACAAACCCCCAACTATCACAGTACGATGCTAGTGGTTATGGTACTTCTGGCAGCTATCTCCAGAGCACAGGTGGGGGCGATCAATACATTTCAAGCTATGGGCTTCCCGGTGGGACATCTCAAAGCACATTGGGCCAATCCACCTATGGTATGCCGTCTCCTCCCTCCTATTCTATGGGTGGTACCGGAGATAGCAGCGTACAAAGTATGATGAGCGCTATGACACAAATGATGACGATGATGATGTCGTTGTTCCAAATGCTGCTTTCCATGTCGCAATCGGGATCAAACTCAGATCCAATCGACACATCTTTGACGGGTGAGTCTGAAAGTACTGGTGATTCAGGTAGTAGCGGTAGTTCCAGTGAAAGTGGTAGTACGGGTAGCAGCAGTAGTACTTCCGATTCCGGTACGTCGGGTAGCAGTGGCAGTTCCGATGGAATTGACTATTCCGGTAGCAGTGGCGATACCGATATCCTGGATGGCGGTAGTTCCGGCAGCACAGTGGATTCGGGTAGTTCCAACAGCTCAGGCAGTTCATCCAGCTCCGGTAGCTCTTCTAGCTCGGGTAGTTCTGGTAGTTCTGGTAGTGCATCCTCATCCAGTATTAATACAAATGGTATGAGTATGGCTGATATCATCAGCCAGGCTGAAGCATTAGCGACTAGCAGCACCGATAAAAAATCCACTTTTAAGCAAGATGGCTTATTGAGTTTGGATGATGCCAATACAGCTTTAGATGAGTTGAAGAAAAAAGATGATCTGAGCGATGAAGACAAAAAACTGCAAAGTACGCTCCAATCGATGGTTTCAAATTCAAGCATTTTTGCCAATGTTGGCGGTAGTCCTGGTATAGACTGGGGTAATGCTGAGCAGTTAGATGCCAGTGTTAAGGCTTGTGGCTCTTCTAGCTCGGGCAGTTCAGGCAGTAGCGGTAGTTCCTCCGGATCGGGAAGTACCGGTAGCAGTGCCAGCTCGGATGGAATCGATTACTCGGGTAGTTCCGGTGATGATTCCGATATTTTAGACGGTGTCAGCGATTCCTCCGTAACGGGAAATGCTGGCAGTTCAGGCAGTAGCTCCAGCTCCGGTAGCAGTAGCAGTTCGGGAAGCTCCTCTAGCTCCGGCAGTTCTTCCAGCTCCGGGAGTAGCTCAAGTTCAGGTAGCTCTACTAGTTCAGGTAGTTCTTCGAGTTCCGGAAGCTCAGGGAGTGCTGGTAGTACCGCTGTATCTCAGCCTTTCCCGGGAACCGGAAAAATTGATTGGGATAAGGCGCCGTCTTTCATTAAGAAATACAAAAGTGAAATTCAGGCTGCCTCGCAAAAATCGGGTATGCCGGAAAGCTTATTGGCTGCAATGGTCACCAATGAGTCTAGCGGTAATAACGATGCGGTTACCTATAACCAAAACCCTGCCTTATCAGGTGACGATCAAAAAGACGTGGGCCTCATGCAAATTAACGGTAATACCTATAAATCTGAAATTCGGGCAAAACATCCCGATCTGCCTGCAGATCAGATGGAACGTTATAAGGCCGATGTTAACCTGTTAGCCGGAGCTTACTACGTTGCGGATCTTCCCTTCGATAGTTGGCAGGCGAAGCTTCGTGCCTACAATTCGGGTCCGAACTGTACCGATCCGGCAAACCCGGATTCCATCAAACCGAATAGTGAGGGTCAATCATTCGGAACACCGGGTTACCCCAGCAAAATTCTGGATTTTGCGTCTCGTTTGGAAAAGGGAACCCTTAACTGGTAAGGTTGAAACTTGCTAGGTCTAGTTCTTAGGAAGGTTATTATAAAGCTCAAGTAGGGCAAATATTTGCTGTTAGGGTATGCAAGTAGCATTTAACCTTTGAAAGTATCATGATCAATAACAACTGCGAAAATAATATCTTAGGATTTTTTAACTCATCCAATAATGGTATCCACAACCTCCTTGCCCATGAAGCACGACTATAGTAATCTTTCTTAAACTTTTGGAAGTGTACTTTGGTAATTAAGTAATGAATCTAAGCGGGAATCAGCCTTTAAAATTTCTGGGTGGTGGACGATTTTCATCGCCATCCCGTGCTTCATTACCGGGAGCGTCGCCAGATTTTGCAAAGAAAGTAGAGGCGCTTCAAAGAAAAAACGAAGATCAAGCCTACAAAACTGAAAATATCAGAGCGACGCATCCAGCTCTGACGATTTTCGATCTTAAAAAAACGACAGCAATAGTTAGAAAGACCCCTGTAATAAATAACCCTGGCTATGCACCTCCTCCGGGAAAAGCGCCTAAAAAACACGGGACCCCGAAGATGTCTCCAGTGACTACACCGCCCTCATCTTATGAGATTCACCCTTTTACGAGTACTAAGTAATTCTTCGTATTAAAGGGGAAAACTGTAAATATCCTCTAGATATGTGAGGGTATATAGGTGCTTTAAGCCCACTAATCGATTGAATAGAGGAATCAACTGATTTGGAATGCAGTGTAATGTAAAAGTGGACGATTATACATTTACCCTCTGTCGTTCTTTAGCATTTGGAAGTCGTGGAAGAGGCAATTAGGTCAACACGATGTCATCACCTAAAAAATCAAAAAAAGTACTCGCCCAGTTCGCTATTGCCCTTGTTATTGCGGTTGTATTGGGCTTTGGTGCCATTGTAGTGGGTGTAACGCTCATTAAGTCTATTTCTGCTCGGGCTGCCGATACTCAGAAGGAAGCTGCCAAAAAGGCGGAAGATTTAAAAGCTGAGCTGGAGTCCCTGAAGCGTCGGGAAGAATCAGCCCGCAACGACAGTCAGTTTTTCCAAATTGTGCAAACCCAGGTGGATATTTCCCCAGGTACTATTATTACTGAAGATATGCTGGCCTTGGCACGTAGCCAGGATCCTGCCCAACAAGCCGCTTTGAAGAATCCAGCCCAGATTGTTGGCAAAATGGTGAAAGGTTTCACTCCAAAAGGGTCTTTCTTAAAAAATACAGACTTAATGGGTGCCGATGAATGGTTAGTAGTACAGCCCAATAAACGAGCCATTACCATCCGTGTTGATGGGAATGGCACCGTCAGTGGAAGCGTCGGGGCCGGCGCGAAAGTGGATGTAATTGGAACCGTTGTTCCCCAGCAAGGTGATCCATTTTCAAGAACACTCATTGAAGATGCCTTGGTTATGAGGATTGAAAATAACGTTTCTTCCAAGGGAATTATTAGCGCGATGACTTTGCTTGCAACGGCAAAAGAAGCGGAAGCACTTTCCCTGGTGGGTCAGATTGGATTTTATCACGTAACGTTAAGAAACAGTGGCGATAAAAGCAGGTTGGCCGGTAAAGGTGGTACGACCGACCAAGGCGGTATTAATTCATACATACTGGCTCGTCCGCTTACGGGTGGTCCGGCATCCTCTGCCGCTGCTACGATTGCTGCTGCAAAAAAATCAACCCGTGTTGCCAGTGTAACCCATCATCGACATACCGATGATAATATCCACAACGCGAGTTTTTCGCCGAATGCAGCCTTGCCTAATCCGGGCGAAGGCGGCCCATTGGGTGGGAGAAGCCGATTCAGTATGAAAATTTTCCGAGGTAGTGGGTCCGAAGTCGTGGAATTTCAACGCTAAAAATTAGGATTGTTTCTCAATGTTTGTAGAGCCACATCACGGTACAAAATCTAAAAAATGGATAGCAAGTCTATCTGTAAGCGTGTTGATTGCACCGGTCCTTGTGGCCTCAATGCTGCTTCCTCAGAACGCATCGGCCATGGCCAAAAAATCCTCTGTTCCTTTAGTGGTTATGCAGGCAACGGCAGGCGGTACAACCGATAACTCAAGCATTCCTGCAAGCGCTGTCGATATAGGTTCAACAGCAGCATCGGATTCAACGGGACAGGCCATTCAAGCCGCTGCCAGTAAAATTGTGGTAACCCGTGGACGTTCTCAAATTGTTCGCTTTGCACAACCGGTGGCACGCTTATCCATCGCAGACCCCAGCTTAGCTGATATTATCCCTCTTGCGCCCGATCAGATTATGATCAATGGGAAGTTACGCGGTACTACCAGCTTAATCGTTTGGGATGAAAATGGTCAGGAAGGGGTTTTTGATCTCAACGTCAAAAACGATGCCACCGAACTCATGGAAACGGTTCAAAGTATCGCTCCAAATGAAAATGTACAAGCCCACGTAACCGATGATTCCTTTATTTTGAGCGGTTCGGTTTCCAGTGCCATGCTTCTGGATGAAATCAAAAAAACCGCTTCTGCATATGGGTATAAAGAAGATCATTTTATCGATCTGACTGATACGCCGGTTCCTCAAATTTCCCTGGATGTCCGTATGGCGGAATCGAACCGCTCTGTGGGTAAAATCCTAAAAACGTCTTTTGGCGGCAACGGAACGAATTACGGTGTTAGCCGGATTGCAAATAGCCTTGATACAACCATTCTAGCCAAACTTCCCTTGGAAAGTGGTCTGGGTGCCGGACGCTTAAGCCAAGGCATTGCACCGAGAAACCTCTACGATATTATGAGCTCGGCTAATCTGGGTGGTAGCACGGGCTTTATTAAAAATAAAAATTTCAACGGCGTCTGGGACTTCCTGGAAAGCACGGGTCGCATTAAAACCTTGGCCAATCCCACGTTGCTGTGTACCCATGGTCGCACCGCCAGCTTTTTGGCGGGTGGGGAATATCCCTTTGTTGGAGGTGTCAGCCAAGCGTCGGGAAGCCCTATCATTCAATTTAAGGAGTTTGGCGTCAAGCTGAAATTCACCCCTTGGATTTCTGCGAGTTCAGGTCGTATTGAAATACAGGTGACTCCTGAAGTGAGCAGTCTCGATACCAGTAACTGTGTAACCACCAATGGCAGTCCTGTTTGTGGCATTACCAAGCGTAGTACCGATACTACGGTTCAACTGGTGGATGGTGAAAGCCTGATGATTTCCGGAATTCTCAATCGTACTGAGCAGAAAAACTTTGCCAGTGTCCCCTTTATTGGAAACGTTCCCATTCTTGGTGCCATGTTTAAAAACAGCAATTCCAGTAAATCCGATAATGAGCTCGTCGTGATTATAACGCCCCATATTTTGAAAAAGGTTGCAAGCCCGTAAACGCCATGCCTGAAACAATTCCCGCACAATTCTCAGTTCTCATTATTGATTCGGACCCCTTGGTCCGGTCTATTATTTCGGATGCGGTGACGGCGACACCCGGCGCCAGCCTTCTAGCTGAAACGGATAGCCCGATGTACGGGTATGAACTGCTTCGGCAAAACCGCCCTGAAATCGTGTTTCTGGATTTGTCGAAAGAGCCCGCTAAAACGTTGGTGCTTGCAAACCGCATTTCAACGTTTTTTAAAGATGTTCTGATTATTGGTTCCGGACCTCAATACTTACCGGTTGGGATTGATCCTCAAACGGATCCCTCCATTGCTACTTTGAAAGCATGTATGGAAGTGGGCATTCGAGACTATATGACACGTCCCTTTGACGGGGATGCCATAAAAAAAATCTTTGAAAAATATCGCTCTGCTCTGACGGTGGATGAAAGCCTGGGAGACAGAACGGGTCGTATTCTCAGCGTTTTCAGCAATAAAGGCGGTATCGGTAAAACCACAATTGCGGTTAATTTAGCCTTGGCATTATCGGAAATTACTGCAAAACCGGTTGCCTTAGTCGACTTAAACTTTCAACTGGGTGATATTACAACCTTCTTAGACGTGGATCCCAAACAAACCATCGTCGATGTTGCCCGAAATATCAGCCGGGTAGACGCAGCTTACCTGGAAGGATCCCTGGCTCAGTTTACGACGGATAAAGCATCCGTTTACGTATTGGCGGATCCCCTCAATGTGGAAGATGCGGAAGAGCTGACCACCGATCAAATTAATGCGGTTTTAACGGTTCTTCGAGCCAGTTTTGAATACGTCATTATCGATACAACCGCGTCTTTCGATGCCAAAACCTTGTGTGCGTTGGACTTGAGCGACCAGATTTTAATGGTGTCTATCGTTAACCTACCGAGTATCCGAAGCTCTCAACGGTTATTAAATTTATTTACCCGTTTGGGATATTCCACTGAAAAAATCAAATTGATCCTCAACCGGTATATTCCGGATGATGAAATTACACCGGAAGATGTTGCTGAAACTGTAGAGCATCCCATTTTTTGGAAGGTGTCCAATAATTACCGGGTTATTATGACGGCCATTAACCGAGGTATTCCCATTAAAGCGGTTGAGGGCGGTATAGAAATGCACAAGCAGTTTACCGGATTAGCTCGCTTGATTACAGGTCGTGTCGGTTCGGGGGTGTCTCCTTCTGGCACGGGCTCCAATTCAAGCCTTCCCAAAAAAAGAACGAGCCTGCTGGGCGGCTTGATGGATAAATTAAATAAGACTTAGTCAAGGGAAATCACCAACCCCATGTCATTACGCGATCGTTTAAATAAGCCAGGACCGGAACCGAGTAAAAGCGGTTCTTATACCCCTACAGAAATTCCTCAGGAATCAGCTCCCGGTTCCCAGGCTTTTCAGCAATCCTCAGCGGCCATGGCCGCACCTCAGGGTGGGATGAAAGTTGGGGATAAACACAGTCCTGCACAAGCCCAACAAGCGCTTAATATCGGTGGAAGCGGCGTCCGTAAAGGTGAGCGCTTCGAGGAAGTGAAAACCAAAGTTCATAACATGCTAGTGGAAAACCTTCATATTTCCGGGACTGAAGCCCTGGATAAAGATGAAGTCGCCACAGCGGCAATGCAGTTTTTGGAAAAAATACTAGGCACTGAAAAAGTGCCCATGGGTGCTGCCGAGCGGAACCTCCTGACTCAGGAACTTGTAGAAGAAGTCGTTGGATTAGGGCCTCTGGAACCTCTTTTGAGAGATCCGATCATTTCAGAGATTATGATCAACGGACCTAAAAATGTATACGTTGAAAAAAACGGAAAGCTTCTAAAGACTACCGTCACGTTTAAAGACAATGCCCATTTGATGCATATCATCGAGCGGATTGTATCGGCTGTCGGACGACGGGTTGATGAAAAAACACCGATGGTGGATGCCCGTTTAAAAGACGGCTCCCGTTTCAACGCAATTATCCCCCCCTTGGCTTTAGATGGCCCCAGTGTCTCTATCCGTAAATTTAAAAGTGATGCGGGAACTCTGGAAAAACTCCTGGGCTGGGGTTCCATGACGCAAGACATGGCGATGTGTTTATCCGCCGCCATGAAGTGCCATATGAATATCATTATTTCCGGCGGTACCGGTTCCGGTAAAACGACAATGTTAAACGCTTTATCCGCCCTGATTACACCGGATGAACGGATTGTTACCATTGAGGATTCCGCCGAGTTACAGCTGAAGCAGGACCACGTGGTGCGCTTGGAAACACGTCCGCCCAATATTGAGGGCGAAGGACAAATTACGGCGCGTCAACTTATGATCAACGCCTTGCGGATGCGACCGGATAGAATCGTTGTGGGGGAATGCCGGGGCGGAGAAACCATGGAAATGCTTCAGGCGATGAACACGGGTCACGATGGCTCGTTAACCACACTTCACGCGAATACGGCCAGAGATGCCATTTCTCGTATTGTCACGATGTGTATGATGAATACCAACCCCCTGCCAGAAAAAACGATTCGTCAACAAGTCGCTTCTGCCGTTCACCTCATTATTCAGGTAAACCGTTTGATGGACGGGCAGCGTAAGACTACCAGTATTGTTGAGTTAACGGGTATGGATGGTGATGTTGTCACCATGCAGGAAATTTTTGCATTCGAACAAACGGGTATTGATGACAACGGTCGGGTTATTGGCCGCCATGTCGCACGGGGTATCCGTCCCAAATTCGTTGAAATGTGTAAGTCCAAAGGGATTGAAATCCCCAATGCCATTTTTGAAAAAACGATGGATGAAAAGCCATTCCATTAAAGATTAATAAGAGGCAAGCCTGAGATAGCAACACCGCCGTGAACATACATTTTTTATTCTTAATTGGATTCTTGGCAGTCAGTGCTGTTGCTATCGGTGTGTGCTTATTTTTCTTTCAGCGCTATATGAATCCAGAACCTTCCCCGGTTGAGGAACGTTTAAAGCGAATTCGAAATCAGCAGGTTGAGGACACCCAAAAAGGGGCGGTCAGCGAAAAATCGTCGCGGTATTACCGAGGTCCTCAATATAAAAATGAAAAATTGGGGGCCTGGTTAGAGCAGTTCCCTCTTTTCATGTCTTATAAATTGCTTTTCAACCAGGCGGATATGAAGGGTTATCCCGACACTTATCTGATTAACACTATTCTTGCTCCGATGATTATTTTTCCCGTTATCAGTAATCTGATTCATCTATTTCCGGTGATGTTTATCGGAATTGTGATGCCAGCTGCCTCTATCTTTATGATCCATTTTAAGCGGGGCAAGCGTTACCAAAAATTTATTGTTCAACTGCCGGATGCGATGATGTTAATGACGAGTGCGCTCCGAGCCGGTCACTCTTTTCAATCAGCCTTGGCTGTGGCTTCTCAGGAATTGCCGGATCCGATCAAGGAAGAATTTTCGGTGATGGTGAAAGATGTTAACTTGGGTATTCCGGTGAAAGATGCGCTTGGGCGTTTGGTCACGAAAATGGATAATATGCCGGACCTCTGTATGTTTTCAACCGCTGTTGTCATTCAGCGCGAAGCGGGGGGAAATTTGGCTGAAGTTTTGGAAACACTGGGTCACACCATTCGAGAGCGTTTTAAATTAAGACGGCAAATTTCAGCGCTTACCGGGCAAGCCAGAATTACCGGAATGATTATGGGTAGCGCTCCTTTCGGGGTTCTTTTAATCCTCACGGTGTTTATGTACAGCTACGTTAAACCCCTTTATGAAACCGATCTGGGACATATGGCATTAGGGGTAGGCGCTTTTTTACAAATAATTGGATTCTTTGTGATGCGTAAAATTATCGATATCCGGTTGTAATGGCCATGGCCAGTCCTATAAGTAGTTTTATTGAACTCGTCGGTGTCAGCAATTTAGTATTGCTGCTCGTCGGTGGTTTCATTTTGGTTTTGGCTTTATTCGGAGTGATGGCGACCATTATTGCTGCGATGAACCACGAAACAAATCCGGTGAAAGAGCGCCTGGAAGCGTTTCGAGAAAAAGGGATTTTTCAGACTCCTGGCACAGCACGAAGCGCCTTTGATGATCTGCAAGAGTCTCTCATTGCTTTTGCTCAGCCGGTTGCAGTTAAGCTCTACGGGCAAAACGTGAAATATCAAAAGCAGGTAAAGTCCCTTATGAGTGAGGCTGGCTTGCCGGACGGGGATGATAATATTAACCGCTTTTTGGCGCAACGTGCGGCTTTAGGGATTGTTTTGGGTGGAATCGCCTGTCTCATTACTTTTATTATGACTAAGGGTTTGATTACCTTTGTCGCTTTTGCTTTAATGGCGGGCTTTGTTGTTGGTAGCATGGTGCCGCAATACATTCTGAAAAATAAGGCAACAGAGCGAAAAGCCAATATTCGTTATACGCTTTCTGATACCTTGGATTTGATGGTGGTTTGTGTGGAAGCCGGGCTCAGTTTGGATGCGACTTTTCACCGGATTGTCGAAGACATGGATCGTATGGCACCGGAACTTGCATATGAAATCCGCCGTTTGAATAAAGAGCTCAGTGCCGGTATTACTAGAATGGAGGCGTTCCAGGCATTCGGCTTGCGCTCAGGCGTGGATGAATTGCGTTCGCTTTGCACTTTGATTATTCAATCCGACAAAATGGGGACCAGTATTGCCGATACCTTGCGGATTTATTCGGTCGATATGCGGGTACGTCGTCGTCAAAATGCGGAAGAGTTGGCTGCGAAAGCCAGTACCAAGCTGACCTTCCCCTTGGTACTCTTCATTTTTCCGCCCCTACTGATTATATTGATGGGCCCCGTTATCATTACTGCCGTTCAAAGCTTCGGTAAAGGCGGCCCATTATAAATTAATTGTATGGGGTTTCGAGAAAGAGGACATTTGGATTACGTTCAATCAGGTAATTTAAAGCCCACTCGCCTTTAACCAGTGCAACCATACGACCGTCTGCATCTTCCGCTTGGCGTGCATTGACAATCCACTCAACATCCGAGCCTTCTAAGGTTTTTCCCTCTTCCTTAGAGCGTAGCCAGCGAGCATGGGTATATTCCCCGAGCTGTTCCACGGAAACATCAACGTTGTATTCGCTTTGCATGCGGAATACAGCGACTTCAAACTGTAAACGCCCGATCGCAGCCAAAATAGGATTGCGCTGAGCCCCTTCATGGAAGTAAAGGACTTGAATCGCACCTTCTTGCCGGAGTTGATCGATCCCTTTTTGGAATTGCTTGTATTTAGACGGGTTTGGGTTCCGCATCTGTGCGAAACACTCGGGCGCAAATGCCGGAATCGGTTCAAATTCAAAAGAACCGTTCTCGCAGATGGTATCCCCGATAGAAAAGAGGTCGTTTCCACTCAGTCCGACAACGTCGCCTGCAAAAGCTTCGTCCATGGTTTGGCGGTCCTGACCGAAAAGTCTATGAGAGTGGGACAAACGGATGGTTCTGCCGCTACGGACATGCTTCACCTGCATATCTCGCGAAAACTGACCGGAGCAGACGCGTAAAAACGCAATCCGATCCCGATGTTGGGGATCCATATTGGCCTGAATTTTGAAAATAAAGCCTGAAAAGCCATCACTGGCAGGCTCTACAATGTCCCCGTCTCGGGTTAAACGTGCACCAGGGGCAGGGCTTAACTCCAGGAACTGCTGTAAAAAGAGTTCTAAACCAAAGTTATTGGCGGCGCTTCCGAAGAAAACGGGGCTCATATGTCCACGTAAGAATGCTTCGTGATCGAAGTCTTCCCCAGCCATTTCCAGGATTTCGACTTCCTCAATAAGCTGCTTCCTGGCCCGCTCAGGGACGCGTTGAATCAGATCAGGATCTGTCTTTAAGGCGTCCAGGTTACTCATAGATACAGGTGCTTTGTAAGACCCATGCGCAGTGCGCTCAAAGAAGTGAAGTTGCTGGCTTCGGCGGTCGTAGACGCCTTTAAACTCGTCTCCCATCCCGATGGGCCAATTGAAAGCGCAGGTTTTGATTCCAAAAAGGCTTTCAACTTCATCCAGCAACTCTAAAGGTTCGCGTCCGGGACGATCGAGCTTATTGATAAAGGTAACAACGGGAATATTTCGCATCTTACAGACTTGGAAAAGCTTTTTGGTTTGTGTTTCCACACCTTTGGCATTGTCTAGCAGCATAATAACGCTATCGGCAGCCATTAAGGTTCTGTAGGTGTCTTCACTAAAATCTTGGTGACCGGGAGTATCCAGCAAGTTCAGGTGCATGCCCTGGTATTCAAAGTTCAGGACCGTTGAGGAAATAGAGATTCCCCGTTGTTTTTCCATGGCCATCCAGTCAGAGGCCGCTTGACGCTGTTGTTTTTTGGCGGCTACAGAGCCAGCCAAGTGTAAAGCGCCTCCATAAAGCAGGAGCTTCTCTGTTAGTGTGGTCTTACCCGCGTCGGGGTGAGAAATAATCGCAAAGGTTCGGCGTTGCTGCGCCTGTTTTTCGTATGTCATATTGGTATCGTCTCGTGAATAATACTCAATTGTCAACGCTGACAATTGTTTTGAGTCTTTTCAAGTTTTAACATTTGTAACATTATTTTTAATTCTTCTATGGATGAGGCATTTTGCTTTTAATCTGTTTTTTTATTTATTTCTAGGGTTTTTAAATAGTGGTGTTTGTGGAGTAAGAAGTGAAAAGATGGGTAGTAATTACCTAAATTCGAATAGCTTTGGATTGACTGGCTATAATAACCTGCCAGGTCAAATCAATCTCGGTGCGACGAATCCGATGATTGGCTTTGGATCTAATGCTTTGAATCAGCGGGTCAATAACCCGTATCAGAATTTGAATCCGGCAACACTCCGCCTGAACCAAAGCAATGCGTATTCCCAATACCCGTCTGGCTTCAATTCAGGTTTGAGTACAGATGTTTATACGCCTTCACTGGGGTTAAATCAAAATTCGCAGTATGGCACTTATCCCCCTTTAACCCAGAATGCTCTTTATTCAAATGGGATGGTGATGAATCCGAATCAACTCAGCCCTTATTCGGGTTTGAATGGTGTAAGTACTGGAATGCCGAATATGCCTTACGGAAATCAGGCTATCAACCCCTATTCACAAGCGTCTAATCCTTACAATGGTGTCTCAGGATTAATGTCGATGTTAGGTCTGGGTTCTGGTGTTATGCAGCAATCGCAGCAAATACTACCCCAATTTACACAACAGCAGTCGTTTTTTACACCGCTTCCGAGCCCGGCAGAGTTAGCGCCTGCTCCTGCTCCTGCGCCACAGCCATCTTCCGATATGATGACCATGTTGATGACCCTGTTATCCACATTGATGTCTAAAGGTAATTCGGCTGCGAGTAATCCAACAAGTTCAGGGTCGTCCGGCTCGTCGTCAGTTTCCGCATCGTCTTCCTCAGGCTCGGCCACATCGATGCCCAGTGAAGACGTGTCAGCTTCAAGTGGTGCATCGTCGTCGTCTGGTTCGTCAGGATCGTCGGGTTCATCGTCGTCTTCGGGCTCCTCGGGAACTACTAGTGCATCCTCCTCTTCGGGTTCGTCGGGTTCCTCGGGTTCCTCGGGCTCGTCCTCGTCATCCGGTTCATCATCGTCCTCGGCTTCGACTTCGACTTCAGCTTCGCCCTCAAGCGGATCAAGCTCATCAAGTGGGGCCAGTACTTCCTCTACCGGAAAAGTAACCCTCTTTGGTGGCAGTCAGTCCGGCGAAAACAATATTGATTTTGCCAACAACACTGATAAAGACATGCTTGTCTATTGTCAGAAAAACTTAGAGCCCGGGGAGCAAGATCCGGGTGGTGCAGTATTTAAAATACCGGCCCATAGTAAGGTGACTGTTAACGCACCCGATAATAAAGGGTTACGTTTCCAAAAATACGGTGATGCCTTACCAGCTGATAAACAAGCAGAACTTGATAAAAATGGCACTGTAACTGGTGTTACCGCGCCCGCGAAGACGGGTACATTATATGAAAGTAATTACGATCCTTCAAAGCATCTGTCATGGGATGACATTAGCCCGCTTGACGGTGCAAATATCCCAATGTCGATGTCCGGGACCGGAGGACGCACTGTTCACTTTACTCAGCAAATCATAGATGGTGCACCAGGTAAAAATGCGGATGGAACTATTCCCGGGCTGGGTCCTGATGTAACCTCTGCCGGTAATGAGGCCGCTAATCCTGCTTTACGGGATTACTACGCAAAAACATCTTTGGGCGCTGATGGTAAAAGAGACTTTTACTTTAACTCCAGCGCTGGTGGAGAAGCGGATAAAGCTAATGTGAGCTACACCGGATCCGCCGGAAAAGTCCGAACAACGGTTGAATTAGGATAAAGGGCCCATTGCTAACACCTTGCCCAAACGACGATTACTTGTAGTGATGCTTTTAACGGGTGCATTTATTCTCTGCTTAAGGTCGGGTTTGATTCAGCCAGTTGCTTAATGTGTTCCAACACTCGGCGGTGAATGGTATGCAGTAAAAAATCTGCCCAAGGGCGAGCGTACCAGTTAATGGATGAATCCATCGTATACCAGGTTGTTCCTTGAACAAGAGTCCGTTTAGGTCCGACCTGAGTGAGTGTGAAACGCCCTTTGTGATTTTTAAAATAAATCCCACCGGGCATGACATGCTCATCCACACCGGTTATTCGGTTTTGTGGACCCACTACGGTTTCCACATCAAAGGCCAATTGGTGGCCCGGTTGGAAGGTGGTGATTCGCTCATTCAATTGAATATTTTGATTGAATACGCAATGGCGGGCGCAAGTCACTCCTTTACAAGCAACAGTACTTACAGTTGGGGCAGGCAAGCCAAGCGTAAAAAACAGTTCTGCGGGATGTCGTGGTGCTAAGTTAGCAGGCAATGGCGGAAAGCTGCTGATAAATTGGAAAACCTTTTCCGGTGAATTGTTGATGATAATGGATGTTGTTACCTGGGCATCCTGCTGTTTACTTAAATACTGTGTTTCTAAGGGTTGCGTGGCCACCGGACTTAATCCCAAAGCCACGACGCAGAGCAGGACATTCCGATTAGGCTTAATTTTGAGAGCTGCCAGCACAGCATAGCCCAACATAGAGCCGATGAGCGTGAAGACCCAAACAAAGGGTGCAGCCATGATAATGCAGATGCTGCCTTCCAAAAATAATACGAATAGCGCGGCCAGTTGGAGAACGACAACTAGGGTCGGTAGAACTAAAGCGACATGGAAAAAAGGAGGCGGAAAAGAGGGTGACTTTGGATCGCTAGCCGATAATTGATACTGAACTGAGGCATAAATTAATACAAACAAAAAACCACAGAAGAGGGGAGCAAAAGCAACTGTAGAATATCCCATAGCCTTATTTGTTAGTGCGAGATAGCCACCTGTCATAAAGACAAGGGATGCCACCATAGCAATTAAGAAAACACGCTTCTGCTTAATTGGAACAAAATACAGAAAGGCTATGGCGACTAAAGCTATCAATATTCGAACCGTGATCCAAATGGCAACTAGACTTGTTTCCAGTGTTTTATCCTCCGACCCCGCATTGCCCTACAGTGTGATTATAGCGTATTTAAGGCCAATAATGAGGCAAAACATCCTGTTTTATAGGGATAAAAGAGAAAAAGCATCGATTTAAAAAGGAGTATTATTTTTGTGATTTGGAGAGGGTTTTCAAAAGTTTTAAGAACTGCAGTAATACCGGATTTTTATCTTCTTTACGCCATATGGCACCAATGGACCAGGCCGCTTCCTTCGCTGTGATTTCAATTTGTCGAACACCGGGATACGGAATCTGACAATAGGATTTTGGGATGAGTGACACTCCCAAGCCCGCTCTAACCAAGGCCATAATGGTGGTGACTTCCGTTGATTCTTGAATAATTCTAGGGTGAAAGCCATGTTGGGCACATAAAGCCAACACATGGGCATTGAAAGTGGGGCTGGCCTCTTTTGCAATTAGAATAAAAGGCTCACCCTGACAATCCATTAGTGTTGCATGTTCGGGTAGAGAAAGGGTTTCGGAAATAATGAGGACTAAACGCTCTTCTAAAATGGGTAAAAAATTAAATTCCGCTTTCACCGGTAAACGAACAAAACCGAGATCCAATTGGCCTGAATGCAGCCCGCTCATTTGCTCGACGGATGACATGTCTTTTAAGCTGATTTCAAGGTTTGGACGTTTTTTACGGAGTTCAACAATGACTTGGGGAATCAGTTCGATGGTCGTAAAGCCGAACCCGATTCGCAGGCGACCCATTTGTCCAGATGCAAACAACCTTCCTTTATCAAGCAGCTGATCATAGGCTTGAACCAGGTATCGGGCTTCATTCAGGAAGAGTTGCCCCACTGTGGTGAGTTTTGTTCCGTGCTTTCCTCGCTCAAAAAGTGAGGCGCCAAGCTCGTTTTCTAAACGACGAATTTGTTTGGTTAAAGCGGGTTGAGTCAAGTTTAATAAGTCAGCCGTTTTACCAAAATGCAAATGCTCGGCCAGCAATGTAAAAGAACGAATAATATGAATATCCATTCCTTAAAGTTATCACAATAGTAAATGAATACCACTCAAGGGAATGGTAAGAAATGCTTCCTACGGCCAGTTATGAATACTGTATTTCTGGAAACACAGTCTCTGCTCTAAAACTGCCTAGTAATTGCCTTTTAACAGTTACTCAATCATTTAGTGACTCTGTTAATTGATGGGGTTTGTAATGACAAAGAGATGGCTTTATAAGCTGTTCTTTGTAAAATATAGACTAGTTGGTGAGCATTCGGTTGTAGTATATCGTCTTGCATATAAGGTGTTTGTACTCGATCTGCAAGAAGACGGCCTGTGGCTGTAGGAGAGAGCATGGTAAAGACAGCGGAAACGACGTTTCTTGAAAAGAAAAAGTTAAAATTAATTCATGCCTTGCTTAAGCGCGTTTCAGTAACGGGTCAATTGCGTGTTAAACAAGATTTAAACGTCATTGGAAAACTGGACTACCCATCTGAAAATATTTTGATGGCTTTGGATTCGACCTTTTTGACGGCACGAACCCGAGCCTGCCAAAAAGAACCTCATACGGTTCAGTGGATTGAAAATTATATAAAACCGAGCCATGTTTTATACGATGTCGGTGCTAACGTAGGTGCTTACTCATTATTGACTGCTGCAAAAACGGAAAAAAATTGTCAGGTTTACGCTTTCGAGCCTAGTTTTTCAACGTTTGCAAGCTTATGCAAAAATATCTTTCTTAACCATTTTCAAGGTCAAATCACACCTTTTCAGTTGGGACTGTCAAATCAAAACGGCTTATTGCCATTGCACTATACCAATATTACTTCTGGCAGATCGTTACATGTATTGGGTGAACCTATTCAGGATGCAGATGGTGAGCGATTGGAAACAGAGATGGTTCAGTCTGTAATGGCCTACAGGCTCGACGATTTTATTTCCCTGTTTTCTTTAAGACAGCCCAATCATATTAAAATTGATGTGGATAATGCTGTGTATCCTGTCATTCAGGGTATGGAAAATACATTTAAACGGCCCGAATTATTATCTGTTTTAGTCGAGCTTTATACGCAATCTGAAAATTATGAAAATAGTTTAAACTTACTTCAAAGTGCAGGCTTAGTTCTAAAACAACGCTTTAATCATGATGAAAGCGGTAGTTTAGCCGATCATTTATTTGTTCGGGAATAATGGATATTATGCTTCGAGCTAAAGCATTTTCCAAAACCTATTAATTAAATAAGACTCTTAAGTACACCAAGAGTCTTATTTTGTATTTGAGCTTATTTAACTATGGCTAATAAGGCATTTTTTAAGCGGCTTCTATAAGCAAGCTCATCGCGGTAGAGGTAATACTGAATACGTTGAGCTTGTTCCTGCCAGTTAACCTCATTGTCCGGCATTGCCAGCATTGCTTTTAACGAGTCATCATACTGTTTAGCCTCGTAAATGAATTCAATACCGGGAATATCAGTAAGTCCTTCAAAATGACGATAATATTTCAAGGCATTGTGTGGGCTGGTGACATGAATACCGTCATCGTAGGCAAGCGCTAAAACCTTTTTGCGGAGTAAGGCGGACTCGACTAACATCGTTGTTAACGGCCCGGTAACCATTTCTGCATTGGCTAATAATCGAGGGTAATACTCTAAAGAAGGCTGGTAGCTGCCTTTATTATGACGGTTGTATTGAGTTCCGTGATAGTAAAAATCCTTAACCTGTTCATCAATAACAATATGCTTAAATTCTTCTGGATCAAACAGGTCTAGGCAGTTTCGTTTGTTACGCCAAGGGTGAGGACGATAAACTAATTTCAAGGGATTATCCAGGTTGGCTTTGTTGATTTCGTCAAGAATCGGTTCTAGCAAGCGCAGGGAGCTGATTTCATCAAAGGGAATAGAGCAGCCGACATACAGTAAGTAGCGAAACGGAAACGGACTTTCCGGCTTCACTCCGTCCTGTAAGATTTTTTCTAACGTCACATAGTAATCTTCTACCCTTGGAGTGCCTAACAAAAAAACCTTTTGAGGAGAAATGTCATGAATTTGTTCGGCATGTTCCCGGCTTTGTTCACCCCATACCCCTAGGTAATCGGGATTGTAGAGGAAAACGGACTTACTGGATAAATTATCCCAATTATCAATGAGGTAAAACGTTTTAAAACCGTGTTTATTTTGATGCTTGAATTTTTTTTGGAGTCTGACGAGATCATTTCCTAAAGGATCAATCGCATGGGATGGGAAAATAACAACGTCAGGCTTTTCACGATCTAAAATCATTTCTAAATCGGAGTTGGGAGGGGTTTGTTTCTCAAAAATACTTTTTGCTATGCTTGAAAGACCTGGACGTCCCCATATGAAAACAGATAGTTTTTTCTTATTATAATCCGGCATTTTTAAAACTTTAAGGGTGCGAGTTATACCTAAACTCACTTTTGCAGCAGATTTTTGAGGCATGATGTACTTAAACTTGCCCAGAAGTTTTTGATAGGTTCGCGTTTGGCTAATGGCTTCAGTTTGCAGCGGTTGCATAATTTGATCCATTTGGCGTCTTGCCCGCCAACCGAAAGTTTTACAACGATCTTGATGCCGTAACATCAGGATTTGAGAGATGTGCAAGTTCTCTTCAAAAACAGCGGGATCGTACTTAAAAAAGCCTAGAAAGTTGGGCTTTGCATTCAGTTCATCATGCAAAGTGACGTCATCGGTCGCTAAAAAATAGAACGACTCATCTTCAATATCTTTCAGAGCATCCGTTTGCAGGTAATGCCGAACATAGATATCTGAATTGATAATAAAGATTGTCTTAGGCATTAATGTGCGACCTCACTTTTAGGAGAGAGCTGCATACTTACGACTTGTTCAATTTTTGCTGCAATCGATTTTGCATCCAGGCCATGGGATTCCAACACTTCTGCGTTTTGTCCGCAACTGGGTACACGATCTAAACCTAAGGAATGGACGCTAATTGAGCCATATCCAGCCAGATTTGAGCGTAACATGCTACCTTGACCCAAATGGCTGTAATGGTCATCCAGCGTGAAAATAACAGGATACGATGCAACCGTTTTCAACAACCAGTCTTGGTCAACCGTATTTAACCAGGGCAAATTAATGACTTTCACGCTGATTGATTTTTGAGCGAGAGCTTCTGCGGCTAAATAAGCTTCTTTCAGCATCGTTGGACCATAGGCGAATAAAACGGCATCCTTGCCCTCATGAATGGAAATGCCCGTCCCTTTTCGGAGCTGGTACTCTTGCGGTAATGCATAGGGTAATTCAGTGGGGACAGTGACTAAACGAATGTAAGTGCTGTGAGCATTTTCTTCAGCAGCCCAGCGCAAGCCCAGGCGTGTTTCAGCTTCGTCGGCCGGTTGAAACAAGGTTAAATTCGGAATGGAGCCTAAGATTGAAATATCCCGAACAGATTGGTGGGAATGCCCTGGCATTGCCGGTAGAAGGCCTGCTAAAGAGCCCGCGTAAATAACCTTGCTGCCTTCGGTGGCATTGTTATAAATTTGCTCGTTCGGTCGGGTGGAAAGGAAACATGCAAAGGAGTGTACGACCGGCAATTTCCCTTTCAATGCCAAACCGCCAGCAACGGAAACCATATCCTGCTCGGCGATGCCACATTCCACAAAACGCTCCGGGAATAATTGACGAAAAGGAACCAAGCCGGTATCCAACATTAAATCGCCATCCAGAGCAACGATATCCTCGTTCTCCTGGGCGAGCTTTAATAATTCATCTCCATATGCAGATACCAGCTTTTGAGGAGCCGTAAGAGGCACACGCTTAGGAATGCTGACCTGTTTGTATTCAATTAATGTTAAATTCAAAGACTGGATTTGCGCTTCGATTTTTTGGCGCAATTCTTCAACCCCTTCTTCATAATGCTCCAGTGATGGGGCACCACTATGGAAGGCATACATGGGTGTGGGGTTGCTACAGCTCGGAAGCGCTAAGGCGCTGGATTCCATTACATCAACGCCCTTTCCCTTGATGGTATCGGCTATGAGGATTTGAGGTTTATCTTTGATTTTAGAAAAGCCACTCAATACGCTTTGTAATTGTTTGATGTTATGGCCGTCGCAACGCGCAACTTCCCAACCGAAAGCGCGACATTTTTCTTCCAGCTTACCGAGGTCACTCACTTGGCTCAGCCAGGTATCGGATTGCAGTTTATTGTGATCCACGATCACTGTGATTTCTGAAAAATTGCCATTGGCGGTAGCTTGCAGGGATTCCCAGAATTGCCCTTCCTGTAATTCTCCATCGCCAGTTAAAACATAAATTTGATGCTTTTCACTGTTTAGACGATTCGCCAAAGCCATGCCGCGTGCCTTGGAAACGCCCATGCCCAAGGAACCGGTATTGGTCACAACATACGGCGTATGAACATCCGGATGTCCCGGTAAGCCATTCAAACGACGTAATTGGTGCAGTTGTTCTTCCGGTAAAAGTCCCAAAGCGATCATTATGGAATAGAGGCCGGGTGCGTCATGTCCTTTGGAGGAAAAATAAACGTCACCTGAATCCGCGTTCGGATTAGTCATGATTTGTAGCCAAAGCAAGGCGACGATATCCATGCAGCTGAAACTGCTGCCGATATGGCCGGAGCCGGCCTGCATAATCATGGAAAGGGTATTGAGCCGACAGATATCAGCGATGAGTTGGGTTTGTTTGCAGGCATCTGAAACTGCAGTACGAAGACGATTAATTTCTGAAACAGGAACAAAGGTTAATGGGAGCATGTTAAAGCCTTTACTTCGGGTAATTGGGCGCTGCCAAGATTCAACAAATGTTCTGCGACAACCCAATCTTCGGGATGGTTAATATCAAATCCTTCATACCCTTCGGTTACAAAGGGTAAAATGGCATGTCCGGAAATACTGTTATGCTCCAGAACGGTTTTACACCAGGCAATTTCCAGGCTGGCGTTCTGCACATAAATTTCAGGTAAAACCTGATATGGGCGACTATGCCAAGGAGTTTCATTCCGGTTAGGATTCGCCATTACGGGTGTCATACGGGAACCTGCAATTTGCCACATTTTGGCTGGATGTTCTGAGCATCGTTCTATGGCACGCAAAGAATCCGCACCGGGATCGGATAGAAACGTTTGCCATGCCCGTTGAATTGTATGGGCTTGGCGAAACGGGCTGGTGGGTCGCAAAATAGAAAAACAGTCTGCCGTTTCACCATCACTTTTTAAAACGCTTAATAAATGGCGAAGCCAGTCAATATCCGGTGAGTGATCAGCACTGTATTCAGCAGGCCTAAGAAAGGGACATTCTGCCCCGGCCTTGCGGGCAATATCCGCAATTTCAGGACAATCTGTGGAGACGATGATCCGTTTAAAAACTTTGGATGCCTTGGCGGATGCGATGCTGTAAAGCAGTAAGGGATGACCTGCCAGTGAGCGGATATTTTTATTCGCGATCCGTTTTGATCCGGCCCGTGCAGGAATTAAGCCTAAACAGCTAAGAGAAGATTTTGATTTCAATGCAGACTCTATCATCACCGTTGTCTTTTAAATTTGATTCGGATCGTGGCGAGTGTAGATTGTTTTCCAGTCGGAGTAGACATCCATTGCTTCGCCACCCGCTTCTCTGAATCCATTACCGGATTGCCGTAATCCACCGAAGGGAAGGTGTGGCTCACTGCCGTATGTGGGACCATTGATTGAAACAACGCCCGTCTGGCTTCTTTGTTGGAAGACTTCTGCGCGATGAATGCTTTGTGTATGAATCGCTGCCGTTAAACCGAATGGAGAATTGTTATTAAGCTGAATCGCTTCTTCGAGATTTTGAACGCGATACAAGCAGGTAATTGGTCCGAAAAGCTCGCTGTTAGAAATGGTCGCACTGGGGGAAACATTGACTAAAATGGTCGGCTCCAGGTAATAACCGTTTTGATAGTGGCCACCGTCTAAACGTTTTCCCCCGCAGAGTAGTGTAGCGCCTTCAGTCACAGCTTGCGATACCGCCGTCAGCATATGATTGAGTTGGTTTTCATTAATCACAGCGCCTAAGTCATCGCTATCGGCAAAACCCAGCTTTAAAGCCTTCGTTTTTTTGAGCATTAGCTCAGTGAATTGATCAGCGATGCTTTCAAATAAAATGACGCGGCTACCCGAAGCGCAGCGCTGGCCCGCATTGGAAAAAGCGGATAAAACAGCGGCATCAACTGCGGTGTCTAAATCAGCGTCATCACAAACGACAAGGGCGTTTTTCCCGCCGAGTTCCAGACAGACTTTCGCGAGGCGAGCACCGCCTGTTTTGGCGATCCAGCGTCCGACAGGAACAGAACCAGTAAAGCTAACGAGGGGGAGTTGCTCACTTTCGACAAGCGGAGCACCGACTTCTTCTCCGTCTCCTTGCAATACCGATAGCACGCCCTCAGGCAAACCTGCTTCTTGCAAAATTTGTGCGAACCAAACGGCACTATAGGGGGTATCTTCGGAAGCTTTTAAAATTGCAGTATTACCGCAGAGTAATGCGGGAAAAACTTTCCACGCTACATTGGCCGCAGGTGTATTCGCGGCAATAATTAAAGCGCATGGGCCCAACGACTGACGCACAATCATGGCAGTCCGATTTGGAACGCCGCTCGTCGTTGTTTTCCCGTAAAAGCGCCGACCTTCTCCCGCAACAAAGTAGCCCATTTCAATTGCAGCGCCGACTTCACCCAAAGCATCTTTTTTAGATTTACCAGTTTCTAGTGAAACAATCGTGGCAATTTCATCTTGACGATTTTGAATGAGTAGTGCCGCGTTTCGAAGAATTTCTGCCCGGCGAATGACCGATGTTTGAGACCATGTAGGATAGGCTTGCACGGCAATATCAATGGCAATGGCGGCATCTTCTTTTTGTCCGCGAGCAATTTCCGTGAGTAGTTTTCCGGTGGCCGGATTATATTTAGACAGCCATTCATTATGACGTGCAGGCTGGATTTTATTTTGAAGCCAGTGTCCGACGCGTTCCGGGTAGAGATCGTTATTGAGTGATGTTTTCGGAAGAGATGCTTCCTGCGGCATTTGAACTACCAAACCGTGAATCCTCCATCGACCAATAACTCAGTGCCCGTTACATACGCGGAAGCCGGGCTCGATAAAAATAAAAGTGGTCCCACTAAATCGTCGAAATTCGCCATACGATTTAAAGGTACTTTCTCGCAAAATTTTTGTTTGAACTGCTCATCTTGATCCCCTAATACCCCACCGGGTGAAAGCGCATTGACGCGGATATTATAGGGTCCCCAATGCGCTGCAAAATAACGCGTTAAATTAATTAACGCCGCTTTCGATGCACCATAGGCAGGCGGTTTTAAAAAAGGGGGATCTTGTTGAATGTGATCGTATAAGCTTCTATTGGGAGAAACAGACGCATACAGGGAGCCGATATTAATGATGCTGCCGTGGCGCGCCTTAATCATATCTTCGCCAAAGACTTGCATGCATTGGAACGCACCGAACGTGTTCACTGAAAAGACGCTTTCAAAAACTTCTGAAGGAATATCGGTTAACGTATAAGCTTTACTTTGCTTTCCTGGAGGTTGATCCAGCCCGGCGTTATTAATCAGAATGCTCGGGCTTCTACCGTCTTTTCGAAGTTGTGTGCGAACTTGATCGAGTGCTGCTCGATCGGTGATATCGGCTTCCACTAAAAGCAGCGCTTCGCCATAGGTTTTTTGCAAGGCTTCAATAGTAGGACTGACAGTTGCTCCGGGACGATCCATAGCGACCACATGGGCCTTGGCTTCCAATAAAGCCTGACACCAAACAGCACCTAGCTTTCCAAAAGCACCGGTAACGATGGCTCGTTGACCTTTCAAGTTAAACTTGTCTAAACTGCTCACTTGGATGCTCCGCTTGTTTGCAACACGGGAGCTAATCCAGCTGCCTGCCGACTCTCAATCAACCAATCACATACTTCTCGAACAGCACCAAAGCCGCCAGGACGTTGAGTTTGATAAAGGGCCACAGACTTAACGGAGTCATGCGCATCCTGAACGATAATTGGAAAGCCAACAATGGAAAGACTGGATAAGTCGTTGATATCGTTACCGACATAAGCGACTTGAGCCAAAGAAACGTCGAGTTCTTCCGCCAGGCTTTGCAAAGCAGCAGCCTTATCCGGTAAATTTTGCCGATAGGGGATTTTTAGCTTTTCACAGCGTTTACCCACCACCGGATTTTTTTCGGTAGAAAGAACCCAAACAGGCACACCAAGTGCTTGTAATTGGCTTAAACCCAAGCCGTCGCTCCGCCAGCAACGAACCATTTCTTTTCCATCTTCGCTGACCCATACTGTGTTATCCGTCAAAACGCCATCAAAATCCAACACCAGCAACTCAATGAGCGCAGCGTCCGGGTAAGGGGCTTTTAAAGTAGACAACACAGTCATAAGCAGTTAACCGTTTAAATAGAAAGGGCCTCGCTTGCAGCACTTTGCGACACCTTAGAACGATCCAGCATTTCAGGTGAAAATGCCTCATCTTGTTCTACAGCGCGGTTTAATGGGTAACCATACAAAGAATCAACGTCATAGGGTGCCATGCCGTCGCCGGGAGATTTAAAGGCGAAGTCTTCAGGGCGAAGAATGTGCCCTACTGGCATTGCATGCGCCGCTACAATTTTCTTACCCATTTTCATACGGGCAGAAGCTTCTTCAGGATAGAAGTTTTTCTCGCCATTGCCTAACGCAACACGAACCCGTTGTAGGTCGCGGACCATTTTACGTAAACCTTGAGGCTCTAAGGAAAACGCATGATCAGTTCCTTTAAGAGCCCGGTTGAGGGTAAAGTGTTTTTCAACGACACGGGCACCAAGAACATAGGCGGCAGGAGCGATTGCGATTCCGCTGTCGTGACCAGATAGTCCAATGACGGTATCCGAGAAGGCTTTACGGTAAGTTTGAATTACATTGAGATCAAGCTGATGGAAACTGCTGGGGTAAGTTGCCGTACATTGAAGCAGAGCCAATTGAGGGTTAATCGCGACAATGGCATCATGTGCTCTTTGGACTTCTTCCATGGTCGCGGCGCCTGTGCTCACAATCATGGGTTTGCCAAGCTTTGCGACATAGCGCAATAAAGGAAGATTGGTCAGATCGCCGGAGGCCATTTTGTAACAAGGGACATCTAAAGCGGCTAAAAAGTCAGCGCTGACAAAATCAAAAGCCGTCGCAAAAAATATCAAACCTAGTTCTTTTGCATAGGCTTGGAGTTCGATATATTCAGATTGTCCGAATTCCAAGGCTTCACGGTGGGTTCCGTAGGTGGAACCATAGGCATTTTCAGAGTTGTAGGGAGAGTGATAAAACGCTTGAGTGTACAGGCTCTTGTTATCCCGTTTCTGCAGTTTTACGGATTGCGCACCTGCGTCTTTCGCAGCACGAAAGAGTTCTTTGCAGGTTTCTAAACTACCTTGGTGGTTATTGCCAATTTCAGCGATGACGAAGCAGTCGCTCTGGTCATTAATAACGCAATTGTCAATAGTCAATGCTCGTTGTTGCATAGGTATCAATCCTCAAGCTGCCTGTGTCTCTCAAATGGAATACTTTAGTCAGTAGTCCATTAACCCTGATATTTATAAAAAGCCCTGAAACGCTGCTTACCTTCGAAATGTGTCTAAATACTCTAGCACAACCCGTACGGCATCAAAAGCGGCAAAATTAGGCGATAAATTGCAATTTTTTTCTTTGGGGCTGTGATGCGTACTGGGTTAAGCTTGAACATCAATCATTCCTTAAAGTTATCACAATTATAAGTAAATACCATTGGAAGGAATGGTAAAAATAAGCCATACTGTGTGTATTATGACTACTATACTTTCTGTAGATACAGTCTCCGCTCTTCAACACGGAATGGAGACGGATAAAAGTGATTCGATGCAACGTTTTATAAAAGCCCGCCGAGCAGCTTCTTTTATCTTTTTGATGGATGGAATGGGTTTTGGAACTTGGGCAGCTCTTATTCCGTCCTTTAAAGCAATTTTTGTCCTGAGTGACGGCACTTTGGCCTGGATACTTTTCAGTATGGTCAGTGCTGCTTTGCTCGCTATGCCATTAACGGGGAAAGCTTTGCACAAATGGGGAAGTCACGAGGTTATATCCAAACTTTCAGTGCTCTATTGTGTTGTTCTTTTGGCCTTGATGTGGGTGCCGAATTTACAACTGTTTATGGTTGCAGCCTTTGTTTTTGGAGCTTGTAAAGGAGTGATGGATGTCGCTATTAACGCTCAGGCGGTTACGGTCGAAAACGCTATAGATAAGCCAATTATGTCTATGTTCCAGGCAGTTTGGAGCCTGGGTGGGGTCTGTGCAGCAATTATAGTAAGCGTTGCTTTGAAGGCTCATTTTACGCCCAGCTTTATAGGAATGGGGATGGCTTGTATTCTTTTAGTACTAGGGCTTTTGAATACTCCTTCTCTCTTACCCGATCAGGCCCAAGAGGGTTCGGAAGGAGGAGCATTTAGCTGGCGAAATCCAACCCTGCTTAAAGTCGGTGCTCTTTTGTTTCTGGTTCTTTTTTCAGAAGGTGCCATGATGGATTGGAGTGCCGTATATGCTCGCAGTGTTTCCGGTGCGCCTGCCTACTTGGCACCCGTAGCTTTTGCGGTGTTTTCGTCTGCGATGACAACAGGGCGCCTTGTCGGAGATGCCTTGCTGGCCAAGTTTGGGGCGATTAAAGTGCTCGGCTTAGGTAGCCTTATGCTTCTAATAGGAGTCGTCCTTGTAAGCCTTTGGCATGTTTGGCCCGTAACATTCCTGGGTTTTGGGATTGCAGGCTTGGGTCTCTCTAACATGTTTCCCGTTTTGCTTGGTGTCGGAGCACGTGTTCACCATCATAGCAGCGGCCCTGCGGTCGCGACAGTTACCACCATTGGCTTTTTTGGGTTTCTTGTGGGACCTCCGGTCATTGGGGCATTAAGCCATGGCTTCGGTTTGCCGGTTGCACTATCCAGTATTACTTTGTTTGCTTTGGTGCTGATGACGTTTGGTACACGCCTCATTTCAACGTTATTAACTAAGCAGAAGGATTGAGCGATTTATGAAACAGAGCCTAAATTCTGAGATAGACCTGCTTCCAGGAACTGACACTGAGGCACTCATTTTTGATTGCGACGGTACCTTAATTCATTCCGCTCCTTTTCATCGAAGTGCTATTAACAAAAGTGTGGAAGCCTTAAATATCACCATGACGCCTGAATGGCATCAACAACGAATCGGCCTGAGTTTAGAGGGTCTAATTGATGCTTTTAGAAATGACTTTGGAGTGACGGTTGAGCTAAAAACGCTCGTCTATAACCATACGCGATTTTATTTGGAAAAAATCCATGGATTAGACCCACTTCAAGAAATTGATGCTGTTACGGCTGTTGTCAGGCAGTTTTTCGGGAAATTACCGATGGCGGTTGCTTCTAATAGTAATCGGCGTATTGTGGAGGCAAGTTTGAAAGCAATTGGACTCGACTTAGTATTTAATACCCTTGTTACCCGAGATGATGTAATACACGGTAAACCCGCTCCCGATGCTTTTTTAGAAGCGGCAAGAAGGTTGGGAAAAAGCCCTGAAAAATGTTTGGTATTTGAGGATAGTGACGAAGGAATTGAAGCTGCCCACTTGGCTGGAATGCCCACAAAGGACGTTCGCCATTTTAATCGCTATTTGGTCAAAAGCCTCTGATTATTAATCAGAGGCTTTTGGGGTTCCAGGATTTAATGCAGTACTTACATGGCTTGTAAGTCGAGAACAAAGCAAAAAACAAATATCCGTAGAAAAAAGCTCCCACCCTTCCTGAAAAGAGATGAGAGCTTTCTTTTAAACGGGGTTTATTTTAAGCGCTGAAGCGGTTGTATTTGCTGGAAGTGGTATCAAAGAGACCGGATACTTCGTAGTCTGAAACCGTTCCGTCGATAACAGTGCCGCCTTGCTTGCCTTGATCGATGCCGGTATCTTTTGCGCCAGCAATGCCATCAGCGGTTTGGCCCAGTAATCCGTGAGGCTTTACACCGTCACCGAAGGGGTTACCGTTAATTTTGACAGAACTGTCCAGGTAATCCGTTCCGTTGGGATCTTTCTTGACTTCCAGATTGATATTATATTCACTGCTGGCGACTGCGAGGTTAGATCCATCCCAGAGGGCAGATCCGCCTTTATCGAGAGTCACTTTTTGGCCCGAGGTCATTGCGACACCATCAACCGTTGCGGATTTGCTTTTGGCATCCAGAGCGACCTTGCTACTTCCGACCAGAATTCCGGCAGCTCCAATCACAGTGGCACCGTTTCCAGTATTAAAATCGGCGAAGGTGGTGTTGTACTGTAGGTTTTTGTCGGAAAGCATAGTGTAGCTTTTGCCGGCTTGACCCATAACGTCATATTTTTCGCCATCGAAGCCGACTAGGTGAGGATCTCCCCAGTAGCTGCCGTCGCATCCACCGTCGTAGGAAGGAGGAGGCGGTGGGGGAACTGGAGCTGGTGAACAAACTGGAGGAGGAGTGGGTACTGGTGTTGGTTGGCAATTTTCCGGAGGGGTTTGATCCTGTGCTGGTGGAGGAGGAGTTGGCACTGGTGTTGGTTGACAGTTTTCCGGAGGGGTTTGATCCTGTGCTGGTGGAGGAGGAGTCGGCACTGGCGTTGGTTGACAGTTTACAGGAGGATTTTGGTCTTGCGCCGGTGGTGGTGGAGTGGGTACTGGTGTTGGCGCACAGTTTTCTGTAGGGGTATCGTATGCAGGAGGAGGAGTTGGTGCAGGTGTTTGTGAGCAACGGCTAAAGCCCGTTTGACGACCAAAACTGGGTTTTGAGCGGTAGGTTATCGATTGTACAGGTTTTCTTTGCATCGGCGCGTAGGAGGGTGCAAACGTATGGGCAGCGGATTGATCGGCAGCTGCCCTCGATATAGGCAATGAACTGCTGAAGATATTGCCTCTGGAATTGTTGGTAAATTGATTAAATGCTTGTTTGATGGCTTTAGGTTGTTGAAAGAAATTGAAAGAAGGGGCTCTTTCGCTACTAAAAGTGCCCTTAGGTGCGTTATTACGTTGTTGTTGGAAGAATCCGAAATTTAGCATGGGCACATCTCTCTATTGCGACAGTAAGAAATAAAATGTCTATGCTATATATAAAAATTAGATATACTTTGGATTGACATTTTTTGATTGCTTTTTAACATTTGAATATAATTAACAATTTGTAACTCTTCGTTATAATCAAGGTTTATCTGACAAGAGAGATGATGCGGGTATGAGGCAGCGTTGTTCCTGGCCCAAAAATGAGCGCAATATCAAGTATCACGACGAAGAGTGGGGTATTCCCGTCTTTGATGACCGGCGGCATTTTGAATTTTTAACTCTAGAGTCAGCCCAGGCAGGCTTAAGCTGGGATACGGTCCTGAAAAAACGCGAGGCGTACCGAGAAGCCTTTTGCAATTTTGAGCCGTTTCAAGTGGCTGCATTTACTGAAGCGAATCTTCAAGCGTTGGTATTGAACCCGGGCTTAATTCGACATCCCAAAAAGATGGCTGCAGCCGTAGGAAATGCCCAATTATTTCTGAAAATCCAGTCTGAATTCGGCACTTTTAGCGACTACATTTGGCGCTTTGTGGGTGGAAAGCCGATTTGTAATACTTGGGAGCGGATGGACCAAGTGCCAGCTTCTTCTCCAGAATCAGATGCCTTAAGTAAAGACATGAAAAAACGAGGCTTTAAATTTGTCGGCTCCATCATTTGTTATTCCCACCTTCAGGCGGCTGGCTTGATTAATGATCATCTTGTTGATTGTTTTCGTTATGAGGAAATCAGAAAAACTTATTAAGAAGGGAATGGGGTAATGAATAAGGACTCTAGCTGCACCCTTCAACCCAACTGACTTCCTCGGTTAGGCCGGAACGGATAGCAGTTACAGTCTTTCCGTCTGTCTCAAAACGCATACTGTATTGAGTATAGGCAGGCAATTTTGAACGATAAATAAAGGTATGCCCACCTTGAACGTACTTACTAGGCTCCACAAGCAAAGGTTTATAGAGCATTTTTAACCGACTTTCACTCATGCCTATCGATAAACCACTCACTGTTTGCAATGCTTTCTGTCGCAAATCGATACGGACAACGTGGCCATATCGCACCATAATAGCGAAGGGGGCATTCATCTTCCCAGCAGGCAAAACGTAGGCGCATTCAGGATCGAGAGGTCCTTTACCCATGGGTAAGAGTTTTATCCCAAAAGCTTGACTGGCTTGAGGAATTGTCATCCCTATTTTAATGGGGCCATAACCGACTAAGGATAAATGGAAAGTCTTTTCGGCAGCAGTTTGTGCAAATGCATCAAAGGATAAGCTTAAACCGACAGATGCCAGAATAGTTAATATCCACAGCGGTTTCGATGAGTTCAGCATTATTATTGACCTCGGACTTAAAAATGGTTTTATTGTCGCCTCTATTGGTTGGCGTTTTTTGTGATGACTTACGTGTTTTTAAGAAAGACTTTCTTCAGCAATATCAATATTTTCACTGGGGACAGCTAAGATTGAAATGATCTCGCCTGCAATGAGTATAGACATCGCCGATAAATAGAGCCAGGTGAGTAAGAGGGCCAGCGCCCCTAAGCTACCGTAAACTGGGTTATAGCCATGAAAGTACTTAATATAAAGGCCAAAAATTAAAGAAAATCCAAGCCAAAGAACAGTAAAAACAATACTCCCTATTGAGGCTGCACGCCAATAGTATTGTTTTAACTTGAATTTGAGCAACATGCCGTATATGAGCGTACTACAGCCTAAAACGCTGAAAATACTAATAAGCCATCGAGCGAGCTGCAAAAATACCTCAACTCTGGCTGGCAAATGAGTGACTTGAAGAATCCACGTAATTAAGGGCTGTCCAAAGAATATGAGGTTAGAAACAATTAGAAGCGATGTTCCAAGCGTTAAGATGATAAAGATCGACATAAGCGGTTCATACCAAAAGGGAGGTTTTTCAGCCGGGATATTATAAGCACGATTCAGTCCGTGGACTATACCGGTGGCACCCCGGGATGATGCCCAAATAGCACCAAGAACCCCAATGATGCTTATACCCTTGTTACTGCTGTTAATGATGCCCTGTATTGCATCCTGTATGAGTTCCATAGCCGCTGGTGGTGCAATGTTCGATAAAGCATGAACGAAGATGGTTACGGTGTCGCCTTGTTTGCCGAAAACACCCAAAATTGAGATCAGGAAAAACAAAGTAGGAATGAAAGAGCCCAAGAAGGCAAATGCCATTGCGGCTGCCATCATGGGACATTCGTCATGATTAATTTTGGCAACAAGTGTTTTGATGAAAGTTATGGGAGCTATGCAGCCACCAGCAACTAAAGGTTTATTTGTAACATTTCTAGACTCTAAGGCCAACTGCGGGCTCGTGGCCATTTCTTGATCTCTCTCTGTTTATAAATAGGCAAACTGATAATCACGCTTACTTTCCAAAGAGCAGATTGGCGCTTTAAGCGCCAATGTTCACTATCCTTTGTTGTGAAAACTCCCGAAAAACAATAGGCTTCATTATTTACAAATTACCCTGAGCAAAGCGGCATTAAAATTGGCCACCTAGTTAACCTTCACTTTTGGGTGGCTTTTTATTGTGCTGACATGTGCTTTAAAATGGAATTCTGAGATTACTGATGTGAGTATTTTATGACCGCGATAGCCACCCAGCTTGCCACAGAATTGAAAATTAGAGAAAACCAGGTTCAGGCAACACTACAACTCATCAAGGAAGGGTCAACCATTCCCTTTATTGCCCGCTATCGAAAAGAAGCAACAGGTGGCCTGGATGACATCGTTCTTCGACAACTGGAAGTTCGCTTGGAATATCTCCAGGAATTAGAAAAACGTCGGGAAGCGATTTTAAAAAGTGTTCAGGAACAAGGTAAGCTCACGCCGGATATCAAGGCCTTAATTGAACAAGCTGACACGAAAACCTCTTTAGAAGAATGCTATCTGCCCTTCAAACCCAAGCGTCGAACCAAGGCACAAGCTGCCAGAGAAGCAGGTTTGGAACCATTAGCAAAGCAATTACTGAAATCATCGAATGATAAAAATAACCATGCTTTGGCACAACCCTTTGTGAATCATGAAAAAGGGATTGAAACCGTTGATGTAGCTCTGGCGGGTGCTAGCGATATTATCGTCGAGGAATTTTCAGAAGCACCCAAGCTGTTAGGGACTTTAAGGCAATTTGTATGGAATACAGGCGTGGTAACATCTGCGGTTGTAAAGGCCAAAAAAGAAGAAGCTCAAAATTTTACGGATTATTTTGAGTATTCAGAAAAAATCAGTCGAATTCCTTCTCATCGTGCATTGGCCCTATTTCGGGGTAAAAAAGGCGGCTTTTTAAAAGTGGCTTTAAAGTTAGCTGTTGATAAAGACGAATTGCTGCGCACGACAGAAAGCGTTGAAGATCGAATCGCCCATTTCTTTCAAATCCCTTTGAGCCATGATTTCTTGATGGCATGCGTGGTGGACGCGTGGGCAACTAAAATTTTGCCTCACTTAGAAACAGAGCTAATGTCGCAACTTTGGGAACAGGCTGAAGAGGAAGCTATTCGGGTTTTTGCCAGAAATTTGAAAGATTTATTATTGGAGGCGCCTGCGGGTCCGCGTGTCACTTTGGGTCTCGATCCGGGGATTCGAACCGGTGTTAAAACCGTCGTTGTTGACTCCACTGGAAAAGTTTTGGATACAACGGTTATTTATCCGCATCAACCTAAAAATGATTGGCAAGGCAGTTTGAAAAGCTTGGCCCAATTGGTTGAAAAGCATAACGTTGAACTGGTGAGTATCGGAAATGGTACGGCGTCTCGTGAAACAGATCGATTGGTTCAAGATCTTCTCAAGCAGCTCCCGGAAACCCATAATCTTCGGAAAGTGATCGTTTCTGAGGCGGGTGCATCCGTGTATTCTGCGTCAGAATCGGCTTCCAAAGAACTACCGGATATGGATGTTTCTCTTCGGGGCGCTGTTTCCATTGCACGTCGTTTACAAGATCCCTTGGCGGAACTGGTTAAAATTGATCCCAAAGCGATTGGAGTTGGGCAATACCAACACGATGTGAACCAAAAACTACTCGGAAAAATGCTGGATGCCGTGGTTCAGGACTGTGTGAATGCCGTTGGTGTAGATGTGAATACTGCTTCCGCGCCTTTGCTTGCGCAGGTATCGGGCTTATCTAATGCCCTTGCTCAGAATATCGTGACAATGCGCCATGAAAAAGGGGCTTTTAAAAATCGGGAAGCGCTTAAAAAAGTACCGAAATTAGGACCGAAAGCCTATGAGCAGGCGGCAGGATTTTTACGAGTGTTGAATGGTGACAATCCCTTGGATTGTTCTGCCGTGCACCCAGAGGCTTATCCACTTGTGCGTCGAATTTTAGCGACCGCTCAAAAAGAGATTCGTGAACTTATGGGCGATTCCGAGCTGTTAAAAACACTGCCAGCAGAAATGTTTACGGATGCTCAATTCGGTTTACCCACAGTGAAAGATATTTTATCCGAGTTGGAAAAACCGGGTCGTGATCCTCGTCCGGAATTTAAAATTGCCCAATTCCAGGATGGCGTTGAAACGATGGATGATTTACAACCCGGCATGCAACTCGAGGGTGTCGTTACCAACATCACCAATTTTGGTGCATTTGTCGATATCGGGGTGCATCAGGATGGCTTGGTCCATATTTCTATGATGGCCGATCGCTTTGTGAAAGATCCCCATACTGTGGTTAAAACAGGCCAAATTGTGCAGGTGGAAGTCAAAGAAGTGGATAAGTCTCGTAAGCGAATTGCTTTGAGTATGCGGAAAAATTAGCGTTTAATTATAAAAACTCCTGAAAAGAAAGGCTTTCCAGGAGTTTTTACTATTTTAGATAGGCTCCGACTACATTGCACGGACATTGAGCAAGAACTTATCGACTCGATCTTCCAGTTCTACGGAACGACTCGATAACAATTCTGCCGTATTGAGAACGTGTGTTGAGGAGCGACCGGTATCTTTGGCGGCATCCGTTACGCCTAGAATGTTTTTAGATACCTCTTGCGTTGCAGCGGATTGTTCTTCAACCGCAGCAGCGATTGAGGTACTAATACCGCTAACTTGAGCAATCGATTTTTCGATTTCCTTGATTCCTGTAGCTGTGGCGGTACTGGCCGTTTGGATATCATGGATTAGCTGTTCAATTTCCTGGGTTTGGATAGCGGTTTGTTTAGCCAACTCCTTAACCTCGTTGGCAACAACGGCAAATCCCTTTCCAGCTTCGCCGGCACTGGCGGCCTCAATCGTTGCGTTGAGTGAGAGAAGGTTGGTTTGTGCCGCAATATCTTTAATAATTTGTACAACTGACCCTATTTTTTCTGCGGCGGCCAGTAACGAATTCACATTGCCTTCAGAATTGTGGGTTTCTGTAACGGCAATCCCAACAGCAGTGGTAGCATGAGCCAATTGCATGGAAATCTCATTAATGGCGGAAGAAAGCTCTTCCGCTGTACTAGCAACCACGTTGGCTTGTTGACTGGTTTGCTCGGCAGCTGCGGCTAAGGTTTGCGATGTTTCCTGCATTTCTGAGGATGAAGTTCCAACCGATTGGACTAAGGTTTTTACGTTAACTTCGAAGTCATCCGCTAATTTTTGATTGGCCAGCTTCTGAGGCGTTAGATCGGTAGCATATTTAACGACTTTGAAGGGTTTACCGTTTAAATCCATAATGGGGTTGTAAGAAGCTTGTATCCAAACTTCCTTACCGCCCTTACCAATCCGTTTGTATTCAGCGGCGTCATATTCGCCACGGTTAAGTTTTTGCCAGAATGCTTGGTATTCAGGGCTATTTTTATAGGCAGCCTCCACAAACATGCTGTGATGTTTGCCTTGGATTTCAGACAGCATGTACCCGACGGTATTTAAAAAGTTATCATTAGCGGTGATGATGGTGCCATCCATGTTGAATGCGATGGTAGCCTGAGACTTGTTCACCGCTTCCATCTGACCTGTCAAATCTGCAACTTGCATTTTTTGTGCGGTCGCATCGGTAGCATATTTCACGACTTTAAAGGGTTTACCATTCATGTCGGCAATAGGATTGTAAGACGCTTGAATCCAAATTTCCTTACCACCCTTACCAATCCGTTTATATTCAGCGGCATCGAACTCCCCACGGTTGAGTTTTTGCCAGAAGTTCTGGTACTCAGAACTGTTTTTGTAGGCGGGATCAACAAACATACTGTGATGTTTGCCTTGGACTTCACCAAGCGTATAACCAACAGCGTTCAAGAAATTATCGTTAGCGGTAATTATAGTGCCGTCCATATTGAATTGAATGGTGGCCTGAGATTTATTAATGGCTTCAATTTGGCCTTGGAGATCGGCAAATACCATTTTTTGCTCGGTAATATCTGTCGCGTATTTGACGACTTTGTAGGGTTTTCCATGAGAATCGTTAATTGGATTGTAGGACGCTTGAATCCAAATTTCCTTACCACCTTTGCCAATCCGTTTATATTCAGCAGCATCGAACTCCCCACGGTTGAGTTTTTGCCAGAAATTCTGATATTCAGAACTGTTTTTATAGGCCGGGTCCACAAACATGCTGTGATGTTTGCCTTGAATTTCGGCCAATGTATAGCCAAGAGCATTCAAAAAATTGTCATTAGCCGTGATGATGGTGCCGTCCATCTTGAATTCAATGGTGGCCTGAGATTTATTGATGGCCTGAATTTGTCCTAATAGGTCAGCTTGATCCATTTTTTTTCCGAATGCCATGGTGGATAATTCCTTTCTAATGAGTCAAAAAAATTGCAGGATAAACTGTTCGCTTGAAAGTCGTTTAAAAAAGAGACTAAGTGCAGAGCTTGCCCGTTAACCCGGGGCTTCCTCAATACCCTCAACTGGAGAAAAGTGGTCTTAAAGGTAAAAAAGGGGACGATTTCGATCTTCTTCATCTTAAGCGTATTTACGACACAAAAACCAATAAGTTTAAAAATACGACCATATGATATAGATGAGCATGGAAGAGCTTGTACCGTATTCTGGGTGTGACTGAGAGGCAGTCTAACATCAAGCTCAATGGAGTTTTTGGGGTAGTTTTTTATAACCTTGGACAAATGACTATAGTATTCTTATAGAGAGATACACAAACCGAAGTCAATTGTTTCAACGCCCTTTGCACAAAGCTCCTACCGCTCACGATGAGAAAGCTTCTATGCCCCCCAAAGAATCCTCCACTCGAGAGGCTGCAAATGTTGCTAACGAGCGCTGGCGCCTACTCCATGGGCCAAAAACCTTATGGGTCTTAATTCAACGGAATCGCGCTTTGTTTTTGCCGTGCAAGGTCGAGTTGATTTGGGGTGTACTGACTTTAACGCTTACGAATGTGTTTGGAATTGCGATTCCGCTACAAATTAAGATGGCTGTCGATGAATTACAAAGTCTTTTAGGGGCTTCTGCTCATCATGGGCAAAACCTTCAAGGAATACAGTGGCAGGCCTTCAATACGCATCTTTTTATTATTGCACTCTTAGCTTTGTTTGCTCTTTTGTCAAGAATAGCATCGCGAGTTTACTTATTGGGTGCGGGCCGACGTGTTGAATTTTTACTGAGACAGCATCTTTTTGACCATTTACTGGGAATGCCAGCCAGCTATTATGCTGCTCACCCCTCAGGAGAGCTGTTGTCCCGCGTAGGAAATGACGTAGATGCCACCAAATCCATTTTTGGCGGCGGTGTTATGCTGGGCTTGAACACGATTCTGGCTTATGTATTGACACTTCCCCTAATTTTTTCATTGAACTGGCCGCTGGCACTCGCTACATTTACCTTGTACCCGTTGATTATTATGGCTGTTCGCTCCCTAAACAAGCACTTGCGCAAAGGCTTTGGTGAGGCACAGGCAGTTTTAGCGGATATCAGCCAGAGCGCCCAAGAAAGCCTTGCCGGTATTGGGGTTATCCAGGCCTATGCAATGGAAACTGGAGAAATAAAACGCTTTACCGGGATTTGCGATAAATATCGGGGTGTTTATTACGGCCTGATTCATTATCGGATTTTAATGTTTATATTTCTGGCAGCGCTCAGCGGTTTTAGTATGCTTTTGGTTTTAATCCTGGGTGGTCGACAAGTGATGCTCCATCACTTGGATTGGGGTGGCTTTGTTGCGTTTACGATGTATCTGGAACAATTGGCCTGGCCTACCATGGCACTTAGCTATACTTTATCGATCTATCAGCAGGGTCGCGCCGCTTTGGAGCGTATTGATTCTGTTCTCCATACAGAGCCAACGATTAAATCTCCTGAAGTAGTAGATAAGTCTCCTTTGGAAAGTGATTTAACGGATAAACCTTGTCTTGAATTCCGTCATTTAAACTTTCGATATCAAAACGCCTATTTATCGGAATCCGCGGAAAATAAATCCCGGTTGATTCTAAATGACGTTTCCCTCCAAATCCAGAGCGGAGAAACCATTGGTATTGTGGGTCCGGTTGGGAGTGGAAAATCAACGTTATTGCGTTTGCTGCCCCATCTCTATGAAGTTTCAAAGGGCTCAATATTTTTAGATGGTATAGATATCACGCAAATGCCGCTCCATGAGCTACGGTCTCGGATGGTATTAATGCCTCAAAACAGTTTCTTGTTTTCCAGTACCGTCGATCGCAATATTGCCTTTGGACACAGTCGTATGGATTACTTTGAAAATACCTTAGAGTCTCGAACAAAAGTGGATATCGATACTCATGCTGATATTTTAGAAATTGCTGAAATTGCAGCAGTATCCGGTGATATTGAAAAACTCCCTCAGCAATATAAAACGATTGTGGGAGAGAGAGGTCTTGTGCTTTCGGGTGGGCAGCGTCAGCGGGTAGCCTTAGCGCGAACATTGCTGGCTGAATCGGAAATCTTGATTTTAGATGATCCGTTTTCGAATATTGATGCTGATACGGAGCAACGCATTCTAACTGCTCTAGAAGCGCGCAAAACATTTTCGAACCGAACCACGCTTATTGCGACACATCGTTTCTCCTTGTTGGCGCTTTGCGATCGAGTTGCTTTGATGGATCAAGGACAGTTACTTGCTATTGCTTCCCCAGAGGAATTAATGGAAACACAGCCTTTATATCGTCAACTGGCTCAATTGCAGAACCTACGTACTCAGTTGGCGGATTGGGAATTAGTTCAGGAAATGCCCCCCACCCTTAATCCCTCCCCCGTAGAGGGGGGAGGGGACACCATCCTTTCAAAGGAAGGGGTGTAAGGATGGCAAATACAGAAACCCAAGATAAAAACGAAACGCTTGATGTCCTTTCTACGAAGGCCTTGACGGCCAATCAGCATAAAGAATCGGGTCTCCACGATCTTAAGCTTTTGGCCAAACTGTGGCCTTATGTGAAACGTCATCGGGTTGCCCTTGTTTTTTCGATTATTCTTTTACCCCTCTTGGCAGGTTTGGAAATCGGGCAAACCTTTTTGATCCGCCATATTATCGATGGCCCCATTAAGCATGGACAGTGGTCTTTACTGTTGACGCTTAGTGCTGGCTATTTAGGAATGTTGCTGTGTAACTTTGCCCTGCGCTACCAGCAAATGTCCTTATCGCAAAAAACGGGTCAAAACATTATTCGAGATCTTCGCGTGGATCTCTATACACACTTTTTGTATCTATCTCCCCGTTTCTTTCATCAAAACCCGCAAGGAAAGTTGTTGACCCGTTTAACCGGGGATATCGAAAACCTCAATGAAATGCTTTCTTCCGGTGGTTTGGTTCTGCTGGCAGATTTAGCCATGGTCGTTGCGGCATTCATCGGGATGATTATGATGAATGCCTCTCTGGCGATGCTTACCGTAGTGACCATGCTCATTTTACTAGTAATGATGGATTATTTCCGAAAACGCTCTCGTCGTGCCTACGATGAACTCCGGGTTCAGGCGGGTCGAAACAATGGCTTTTTGCAGGAAAGCTTGAGCGGCGTTGAACTGATTCAATTGTTTCGGCAAGAGAAAGCCAGTGTGGCACATTTTGAAAAACTGAATCTAAGAACGTTGAAGCTAAGTCGCGACTCTATTTTTTACTCTACGGGCTTTAATGCAGTTGTTGATTTTATGACAACCATTACCCTGGTTGTCATTCTGGGTGTGGGTAGTTTGCAGGCAGGTGCCGGACAATTAAGTATGGGAGCCTTGGTCGGTTTCTTCCTTTTTGTACGGAAAATGTTTGAACCGATTGAAGATATTAGCGAAAAATACAATACGCTTCAGTCCGGTTTAGCCTCGATTGATAAGGTAATGGCTTTAATGGTGAAGCAGCAGCCAGAAATTCTGACACCGGTTAAACCTTTGCTTCCTGTTCAGACTCGTGCCCATGGGCATTTGCAACTTGACCATGTCAGCTTTGGTTACCTACCCGGTCAAACAATCCTGCATGATATTAATCTCGATATTGCTCCGGGTGAAACAGTTGCCTTGGTCGGTCCCTCAGGCGCAGGTAAAAGTACCTTGCTGAAGCTATTGATGCGCTTTTATGATGTCACTGAAGGCTCTTTAAAACTGGATGACGTGGATGTTCGAGATTGGGATCTTAAAACCTTACGTCAAAACATTATTTCCATTCAACAGGATGATTTTTTGTTTAGTCGCTCGGTCGCAGACAATATTGCCTTAAGGCCTTCTGACAAATTAAGTAAAGAGGCAATTCATTCCGCCCTTCAAAAAAGCCATGCGGATACAGTAATTGCTCGCTTTTCAAATGGAATAGAAGAAGTGTTACAGGAGCGAGGCCAAAACCTTTCAGCCGGTGAAAGACAACTTCTCCTTTTTGCACGAGCAATGGCGCATAATCCTGCTATATTAATTTTGGATGAGGCGACCTCGGCCGTTGATCCGTTGAGTGAAAGACGGGTACAGGATGCGATGGATATAATGATGCAGGATAGAACTGTATTATTGGTTGCCCATCGTTTAGCGACCGTGCGTCAGGCGGATCGCATTCTGGTAATGGAGCGAGGACGCATTGTTCAGCAAGGCACACACGACGAACTTCTGCAGCAAGAGGGGCTTTATCGCGATTTGTGCACCTATCAGGATTTAATGACTGCAGCGACCCATTCTTAATTGACAGATATTTTGGATTGAGAAGAGTAGAGGCTATTTATAATGAAAATTCGTCTTTTACCCACACTGTTATTCTTATTTCTTTGGATGGTTTCAAGCCAAGTTTCCTCAAATTCAGAGGAAAAACCGTTGCCCATTGCTTCTTCGGCTCAGTCTGGTGAATCTATCGATGCATTAACGAAATCTGCTAAAGGCGGCAATGCCAAAGCTCAGTTCGACTTGGGGATGCGGTATGAAAGCGGACAAGGTGTAAAATCTGATGAAGAAAAATCCTTGGAGTGGCTGAATAAGGCTGCTACTCAAGGATCTCTGGAAGCACAGTTGCACTTGGGCTCTCTTTATAGCAGAGGTGAAAAACTGGTTAAAGATGAACAAAAAGCTTCCAGTTGGTTTGAAAAGGCCGCTGCCCAAGGTGATGCGGATGCTCAATACTGGATTGCATTGCGGTATTTTGAGGGCCAGGGTGTTCTAAAAGATTCTAAAAAGGGATTAACCTGGCTTCAAAAAGCGGCTGACGCTGGTAATGCACCTGCTCAGGCAAACTTGGCGAGTTTGTATGAAGCAGGTGGCATTGTGCCCAAAGATATGGATAAAGCGGTTAGTTGGTATCAGAAAGCTGCGGATAAAAACTATAAAGAAGCCCAAACCAAGTTGGCCACCATGTATTATCTGGGTACTGCCATTAAAAAGGATGATGGGAAAGCGTTTTCATGGAGTACAAAAGCAGCGGGAAATGGGGACCAATTTGCTCAATACCTTCTCGGAATGATGTATGCCCGAGGAGAAGGAGCTGAAAAAAATGAGACCTTGGCTATCAAGTGGTTGGAAAAAGCTGCAAAACAAAAACAGGTATTGGCTCAACGTGACTTAGGACGACTGTATTTGTCATCAAATGATTTCAATGACTATAAAAAAGCTGTTTACTGGTACCAAAAAGCGGTTAAGCAAGGTGATGTGACGGCTAAAAGTGAATTAAGCAAGCTCGCCGATGCAATGGCTCAAGCTTATATTTCTCAAATTAAAAAATCGGACTCGCCCAGTACTATTGTGGCCGTTATTAAGGGAATTCCGGATGCTCCCGCCGTTGCTCAACCTGCCATATCGGCGTGGATAGAGGGCAATGCCTCGTCTGTGCTTCCTCCCTATCTGGCATTACTCGCGGAAAGAAAGTTGGGTAGCAATCCTCAGGAAGCTATGCAATGGTACTTAGTTTCAAAGCTTCGCATAGACAGTGATGCGTTACGCTGTTCCGGAACGAAAGCGCTTACAAGTAAGGACTTGAAGCCTGAAAGTATCGCTCCTAAAGTCACTCAATATATAAACGAAAACCCAAAGGAAGCTGCTACGGCAGGAAAGAAAGCTCAGGAATGGAATACGGCCCATCCCCCTGCGAATTCTCCTGGTTGGCTATGCAGCCCCAACCCTGGTGCCAGCCAAGAGAGTCTTTTGCCTTCCGCTTAATAGGGTAAACGCTTATTTCTACAAACAATAGACTAAAATAGAGAAAGGGAGCATCTTTAAAAGGGTATTCTCTTGGTTGAAGGCGAACAGTTTTTAGACATCTACAGCTGAATCGGGGGTTCTGGCTTTGGCCGATGAGGATAAGCAGTTCGAAGCATCTGCTCATAAACTCAAAAAAGCACGAGATCAGGGTCAGGTCGTAAAAAGCCGTGACTTGAGCTCAGGCGTATTTATGTTGGCTATGTTTACGCTGCTGTTTAAAATGGGCCCTTTTATATGGCACGAAAGTGCCACCATGTTCGTTCAGATCCTGGAACAAATCCCCTACAAACACCTGGAAGACATGGATCCTCAGTATTTGGTCCTCGTTACCGTCAAAGCGGTTTTTTTGATGGTAGCACCCTTTATGTTTATGGCGGCACTGATTGCCGCTGCCTGCGATTTTGCCCAGGTTGGTTTCTTAATTTCTACCAAATCCATCGAGCCGAACTTTGGAAAACTCAATCCGGTTAAAGGGTTTCAAAATATCTTTTCCCAAAGGACTGTCATTGAGCTTGTTAAGAACTTACTCAAAATTTTTGTGATGGGTTATTTTGCCTGGGTCACATTTCAAAAGTACTTCGGACACTTCTTAGCCTTGGGAGCGACTGAAAATATTTTTTCTATTTTAGGACTACTGGCTCAGGTACTGTTTGAATTTATTATGAATTCGGGTTTTGTATTTCTTGTCATTGGAATGGCGGACTTCCTCTATCAACGTATTAAATTTATGAACGACCAAAAAATGTCTTTTAAGGAAATGAAGGACGAATATAAGAGTACTGAGGGAGATCCGATGGTGAAGCATGCGCTTCGACAGCGTCGGATGCAGATGCTCCAGCAAAGTATGTTAGAGGCAGTTCCTACAGCTGATGTAGTTACAACCAATCCAATACATATTGCGGTCGCATTAAAGTATAATTCAGATGTAATGGAAGCTCCTCGAGTCGTGGCAAAGGGTACCGAGCTTTTTGCAGAGGAAATCAAACGTATCGCGACCGAAAACGGTGTCCCCATTGTTGAAAACCCCATGGTGGCACGAGCTCTATTCCGTCTCGTAGAAATTGATCAGGAAGTTCCTCCGGATTTGTACCAGGCTGTTGCGGAAATTTTAATGTTTGCGTGGCGAGTCAAAGGAATCATGCCCCCTGGTCGATAATCAAAATATCCCTTCACGAAGTAGTCCGTAAATGGTGACGTGTAGACAGTGACAAGTTCAGAAAAGGCGTTTGAAAAGAAAAAATCTGGTCAGAAATCTTCTGCCCGGGTTAATATCACGCAGTATTTGCCATTGGTAGAGCGGGTTGCCAAGGTTGAGTATCGTCGTATCCCCTCTCACATGGTGGATTATGAAGAACTCGTGAGTATTGGTGCCATTGCTATCCAGTCTCTGTTGAAAAATAAGACCCCAGAGCAGGTTGAACGCCTCAATACGTCTTATATGGCGACTGCAACCCGGTGGGCGATTCGAAACGAGCTGCGATCCCGTTATAAATGGTATACCCTCAAGCATAATAAAGAAGAGATGGAAGAAGGTCCGGACGGCACGCTGGAAAAGCGTAAGCCTGCCACGGCCAACGCTCCGACCGAAGACTCGGTTCGGGAAGCCATCTATGAAACCATCTTGTCCATTGAAAGTATTCAGGAAGGCAATGATGGGGATTCCAACTATGAATTTATCAGTGACGGATCGGCAACCCCGGAAGAAAGTCTGGAAATTGTTGAGTTGGGTCGCGCCATTAAGCGTGCGATAGAAAGCTTGCCGGAAAAAGAGCGTGTCATTATGGAATATCGCTTTTACCGCAATATGCAGGTTAAAGATATCGCTGCCCGAGTGGGGTTATCGAGTTCTCGCATTACCCGGATTGTTCAAGCGTCTTTGAATCAAGTTCGTGACTTTCTCAAAGAGAATAAACATCTCGATTAAGATTTTTAAGGAATGGGAATAGTGAAAGCCTTGCTTTTGTTGCATAGCGTCCCCTAGAAGGGAAATCTAGCATAGCTGGCTTAGAAGGGCAGAAGGGTTCTTAAAAGAACGGCTGACTTTCTTGAGATTTTCATATACAACCAGCCTGTGTTATGGCTACTCCAAAGTTTAGTGGTGAAAAAGGATGGCGGTCACAGAATGAAAATGTCCTTTAAGTCCGGCGTTTTTTAAGAACCCTTCCGCCCTTTCAAGGTCATTTGGAAAACGAATCTTTCTATCCAGAGCATTCTATGCAACAAAAGTACAGACTTTGGTATTGTTGAGAAATTATTTGGGACGATTGTAGTAGAACTACGTCTCTTGGCTAGGTTAGAATCAGTTTTTCTAGTGTAAAATCAAGGTAGGCTTGTATAGCTAGTTTACGAGAACAGCCTATTTCTTTCATAAAAGGTGTCGAAATACCTTTATAAACACAAATTTTGGGGTGATAACTATCGGTTTTAATCTCCATATAAAGCTTAGGCTAAATAAAGCTTATAACAGTGAAACTTTAAGTTTAGCCTGTCGTCTTAATATTGTAGATAGTTCTCATCCTTGAATTAATGACTTAATCCAACCACTCTGATATGTGTTCTATAAAGCAATAACCGGTTGTTCTCGAATTGATTTGCTACACGCTTACACGTATAAACCATAGACGGATATGGCATTTATGAAGCGCTCCATCAATAAGCTTGTATTGCTCACCTGTGTGAGTATTTTAGGTTTGCTGAGCGCGCAAAGTAGCCTCTCAGCCTTTGCCTTGCGTCCTCATAACGCGTCTTTACCGATTCAACCAAAGAGTACCATGGGTTCACATTCTAGCCCTGTTGTAAGCCCATCAACGACCTCTGATCCCTATGCTGGTTATCAGTTTACGCCTTTAAAGCCCCCTCAAGTGTCTTCCGTTTCACCGGCTATTAATTCAGGGATGGGTTCAATCAGCAAGGCGAAAGGAAGTTCAGCATCGGCTTCCAATCCATTATCGACGATTGAAGCCTTGGAAGACAGTCTTTACGATACCCGCTATGATACGGACTCAATAGATGTTCGTTTAAGTCGCATCGAAAATACCGTTTTTGGTCAGACAAAATCAAAACAACCCGTTGAAAAACGCTTACAACCGCTTCAACAAATTTTAGCGGCTGAAAAAACTAAAAATAACCTGCCTGCTTCTAACCGTTCTGCTACTAATGTGTCACCTTCTGTGCAGCAAAAACCTCAACAAAAGGCGATGAAACCAGCTGCGAGCGAAAATGATTACCCCGTTGTGGGGATTATGGAGCAGAAGCTGTTTAATCGAAACTTTGACAAAGAAGATATTACTCTTCGTTTGGATCGCTTAGATAATCACGTTTTCCATGCGCCCCAGTCAGGAGAGCTGGCGGATCGTGTCGATAATTTACGGGATCTTGTTCTGGGCGATAATCCTAATAGCGAGTCTTCTCCCTTGGCGGGTGTTAATACCCAAGGTGGGATTTTACCAAGTGGAAAGCATGCGCCCTACCATGCACCGCCTCAGCAGTGGACCGTTCCCAACTCTGTAGCCAGTAACTCCCCGGGTAGCGGTTTTCCTGGGAACTACTATCCTGCTCCCGGGTTTAATCCTAATTCAACAGGTACTTCCCCTTACAACACAGGCGATAATGCTGCAGACTTAAGTACGGCAATGTCTGAAATCGAAAAACAGGTTTTGGGTCATACTTATCCGCAGGATAATATTAATGCCCGCTTAGATCGTATGGAAATGAAAGTTTTTAAGTCGACCTCTCCAGAGCTTACTGCTAGTGATCGGATCCAACGGGTTGTTGCTGTTGCTTCGGCGAATGGGGCGCCTCAATCGGCAAAGCAAAAGACTAAAAGCACGTTTATGAATATGTTGCCAATTATTTTGACGATTCTTCCCTTAGTCCTTTTGTAAGGTAGGCGTCATTCCGCGCAATTAGTCGCGGAATCCAGAAAATCCAGATTCAGTCTCACCAGCTCATTGCGATTCTTTGGCTGGTAAGTCTGTACACAAAAACTCGTCTGTCGATTATCTCACCGTAACAAGTTTTTGGATTCTGCGACTACGCGCAGAATGACAATTAACCGAAAACCAATTTGGTATGAGGTTATGACTATAAAATAACTACAATTGTAGTAATTTGGCTAAAAAAAAAATTTGATAATCTTTTTCCTAAGTACCTGATTTTTTAGTAAATCCTGTCCACATATTGCGAATCAGGTGATTGAGAATTGTAGGATTCTCTTTGAGTCGACGCATGCAATACGCATGCCAATGGACACCGTAGGGCACATATACTCGAACGCGATGACCTTCATCCTTTAGGAGTTGACGCAATTGCGGTGTAACACCCAATAACATTTGGAATTCATAACGCTCTTTTGAAATACCCAGTTTTTTAATCAGTCGTCGGGCTTCCCAAATCAAGTCTTCGTGGTGCGTTGCGATCCCGACATAGGCACCTTGAAGCAGCATTTCCTTCAAAACGAGACTGTAGTTTTTGCGAATCACATCATCACGTTGATAAGCGACCTTCTCACCCTCAATATAAATGCCCTTGCAAAGGCGAAAATGCCCCACTTTAGAATCGATGAGATATTGTGCGTCATTCAGGGTTCTTCTTAGCATGGCTTGTAAAACGATGCCGACATTCTTATGACGTTTCCGAAGTTTCATGTAGAGTGCAATCGTACTGTCGGTACAGGAAGAATCTTCCATATCAATCCGAATAAAGTTGTTTTGCTCATAGGCAACTGTAACCAACTTCTCCATCATGGTTTCACAGAATTGGGGATTGAGTAGTAGGCCCATCTGACTCAACTTAACAGAGATATTGGCATCCAGAGCGTTCTCCTCGATGGCTTTAAGCGCTTGAACATAGCCTTCTACAGCCAGCCGCGCTTCCGCTTCGGAACGGATGAATTCCCCAAGAAGATCCACCGTGGCCAGGTAGCCGGATTGATTGAGCGTTTTGACAGTATTCACAAGCTCTTGGAGGGTTTCACCGGCAATATAAGGTTTTGCAAAAGGTTTGATGAAAGGCGCAGGCAGCAAAGAAAGTCCTTTAACCAACCAGCTGGAAACAATCGTCATATCATCCTTTTCTAGCAGACAGTCTATCTATAGGACTCGAGGGACTATCGGGACCATTGGCGGGACGGATTCCGAGGGCGTCACGGCCGATAATAAGCTGGTGGATCTGCTGTGTACCTTCATAGAGGTTCAACACGCGAGCATCTCGATAAAAGCGTGCAGCGGGATATTCTTCAGAGAATCCATAGCCGCCAAAAATTTGGACGGCGTTATGAGCGGCACGAATCGCAGCTTCCGCACAAAACAGTTTTGCCATGGAGGTTTCCCGCGTATTACGGACCCCTTGGTCTTTCAACCAGGCAGCTCTAAGAACTAGGAAGCGTCCTGCTTCACAGTCGGCGGACATGTTGGCGATCATTTCCTGGATCATTTGAAAATTACCGATGGGCTCGCCAAAGGCACGGCGTTCCATTGCATACTTGGTGGAGATATCAATGCAGCCTTGGCTGACACCGACAGAACCCGCCGCGACACTAAAACGACCTTGATCGAGGCAGTACATAGCGACCTTGAAGCCTTCTCCAAATTTCCCGAGCATTTGTGATTTGTGAACACGAACTTGATCGAGGAAGAGTTCGGATGTTACGGAAGCACGTAGCCCAAGTTTGGGTTTGATTTCTTTCGTACTGAATCCGGGCGTGTCGGTTTCTACTAAGAAGGCACAAATCCCTTTAGTCCCTAAACTGGGATCAGCTTGCGCTATAACGAGTGCCAGTTGTGAAATGCATCCATTAGAAATCCATGTTTTTTGCCCGTTTAAAACATAGTGGTCGCCGTCTTTGGTTGCACGGGTTTGTTGATTGGCGGCATCAGAGCCGGCATTGGGCTCGGTGAGTCCGAAACAGCCAATGATTTCACCGCTGGCGAGTTTAGGAAGATATTTTTCTTTTTGCTCTTCTGTTCCGTAAGCCAAAATAGGTTTTTCAACCAGTGAAATTTGGACAGAAAACAGGGTTCGGGTGGATGAACAAACGCGAGCAATTTCTTCGGTCATGAGCGCATAAGAAATATGATCGATGCCTTGACCACCATATTTTTCGGGCAGAATGGATCCAAAAAATCCATTTGATGCAATTTTTTTGAGGAGGTCGAAGTCGAAGCGAGAGGCTTGATCGTTGGCTGCGGCAACAGGGGCAATCTCTGTATCAGCAAAGTCTCGGGCCCATTGCCAGATTTCCCGTTGTGTCGATGTTAATTCTAATTGCATGTGCCTTAACCTCGCTCCTTTACCCAAAAGAGGGATTTCCCATAAAAAGAATGCTCCCTCTCCTCTTTGTTGTGAGAAATCAGGGGTTGGGAAATTATAAAATATCTCCCACTTCTATTTTATTGTTTTTTTATGTTTTTATACAGGATTTAAAAATACTTTGACCGATTAGTTCCTGATATGACGGATTAGGCTTTGCAATTTAGGAATTTTATGGCATTGTAGTTAAGGTTAAGCAAGATTGACATAAACCAAAGTTTGCCAAACTAAAGGGTCTTTAGCAAATTGGTGTCTTATGTTTAACGCCTTTTTTCGAAGCGATTTTAATTGAGTGAAGTCACCGTTTATAAACGATAACCGCTTATTTGTAAAAAAGGCTTAATATGACGTCACCTCAAAGCAACCTTTCACCTTGAGCGATCTTTGCTATCTTGCACGATAGTAAGTTGATGGCTTTTTAGTGTTTCTTATTTCGTAATTCTCCCTTCGCATATTGAACGATTTTATAATCGAAGGAAAATCTCATATGTCGTCGTTCTCTCCAAACGGTCTTTTTTCTATTAACTTCGGACCTGGGTCTATACCCGCCACGATGATGCAGCCGCAGCAAAGTGCTCCTATGCAAAATTCACAGCAGCCAATGCCTGCTGCTAAACCCGATTCTTTTTCGCGTCGGAATATGAACGACCCAGCGTCAGGAAATTCCAATAACGCTTTTTTTTTACCACCGAGCCAAGGGAGCAGTTTCAGATAGCTCAACATGAGCTGAATTCTGCACATGATGGGGCTGTTGGGGCAGTTAGTAGTTATGCTAATGAAGCAGAATTACTGAATAATTGGGCATCCCAAAAAGAGTCAGAACTGAATGCTCAACCCCCTGACGCGGCGAATCCTGTTGCTGCTGGAGTAACGCCATTGCCCAAGGCAATCGGTGCAATGGATAATTCTGCTGGCATGGCACAAAAGCTATCAGAAAAACTTGGCAATCCCTCATCTCCAATGAAGCCAGATGCGGGGCTACCTAATCCAATGGACAGTTTGAATTCCTCTGCCATGAATACGCAGCCCGGGATTAACCCGATGGCGGACACGCCTCCAAAAGCTGATCCTGAAGCGGGCAGCATGCCAAGTCCGCCTGCGCCTAATGGAGAGCAAAAGCCCGAAAATCAGCCAATGCCAGGGGAGAAAATTTACCCTGGTTCCGCTGATGGCCAAATTCCTGGAACAAATGGTCCTCAACAACCGTTTCAGAATGCCCTGAATCCATTAACGCCTCCAGCGTCTCCTGAAATGAACCCTATGAAGCCACCAGCGGACGCACAAGGGCAACAAGTGCCTCCAAACCCGCTAACACCGCCGTCTTCTCCTGAACTGAATCCTCTGAATACGCCAGAATCACAAGTACAGCAAGGTTCTCCTGAAGATCAGGCGAAAATGGCAGAACAACAATACTTGCGGGATCTCTCCGGCCAGCCTAAAAATCCTAATAATGGATTAGCGACCAATCCAACTGGAATGCCATCGCAACAAAAACCTGGTAAATTAGGCCCTGTTCCTTATGAAGCGCTCAATCAGGTATTGGTTGATTCTGAACCTGGCTACCGTTGGAATGCATTGCAAGAAATCAATAAGGCTGGAATGGCACCACCTGATACCTATAACTTGCTTTGCCAAACTGCGATGTCCGATTCCCCTTTAATGAACCCGGATATTCCGTTAGATACTCAAAGCCAACTTCGTCAGGCAGCTTTCTCGACCTTGGCATTGCTCGATAATAAGCAAGATGCCAATATTCCTGCCATTGCCTTGATGAAAGATCCCAAGACAGGTCGTGCGATTAAAGATCCCAAGACCAATCAGCAAGCCTACCAAATGTTACCGGGCTTACAGGAAGCCGGTAGAGCGTTGCATGATAAAGAAGAAGATCCGGATGTTCAGAAATCCGCTCTGAGCTTCTTGCAAAAAATCATTCAAGCTCATCCCTCTGATAGACCTGCTTTGTTGGGTATCATTAAAGGCTACAAAACTCGTGACGCCAATGTTCAAGCCTTAGCACGTCAAATTCAAAGCGGCAAACCTATGCCAGCTGAGGATGCTTCCTCTGATATGGCAAACAAGCCAAATCCTATAGGAATGCCACCATCACCTGCTGATGGGCAAGCAATGCCACAACAACAACCACAGCAAGCAGCGCAACAACCTGCGTTCAAGGGCAAGCCACTCCCCAAACAAAAACAATTCCAATTCATCGCCTAATTTATTTTCAGTAAGCGCTTAAACGTCATCCCCGCGAAGGCGGGGATCCATTGATAGTATGGAGTTATAAGCTTGAGTGGTGGGTTACTATGGTATTAATAAAGCGATGAAACCTACATGAAAAGGCTTTTTCGTTTCTTTCCATAATGGATCCCGGCCTTCGCGGGGATGACGTATTTGCCTAAGTCGAATTTACGGTAACAGTTTCAATAATAGTTGCTGAGCAATTTTTGTTTTGGGAGCGCGCTCCAGATCGATCTGCCGTCCATCGGGCAAAAAGATCGTTACTTCATTATGATCAACGTTGAATCCGATGTCGGAGCGACTGATATCATTGGCGATAATGGCATCGAGTTTTTTGCGAGCGAGTTTTTCCTGAGCATATATTCTTAAGTTCTCAGATTCTGCGGCAAAGCCGAAGATTTTTTGATGAGGCTTTTTTTGACTGCTTAAGGCCAATAAAATATCCTCGTTACGTTCAAGCACTAAGGTGATTTCGGGATCCTTGTCGCGTTTTATTTTTTGACTTGCCGTTTGCATGGGGCGATAATCCGCGACCGCCGCAGCCATAAAGAGAGCAGTACAATTTGAAAACTCCCGCTCAAGCGCTTCTTTCATGCTGCTTGCACTTTCAACGGGAATGATTGTATAAGGCCGTTCCGCTGGGGGGATTTTGCTTGTAACTAAGGAAACTTCAGCGCCCATAGCGTAGGCTTCATCAGCAAGTGCGAGCCCCATCGTTCCAGAGCTTCGGTTGCTGAGTACGCGCACGGGATCGATCGCTTCGCTGGTTCCGCCGGCAGAGATGAGAATTTTTTGACCCTTTAAATGATTCTGATGTGAATTAATAGTTTTATAGAGAACTCTTAACACGCTGTCCTGGCTTGCGATATGCCCTTTGCCGTGCTCGCCGCATGCAAGGTCTCCAGTTTCGGGTGTGATGATGGTATAGCCTGCGACGTCTTTGAGTTTTTGAAGATTCTCTTGAGTAATCGGATGCTCCCACATTCGAGTATTCATGGCAGGTGCCAGCAAAACAGGTTTTTGGCTAAAGGTAATCGCGGTACAGGATACCGGATCATCGGCGAGCCCCGCGGCAAGTTTCGCTATGCAATTGGCGGTTGCCGGATAAATCAAAAGCGCATCGGCTTGTTGTGCTAATGCGATATGGCTTGGCGTTCCGATTTGGGATTCGGTATAATCCATATCCATCGCGCCATGAAAAACGGGTTCGCGGGATAATCCTTCGAGTAAGAGCGGTGTAATGAATGCGGAAGCTGAGTCGCTCATCAGGCAAGGAACGCGTTTGGCTCCGAGTCGAAACAACTCACGAATGAGATCGCATGCACGGTAAGCGGCAATGCCACCCGTGACTCCAACGGCAATTGTTTTTCCAGAAAAGTCCATAATAAAGTTGGGAATCGCTCCAATTGCATGAGGGACTTGCTTTTTAATTGTATCTAAAGCATGGAAAGCTTTCATTGTAACAAATTGTAACCATCCCCCGATCGGCTAGGATTTCTAGTTGCATTGGCTAATTGACGGAGTATTGTATATTTTGTCGCACGCAATAAGCGAATGTTGATTGCTGTGATATCCAACTCTTTTTAAATTTTTTAGCTTTCCCCCTCACTCCCAACCTAAAAATTGGATCGACCTCTAAGTAATCTTAGAGGTCTTTTTTTGTCCTTAAAACCGGAATTAGTTGTTGTGTCTACTGTGTTGCCGCGTCGTTCGCAGTCCTCACGTATGTTCCGCATACGCTGCGGGTGCTTACTCCTAGCGCCGCGTAGCCACTAACAACTAATTCGGTTTAGATTTCAATAAATTGACAAGGGGATATACATCATCTGACAATAGTAAGCTTAGTTTTACCTTAATTGATAATGAACGCCTCCAGCCCCAATCACGAGATTTTTTATGACTCTCTCTCCTTCTCCTTCTGTTTCTGATGAAACAAAGGTTTTCAACAATCGCTTACGGAATATTGCGATTATCGCCCACGTTGACCACGGTAAAACAACCCTGGTAGACAGTATGTTTCGCCAAAGCGGAATCCTGAGAGATAACGAAGCCTTGGCAGAACGTGCTATGGACAGCAACGATCTTGAGCGGGAACGGGGCATTACTATTCTTGCAAAAAACACGGCAATTCCTTATAACGAGTATCAGATTAATATTCTCGATACCCCAGGCCACGCGGATTTCTCTGGAGAAGTAGAGCGCGTTTTGACTATGGTCGACGGTGCTTTATTGATCGTTGATGCGGTTGAAGGCCCAATGCCTCAAACCCGCTTCGTACTGCGTAAAGCCTTGGATTTGGGCTTAACTGTTGTTTTGGTTATCAACAAAGTTGACAGACCCGCTTCCGATCCCGCGCGTGCGATTGACCGCGTTGTGGATTTGTTCATTGAACTCGGTGCGGATGAAACCCAGCTCGATTTCCCTGTGGTGTATGCCAGTGGTTTAGCGGGAACTTCCAGCCTGGTTCAAAACGAAACTTTGGTTCCTGGCGAACACAACCTTATACCTTTGATGGAAACCATCATTAAATGTATCAACGCCCCCGAAGGCGATAAAAATTCAACCTTACAGCTGCAAGTAACTACCCTGGATTATAACGACTATCTCGGCCGTATTATTATCGGTCGGATTCGTCGTGGAACCATTAAACTCGGCCAGATGGTAGCACTCAGTCTTCGTGACGGCGGCACCAGCCAGCACCGGATTACCAAACTCTATGGTTTCCAAGGCTTAAAACGGATTGAAATTGAACAAGCCGAAGCGGGCGATATCGTTGCTGTCGCCGGTTTGCCTGAAGCTCAAATCGGTGAAACACTCTGTGATCTCGGTAACCTCGATCCATTACCACTCATCCAGATCGAAGAACCCACCTTGAAAATGACCTTCTCGATTAACACCAGCCCCTTGGCCGGTCGCGAAGGCAAGTTCGTTACCTCGCGTCAATTGAGAGATCGTTTGGCCCGTGAAGTAAAAAGCAACGTCAGCTTGCGCGTTGAAGAAGGTGATTCTGCAGATAGCTTTGTTGTTAGCGGACGCGGTGAGCTTCACCTGAGTATTTTGATTGAAACGATGCGTCGTGAAGGGTATGAATTCCAGGTTAGTAAGCCTGAAGTTCTCACCAAGCAAGTCGAAGGCAAGTTGCATGAACCCTTTGAAGAATTGATTCTCGATGTGCCGGATGATTGCACCGGTAGCTGTATTGAGAAGCTTTGTTCCCGTAAAGGCGAACTTCGCCATATGGAAAGCCTAGCCGACCGAACTAACATTGAGTTCACGATTCCGTCTCGCGGACTGCTTGGATTCAGAAGTGAATTCATTCGGATGACCAAGGGTCAAGGGATGATGACGCACGCGTTTTCCGAGTTCCGTCCCTGGGCTGGCGATATCAGTAAGTCTCGTAACGGTGTACTGGTTTCCATGGAAAATGGTGAAACGACTTCTTACGCATTAAAAGGCCTTGAAGATCGCGGTATTTTCTTTATTAAACCTCGTGCGACTGTCTACCGCGGAATGATCATCGGTGAGCATACCCGTGGTAATGATTTGGTTCTGAATGCCTGCAAAACCAAAAAGCTGACCAACATGCGAAGTGCTGGTGCTGAAGTTATGGACGTTCTGCAAACACCCGTTGATGTCACTTTGGAGTTTGGTTTGGACTACATCGAACAGGATGAATTGATGGAAGTAACTCCTCAAAGCATCCGGTTGCGTAAGGCGAACCTCGACGCAAAAGCGAGATAATACTCATTTCTGATAATGAGATAGTTATATGAATTAGAGAAAGTCCTTTTTATAAAAGGGCTTTCTCTTTTTAAGAGGAAAAACGTCATTCCCGTGAAGGCGGGAATCTTTCCCTTTCAAAACCAAGATGCAGCTAGGAGGATAAAACTGAAAGTCGGGTATGTCTATATTTTATCCAATAAGTATCAGGGTGTTTTATACACTGGAGTCACATCCGATTTGATTAAAAGGATCAATCAGCATAAAACACACCTCTCGTCAGGGTTTTCAGGTACGTATAATACAAACTTACTTGTTTGGCATGAATGTCACGACTCTATAGAATCTGCTATCCTCCGTGAAAAACAAATTAAAAAATGGAACAGGGATTGGAAGATTCGGCTGATTGAAGAAGAGAATTGTGAATGGACTGATCTTTATCCCACTCTAAAATGCCTGCCTTGTTCTATAGAATGACTTATACAGAGTTCTGTATACTGAAATAATTTCTTTGAGCTTGCCTTGTTGAGTTTGAAAGGGAAAGATTCCCGCCTTCGCGGGAATGACGAATCGTTTGCGTAGAAGGTGTTGAGATCGTGAAAGCTGAAATCATTGCGGTTGGAACAGAAGTGCTGATGGGTGAGGTGCTAAACACCCATGCGGCATGGTTATCTCAGGCGCTTGCTGAACTGGGAATCGATGTGCATCATCACGTAACCGTCGGAGATAATCCTGGACGGATGCAAGCTGCTTTTCAGGATGCGGCAAAACGAGCCGATTGCATTCTGATTACAGGTGGCTTGGGACCCACAGACGATGATATTACGGTCGATGTGCTTTCCCAATGTTTTGGAGATGGCTGTGTTGTATCGGATTTGGCATGTGTCGATCGCATGCGGGAGATCTTTGCTCAGCGTCAGCAGCAAGGCAGCCTGCCCACGAGTAATTATCGACAAGCACTCCGACCCAATACAGCAGTAGCCTTAAAAAATCCCATTGGAACGGCACCGGGCTTGTTTTGGAAAGTAAGCGTTCCCCCCACCCTTAATCCCTCCCCCACAGAGGGGGGAGGGGAGAATGATTCTTCAAGAACAGTTCTGATTTTTGCGTTTCCAGGTGTCCCGAGAGAGCTCTATGCCCTCTGGCCGGAAGCCAATAATCACTTGCGGAACACTTTAAAATCTATGGGTGAGGGAGAGTCGATTTTAGTGAGCCGCTTTCTGCACTTTTTTGGTATTTCAGAATCTGCTCTGTGTGAGCAATTAAGCGACCTGATGCAATCCGATCACCCGAGTTTGGCTCCCTATGTCGGCAGGGCGGGCATTAAGCTTCGATTGGCCGCGAAAGCGACAACACCCGAAGAAGCGGAAGCCGTAATGCAGCCCGTGTTGCAGGAGATCCAGGTGCGTACCGGCGAGTATTTTATAGGTGTAGGTGGGAAAGATGACTCCCTTCTAGAGGGAGTGATTGCAAAGCGACTGAAAGAAAAAGGTTGGACGGTTTCGTTAGCAGAATCTTGCACGGGCGGGTTAATCAGCCATCGTTTAACGAATATTCCGGGGAGTGGTGAATTTATCCACGCTAATTTAATTGTGTATAGCGAAGCGGAAAAAACGAAATTTTTAGGCGTAAAACCAGAGAGCATTGAACAGTTTGGTGTGGTGAGTTCAGAAGTGGCTCGTGAAATGGCGCTTGGTTTAGCAGCTTTAACCCACTGTGATTTTTCTCTTTCCATTACAGGTTTAGCGGGTCCGGATGGCGATGAGCGTGGCAATAAGCCCGGTTTGGCTTACATTGGCTTGGCTTTTTCTGAAAAGTTGAACACCATTGAGGGTTTCAAACAAATGGGGGATCACTTTGTTGCTGTTCGCCCTGTGCATATTAATTCCGCCTATAGCCGGGAAGACATTAAATACCAGTTTAGCCAACATGCCTTGTTCTTTTTATGGAAAATCCTCAACGCATTGAAATGAACATGATGAAGTGATCTGAAATGTGTATTAGAAGTACTTGTCATTCCTATGCGGCGGGGGAAGCAATAAAAATCCTGGATGGGTTTCATGAGGGAAACGTAACTCATTGATTAAACGGAATCGTCCCCAAAATAAGTAAGCGACTGGTTATAGCCAGAATAACAAAACACGTCAGGCTTTACTCCGAATGAGTTGATTTTAAACCGTCGTGATCCTGTAAAAATCCACGTTCATGGTGTTGCTAAGCCATTCTTATTCTTTATTGGCTGAGTCAAGTTTCTAAAATGCAAAAGGGTTTTATCCGTATGTTTCCCCGCTTTCCTCAGGTTTCTTATAGTCAATCCACTCAGTCCGTAATGTCACCCCATTTTTCGGGAAATGATTCAGCTATTCTTTCTGATTCCGAAGATAGTGCAAGTAGTGTTAATTCATTTATCGCTGGGGTACCAAAGGAATCCCAGACTTGGCATAGGACATCATCTTTTACTTCTGGGCTGCCCTTAGATTTATCAAACTCTAGTAAAAAATCTAAACAAGAACTCTATTTAGATCGGATGAGTTCCTACTTGGGTGTTCCTTTACCCAGCACAGATGAATGGAACTCCTCGGATGGAGCTTCCGAGTCACCATCATCAGAGTCTTTAAAAAGCGATGGTTCGTTGTTTACATCCTCAAGGATGCCAAAAGATGACATCAAAATACGCTCTCGCAGCAATATGCTGAATGAGTGTAAAAAATTTGATTGGTGGAAAGAGCCTTTCTCTCAATACATCGGGCAGTCACAAAATCCGCATAATTTCTTTTCTGAGAATAGTTTTCCAAAGGAATTCTCAGAAAGAAAAGCTAAAGAGTACATATTCAAACAATGTGTTGAGAATAATGATTTTGAAGGCGCGAGAAGAATTCTTGAAAAATCTGATTCCAAAACTCAAAAAAAGCTTTTTAAGCTTTACCCCAAGCCATTAGAAAGAGCGATTGGAAGAGGACATATTGAGACTGCAGAAGTGTTATTACAAAACGGTGATAGTGCAAACCATACTAATTTATATAACGGGTCTCCCAGCTTACTGACTGCGGCTGTTAAACATCCTCAGAAAGCGAAAGAGTTAGTTACACTTTTGCTTAAATACAATGCTCGAACTGATCAGCATTTTAGAGACAAATTACCTGAAGAATATGCACAAAGTTCTGAAATAAAAGATATTTTAGTTTCTGCTAGAAAAGAACAAATGTTCCTTAAAGAAGCTGAACTGATCAAGGCCCAAAAAGAAATCAAGAAAAGTCGCTTCAAACGTCGAGAACGGAAAGCGCAAGTTGCAAACCTTATTGAACAAAATGCGCATATAGACCGAGAGCTCCAAGAAAGTCAGCAAGAGAATCAGCAGCGGCGGGATCGCAGTACAGAGCGAAATAAAGAACTTGAAAGTTCTAACCGAACCATTCTGCACCTGGATAATGAATTAAATACATCTCAAACGGTTGAGCAAGTAATGCAAATGCGTTTAAGAAGAGCTGAAGAAAAATTAAAAAGTGCGAAAATCGTTCAGTTGAAAGAAAAATATGGCCGTTTGTGGAAACAGCTCACCACTAGTCGTCAAAAAGATCGGCTTGCAGGCGATTTAACGAACACTCAAGGGGAACTCAATACGGCTCAGCAGAATTTAACAACAATACAAACAGAATTATCCGCTGTGAATATAGCCCGCCTGAATGCAGAAAAGAAACATGAGGATCTATACCAGAAATGGGTAAAAGGGCTTGAGACAGATAGAGATGAAGCACAAGCACGAGCTAACCGTCTTCAAGAAGAACTCATGCAAAAACGGATTCAAGAAGCAGTAAGGACCGAACGTGCATTAGGGCGAGCGGGCACTGTCGCAACTTTCGCCGATCAAACTCAAGTCAGGACTTTTAGCCAAGATCCGGTTGAAGCGTCCTCCTCCCAAACCCGCCCCAGGACCCCTTACGTTAATAACTCGTCCCAAAGCTTCCTTGCAGGGGAACCCCTTGCGCCTGAGCCTTTGCGTATCCGGCGGCCTACGCGTTCCGTGTCATCCCAAAGCTCCTTCGGCGATATCTCTTTAGCGCCCGATCGACCGGAAGAATCCAGAATTGAAGGCTCCTTGGCGGATGACTCGGATGCTATGAGTCAGGCCTTTTCGGATGCCTCCACTATTCATTCTACCTTCGGGCGCCGCTCCAGTATAGGATCAGCAGCGGAACGAGCAGCGAATTGGGTACGAAACCAAATTCATCCACAAGACTCTTCCGAGGATGAAGGAAGCGTGGATTCGAAGGAAAGAAGGCCCCGTTTCAAACGCACTGCACGGCGCTATCGCAAAGGCGAAAGTCGGACCAACCTACCCAGATCCTCATCCGCTTTGCATCCTGGTTTTCCTAGGCCTACTTTTGATACAGAGAGCCTTACCGGATCGGAAAGCGATGGCGGTGTCGATTTTGATTCCGAGGGATTAAAAAAGCACTACGAAGAGAACGTCATAGCAGGCCAGCACCCGCTCTTGGATGCTTTCTATGCGGGTAAACGCGACAAGGTTCAGCGCATTTTGGGGCGAAATCCTGAAGCCTTAAAGCAAACGAACAAGGCAGGTGAAACAGTCCTGCATTGGGCAGCCTTAATGGATAACCCTGGTGCAGCTAACTATTTTCTAAATATTGCCGGACGGAATGCCACACAGTGGGCTAACCAGAAAACGTTTGACGGCCGGGATGCATTGATGATGACAGCGTCTCAAAACAGTGCGGAGACCGCCAAAGCGTTGCTTAACCATCCGCAAGCAAAGGTAGACTGGGCGGCAACACACAGTACTGCAAATAGCACGAACGACGAAACAGCCCTCCATATCGCCACCCGCATGGGGCATTCCAAAGTGGCCCGGATAATAGTGCCCCGCGTCGACAAAACCACCTTGAATGCGTTCTGTCGCCAACATAGAACACCCGGCATGAATGCCGCAGAAAACGGACTTCATCGGACAATTGGCGCCATGCTGGATCACCCTGAATTTGACCCCTCCCTTCAAAGTGCCGACTCCCAGGATGCGGCGGCTTTTGCTGCGCGCTATGGCCATAAAACAGCTCGCGCCAAAAAAGGGAGAAATCAGCAAGGCAAATGGCAAACCTTTAACCGTTTTGTTAAGGGGATGGGCGAAGGCAAAAATATTACTTTCAATGCTCGGGATTACAGTCCTAATCATGACTTCTGGCAACAACTATCCGCTTTGGGTTATGCGGCTATATCTGCCCCACCAAAAACATTTAGCCGTGCGCTGGCTCATAAGGACAGTAACCCTAACCAGTCGTTGTTTCGTAGAATCAACGGTCAGCATGGTTTCCAAACGCTGGTAGGACTAACGGCACAGTATGGAAGATCCGATAACTTACAAGAACTTGCAAAGATACCCGGAATAAAGCTACGGCTAAAAACCGAGCATTCCGGTAACGATGCTTTGAAAATTGCCACAGAACATAACCAAGCGGGCATGATAGAACCGATTAATACCGCAATAACGGAAAAGACCGGACGACCTTTAACCCTCGAGCAGATACTGAAGCCGAACAGAGATCGCAAAACGGTCGTGAAAATCGGGTATGAAAATGCTGCATTAGAGACGATAGCCGCTTTAAAAAGAACTTTTCCCGACCTTGATACCCGACCCACCCGGAGTGATCTCCAGGCTGCCAAGAAAAAGCTTCCCCGCAAAAAATACCGTGCGATGAAAATGGCACTGAGAAGAGTATCCCGCTAATAAATAGAATTGCTAAAAACCCCTTTGTAGGGGAGTCCCTTGTGGGCTCCCGTGATATCTCGTTGGCATGTGGGGTCGATTATGCGGGAAGGCACAAAATGAGGAAACGCAATTTTTTTGATGGGCAGCTTTATAGTATATATCTGTGGCTTTCCTATTCCCTTATCAGGATATCCATTCCTGATTCCTTTGTTCAGCACCTAAAAGGTAATTTCCGTGATTACCCCCCCTCCCCATCTCAAAATTTTTGGGCATTTTCCTTATGTGAATAATGCAAAGCTTTCTGCAGAAATTTCACAGCCCATGCATACCTCTAAAGCCCCTACCCTGCAGAGTAAAAAACTTTTAGCGATGGGTGTGGGGGCTTTGATCCTTGCGGGAGGGGTTAAATTTTTATTAGGCAAAAAAAATAAGCTTTCGTTATTTGTAAAGCCTGACGATTTTAAAGCGGATCTTCATACGCTACTTAAATCCAATACACCCTTGGCCTTCACTAAGACTCAATCGAAGCCATTTTTTACGACAATAAAAGATGCTGTTTTCCTGAGTCCCAAAGCCATGCAGCCGGAACCGATTACTTGCAATAAAAATCAGGAATCGAAAAAAATCTTAAAATACCTGGGTTTTGAAAGCCTGGGAGCGGTTGTGTTAGGGGGCGGTACCGGTCTTATACGTAAACTGCGTGCTGAGGAAGAAGCTCCAGTTGCACCGCTAAGCACTTTGAATCCGATTACACAACAGCAGGGAAGCAATTTTTCAGGACCCATTGATCATGCTTTTACAGTGACGAATCGTGCTAACCAGGTTGTTGAAGTAGACGTGAAAAGGCCAAAACACAGAACAAAATCCAGAGGAAAATCGAGCTTAAAAGCTTCGGGTGCACGTCGTAGAATTCCAAACGGTGTAGGGTTCCTCAACAATGGTAGGGTATTTGCTCCTACTCACGATGTCCCCACCCTGCCCGCGTTTGAACAACCGACGAGAATTGATCCGAGAACTGGAGAAAGCGAAAGATACCAAGATGGTGGTGCCAAAATATGTGATAAGGGGACTGTATTTGGCACGGATCATGACGTCTATATCGACCATTACGTAGGCGACCATAAAAAGCTGACCCATGAAAATGACTACAGCTCTGAAAGAGGAGTTTTCCGACTTGTAAAAGGAAAGTATTTGGAGCAGAGCATTCCCTATTTAAGCCCGGGTCTGCTAAATAGAGCAGAATTTGAACCTGGAGACATATTTAATGCGGCACCCAGCAATCAACCGGCTGATTGGGTGGATGCATTAGCTCACTTCGCAAGTTTAGGAAAATTATAAATACCCTTTAAGTCTACAATGTCAAGTATTTCGGTCTGTTCCAGTATCAACATGTTAATGTTTTGTAATATTCTTTGATTTGGGTAACAAAAAATCTTTCAGTGGCCTTATTACTCTCGTGACCCAGACAGTATTCTGATTTAAAGCTGTTCTCTCTTTTTTGATATTGATAGTCTCTTTTCAATGCTTACTTGTCCTGATTCAAACAGTACCCCTTCACCACGTCATTGCCTTGATCGCTTTTCTGTCTTATGTGAAAGAGATCAATTCTATGCCTTGCTTTGTTTAACCCAGTTTTATAAATAGGAGTTTTTTAAGAAATGATGAATCCAGATAGTGCACGGTTTGGAGCACGCACTCAGAGTAATATTCTTACCCCCCATTTTGGACAAGTAAACCCCGCAATGGCTGGCCGTGTTGGCACACATACCATGAAACCGTTTGGCACTGTTGGCAGAGCTGTGAACCCTGCGCTTCAAAGGCCAGGAATGCAGGCTACTCGAACTCCAGCAGGCGCACAAAAAGCGAACAACGGAGTCATGCTGGTCGGTTTATTGGTAGCAGGAACTCTGGCTGGAATTGCATGGCGTAATACGAAAACAATTGCTCCTATGGTGAAAAAAGCCTTAGAAGAAAACAATAAAAACGTAGCGAATGCGACAAAAACGTCCGGATGGGGATATGCTAAGGATGCCCTTCTTGGAACGCTGGGATTAACAGGAACCAGTTTTGGTTTATACGGCTCCTTCAAAAAAATCGAAGATAAAGCAGCCACTACAGTCGCGAATGAAGCCAAAGCGCTGGCAACAAACGCTGAGACAAAAGTCGGTGGCTTAGAGACAAAAGTTGGTGGCTTTGATGCTCGTCTGCAAGCAGCAGAGACCAAAGTAGGAGCGGTTGATACCCGTATGAACAGTGCAGAGTACGGTATTGGCGAGCTTGCTTACAGAGTTGACAATATTTATCCTCTTATTGATGACACTCAAAACCCCGGCCAAAAGTTACCGAAAAAGGGACACACTCCAAATCTTATAAATTTCCATAACCTTTTTGCACAGAGCCAAAATAGACCTTTGTTAAAATAATAAATAATTATAGATACTAATTTTAAGGGAGCAAGCGACTCATCAAATAGCTTGCTCCCCAAGGCTTCCCCTATCAGTTAAGAATTTTCATCACCTTTATGTAGAATTGCTAATAAGGAAAAGAATTGAAATGATAAACCGTCGCACATTCAGTATGACAATGAAGGCTCCTTCCGCAAAACAGTTACGCAAAGCGGCTCAAATAGGTAAAGTTAATGATGAAATAATAGCTGCTGATTATTCTACATCTGCAGCATCTACGCCAAGGGGAGGGAGTCTCAATCAGGATGTGCTCGACCGTGTCGATCGTGCACAAACTGGATCGCCTTTAAGAAGAAAACAGAGCTTTACAAGAAAGTCTTCCCCTTCTCGTACGCCCTCTTTCACAAATACAGCACCTACCACTTCATCTGCTCCCCGTACATCATCCTTCACAACTCAAGCGCCACCCCTTCCCTCTACGTCAACGGTAATTGATACGGCTCCTCCTCGTACGTCTTCTTTCATAAATACTCCTCCTACTCTCCCTTCTACATCAACAACCAATGCGCCTCTTCAAGCACCACAAGCGCGTACATCCTCTTTCACAAATACAGCACCTGCTGCTCCCTCTGAGCGTAAATTCTCGTTTAAAAAAATGGGTTTTGTGAATAAACCA